>Ga0307425_1001462_pt1 | contig 14068 bp, 15 predicted proteins | sample SalMarWE160330MG_FD_202152 | JGI IMG/M metagenome (GOLD analysis project Ga0307425, IMG submission 202152) | Salt marsh sediment microbial communities from the Plum Island Ecosystem LTER, Massachusetts, United States - WE1603-30 | ecosystem: Environmental > Aquatic > Marine > Intertidal zone >... | reverse complement strand
CAGCTCGTCAACAAAGGGGCGGTGCAGGTCTAAAGGCTCCTTAAACCCGGAAAACCCGGGCTTTTCCTTAAGCTTTTCCACGCCGCCCACGCACTCGTAGCTGCCGCAGGACTGGCACTGCCAGACCGGCAGCGGTGTCCCCCAGTATCTCTCCCGGGAAAAAGCCCAGTCAACATTATTCTGCAGCCAGTCGCCAAAGCGCCCGTGCTTGATATGCTCCGGGTACCAGTTTATCTCTTCGTTGTGGGCAATGAGCTCATCCTTTACCGCCGTGGTTCGGATATACCAGGTTTGCTTGGCGTAGTAGAGAAGCGGGGTATCGCAGCGCCAGCAGAAGGGATAGGTATGGCGTATCTTTTCACTGCGGAAAAGCAGCCCCCTCGACTTAAGGTCAGCGATAATGTCTTTATCGGCCTCTTTAACGAACTTGCCCGAAAAGGGATAGATGCCGGTAACGATGCCCTGCAAATCCACGGCATGGACAAAGTCCAGCCCGTGCTCCATTCCGGCTTCATAGTCAACCTCGCCGTAGGCCGGTGCCATGTGGACGATGCCCGTCCCCTCATCCAGAGAGACAAAATCGGTAGCGATAACGCAGTAGGTTAGATTCTTCTTCGCTTCCTGAACCTTAAGCTCCGAGCCCATGCTCCGGCGCTCCACCCCGAACTCATGGGGGTTAAACAGAGGTTCATATCCGGCACCCACCAGCTGGCTCCCCGCCAGCTTCTCTTTAACATTGTACCCCTCAAGCCCCACCGCCCCCACCAGGGCTGACGCCATAACAAGGTAGTCCTCTTCACCCTCTAACAGGGAATACTCGGCGTCAGGAGCAACTGCCAGCGCCGTATTACCCGGCAGTGTCCAGGGGGTGGTCGTCCAGGCCAAGAAATAGGCGGGCTTATCTTTAGATAACCCCTCCGGCAGCCCTTTAACAATCTTAAACTTTATGTAAACCGAGGGGTCTTCGGTATCATCCTTATAACCTAAAGCAACCTCGTGGGAGCTTAAAGAGGTTCCGCAGCGGGGGCAGTGGGGGGTTACTTTATAGCCCTGATAAACCAGCCCCTTATCCCACATCTGCTTTATCGCCCACCAGACAGTCTCGATGTAGTTGCTGTCCATGGTGACGTAGGCGCTGTCCAGGTCAACCCAGAAGGCAATGCGCCCGGTTATTGCCTCCCACTCTTTAAGGTAGCCGAAAACGCTCTCCCGGCAGCGGGCATTGAATTTGTCAATGCCAAAGTCTTCGATATCCTTTTTACTGGCAAGGCCAAGCGCCTTTTCCACCTCAAGCTCTACGGGCAGTCCGTGGGTATCCCAACCGGCGATGCGCGGGGCATGGTAACCCTTCATCGTTTTATAGCGGGGGATGATATCCTTGAATACCCGGGCCAGCACATGATGTATCCCCGGCTTGCCGTTAGCCGTCGGCGGCCCCTCGTACAGGACGAAGCGTGGCCCGTCCCGCCGGGCCTCTACACTCCGTGCAAAGACGTTCTTACTCTTCCACAAGCCGGATATCTTTTCCTCAAGCTGAGGAAAACTGGTCTTACTGCCAACAGGCTCAAACATAGACAATAAATCAATCCAGGTTAATCCGGCTCCGGCCCCGGTTCCTTGGGCATAATAACCACCTTGCGCACCTCACCCACACCGGTGCTTTCGGTGGTAACATCGGGGTCGCCAGCCAGAGTCAGGTGAATAATACGCCGCTCATAAGCCGGCATCGGTTCCAGGGCAAATTGCTTTCTTCTCTCCTTCACCTGCTCTGCCATCCGCCAGGCCAAAGCCTGCAAGGCGCTGTAGCGCCGTTGTTTATACCCTTCAACATCAATAACCAGGGGAACTCGGGACTGCATCTTATGAGCCACGATAAGCCTGACCATATGCTGCAGAGCCGCCAGAGTCTGCCCCCGCCGCCCAATCAGGATACCCAGGTCATCACCGGTCACATTAATAGTGATTACCTCAGACGCCCCGGTACCCGGCTCAAACGGAGGTTTGGTTTCAAGAATCACCGATGCCTCAACCCCCATCCGGTTCAGAATGTTCTCCAGGGCCTCTTTGGCTATCTCGGTTATTTCGCTTCTCTCTTCCGGTTCCATCGCCAAAGGCCTTACCCGGACTACCGCCTCCTCAGCCCCCAGCCCCAGAATGCCCGACTTACCCTCTTTTACTACGGTGACCTCGACCTCTTCTCGGCTTACGTTTAGCTGCTCTAAGGCTTTTTGTATAGCCTCCTCCACTGTCGGAGCGCTTATCTCCAGACTCTTCATCGCTCGAACCTTCTTCCTGTGTCGAAGTCGGCACAACAATATCAGCACCGCCTTCAGGCAACTCCTCTACCTGGGCGATGCGTTCTTTATACTTTTTATCCCGGCCCGCCGGCTTCTTGGGTTCGGTTTTAAACAGACCCCCCCACCCACCGATAAAATACTGCATACCAATCCGGAAGATATTGGAAGTTACCCAGAAGATAGCCAGCCCGCTGGGGAATGTCATGGTCAACCAGGCAAACATAATCGGCATCATCCACAGCATCATGGTGGACTGCGATTGCTTACTGGGGTCAGTTACAGGCGCCATAACCATCTTCTGCTGCACCCACATCGTTCCCCCCACCAGCAAAGCCAGAAATACATCGCCGGTAGCCAGGTTCAGCCAGAGGAAATGATTCTCCAGCGGCAGTGTGGTATATACTACCGGCCAGGAATAAAGAAAATCAGATAGCCCCACCAGATTCTCCGGGATTACCGCCAGAACCCGCATTATTGACTGGAACAGCGCTACCCAGATGGGCATCTGGACTAAGAGGGGCAACAGGCAGCCGGCCGGGCTCACCCCCGATTCCTTAAAGAGCCTCATCTGCTCCCTGGCCAGCTTCTCCTTATCCTTAGCATACTTCTTCTGAATCTCGGCAATCTTGGGCTGCATGTCCTGCATCGCCTTGGAGGCGCGGACCTGCTTCAGAGTGAGCGGGAAGATTACGCCGTTAACCACCAGAGTCAATACGATAATCGCCACCCCAAAGTTGTTAAAAAGAGCATTAGTCAGCACAATGAGAGTGTTTATCATTGGCTGCATGGCGACTAAATTCCAGATATCCCCAATACCCACTAAAACCAGACCTCTCTTACTACTTAATGGTAAGATTCCACAGAGTCGCCCCGGAATATGCGTTCAGGGCGTAAAGGTTCTGCTCCTGGCTGTAAACATAGATAACGCCGCCCTCGGCAGAAAGCGGAGCGTACACCGCTTCCTCAATGTCAGCTAACAGCGTTTCCTGGTTATCGGCCGTACCTATGGCGTATATTTCGCCCTCTCCGTTAGCGACGATAACCCTATCGCCAATCAGAACCGGCCAGGAATAAACCGCACTTCCCACGTCCAGGGCAGCCAGTTCCTGCCCGTTTTCCGCCCCCAGGGCATAAACCTTACCGTCAAAACAGCCGGCATAGATGGTGCCGTTATTAGCCAGCGCTTTCGTCCAGAACCATCTATCCGCCGGGAATTTCCACTTAAGGCTGCCGCTGGCCGCATCCAGGGCGTAAAAATTGCGGTCAAAGGAGCCGAAGTAAACCATATCGTTATAGACCAGCGGGGTAGAAGCGATAGCTCCCTCAGTCTCATACTCCCACTGCTGGCTGCCGTCTATAGCGCTTAAGGCGTAGAGTTTCTTATCAAAGCAACCGATGTAGAGCGTCTCGCCGCTAACGGCCGGAGTTGCCCAAATCTTACCCCCGGTAGTAAAGGGGAAACCCGGCTGTATATCACCGGTGGCGGCATCCAGGGCATAGACATTGCCGTCAGAGCAACCAAAATAGACCCTGTCCATGGCGATTATCACGCCCCCGATAATCGGTTCCAGTGTACTCTCACGGGGATATACCCACCTTAGCGCCCCCGAAGAGACATTTATGGCGTAAATCTTGCCGTTGTAGCCGCCAATATAAACCAGATCTCCGGCCACCGCCGGGCTGCCATAGACAGCCGCCGGCGACGCTGATTGCGAACAGCTGAACAAACCACTGCTTGACCTCGAGCCCTCCAGAGTGACCTCCCAGAAGCGGGTGCCATCGGCGGCGCTTAACGCCACCAGCTTGCCATCCACGGCTGCAGGAGTACAACTCAAGCCACCGCCAGACGCTTTTACCATCGGAGACAAAAACAGAGTTTCCCCGGCCACCGTCCCCCCGGAGCCGCCCTCAGGGGAAGTCTTAGTACCATAACAGCCCAAAACGGTCAAGACCAGCAAAAGCAAAATAACCAGCAGAGCAATCTTGCCCGCCGGTGCGGTATTTCTAATCCTCACTTATCTAATCCTCCACGATGATGGTACCGGGTCATAGCCGCCGGCGTTAAACGGGTGGCAGCGGGCTATGCGCCTGGCCCCCAGCCAAACCCCCTTAAACAAGCCAAATTTGGCGATAGCCTCGTAGGTGTATTGAGAGCAGGAGGGGATAAAACGGCAGTTAGGAGGCATAACCCGGGACAGAGTAGCCTGGTAAAGTTTAATTAACTCTAAGGCAAGCTTTTTCATTTTCCCTCATTAATAATCCAGCCCGGGATAACAAACCCTGGACTGATTTCCCCAGGCCGGTGAAGTCAACACCGGCAACGGGGGGGCGAGCAATAAAGATAATATCCCACCCCGGCTTTAATTGAGTTGAGCGCAAGGCTTCCCGGAGCCGGCGCTTCACCCGGTTTCTCACCACCGCCCCACCTACCCGCCGCCCCACCGAAAAGCCATAGCGGGACCAGGTAAGGCCATTAGGCAACGCCTTCATCACCACCTTACCGTTCATCCACGAGCTACCCCTCTCATAAACCAAGCCGTACTGCTCTGATTTAGTAAGGTATTCTCTTCCCCGCATGGTCACACCACAGTCAGTCGCTGCCGTCCCTTTAATCGCCTTGCTTTCAAGACAGCTCGCCCGCCTCGGGTACTCATCCTCGCCCGAAAGCCGTGCTCGCGCTTCCTGGGAATCTTCTTTGGTTGATAAGTTCTCTTGGGCACAATAACTCCCTGTTAGATTAGAATGATTATACTTCTGCCATCTCTGGAGTGTCAATGCGAGGGGAACCCTGTCGGGCTTACCGCTAAAAACTATCTCCCCTCGACAGAAAAAGCACCCGCGGAAACGAAACTTTGGGGGGGCACTTTATGGGGATGAGTTTTCCCCACCGCCAGATTAATCGCGTACGCCAACGCCACCCGTTTTATGGATATGTTCGGGCACATACGGCAATAAAGCCAGGTGCCTCGCCCTCTTTATCGCCTCCGCCAGGGTACGCTGATGCTTGGCGCAGACACCGGTTTTACGGCGGGGCTCAATCTTTCCCCTATCCGATATGTAGCGGCGTAGCTTAACCGGCTCTTTGTAATCTATCACCTCGACACCATCCATACAAAAAGAGCAATGCTTGCGCCTGGGTATATACCTTCCCCTGCCCCGTCTCCTCCCATCTGGCTCGGCAGAATTTTGTCCAGCCATAACTAATAAATCACCTAAACCCTTCTAATAAGATTACCTAACTCTATTAACTAACCCTAGCTTTCTTCAGGAAACGGAGCTTCTTCCGGCTCCGGTTCGGTGTGAGCAGTTTCCTCCATTCCCTCAACGGGAAGAGGCGCCAACGCCTGCTTATCTAGAAAGAGCACCCGGTTAGCTATCACTTCGCTTCGCGAGCGCCGCTGTCCATCCTGGCCTTCCCAGGCACGCGTGCGCAGCCTGCCCTCAGCGTAAACACGCTGGCCTTTAGTCAAAAACTGGTTGCAGTTTTCGGCTAGCCTGTTCCAGGCGACCACGGTAAACCACTCTGTCTCCTGCTTACGCTCACCTTCGGGGGTCGTATAGACCCAGTTAGTGGCTACACGAAACGAGGTTACCGGATTGCCATTAGGGGTAAAGCGCATCTCAGGGTCAGTGCCAACATTTCCTATAATCATCACTTTATTCAAGGTCAACATCACCCTAAACTCCTTCCGCCCTCCTCCAAACCAGCCAAAAACAAACCCTCTCCGACTTCCTACTCAAGATTAACTAACAAATGTCGCAGAACATCCTCAGAAATCCGCAGGCTTGCTTCCAGCTGTTTAGTGAACTTGGGCTGCATTTTGAACTTGGTCAACACATAGCTACCTTCCAAAAAATGCTTTATCGGATACGCTAGCTTCTTTTTGCCCCAAGGCTCAACAGCAGAAACAGTGCCGCCATTGTCAGTAATAAAACTACTTACGCCATCAATTATGCCATCGGCAGCCTCTTTGGCCACCTCCGGACTGATAATCACCACCAGTTCGTAATCACGAGGCTTCTTATCTTCTTGAGCTGTCATATTCTCCTCTATCAACTTGGTGAGACATTATAACACACATAAAGAAACGCAAACAACACCTTGGAATAATCCCCCCTCCAGCCAGCTTGACACGATAGCACACCCCTGATAGACTTTGGCTATTGGCTAAAGGGTCTCACTACTAACCCGTGACCACTTCACAAAATAAAGGCCCCGTGGTGTAGCGGTCTAACATGCCACCCTGTCACGGTGGAGATCGGGGGTTCGAATCCCCCCGGGGTCGCCACCCAAAAACAAAAAGCGCCAGCTTTGTTTCAAGCCAGCGCTGCTAAATTGCTGGTGGAGACGGGGGAGAGTCGAACTCCCCGTCCAAGAAAAGTTGCCCAGAATCTACTACAAGCTTAGTCAGCCGTTTAATCTCGCCGGGTTAACCTCTGCTGACCGAGTTTAGCCAGGCCAGTCGATAGTTCTTTCACCACCCTTATCAACGTCGGGGTGATGGCACCTCAATTAAACGTCGCCCGGTCCCAACCCATTGAGGACAGGTCAGGCTGAGCGCGTAGCCTATATTTAACTAGGCTGCGTAAGCGAATTCAGGTTCGCCAATTGTTTTTTTCCGCCGGTTTTATGAGGTTAGCGGCACCTCAGCTTGCAATCCTGCAACACACTTCCCCTGTCGAACCCGCGCGTCCCCCTGTTCAATTGTTAAAGTCCCGGCGGGCTATCCCCTCCCCGCACTCCGCCTCTTTAGCGCCCGCTCAATCTCCCGGTCCGCATCATGGCGGGCTATAGCCGCCCGCTTATCATACTGCTTTTTACCCCTGGCCAAGGCCACCTCGACCTTAGCCAGGCTATCTTTAATATATATCCGGAGGGGCAGTAAAGTAAAGCCACGCTCCTGCACCTTGCCGGTAAGACCATCAATCTGCTTGCGGTGAAGCAGCAGCTTCCGGGACCGGGTTGGCTGGTGGCTCATATAGCTGCCGGCGTCATAGCGGGCTATGTGAGCGTTCATCAACCACAACTCCCCGCCCTCAGGCCTTACATAGGCATCAGCCAGGCTCACCCTGCCGGTCCTGATAGACTTTATCTCGGTGCCGGTAAGGGCGATGCCGGCTTCCAGGCTATCGCCGATATGGTAGTTATGATACGCTTTACGGTTAGTAGCTGCCGTCTTTATGGTCACTATTAATTATATCACAGCTACGAGCCGGCCCCAATCTTTAATAAGACACAATCTGTATCAGAATATGCGTCACTTAGAATATTCCAGAACGGTACTTCTTTAGCAATATATCCCGTTACAATATAATCTCCATCCCCAGTTTCTCGAACGCATGACGCATAACCCCCTTTACTGCCACCAAATGTAATATGCCATAGATAGTTACCTTCGGAGTCTGTCTTTATAACTAAACCGTCATGATCATATGAGTCCGCTCTTTTGAGAGAACCAGAAATTATGTAACCAAGGTCGGAAGTCTGTTGAACGTAGTATTTGCCAACGACGTTATAAGTACATCTGTTTAAAAAATCACTATATGCTTTACTCCACATCTCATTGCCATTGGCATCCGTCTTCATCAACCAGGCAACCTGAGTTTCCCATTCGCTAGTAGGCCCGGCTACTCCTGCTACAATATAACCGCCATCGGCCGTCTGCTGCACACAATAACCAATATCCTCGCCTATACCACCGAATCGCTTAGTCCATAATTCATTGCCATCCGCATCTGTCTTTATCATCAAAACATCTGTTTCGCCGCCTGCAGATGTCGGGCTTATAGCATTTGGGTTGGTTTCCCCAACCAAAATATAGCCGCCGTCGGCAGTTTGCTGAACATAGTATCCGATATCTGGATCGTCACCCCCAAATGTTTTGCTCCACGTTTTATTACCATCGGCATCAGTCTTAATCAGCCAGATATCCCAGCTATCCGTTTCAGTATTTGAGTCGGTGTGACCTACCATGGTATAGCCACCATCGGTGGCCTGTATGACACAATACATAGCATCTGTGCCACTGCCATAGAAAAGCTTACGCCATGTTTCATTGCCGTCGGCATCGGTCTTTATCAATAATACATCAGACCGGTAATGTATATAGGAAGAATATGTCTCTCCCACCAGAATATAACCACCGTCGGTGGTCTGCTGAACACAGTATCCGACGTCGCCATCTTCGCCTCCCAATGTTCTTTCCCACAATAAGTTACCATCAACATCGGTCTTTATCAGCCATATTTCTGTCGAATTTTCAGGTGAACTCGTCCCCCCTGTTAAAATGTATCCGCCATCACTTGTCAAATCAATATAATTACCACCGCCGTGCCTCCCTCCGTCAAAATTAACATACCATTCCACATCAATCCCGTAGGATTTGGCTGCGGAGGTATCAAAGTGGGAACAGGCAGACAACGGTAATACCAGCAGCAACAACAGCATCAATAAGAGGATTATTTTTTTACCGCGATAACTCATATCCATATGATAGCACTATCGTTGCAAATATGGGAATAGGGGGAAGAGTTGATAAGAGGTGAAACCTACTTTGGGCGGGTGGGTATGGGAAGTAAAACAGACGTTAAAAAGGGGGGGAAGCCGGTGATATTGTTGCTTTACCAGCCATTATGCTATACTGTTAAACTGAATATAAATGCTAGCTTAATAGCTAAGAAAGGGGTTAAAAGCTTGCCGGATACCACTACTATCAAGGAGCTTTTAGAAGCCGGCGCCCACTTCGGGCACCAGACCAGCCGCTGGCACCCGGCGATGAAGAGATACATCTTCACCAAGCGCAACGGGATTCACATCATTGACCTGGAACAGACCACGGCCATGCTCGATAAAGCCTGTGAGTTCGTTCGGCAAACAGCCGCCGAAGGCGGCACTATCCTCTTCGTCGGTACCAAAAAGCAGGCCCAGGAATCAATAGAACAGGAGGCACAGCGCTGCGGCATGTTCTACGTTAACCAGCGCTGGCTGGGAGGGGTACTGACCAACTTTGCCACCATCCAGGCCCGCATAGACTATCTGGTCCGACTGGAAGATCAGCAATCCAGGGGGGACTTTGAGCGTCTGCCCAAAAAGGAAGCGATGAAGCTGGGGGAGAAAATTCAGCGCCTCAACCGGAATATGGGCGGTTTTAAGGAGATGACCAGGCTGCCGGACGCCCTCTTTATTGTCGACCCCACCAAAGAAAAAATTGCCCTGGCCGAAGCCAAACGGGTGGGAATTCCGGTGGTAGCCATAGTTGATACCAACTGCAACCCGGTCAATATTGACCACCCCATTCCCGCCAACGACGATGCCATCAGAGCCATCAAGCTGATATGCAGCAAAATCGCCGATGCTGTCCTGGAGGGCAAGACCGGCGATGTGACGGCTATGGGAGAGGACGTGGAGCTACCGGAGGGCATGAAAGCCGGCGAACCGCTTATTTTCACCCCTGACGACGAAGGCAGGGATAAAGCCAGAGATGAAGCCAGGGATAAAGCCAGGGATGAAGCCAGGGATGAAGCCAGGGATAAAGCCAGGGATGAAGCCAGGGATGAAGCCAGGGATGAAGCTAAGGAGGCAGAAGCTTGAAAATCACCGCCGTCATGGTAAAGGAGCTAAGAGACCAGTCAGGCGCCGGTATTATGCAGTGCCGCAAGGCTCTTATGGAATGCGATGGAGATACCGAGAAAGCGCTTGAGACTTTAAAGCAACAGAGCCTGTTCAAAGCAGCCAAAAAGGCAGAGCGCCCGACTGCTCAGGGCTTAATTGAAGCCTATATCCACACCGCCAGCCGGGTGGGCGCCATGGTTGAGCTGAACTGCGAGACCGATTTTGTCGCCCGCACCGATGAGTTCAAGCAGCTGGCTCACCACCTGGCAATGCAGGTAGCCGCCATGAACCCCCGGTTCATCACCGAGGAAGAATACAAGCCGGAAACCGAAGGAGAGCCCCAGACCGCCTGCCTGCTGCTTCAAGCCGATATTAAAGAACCGGATAAAACCATAAAGGAAATTATCACCGAAGCCATCGCCAAAACAGGAGAAAACATTAAAGTAAGCCGGTTTATCAGATTCGAACTGGGCGAACAATAATGGCCAAAACAAGGACTGCTAAATACAAGCGCGTCCTGCTCAAACTCAGCGGTGAAGCCTTCAGTGGCGGAGCCCCTTACGGCATTAATACCGATACCCTGGCCAAGGTAGCCAGGCAGGTTAAACGGGTACTGAAGATGGGAGTAGGCGTCGGTATTGTGGTCGGCGGCGGCAACATCTGGCGCGGGGCTAAGGCGGAAGCCAAAGGAATGGACCGGGTCACCGCTGACTACGCCGGAATGCTGGCCACGGTAATAAACGCCCTGGCTCTCCAGGATGCCCTGGAGAGAGAAGGGGTGACCACCAGAACCCAGTCAGCCATAGGCATTCAGGAAGTGGCCGAACCCTATATCCGGCGCCGCGCTATTCGCCACCTGGAGAAAGGCAGGGTTGTCATCTTCGCCGGCGGCACCGGCAACCCCTACATGACCACCGATACCGCCTCAGCGCTGCGAGCCATAGAGATTGAAGCCGAGGTGCTGCTTATGACCAAGAACAATGTCGATGGCATCTACAGCGCCGACCCCCGCAAAGACAGCAAGGCCAAGAAATTTGATAAAATCAGCCATTTTGAAGCGCTCAATATGCGCCTGGACGTAATGGACTCCACCGCCTTGTCACTGTGTTTGGAAAACAAGCTGCCGATAATTGTCTTTGACCTCCAAACCCCCCAAAGCCTGGAACGGGCGGTAAGCGGCGAAAAGATAGGCACCCTGGTCAACAGCGGGAAGTAACATGGTCAATCAAGCTCTATGGAATATCGAGGAAAAGATGAAAGCCTCAGCCAAGGGCTTGAAGCTAGAACTGGCCAGCATCCGCACCGGGCACGCTTCGCCGGCCCTTGTCGAACACATCAAAATAGACTATGCCGGCGTTCCCACCCCCCTCATCCAGATGGCCGCCATCTCCGCCCCCGAAGCCACGCTCATCGTCATCCAACCCTGGGACCGGAACACCATACCCAACATAGAGAAGGCAATCCTAAAATCCGACCTGGGGTTGAACCCAATCGCCAGCGGCAATTTAATTCGTCTGAGCCTGCCCCCTTTGAGCGAAGAGCGGCGGCAGGAGATGACCCGGCTGGTGCGAAAGCGGGAGGAGGAGAGGAAGATAGCCGTACGCAACCTCCGGCACGAGGCGATGGGGGGCTTAAAGGAGATGGAGAAAAACAAGGAGATATCCGAGGACGAACACAAGCGCGCCCTGGACCAGCTGCAGAAGCTTACCGACGGCTTCATCGCCGATATTGAGCAGATAGCCCGCGATAAAGAAGCCGAACTCATGGAGGTCTAGCCGGCTTTACCCCAGGGCGACTTGCCCCACCCCGATTATTCAGTTAGTATAAGTGGCATAATGGCAGCTATTTCACCGACCAAGAAAAAACCTGCTCGCCTGCCCGAACACGTGGCCATCATTATGGACGGTAACGGCCGGTGGGCAAAACAGCGCAACCTGCCCCGGTTCGAAGGGCACCAGGCGGGGGTGGAGAACATGCACTCGGCCATTGAGTATTTCAACCAGCTCAAGGTAAAGTACCTAACCCTCTACGGTTTTTCCACGGAAAACTGGAACCGCCCCGAAGAGGAGATTAACAGCCTGCTCAGCCTGTTACAGGAGACAATAGATGAGGAGGCCCTAAAACTGCACCGCAAGAAGGTCAGAATCCGCCATCTGGGGCAACTTGAGCGGCTGCCCCGGAATCTACAGACAGCCATAAACAACATTGTAGACCTGACCAAAAACAACACCGGCCTGAATTTTAACTTCGCCTTCAACTACGGAGGGCGCACTGAAATAGTAGACGCCGCCCGCCGTCTTATCGCCGAAGGCATACCGGCGGAGAAAATCGATGAAAAAATGTTCAGCCGCTATCTATACACCGCTGACCTGCCCGAAGTTGACCTGCTCATCCGCACCGGCGGCGAACTCCGCATCAGCAATTTTCTCATCTGGCAGGCGGCCTACAGCGAATACTACTTCACCCCGGTGCTGTGGCCCGACTTCGACAAGAAAGAGATTGACCAGGCACTGCTGGCCTACAGCCAGCGGCAGAGGCGCTTCGGCGGGTTGTAATTAAAAGCATGCTAAGACAAAGGGTTATCACCGGGCTGTGGGGTATCCCCCTCTTAATTTTGGCGGTCTGGTTTGCCCAACCCCTCCCCTGGTTCACCATCCTGGTAGCTGTCTGGGGTCTGCTGGCGGTTTACGAATTCTACAAAATAGTGGCCGGGGCCAAGGTACCGCCGCTCACCTGGTTCGGGCTTATCTGGACAGCTTTATTTATCATCAGCCCCCACTGCCCCTACGCTCCCACCATGCCGCTACTGCTGACCTCGGCGGTGGTGCTCTCCCTGTTCTGGCTGCTGCTGCGCCCCAGGAAGGAAGGGGCTTTTCTGGGCTGGGCGTGGACTATCGCCGGCATTGTCTATATCGGCTGGCTGCTGAGCCACCTGGTAGCCCTCCGGGGCCTGGATGACGGCCGCAGCTGGGTATTTCTGGCGCTGCTGGCTAACTTCGGCTCGGATACCGCCGCCTACTTTGCCGGCCGGGCGCTGGGCAGGCACAAACTGGCCCCCAACATCAGCCCCGGCAAGACCTGGGAAGGGACCATAGCCGGCTTTCTGGGGGCTATCATCATCAGCCTGCTCTTCACCATACCCTCGCCGCTCAGCCTGCCCCTAGGTTACTGGCAGGCAATACTCCTCGGCTTACTTATCAGCGTCTTCGGCCAGCTCGGCGACCTGGTCGAGTCCCTGCTCAAGCGCAATATGGGGGTAAAGGACTCCGGCAAATTGCTCCCCGGCCACGGCGGGGCTCTGGACAGGATAGACAGCGTTGTCTTTGCCGGCGTCGTAGTATACTATTACGTTATATGGGTGATATAAAACGGGTAGCCATTTTAGGTTCCACCGGCTCCATAGGCCGCCAGACACTGGAGGTAATCAGCGCCCTGCCCCACCGCTTTAGCGTCATCGGGCTGGCCGCCGGCCAAAACACCGGCTTGCTAGCCGAGCAAATCAACCAGTTTAAACCAAAATTTATCTACTCCCAGGATAAAACTCCCCCCGCCGGTGATAAATGTGAATTTATATCGCTGGAAGAGATGGCCGGTCACCCCGATATAGACATCGTTGTCATGGCGACATCGGGAAAATGGGGACTAAAGCCGACACTGGCGGCGGTAAAAGCCGGCAAGAGAATCGCCCTGGCCAACAAGGAATCTCTGGTCATGGCCGGTGAGATTATTACCAAAGAGGCAAAGCTGAACGGGGCGCAGATTTTACCCGTGGACAGCGAGCACAGCGCTATATTTCAATGCCTTCAGGGTGAAGCGCAAAAAGCGGCCAAGATTACCCTCACCGCCTCCGGGGGCCCCTTCCGCGGCTATTCCCCCGCCCGGCTGGCCAAAGTTACCCCGGAGCAGGCATTAAAGCACCCCTCCTGGCGGATGGGGCAAAAGGTGACTATAGACTCGGCCACGCTGATGAACAAGGGGCTGGAGGTAATAGAGGCCCGCTGGCTCTTTGACATGCCCTTCGATAATATCAGGATTCTCATCCACCCCCAGAGCATCATTCATTCCATGGTCGAGTTTGCCGACGGCTCGGTAAAAGCCCAGCTGGGCCAGCCCGATATGCGCCTGCCCATTCAGTACGCCCTTAGCTACCCGGAACGCC
>Ga0307425_1001461_pt1 | contig 14070 bp, 19 predicted proteins | sample SalMarWE160330MG_FD_202152 | JGI IMG/M metagenome (GOLD analysis project Ga0307425, IMG submission 202152) | Salt marsh sediment microbial communities from the Plum Island Ecosystem LTER, Massachusetts, United States - WE1603-30 | ecosystem: Environmental > Aquatic > Marine > Intertidal zone >... | reverse complement strand
TCCGCTGCGTGTTTTTGGCAGTTTGTTGACCATGGCGATGGCGGCTGGTGTGGCTATGGGGCCTATGGTTGTTCGAATGTGTTTTATGAGTTCCTTGCGCAACTCGTCTGAGGGTGTGTAGCCTGTTCGCAGTACGATGAATGCTACGGGTACTTCGCCTTTCACCGGGTCTTCTTTGCCCATGACTGCTGCTTCTGAAACTGCTGGGTGTGAAACCAGAGCGCTTTCAAGCTCTACGGTGCCTATTCGGTGCCCTGCGACTTTGAGGACTTCGTCTGCTCTGCCTAGGAGCCAGAGGTATCCTTCTGGGTCTTGAATTGCGTAGTCGCCTGTGTAGTAAACGTTGGGCCATCTTCCGAAGTATGTTTGCTTGAATCTATCAGGGTCTTTCCAGAGGGTTTGCAGCATTCCTGGCCATTGTGTTTTGATTACGAGGAAGCCTTTGTTTCCTGCTGGTGCGTGTTGCCCTTTTTCGTCGTAGACTTCTGCTTGGACGCTTGGCAGCGGGTACGTGGCTGAGCCAGGTTTAAGGGGAACTAGGTCTATTCCTGATAGCGGTGCGATCATGAATCCGCCAGTTTCTGTTTGCCACCAGGTGTCGATTATGGCGAGTTTTTCTTTTCCGATTACGCGGTAGAACCATTTCCATGCTTCGGGGTTTATGGGTTCGCCGACTGTGCCGAGTATGCGGAGGGTGCTGAGGTCATGTTTGTTTATCCATTCTTCACCGAACTTCATGAACATTCTGACCGCTGTTGGTGTGGAGTAGAGTATGGTTACGCCGTGTCTTTCAATCATGTCCCACCAGCGGTCTTTTTCGGGGTAGTCGGGTGTGCCTTCGAAGAGGAGGGAGGTTATGCCGAGTGATAGTGGCGCGTAAACGTTGTACGTGTGCCCAGTGATCCAGCCGATGTCTGCGGTGCACCACCATATGTCTTCTTCATTAGGGTTGAAAGCCCATTTGAGGGTCCAGTATGCCCAAACGTTGTAGCCGCCTATGCCGTGTTGGACTCCTTTTGGTTTGCCCGTGGTGCCTGAGGTGTAGAGTATGAAAAGTGGGTCTGTGGCTTGCATGGGTTCGGGTGGAACGTAGGCGTTTGCTCCTGCTTGTGTGAGTGCGTCTTGGTACCAGATGTCTCTGTCGTCTTTCATTTGGATGTCTTGGCATGTTCGTTTTACGACTATGACTTTTTCCACGGTTGGGGTGCTTTGTAGTGCGCGATCTGCGTTGTCTTTTATGGGGATGATTTTTCCACGTCTGTATGATCCGTCTGCGGTAACGAGGATTTTTGCTTCGCAGTCGTTGATGCGGTCAGCTAGCGCTTCGGCGCTGAAGCCTGAGAAGACTACGGTGTGGATTCCGCCTAGGCGTGCTGTGGCGAGGAGTGTGATTGGGAGTTCGGGGATTACGGGTAGGTAAACGGCTACTCTGTCTCCTTTTTTGAGTCCTGAGTCTTTGAGGACTTTGGCGAGTTTGTTGACTTCTCTGTAGAGTTGGTAGTAGGTATAGGTTTTGACTTCGCCCATTTCTCCTTCCCAGATATAGGCGAGCTTGTTTTTTCTGGGGGTTTTGACGTGTCTGTCGAGTGCGTTGTGTGTTATGTTGAGGATTCCGCCTTGGAACCACTTGTAGAATGGCGGGTTAGTGTCGTCTAAGACTTTGTCCCATGGTTTGAACCAGTCGATGGCTTTTGCTTTTTCAGCCCAGAACTCTTGGGGGTTTTGGATTGATTTTTCCCATTCTTGCCGTCGTTTTTCTCCGGAGGATGGTTGCGCGCTATTTGGACAGAACTTTTCGTTGAACGGTAAATTTGTTTCAGACATTTCTTTTCATTCCATGAATCTTGTTCGGGGAAGAGTTAAATTCAATCAATATAAAGTTTTCAGCCGTTTATCAGAAAACAAAAAGAAGTTTAGAACGGTTTAAGCCTGAAAGGCAGTTAAGCAGCAGCGCGCGCTCAGCGACTCCGCTAATTACAACCGCATAATACAAAACATGATAGAAGACAATGCTCAGGGCCGCATCAAAATCGGATATTTCACACAACCAAAATACAACTTGGTGCTTGGCAATTAAGTTACCGGTAATAGCAATTTCGGGATTCAAGATTCGGGATTCGGCACTAATATAATCGGCAACAGCGCCATAAACAACAGGGGTATGGGCTTGCTACTGGATGGTTCCTTCAATTGCACTATAACAGGAAACATCATAAGAGGTTTCTCCTTGGCAGGCTCCAACGTCAGCGTCATCGGAAATAACATAACAATTGACAGTGTGCACAACCAGTACGACGTTCGCTTCCTATCTATTCATCCAAGAATATTTTACCACAACAACTTCCTCAGCCCAATTAAAATACAAGAGGGCGCTAAGCACATCTGAGACAACGGTAGAGAAGGCAACTACTGGAGCAACTACACTGGAACTGACACTGACGGAGATGGCATCGGCGACACGCCCTACATCATAGCCGATAACCGAGACCGTTACCCGCTCATGGTGCCCTTCGACATTGACGGTGTACCTGTAGAGTTGCTTGAGTGGGCTTCTCCGCCTTCCGTGAGCCTCATTTATCCAGAAAACACGATTTATGCTTCTGCTAATGTCACCTTGGAATTCACGGTTAACAAGCAAACCTCATGGGTGGGCTACAGCCTCGACGGTCAAGACAATGTGATCATCACCAGCAACACCACGCTGTCAGGATTAACCAGCGGCTTGCCCAACGTAACCGTCTATGCGAAAGACTCCTTTGAAACCATTGGCGCCTCAAAAACAATCATCTTCACCATAGCCGAGGAGCCAGAACCTTTCCCAACAGCCGTTGTTGCCACTGCTGCTTGCGTGTCAGTAGCCATAATAGGTGCGGGTCTGCTGGTTTATTTCAAGAAGCATAAGCATTAAGCGGAAAATCAGCTCTGCAATCTTCCTTGCCGTAATTAGTCCATGCAGATATTGTGTTTAATTCAAAATTTTTACACCACAATATTAATAAATCCCATATAAAGATTACATCATGCTACTTCCTAGCAGTGGAAATTGCGTACATCCAAGTTTTAGGGAGACAAAAAACATGGCACAGAACAATGCAGCTAGCCAACTAGTCCTGAAAGGAACAACAACCATAGGTGTCGTCTGCAAAGACGGCGTAATCTTGGCCTCAGACACCCGCGTAACCATGGGTTACTACGTAGCCCACAAAGCAGGGAAAAAAGTCTACCAGATAGACGACCATCTGGGCATGACCATAGCCGGAACCGTCGCCGACGCCCAACACGTAGTCGACATACTCACCGCCAACGCGAAACTTTACAAAATCAAAATGAACCGCCCCATGTCCGTAAGCACCGCAGCCAGACTCATCGCCAACCTGCTGTTTTCAGCCCGATACGTCCCGTTGGCAACACAGGTCCTAATCGGCGGCGTAGACACCACAGGACCCCACGTCTACAATTTAGACCCGTACGGAAGCCTGACAGAGGAGAAGTTCGTATCCACCGGCTCAGGCTCACCCATAGCCTACGGCGTACTTGAAGACAAGTACAAGGAAAACAGGCTTATTCAAGAGTTGCTGCCCATCATTGTTAAAGCCGTTAACGCGGCTATGAAACGCGACATCGCAAGCGGCAACAGCTACAACGTCACCGTAATAGACAGCAGCGGTTACCGCGAGTTATCAAACGAAGAAAAAACCAAGCTTCTGACAAGTTGAGGAAGTAAAAATCGTGGCGCGAAGCTCAGGCAAAGAAAAAGACAAAATTGAAATCAGCCAGTACGTTCTCGAGCAGGTTCCCATAGAAGCAGGAGTCACCAGAATAGAATACGAAGGACCTATGCTAGCGGTTTACACTAAGAGACCCGAGATTCTGGTTGATAAAAGCAGCATAGTGGCAGAAATCGTTGGCGTAATACGAAAAAGAATCGTCGTTCGCCCAGACCCGTCAGTCAGGCTTCCGGAAACAGAAGCCGAAAAGATAACGCGGGAGCTAATCGCCCCAGAAGCCGAGATAACAGACATAAACTTCGACCCCAGCCTAGGCGAAATAATAATCGAAACCAAAAAGCCAGGCTTGGTCATCGGCAGAAATGGCACCGTCCTGCAGGAGATTATCAAAAAAACAAAGTGGCGCCCTCGCGTCTTGAGAAGCCCCCCCATAAAGTCCAAGATTGTCACGCACATGCGTCATTATCTTCATTCAGAAAGCAGAGAACGCGAGCGCATACTGCGTACTGTGGGCGAAAGAATTTTCCGACCGAAAGCCTTTGAAGTCGGCGACGTCAGACTGACCGTGCTCGGCGGAGCGCAGGAAGTGGGGCGCTCAGCTTTCCTTGTCAAAACCCGAGAAAGCAGCGTCCTGTTGGATTGCGGCATCAACCCGGGTTCACAGAGGCCTTTTGAGGCTTTTCCAAGGTTTGACTGTCCCGAATTTCAAATAGACCAGTTGGATGCGGTGGTTATAACCCATGCTCACCTTGACCACTGCGGCTTAACCCCGTTTCTCTACAAGTACGGCTACGACGGACCCGTCTACTGTTCCGCGCCGACTTCGAACCTTATGACGATGCTTCAGCTGGACTATTTGGACGTGGCGAACAAGCAAGGCGTAACGCCGCATTACGACCAAAAGGACGTCCGTGAATGCGTTTTACATACAATTCCTCTCAGATTCGGCGTAGTCACGGACATAGCGCCGGATATTCGGTTAACCCTGCACAATTCCGGTCACATACTCGGTGCTTCCATGGCGCACCTGCACATCGGCGAGGGCTTACACAACATCGTCTACACCAGCGACTACAAGTTCGCGCGCACAATGTTGCTGGAGGCGGCGGCAACAGAGTTTCCAAGGATAGAAACCGTGATCACCGAAAGCACCTACGGAGGGCAAGAAGATTATATGCCTTCTAGACTTGAAGCCGAAGAAAGCTTAACCCATGTCATAAATGAAACCTTGGAGCGCAAAGGCAACGTGCTCATTCCCGTGCCAGCGGTGGGCAGAGCGCAGGAAATCATGCTTGTCATCGACGGCTACATGAAGCGCGGCTTGATGAAAGAAGCGCCCGTGTTCATTGAAGGCATGATCTCAGAAGCCACTGCTATTCACACTGCTTACCCCGAGTACTTGAGCAGGGAAGTCCGCCACAGCATCCTCCACGAAGAGGTTAACCCGTTCCAGTCAGACTACTTCACGATTGTGGAGCATCCAAGCGTCAGGCAAAGCATAATCGAAGGCGAACCCTGCGTCGTTCTTGCGACCTCTGGAATGCTTGAAGGCGGACCCGTGATAGAGTACTTCAAAAACTGGGCTAGCGACGAAAAGAACACCATAATATTCGTAAGCTACCAGATCGAGGGCACCATGGGCAAGAGGGTGCAGAAAGGAGTAAACGAAGTCACCATGATGGACAACGAAGGCAAAATGGCTGTGGTGCAAGTTAGAATGCAAACAGAATCCATAGAAGGCTTTTCAGGACACTCCGACAGGCGACAGCTAATCAACTATCTGACACATCTTAAACCTAAGCCTGAGAGAATTTTTGTGTGCCACGGCGAAAAAAGCAAAATCAACAACATGGCGGGCTTCCTCGAACACAAAGCCGGCATAAACACGGTTGTTCCAAGCATCTTGGAAACTTTTAGGCTGCTGTAAGCGCTCTCTCTCACGATGAGAACATCAAAAAATCTCAGTAACTCAGGCTACTGTAGGCAGAGGCTTGTTTGAAGCTTGCCTGTTTTCCCGCCAGATCCTTATGTTCGGGGGGCAAATGACTACGCGTTCTTCGCCTAGTCGGGCTATGTCTCCGCCTATGGATTCGGCGAACTCGTATAACTCGTTTACCGCGCTTTTCACGTCTTCGATGTTTTTGCTGGCGAGCGGGGTTATGCGGAGGATAAGGACGTTTCCGTTTTTCACTTCTTTCTTGATTTCCTCTAAATCTGATAAGTCGCGGAGAGGCTTGGCTTTAAGGTAGGTTTTGCCAGGTTCCTCTTTATCTTTTGCAGTAGGCGACGTGGCTGTTTTTTCGGCTTCTTCTTTCCTCGGTTTGCGGAATAATCCCATAGTTGGCAAGTTTTCTCCTCTCTTTCTATTATTTAATTATCTTTCAACAGTTAAGCGTTTCTTAATTTCAACTGTGAATTTTGATAGTTAATATGAATTGAATTAATAAGTACCTTATGAATCCATGATAAAGATTACAACTTTAGAAAGGCTGAACGCGGGTCAAAGGTGTAGCAGATGTCCCCAGATTCTGTTACGCATTAAATTTTATGGCACAGCCGTTCACAAGTAAAGTACACCGTTCTGGTAGCGGAACAAAGGTGTTCCTCAAGCAGAGCTAATAGCCACTTTCAGTATTGTACAGCCGTGAAAAAAATGAAATTCGAAGTAAAGCTTATAATAATCGCCGTTCTCGCGTTGTCAGTAGGAGTTGCTTTCGCTTCGCCTCTTCTCTACGAAAACTTGGTGGTTAGACCGTTTCCACGCATACCTCAAGGACCTACAGCAGACTTCGGAGTCGACATAGTATACGCCAACTTTAGGGTCCAAGAACCCATCCACAACGAAACTTCAGACGCGTTCTCTTTGCCACAAATCAGCTACCAAGTCATCTTAAACATCACGAACTACTCTGACATTGCAGCCAAACTAGGATCCGTAAACTTTGCTGCAGCCCAAAACATCTCACTCCTCAAGGGTGCATTAGAAGGTGCCTCCGCCATCTCTTCTGGAGAAGGAAACAGCGGTGGCCATTTCGGAACTGTGATCGAGGGCATATGGTTGGACAACGAATGGCTTAATGTAACATGGATACCTGGAGTACATCCTGATGGTTTGGATGAGGTCCTGAGTTCGCCTTGGGGTTCTGGTGATACTGTCCGGTTTGTAGGTGCGATGCCTACTGTGATCCCCAGCTTGCCGGCTAATGCTTCTGAAACAGGTTATTGGATGGAGGGCGTGCCTATAAAGCAGTACCATTTTTTCAACAGCAGCGCAAGCACGTTGCAACTCTGGGATACCATTTACGTCAATGGAACATGGGTTAACGTCACAGGAAGAATCCGCATAGAGCACCCGGTAATCAGCATCCTAGGATTCGGCACGATCATCCAAGCTACAACCAATTTCCCGCCGCGAAACGCCTTCAACGGCAACCAGGCATTTGACGAAACTATTGGACCAAGGGTAAGGTCTACTGTTTGGTCAGGAGATGACGACTTCAACAATACATGGGCGCCTCATCAATCACGCCTAATTGAGTTAACTGGCACGTAACAGTCGCCACCGTCGATGTCCTCAACGGCTTCACGGCAGGCAGAATCAACGTCTACGCGGCAACAAACAACTACATCTATGACAAACCCGTAAACGGCACTTTCTACGACACATCTTCCCTCATGACCCAGCTCAAATCAATCTCAGTGGAGAAAACCGCAGACGGCTACTTATACAACAACATCTTAGGTGAAAATCAAATATTCCAACCCGACCAGTACGGCGTAGAGGTATTCATCAAACCGAGGAGCTAACCGTGACAAACGAGGTCAACGAGGCGCTGGAAGGCAACACGCTAAACGTGTACACGTATGCAGTAAAAGAGGGCAGACCCGTCGGTCCACGGGACGTGATGCGAGGGGCGAACCTCAGCAGCCCAAGCGTGGCGTACAGGCAATTACAGAAACTCGAAAACCTCGGTCTGATGGAGAAAAACCAGTACGGCGAATACGTAGTTAAAGAAAGGGCAAGCATCAGCGGGCACCTTTGGGTCGGCAGAAAGTTGGTGCCGCGGCTGGTGTTTTCCTCCTTCTTTTTTATGGGCATTTTAGGCGTTGAAATTTCCATAGTTGCGATACAGTTTTTCGTTTATGGGCAGAGTCTTAATCTGGAAATTTTTTATTTGATAGTAATATCCACAATTGCCATGGCTCTGTTCCTTGCAGAAGGCATAGTGCTGCATAGAAAAACCCGACCTGAAAACCAGACAAAAGAGTAGGACTATGCGAAAAGGCAGCTTACTTTTTCAGCTTCTTCAGTTCATCTTCTAACTGTTTTATCCGCTTCTTGAGCGCTTTGTTCTCTTCTTCTAACGCCTTGATCCTTGCGGCGTCCTGAGCCGCTTTCTGCTTTCTCTTTTCCGCGTCAATTCCTTTCTCGTCAACCCACGGCGGCATGCCGCTACTGCCCCAACCCAACTCATTTTCACCTAACCAGTACTTGCAATTCCACAATTTAAAACATGCTGTCTAAATGGCTGTAAATGTTTTATTGGGAAAACCAATATAACGCCTACCGTATTGCTTTACTTCAAGTCAGGAGTGCACGAAAATGTCAAACAGAATCGCCGTCATAGGCAAGAGGAAAAGAATTGCGCTTATAGCCCATGACCACAAGAAGCCAGATTTGCTTGAATGGGTCAGGTTCAACAAGGGCACTCTGCTTCAGCATGACCTTTTCGCCACTGGAACAACCGGCAAAGTATTGGAACAGGAACTCGGCTCAAAAATCACCGTTTTCGAGAGCGGTCCGCTAGGCGGCGACCAGCAGATAGGCTCGCGCATTGCCGAAGGCTGCATTGACTTTCTCATTTTCTTCTGGGACCCGCTGGAGTCTCTGTCGCATGACCCAGACGTGAAGGCGCTATTGCGCATGGCTACGGTGTGGAACATCCCACTTGCCTGCAACCGCGCTTCCGCCGACTTTCTGATATCTTCACCGCTGATGTGCCAAGAATACGCGCGGCGCCTGCCCGATTACGAGAATTATAGGCAGCGGCTCACAAACCTCTGACGCCTTTCAGGCTGCGCACAGCGCGACTTAAGCATCGAACACATACGCTTCATGCTAAAATTAAACATTTACAAGGCGCTTCAGGGCACGTAAGCTTTCGCTCTTTTTAGAGCGGCAGGTTGCTGCTGGCCTCTGCCTTTTCGTGCATGAAGTTTATCGCCTGCAGAATTGTCCTTGCGAAGCCGAGGAGGCTGAGCAAAACTGCCACTGTGTAGAACAGGGTGAGGTTCACGGTTAAGCTGAAGTTTTCGTAGCTTGTGCTGAATACGCCGTTTCCCATGGAGAGAAGCAGGTATGCCATGAAGAACAGGGCTCTTGCGGTGTTGAAGAAGTACTGGAAAACCGTTTTTTCAGTGAGGTCGCTTAGAATCATCAGCGCGATGTAAACTGCAATGAAAGCTTCGATTGATTCCATAAAGCCTGGAATTAACCCGAAAAGTGGCGCCAGCATCGGCGCGAGAAGGAAGTAGATTAAGTAAACAAGTATCGCTTTCACGGTAGCCTTAACAACGCGGAACGAAACGTCTTTGACTAGGTTTTTGTTCTTTTTTTGTTGTTCAGCCATACGGAATCACCAGAGGTCCATACTCTAAAAATCCTGTGTCAAAGTAAACGTTGAAATGCCAGTTTTGGGCAGCCGATGTAGACACCGCGTTCAAAGGAACCTGAAACTCCGCGTCCTCATTATAGGCGGATTGCTGCGGAACATAGACTATCGTTTGGCTTTCACCTAGAAGCGAGTCCGCGTCGTCATAAAGTTCTATTCTGATGTTGCCTGCTATGTCGAAGACGGCGTGATTTTCAAAACTCATCGGAACAGCCACCTCAGCGTGTGTGGAGTCAAACCGCCCATAAGATGGCTCGCCGAGAGCAAAATTGTAGAATGGCGCGCCCCAAGGAAACGTGAAGTTCGTTGAAATCTGGGCGGGAAGCAACTCTGCGAAGTTCAGTCCAGCCGTAACCGAGATGTTAAGGTTGTTGTCGTTGAAGAGGTATTGCTCGCCATTTTCAAGCAGGCTCTCCAAGCTTAGCGTGACGTTGTGCACGATTGTTGTTTTTTCTCCGTGGGGTATGACAGGAACGAACGTTGTGTCCTTTGAGATTTCTGCGCCTTCCGTGTCTGCGAAAACCGTTGAAAGATGGAAATCCTTCAGGCTGTAGTATCCTCTGTTATCGATGTAGAGGGGTAACGAGAAGCTTAGCTGGCCGTCTGGGGATGTTGCGAACTCGGGTTCGCCGAAGTCAAATTTTAAGTCTTTAACTGAGTACGCTGCCAAAGCAATAAAGGCTATTAGCATTATCCAGAAAATGGATGTGGCTATCCCTAGCATTCGAATCGGCAAGTTCATTGCAGTTCCTTCTTTTAAGACGATGAAAACGGCTTTTTCACTAGGAAGACTTGGATTTTTGCTGCGCTTGCGGCTTCTGCTCCATTTCTTCCAGCGGAATAACAATCATCTCCGGTTCCAATGGCTCAGTGTCTGGTCTTGCCCCTTTCTGAAGCTTTGCTTTTGCTTGTTTAGGTTGAAGCTGCGGTTTATGCTGAGGCACTTGTGGTCCATTTGTTTCCGCCTTAGGTACGTGAACCATTATTGTCACTCCTCGGATGGTTATGAGCGAGCTGACCCAGCCCATGACGCCGAGGTACATTATGTGTATGGCTGCTGCGATTAACGGTCCTAATGACTCTCCGAAAGTCTGCACGAGGTCTTGAGTTGAGATGGGTGATATGTCTGCGGTTAGGAGTTCGTAGGCGCTGAAGAACGTGAATATCAGGAGGGCTACGCCTATGAATAACACTGTGACTCCGGAAATGGCGATTTTGTCTTTGAGAGTTTTGAACATTTTTCTGCTTGCTCCAATGTATTGGATATCACGATCCAATATTAAATCTTCTGAAACAATAAACAAAATCCAACCTAACTATCACAAAATTCACTTTAACTCACCTCTCCATGGACAAGCAGCTCCCATGTTTCGCGTGTTTTAAATATAGCTTTCCGCAACTCAATTCCAAGGTTAATTACATGTCAGAAGACGCAAACGTTGAAAGCCAAGAACAAGAAGAAGAAAGTACACCGGAACCCAAAAAGAAGTACGCGTTCATAGAAGACATTCCCGGAGTCGGACCTGCCACATCCCAAAAACTACGCGACCTCGGCTACCACACCGTCGAGTCACTCGCTATGGCAACCGCTCGCGAACTGGAACCCGTCGGTGTCGGCGAAAAAAAGGCTTTCGCAATCATTGAAGCAGCCCGCTCCGCAATAGGCGTTAACTTTGTGCGCGCTGATGAACTTCTCAAAATGCGCCAAGACGTCCTGCGGCTAACCACAGGCAGCCAAGCACTGGATAAGATTGTTGACGGCGGTTTGGAAACACAGACAATCACCGAATTCTACGGTGAATACGGCAGCGGAAAGAGCCAGATCTGCCACCAGTTATGCGTGAACGTTCAGTTGCCTCCAGAACGCGGAGGTCTGAACGGCGGCGCCTTGTACGTGGACACGGAAAACACTTTCAGACTGGAGCGGATTGTGCAGATGTCTAAGCATGTTGGTATTGAGCCTGAAGAGGCGGTTAAGAACATCATTTACGCTGAAGCGTTCACTTCGGACCATCAGATGTTTCTTTTGGAAAACGCTGATGAAATTATCAAAGAGAACAACATTAAGCTGATAATTGTGGATTCTTTAACGTCCCATTTCAGAAGCGAATACATCGGCCGAGAGATGCTGGCGCCTAGACAACAGAAACTGAACAAGCACATGCACAAGCTCATCGCGTTAGCCAGAGCATTTAACACCGTGGCTGTCGTAACCAACCAAGTCATGGCAAAGCCGGACGTGTTCTTCGGCGATGCCGTTCACCCCATCGGCGGCCACATCGTCGGGCACACAAGTCACACGCGCATTTACCTGCGGAGAGCTTCGCGTGGTCCTGTGCGCATTGCGAGGCTAGTGTCAAGCCCGTATCTGCCCGAAGGCGAGGAAATATTTAAAGTAACCGAAAACGGTATAGAAGATGTATCTGAAGAGGAGAAAACAACCAAGCGTCGCGGTCGTTAAAAATGCCTATCTCTCAAGCCTTAGTCACACGGTACTTCCAGCTCATCGTTAACAGGCAGTTCACAGAAGCAACGAGGGAACTGGAGCGGCTCAAGCAGAAAATGCAGAAAACAGAGTGGAACAGAGGCTACTTCCGAGCTTTGTACGGCATGTATCTTTCCCGCAAAAAAAACGGCGACTCATACGCGTTCTTCTCAAAGCTGGACTTAACCGATAAAGCCGCGCTGCACGGTTACAGGCGAGAGTTTCTGGATCACATGCGAAATGGGCTTCACGGAGATTTCGACCGCGGATATTTCTCAGCATGGGCTGACTGCATGCGCATTTTGACACGAATGGATATTGAGACCCCTCAGAGGCGCCGAAGTAAGGAAGTTGAAAAGGAAAAGATAGAAACGGTGCGAAGCGATAAGAGTCAAGCCACGATGGCGAATTTTTTTCTTAAAAAATAGCGAAATACGTGTTAAGCCACTGCAGGAGGTCCTACTAGAAGAGAGTAGAATAGTATGAAGAATGCCGCCCATGCGATGAAGTACATGAATACAGCTTGAGTCATGATTTTTGACTGTTTCTCTACTTTGTTCATATATCTGGCTTTGATCACGTAATAGGAGATTAAGTAAATTGCCAAGGCTATGGTTATGCCGTTCAGGAAGGTGCTAAACTCATTCGGCGCGGACAGGGTAGCAACTACAGCGCTTATTACGGCTGCAAATATGCTTAATGCAACTCTTATCCAGTATATTACCACTAGTGGTTTCACAGAGCTTCAATCCTTGCAGACTATATTTTGGACTTACATTAAAAAGTTGCCTATTTATAAACTGTTTCTGCTGATTACCGAAGTCCCAAAAGTTCATTACCGAAAACTGGACTCTCGATTCTGATACTGCCGTTTCTATAGTGTGTGAAGGTTCGTTAAACTACGATTTTTTCTTTTGTTCTATTGTATAGTTGCCAAGATGCAAAAACCGTTATTGCCACCACAAAAATTGAGGTTAAGAGTGGGATGGTGCTTGTCAGGGCAAAGTAGTTGTTGGAGAAGTGAAGGGAAACTGCCATCAAATAGAAGGGTAAAGGTCGTTTTGTGGCGATGCCGTATGCGGTCAGCGAAGTGCTTGCGGGGTGGAAGAAAAGTCCAGGCAGCCTGTAGACCAGTGGTGTGTTTAATACGGAGACGTATGTTAGCATTTCGACTAGTCCGAATCCCAAGCCGACAAGTATTGCCAAGTTGAAAATAGACCGTTGGGTTTCGCCGTGGCGATAGAAGAGCGGGTAAGCTTTTGAGAATTCTTCTATGAAAGGCGCGATAAATACCTGTGAGATTAAGGCTATTATGTTTGGGTTGAGGCCGACCAGTAAGGCGTCTGTGTATTGGTAGATGAAAAGTGTGAGGGGAATGCTTATTATTACGCCGCAGAGGAAAAAGAACACCATTTCGCTGGCGTCTGGTTTGTGAAGGTGAATTGTAACTTTGTCTTCTTTCATTGTTTTATGTCTCAGTTTTCTTTTGTTGGTTGTTGTACAGAAATTAGGTTGCTATTAGCTATGGAGGTTCAGGATAAAAAACTTTCATCAGGTCTGGGTTTTGCTTTAAGCGTTCATGTATATTATGTATGCTTCTGTATGTTTACTATTCGGATTTAAACATAATGCTTATATTTTTTCTTTAGTGAAACTTTATTGGTGATGATATTTCTGGAAAAAACCTATTGTATTTAGATTCAACACATACACTGGAGGGAAAAACACGCCTAAACAGCCCAGAAAATCCCGCAGAGGATCCACAGCTGTATTTGGAGTGCTACTCATAGTGCTCATCACCTTCGTCTCTGGAATTCTATTCTACACCTTTGTGATGGACAACATCAACCTCGCAACAGAGACATTCAAAATACAAATGGCCGCATTACTCTTGAATTCATTCACAATGAACTCCACTCACATAGTTGCGTTCCTGAAAAACACAGGATCAGCCCTCATTGAGATCACAAGCGCCTACGTAAACGGCATAGTCACCGCCATAACCAACCTCGTCAAAATAGCCCCTAACGCCATCGGATCCGTAATTTTAAAGGGAACTTTCCTGCCTGGAAACAAGTACGACGTAAAACTCACCAACATCTTCAACGCGGAAGTAACCTTCCAAGCATCATTCTAAAGTTCTGCCTCGGAAACCCCAACCGCGGCCTGCAAGCAGCGGCCAGAA
>Ga0307425_1001460_pt1 | contig 14076 bp, 13 predicted proteins | sample SalMarWE160330MG_FD_202152 | JGI IMG/M metagenome (GOLD analysis project Ga0307425, IMG submission 202152) | Salt marsh sediment microbial communities from the Plum Island Ecosystem LTER, Massachusetts, United States - WE1603-30 | ecosystem: Environmental > Aquatic > Marine > Intertidal zone >... | reverse complement strand
AGGATGGTCAGTCCCATCCATATCCCATCCCGCTCCGGGAGGTAGCCGCTGATCGAGATCCCGCCGGATTCTTCCCCACCGACCAGGACGTCTTCTGACAGCATCACCCGGCATATGTCCTTGAAACCAATGGGGACCCTCATCACTTCCAGGTCATAATGGCGGCAGAGTTTTTCAACCTTTGCCGTTGATGAAAACCCCGTCACGACCTTTCCGTTCATTTTCCTGTAATGGGCAAGGTAATGGATCAGGACCAGGATGATGTTGTGCGAATCGATGTACCTTCCCCCTTTGTTTACAATGGCGATGCGGTCACCATCGCCGTCCAGGGCAAAGGCCAGATCAATCTTTTTGGAGGATTGCATGAACCCGATCAGTTCCTGAAGGTTGGCTTCCAGGGGCTCGGGATGGATGCCCCCGAACATAGGATCGGGTTCGCAGTGCAAAAAGACGGCATCCGGCAGGAGTTTGCGGATCACTTTCTGCCCGCTTCCGTACATGGCATCAATTGCCACTTTAAGGCCTGAACTCCGGATACTTTCCAGGTCGAAATAATGGTTGACAAACTGGACGTAAAGGGCTTCGAGATCGGCATACCGGATCATTTCCTGCCCTACGAACTGGTCCCATTTCAAAAGATCAAGGTCAATGTTATTCTCTGTGGATATGAGATCCTCGATGTTCTTCAGGTCTTCTGCCAGCAGGGGTCCCCCGTGGCTTCCCTTGAGCTTGTAACCGCTGTAGGAATGGTCATTATGGCTGGCGGTGATCATGACCCCGAGGTTTGCATTCCATTCCCTCACGGCCAGGCTTACCATAGGGGTACTGACAAAATCATCCGAGATTCTGACCTTTATTCCCTTGGAGGCCAGGACCTTGGCAACTGTTTCGGCAAACATTTTTCCCTGGAACCGGGTATCGTACCCGACAATGACCTCGGGTTCCTGGTATTTCTTGAGCAACCACATCGCTGCGGCATTGGTGATTTTGGCCACGTTTGCCACGGTAAACTGGTGTGCAATAATGCCCCGCCAGCCATCCGTACCGAATTTGATCCTGTCCATTGAGATTGAAAGTGGTTTCTATACAGAAAAATACGGTTTTTTTCCCGATTAGTTGAAAATTTTCCGCCGGTCCAGCGCATTCTGGTACGAACGTGCATTTTTGTTATGTTGAGCAAGTGTGGCCGCAAAATTATGGTAGCCTGAGAAGTCTTCCTTAGCACAGAAATAGATGTAATTATGGCGCTCATAATTCAGCACCGCATCGATGACAGAAATGGAGGGGATAACAATCGGTCCCGGGGGCAATCCTCCGTGACGGTAAGTATTGTATGGGGAATCAATGAGCAGGTGTTTTTTCAGGACCCGGGTCATGTTCATGTCCCCTGCCGCGAACTTTACCGTCGGGTCGGCCTGCAAACGCATGCGCCGGTTCAGCCGGTTGATGTAAACTCCCGCCACCCTGGCCTCTTCCTCAGGGATCAGGGTTTCCTCATCAACGATGGAGGCCAGTGTCATGACCTCCATGGGCTCCATTCCCATCCGCCTGGCCTGGGCAAGCCGCTTCTCATTCCAGAAAAGCCTGTATTCCCGTAACATACGGTCGAAAAACTGCCTGGCTGACGTATTCCAGTAGATCTCATAGGTGTTGGGGATGAATATCCCCATGACGGTTTCCCGGGTCAATTGATTGGCTTCAAGCAATTTCGTATCTGAGAACAGGGAGAGGATTGAAAGCGAATCCGCCTCAATCTGTTCCGACACCACCCCTGCCAGCATTGCAGGAGTCCTAATGTTGTTAAATACCAGCCGTACGGGTTCCTGGTTGCCAGACCTGAGCATTCCTGCCAGACGGTCATTGCTCATTCCTGAGCGGATCCTGTACCTGCCGGGCCGCACATTCCGGGGATAATTCTTCTTGAGAGCCACCCAGCGGAAGGAGGCGGTGTCCTGAAGGATCCCCTGTTCCCGCAACCGGTCGTATACATCATTAAAGTCTGAACCTGTAGGGATATACAGGACAATGGATTCACCTGCAGGCAGATTGATGTTGTTGCGCCAGATCCGGCCGTACATTAACAGCACTGCTGACCCTCCCGCAGCCAGGATCAGGAAAAGCAGGATGTAGATAAACTTCCTCATAAACCGGCGTAGTCAAAAAAATTAACAGGTTCGTAAAACTAATATAACAGTTTTTACTGCAGGCTTAGTATTTTTGGAATACCAAACAAGTATGCAAATATGGAAAAAATCAAAAGGATAGCCATGATCGCCCATGATCACCGCAAAGCCGATCTTATCGAATGGGTCGAATGGAACTGGGAGATCCTTCAGCATCATCACATCATATGCACCGGCACGACCGGTCTTCTTGTGGAAAAAGCCCTTGAGGCAAATATGGACAGAGAAACGGGCCGGGAACTCAAAATAACCAGGCTGAAATCCGGTCCCCTTGGAGGCGACCAGCAGATGGGGGCACTGATCGCCGAGGGAAAGATTGACATCATCATCTTTCTCTGGGATCCTATGAGCGCACAGCCCCACGACGTCGATGTCAAGGCCCTGCTCCGGATAGCGGTGCTGTATAACATCCCGACAGCCTGTAACAGGTCTACCGCCGACTTCATGATCTCATCGGACCTGTTTAACAAACCCTACCAGCAGAAGGTAAAGAATTACCAGGAATACATCGACCGGAGTATCGAAGATACCTGATCTGCGGGCGTGTAAGAATCTGCGGGATCATTTCCGATGGCCAGCAGTCCCGCGACAAGGGCAAATCTGTTCGATTTCATGGCTTAAAATCGGATCCGGTGGACGTTAATCCACCGGGACCGGGACTCCTAAACAAGTTTTGCCAGTGCTGCCTTCAGCCTCTTCATAGCCTCTTCCAGGTTCTCGTCTGAGTTGGCGAAGGATATGCGGACGCAGCCCGGTGCGCCGAAGGCTGCCCCGGGAACGGTGGCGATGTGTCCCGATTCAAGCAGGTACATGCACAGGTCACCGGAGTTTTCAATGGTCTTATCACCGGCTTTCTTACCGAAATAATAACTCATATCGGGAAAAACGTAGAAGGCCCCGCCGGGTACAGAGCACTTAAGGCCTTTGATCTCTCCAAGGTGTCTCAGAAGGAGGTCACGCCTGCGTTTGAATGCCTTGTTCATTTCCTCGGTAGGTTTATGATCACCTGTCAGGGCGGCAACGGAAGCGATCTGGGCAACCGAGGTAGCCCCGGAAGTGAATTGTCCCTGGAGCTTTGTCACGGCCTTTGTGATCCAGACCGGGGCGGCTATGTATCCGAGTCTCCAGCCGGTCATGGCGTAGCCTTTTGACACTCCGTTGACAAGTACGACACGATCCTTGATATTATTGAACTGCGCAATGCTTTCATGCTTGCCGACAAAGTTGATGTGTTCGTAGATCTCATCGGAGATCACGATGACCTTTTCATGCTTTGCGAGCACGTCCGCCAGGCCTTTCAGTTCATCCTTTGAATAAAGGCTGCCGGTGGGATTTGACGGTGAACAGAGGATGACGGCCCGGGTTTTGGGACTGATTGCCTCTTCAAGCTGCTGGGGCGTGATCTTGAAATCACTTTCGATGCCGGTATCAATGATGACGTTGGTCCCGTCTGCAATTTTGACCTGTTCCGGGTAACTGACCCAGTACGGGGCAGGAACGATCACCTCATCGCCCTGGTTGATGATGCAGAGCAACACGTTGACGATACTGTGCTTGGCACCGCTGGAAACCACGATCTGATCAGCAGTATAATCCAGCCCGTTCTGTTTCTTCAGTTTGTCCACGATGGCTTTCCTGAGCTCCGGAAAACCTGCGACCGGGGGGTAGAAAGAATAATTATCATCAATTGCCTTCTTGGCTGCTTCCTTGATGTGATCCGGAGAGTTGAAGTCCGGTTCTCCAACGCTCAGGTTAATTACATCGATCCCCTGACTCTGAAGATCTTTGCTTCGCTGGTTCATTGCAATAGTCGCAGAAGCCGACAATCTCGCTAAACGATCAGATACTTGTTCCATAAATGTTTAAATATTAAATTAACACAAAAAACTGGGTTTTGATTTGAATTTTTAAAATTAAACTTTTAATCATAAATTAATTAATATTGCAACAGAGATTCTGATAAAAAATTATCAACATGGAGACAGCCCTCGAGATCCTGAAATATACCCTCCCGGCCCTCATCGTTTTTCTGACGGCTTTTGTGCTGATCAGGGGGTTCATCCGCCGGGAGGAACAGTCCACTTTCAGGGAAATTGCAGGGGCGGACCGGAAAACCGTCCTGCCGATCCGTCTCCAGGCCTACGAAAGGCTGGCCCTTCTGCTGGAACGCATCTCGCCGGAATCGCTCATCATGCGTATCAACCAGCCGGGAATGAGCGCAAAGCAGCTTCATGCGGAACTGCTCTCATCCATCAGGGCAGAATATGAACATAACCTCTCCCAGCAGGTCTACATCAGCAACGAAGCCTGGGAATTGATACGCAATGCCCGGGCGAACGTAATCGGGCTGATCAATGCCGCAGTGGACCAGGTAAAGGATGACGCCACGTCCATAACCCTGAGCCAGAAGGTATTTGAACAGGTCGTACAGCTTAAGGACCCCCCTGTGCAGGAGGCCCTTGATTTCCTGAAAAATGAGATCCGGGAATTGTACGGGTGAGCTTTCCGGAAGGTCTACAGCGTTGCCGTGACAGCAAGGTCGACCATAGGAAGCCGGACTATTTGATCAGCTCCACGCTCCGCTTGACGAACCGTACCAGCTCCTCCCCTTTCAGCATGTTATTGGAGAGAAGGGCAAGGTCGATCAGCTGCCTGACGATCTTGTTCTTGCCGCCGTATTCCCCGAGGAGGTCTTTCTTTTTATCCTCTGTTTCGGAGATCTTTTTCCGCAGATCCTCCAGCTGGTCTTTCAGTTCATGGGGGACTTCCTCATCCTTCTTCCCTTCCTTCTCCTTTTCAAGCCTGCTATTTTCTTCCCGGAGCGGTGCCAGCTGATCCTTCAGGTCCCCCAGCTTTTTGGAAAGGTTTTTTTCCTTGGCTTCACGGACTTTTGCTACAAGCGGGTGGCTTGCGTTCACCACGAGGTTATAGGAATCGGGCAAACCGCCGTAGAAATTCGGTCCCCCTCCAAGCTCCGCCATTTCCTTCATCCGCCTGGTGAATTCACTCTGGGTGATGATCAGGGGACTCTCATCCTCTCCGAGGTTCTCGAAGCTGACCAGGTAATGGGCCTCGTCGGGAAGCTGGCTCTTGAATACAGTGCCAAGCTCGTCCTGCTCCTCCTGGCTCAGGTCGGTCGCTTTCAGGTCTTCCTTCATGATCAGCTTATCGATGATGTCGGAATCCACCCTGGCAAACCTCGAATCCTTGAATTTCGTTTCCAGGTGGTTCAGGAAGTGGGTGTCCAGATGGCCGTCCATCAGCAGGACATCGTAGCCCCTGTTCTTTGCCTTTTCAATGAAGCTGAGCTGTTCCTCCCTATCCGTGGCGTAGAGGTATATCAGGTTCTTATTTTTATCGGTTTGCTCCGGTTTGATCAGTTTTTCGTATTCCTCGTAGGTGAAATATTTTCCGTCGGTGTTCTTCATCAAGGCAAACTTCTGCGCACGTTCGTAAAACTTTTCCTCCGTCATCATGCCGTAGTTGATGAACAGTTTCAAGTCGTCCCATTTCTTCTCGAATTCCGGCCGTTCGTTCTTGAATATTTCCTCGAGACGGTCGGCGACCTTTTTGGTAATATGGCTCGAGATCTTCTTGACATTGGGGTCCCCCTGCAGGTAACTCCGCGAGACATTCAGCGGGATATCGGGGGAATCGAGCACCCCGTGCAGCAGGGTCAGGAATTCGGGGACGATCCCTTCGACCGAGTCCGTTACGAAGACCTGGTTGCAGTAGAGCTGGATCTTGTTTTTCTGGACCTCGATGTTGGACTTTATACGGGGAAAGTAAAGGATCCCGGTCAGGTTGAACGGGTAGTCAACGTTCAGGTGGATGTTGAAAAGGGGTTCCTCCGACATTGGATAAAGGTCCTGGTAGAAGGCCGTGTAATCCTCTTCTTTCAGGTCCACCGGCTTCCGGGTCCACAGCGGCTTCGTCTCATTGATGATCCGGTCTTTGTCCGTCTCGACGTATTTGTCCTCCTTCCACTCCTTTTCCTTCCCGAATGCAATCTCAACCGGCAGGAAGCGGCAATACCGCTTCAGCATCTGCTCGATCCTGGACTCTTCAAGGAATTCCTTCGAATCCTTATCCAGGTGCAGGATCACCTCCGTACCGGTTTCATCCCTTTCCAGGTCATCGAGGGTGTACTCGGGGCTTCCGTCGCAGGACCAGTGAACGGCCTTGCTGCCCTTTTTATAGGATTTGGTCTTGATCTCAACCTTGTCCGACACCATAAAAGACGAGTAAAATCCCAGTCCGAAATGCCCGATGATGGCATTGCTTTGATTCTTGTATTTTTCAAGGAACTCTTCAGCGCTTGAGAAGGCGATCTGGTTGATGTACTTCTTGATCTCCTCCCCGGTCATCCCGATCCCGTTGTCGGATACGGTAAGCGTTTTTTTCTTTTTATCCAGGCTGACGCGGATCTTCAGTTCCCCGATCTCTTCCTTGTATTCCCCCGCGGAGGCAAGCGTCTTCAGCTTCTGGGTTGCATCGACCGCGTTGGATATCAGTTCCCGCAGGAATATTTCGTGTTCCGAGTAAAGGAATTTCTTAATGATCGGAAAGATGTTCTCGGTGGTAACGCCAATTTTTCCTGTTTGCATTTTCTTCTATATTAGTTAGGTTCTAAATCAATTTCTTTCCCGCCTGTTTCAAACGGCATGCCATTGGAGGGGGACTGACATTTCGTCATGGGAAGTGACCGGACGGGACGGCAGGAAGGCATGGAACCGGCGCTAACGGTTCCAGAGCTATCGGTTCCAGCGCTATCGGTTCCAGCGCTATCGGTTCCAGCGCTATCGGTTCCGGACGTCCACGTCGGACTGGTGTTCCCACATGCCCTTCCTGAACTTGTATCCGTCGTAGGAAAAATCCGGTGCGTAAAAACGCGGGTGGTCCTTCAGTTCCGGTTCTATTGGGGAGAGATGGTCGTAAACGATCATTTTCAGGTCCGGGTTGTACCGCAGGTTCATGGCCACCTCACCTGAATATTCGAAAACCACCCTGTGCTGGATGCCCGAAGGTGTGTTGAAAACGGGTTTCCCGAACTGCGGATCCATTTCGCTGTCAAAATACAGGACGTCGATGATTTTCTTATCCGACCAGCGGTCATTGAAATTGAATCCCATCAAGGTATAGATGACCTCTTTCCCCTGCTTCTCCCTCCTGAGATCGTAGTAAAGCGCTCCCGGCCACATGTCCTTTCCGGTCCGGGCATGAAGCAGGTCGGGAATGTACGGGAGCCGGTCAACCAGGACGTGGACCCGGACCGAGTTATCCCGGTTGTCACGTACCTGGATCACGCCATGGTATTCATGCTCCCATGTACTTAAAGGCACGTTCCAGGTAAAGATCCGGAACTGCCCGTCGTCGGCCGTCAGGATGCCCACCCGCTTTCTCAGGCTGTCAAACCGGTAGGTGAAGGATTCCGGCTCGGCCAGCTTCTCCTCCATGTATTGAAGGATAACCGAATCCAGATGTTGTCTTTCCTCGGTGGACCGAAGCGCAGGGAATCGTTCGAAGAGCCCGAAAAGGCTGTCCTCCGTTGCAGTGGGACCAGGGACCTGGGAACATAAGGGGAAGGCTGCAAGCAGAAAGGCAATTATGTGTATAATTCGGGACATGTCAGCAAATATAACTCAGATCCGGGTGAATTAGTATGAGAATCCGGTGAAAACTGTCCGGATCAAAGACGGTCCAGCAACCCTTTCAGCCGTTTGCAGACCTCCAGGATCTGCTGCGGGGTTATGGTGAGGGGGGGACTCACACGGAATGCGGTTTCATGAAATAGGAAGGAATCGGAAACAATGCCATCCGAGAGAGCCAGCCTCAGGAAGCGATATGCCTTATCCGCGTCCCCCAGCTCCACGGCCAGGTAAAGTCCCATTCCCCTTATCTCCCTGATGGAGGGGTGGCTGAGATGTTCCCTGAAAAGCCGTTCCTTTTCAGCAGCCTGCCCGATCCATCCTTCACCGAGCAAGGCGCGAAGACTGGCCAGTCCTGCTGCACAGGAAACCGGGTGTCCGCCGAAGGTGGTGATGTGGCCGAGCGGGGGATCGCTGCACAGGGATTTCATGATGTCCGGCGAAGCGATGAACGCACCCAGGGGCATGCCGCCTCCGAGGGCCTTTGCCAGGACCAGAACATCGGGTACCACGTTCCAGTGTTCAAAAGCAAACATCGTTCCGGTCCGGCCGAAGGCAGTCTGGACCTCGTCGAATACCAGCAAGGTCCCCGTCGTATCACATCGCCTGCGGATCTCTTCCAGGAAGCCCTTTTCAGGCAACACGATCCCTGCTTCCCCCTGGATGGGTTCCATCATGACCGCAGCGACGGACCGGTCTATTTCATCCAGTCCCCCGAAGTCATTAAAATCCAGGAAGCTGGTCCCCGGCGGAACCGGCCTGAACGCATTTTTGTATCCCTCCCCTCCCATTAAGCCGAGTGCTCCCAGGGTACTTCCGTGGTAAGCTTTCCGGAAAGCAATGGTCCGCTGCCTGCCGGTATGCCTCCTGGCAAGCTTCAGGGCACCCTCCACGGCCTCGCTGCCGGAATTGACGAAATAGGTACAGGAAAGAGTCTCCGGAAGGACTTCGGCCAGGGCGGCAGCCAGTGCCACCTGGGGCTCCTGTACGAGTTCACCGTAAACATGCAGGTGCAGGTAACGGCCGGCCTGCTTGCGGATGGCTTCCAGTATCTTCGGATGCCCGTGTCCCAGGTTGCTTACAGAAACCCCCGACACCAGGTCCACGTAAGCTTTCCCGTCTGGGCCGTACAGGTAAATACCTTCCGCCCTTTCAATTTCAAGAAGATACGGGTCATCGGAGGTCTGGGCCAGGTATTGAAGGAATAAATGGCGATTGTCAGCCATTACTTGATCATCAGGTTGATGTCTCCCATCAGCTTGTCCTTGTATGATTTCCCGATGGGGATCGTCTTGGTGCCGTCGTGTGTCCGGATCAGGACTGAATTATCCTCTATGATCTCGATGCTCCCTGTATTCACGATGTAGGAACGGTGCACCCGGGTGAACTTGTCCAACGGCAGCTTCTGCTCAATGGCCTTCATCGTGAAATGGATGGTATACTTATCATCGAAGGTATTGAATATCACATAGTTTTCTAGCGCTTCCACCCAGAGTATGTCATCATACCGGAGCCTGACAAGAGTGGAATTCTTCTTGATGAAAATCTCGTCCTTGCCGATCTTGTCCAGCCCGTTCCTCATCTGCATACGCTTCCGGGCACGTTCGATGGCCTTGTAGAAACGGGCATAGGTAATGGGCTTGACCAGGTAATCCGTTACCTCGTAATTAAAAGCCTGAACGGCATATTTATCCTTTGAGGAAATGATCACCACCTGCGGGGTGACCTTGATGGAATCCAGGAATTCCATCCCCGACATGTCGGGAAGCTCAACATCAAGAAAGATCAGCTGAATGTTTTCGTTCTTTCCGAGCAGGTTGATTGCATCCACGGCGTTGCTGTATGTATCCACCAGGTTGAGATCCGCAGTCTTGTTTACGAACTCTTCGATGATCCTGAGTGAAAGCTTGTCGTCTTCAATAATGATGCAATTCATTCAATTTCAGTTTAGTCAACGATAAAATTTAATTTATCACTTCTAACATCCTATTCATCAAATATATAAAATAAATCCTTTCGATGGTGATCCTCAGAATATTTTACGCGGGATGGTGGACCCAATTTAGATTTATTCAAGATTGGACAGGACCGGTCAAAACTGGACAGGACTATTCAGGAATGGACAGGTCTTCCGGGGATTTCCCCCTAAGGTGTTTGATGGATTTCATCCGTCAGTCCCATCCGCTCGGACCCGAAAAACAGTGCGAATTTGCCATTCTGAACATCGAAATCTTCCAGGGCCATCGCTCCTTCCCTGGCAGTAGTAGCGACAATGCGGTAATCCAGCACTCGTTCAAACAGTTCCATCCTCCGCCCGCGGATGAAACCTGCAAGATGGCCGATCAGTTTTTTCAAAAAAAAAAAGGAGCACGGTTGTGCCCCTTAAAATTTCAACAAGATATTTTTATTAAACAGCACCTGATAAGTCTGCTCCAGCCTTGAACTTAACAACTTTCTTTGCAGCGATTGTGATGGGCTTGCCTGTCTGGGGATTCCTCCCGGTCCTGGCATTCCTCTTGGATACGGAGAAAGATCCAAATCCAACCAGTGCTACTCTGTTACCTTTCTTGAGCGCATGGGTTGTTGTCTTTACGAACGCATCCAGAGCTCTTTTTGCATCGGCCTTTGTCAGTTTAGCTTCGCTGGCAATAGCATCAATTAATTGTGCTTTGTTCATAATAAATAAATTTTAGGGTTAGTAATTCTAGAGAAACTCAATATTTTATTACAAATATAGACTATTATTCATCTTTAGCAAGTTTGAGTCTAAAAAAATGCCGGAAATGTTGATAAAATGTACATTTCTGTTAACTAAACCTTTCAAAAGCCCCATGAAAACTGCAATTCCGGGGATCCGGGCATTCCGGGAGCCAAAATGTTAATTATTTGATAACCTGATACTTGACATTTTTATGAGATTTAAGCAAATATGTCTTATTTTTGCCCCAACGGAGAAATGGCAGAGTGGTCGAATGCGGCGGTCTTGAAAACCGTTGTCCTGCTATCGCGGGACCGGGGGTTCGAATCCCTCTTTCTCCGCAAACCTAACCATACCGCGCTTCGGCGCGGTTTTTATTTATTATGGTCCGGGCAAAGCTTATTAAAAAGTTTTTCGTTCATTTGAACCGGTAAAAATTTTGGTCTGGATAAGGAACCCGTAATACAGATCAGTGAGGTACGCAAGTACTTCAAGGATGTCAGGGCAGTTGACGGCATAGACCTCAGCATCCGGGAAGGGGAATTCCTTGCCCTTCTCGGACCGAACGGAGCGGGTAAAACCACCCTCGTCGAAATGGTCGAAGGCCTTCAGAAGCAGAATTCCGGTGAAATCCTTATACTGGGACTTCCCTGGAAAGGGAATGAGGTACATCTTCGCAGCCTGCTCGGGATTTCACTCCAGGAAACCCGATTCATCGACAAGCTAAGGACCCGCGAAGTGCTCGAGTTGTTCGCCAGCTTTCACGGGATTGAGCAATCCCGGGTGAACAAGGTACTCGATATGATCAGGCTTACGGACAAGAGCAGGGCTTTTACGGTGAATCTTTCAGGCGGACAAAGGCAGAGGCTGGCACTGGGACTGGCCCTGCTGAACGAACCCTCCATCCTGCTGCTCGATGAACCCACGACCGGGCTGGATCCCAACTCGCGGCGGGAGATATGGGACATCCTGATGGAATTGAAAAGGGATCAGCATACCACCATGATCCTGACAACCCATTACATGGAGGAAGCCGCTTACCTGTGTGACCGGATCGTCATCATGGACCAGGGGAAGATCCTTGCCCAGGGAAGCCTTGATGAACTGCTCAGCCAGAACCACAGCGAAGAGATCATTGAATTCATTCCTTCAGGGGACCCCGGGGAACTGGGACTTGAAAGCATGCCGTGGCTAAAAAAGTACAGCTTTGACCCCGGGAGGAACAGGCTTACACTTTTTGTAACCGCGATCCTTGAAGCCCTTCCTGAAATTATAGAGCGGTCGGAATCCAGGGGAATTGGCATTGGAGCCCTGACCTGCCGGAGAATGACCCTTGACGACCTGTTTATATCCCTTACCGGAAGGAGGCTCGCTGAATAATCCGAAAAATACAATGAAACGGAACTCCCTGATCCAGCTGATACTCATTCATTACCGGGAATTCATACGGGAACCGGGGATCCTGTTCTGGTCGATCATCTTCCCGGTGCTGATGGCCTGGGTCCTCGGAATCGCCTTTTCGAAACAGAATGAGCTGGTCCAGCAGGTAGCCTTCATCGAGGATTCCCTGAATATGAATGCAGAATTGCGCCAGTTCCTGAATGATGCTGTATATGTTGACGATCCGGAACAGGAGGCACCGGGTTACCTTGAAAAAACAATTCACAATGAGAAACTGGGGAAAACCTCTTACAAATTCCTGTTGACCGACTGGGACGGCGGCCTCCTGATGCTGAAGCGGGGCAGGGTCAACCTGATCCTCAGGGAATACCCGGACAGCCTGGAATACTATTTCGATCCACAGAACCCGCAGGCAAAGATGGTCTACATCCTGCTGAGCTCCGCCCTGAACAACGAACACCTGGTCCATGAAACGGCCGGCATTAACCCGCTGACTCAAAAAGGGAACCGTTACATTGATTTTCTTATACCGGGACTGATCGCTATGGGCGTCATGAACTCCCTGCTATGGGGCATCAGCTATGCACTGATCGAGATGCGTGCAAAGAAACTCATGAGAAGGATGGTTGCCACTCCCATGAAACGGTCGGAGTTCCTGATAAGTATCTTCGTTGCACGCCTGTCGATAACCATTATCGAGGCCCTCCTGCTCCTTGCATTTGCCTTTGCCTATTTCCATATTTCAATTCAGGGGAGCCTGCCGGCCTTAATTCTGATCTTTCTTGCCGGCAATATCGCTTTCAGCGGAATCGCCATCCTCATCTCCTCCCGGACAGCCAATTCAAGGATCGGAACGGGATTGATCAATGTCATCAGCCTGCCCATGACGGTTCTTTCCGGGATATTCTTCAGCTATCATAATTTCCCGGATTATGTCATACCCATCATTCAAAAGCTCCCCCTTACCATGATGGCTGATTCCATACGCAGCATCTTCAACGAGGGTGCCGGCCTTGCCCAGGTGAGCCTCAATGCTCTGATCCTGGGCATACTTGGCATAGCCTGTTTTGCAATTGGACTCAGGACCTACAAATGGTATTAATATCAGATCAGCTTATAATTCCGGTATTCGAAAAGCCGCTTACCGGTTTTCCTTTCGATCCAGTGCAGGATCCGGTCGGTGGTTTTGAAGCTTTTCTTGCTCTCGTCGAGTGCCACCTTCCAGTTCAGCTGCTTGATCCTGTCTCCCATCACTTTCGGGTGGGTGCCCTTGAACCGGGTAATGGATTCAACGGATGAGTAATCGTAGAGCTGCGTGTGGTTCACCTTACGGTCGACCCACTGATCGCTGTGGTACAGGCGGTTGAAGTTGACATGCTTCTCCTGCATGATATCAGGGGGACGAACCCACCCGTAATGGTACATGTAGGCATGGACCGGTTTGACGTTCAGTTTGCGGTTGTCCATCCTGAATCCCTGGGCATCCCTGTAGGAACGGATGTCCTTGTTGTTGCGGATGATCCTGATCTCATGGCGGTACCAGGACCGGGAATCGGCGTTGTAATCATAGCTGCCGAAAAAATGCAGGTAACGGAACAGGAGGCCTTCCACTTCCGGATTGTCAAGCCATTCCTCCATGGATCTGCGGACGCCGGGATGGTATTTTTCATGAAGGACTTCATCGGCCTGGATGTAAAAAGCCCAGTCGTATTCTTCGGGTATCCGGTCGAAGGCCTTGTTGGTTTCTTCGGACAGGACCTCCCCGTTCCTCCTCAGTGACTCGTCCCAGGTACTTTCCACGATCTCGATCTTATCCGAGGGTATGGACCGGATGAGTTCCATGGTGCCATCCTCGGAATTCCCCACGTTCATGATGAACTTATCACATACCGGTAGTACGGATTGTACCGATTCAATAACCGGGTAGGAGAATCTCTCCGCATTACGAACGAAACTGAATCCGCAGACCTTCATAATTTATGGTTATTAAAACATCTGAAGCATGTGGTACTTTGCATACAGGCCTTTTTTCCTCAGGAGGTCTCCATGGGTGCCGCGCTCATCGATCCGGCCTTCCTCGATAACGACGATCTCATCGGCATGCTTTACAGTTGAGAGGCGATGTGCGATCACAATCGATGTCCGG
>Ga0307425_1001459_pt1 | contig 14077 bp, 13 predicted proteins | sample SalMarWE160330MG_FD_202152 | JGI IMG/M metagenome (GOLD analysis project Ga0307425, IMG submission 202152) | Salt marsh sediment microbial communities from the Plum Island Ecosystem LTER, Massachusetts, United States - WE1603-30 | ecosystem: Environmental > Aquatic > Marine > Intertidal zone >... | reverse complement strand
TTAACAGCAAGGAGGATTAGCTGTGAAAACGATCCTTTCAGGAAATGAGGCTGTAGCGAGAGGAGCCTATGAAGCTGGAGTACAGATAGCTTTAGGCTATCCCGGCACCCCTAGCTCTGAAATCATCAGGACTATAGCCGAAGAATATGGTAAAGATATATATACCGAGTGGTCGACCAATGAGAAGGTAGCCATGGATGCTGGGGCCGGGGCAGCTTATTCCGGGCGTCGGTGTCTGGTAACCACCAAACAGGTCGGTGTCAATGTTCTTTCCGACTCACTTATGTATGCGGTCTACACCGGGATTGAGGCCGCTCTAGTGGTGGTGACGGCGGATGATCCCGGGCTGTTCAGCTCCCAAAATGAACAGGATAACCGCTGGTATACACGCCTGGCCAAGATACCTCTGCTGGAGCCGGCCGACAGCCAGGAAGCCAAAGATTTTGTGATTCTGGCGGCGGAACTTTCGGAAAAATTTGATACTCCGGTTTTAATCCGCACTGTCATGCGAACCTCCCATTCCAAGAGTGTGGTCAATCTGGGCAGCCGGCCGCAAACCCCTGAGAGTGTAGGTCTTTTCCCCCGCAATCCCGAGAAATACAACTGCACCGCCTCCAATGCCAGGCATATGCATCCCCGGGTGGAACAACGCTTGCTGGATATGGCTGAATATGCGGAGACGGTTTCTTTCAACCGTATCGAATGGAAAGACCGCTCACTCGGAATTATCACCAGCGGGGTCATCTATACCTATGTGTGCGATGTCTTTCCAGAGGCCTCGGTTTTAAAATTGGGCATGACCAATCCTCTGCCCAAAAAGATGATTAAAAAGTTTTCGGAAGCAGTGGAAAAGTTGCTCGTAATCGAAGAGCTCGATCCGGTTCTGGAAGAACAGATACGGGCCATGGGTATTGATGTTATCGGGAAAGAAGTGTTCCCTCCCTGTCTGGAGCTTTTACCCGATGATATTAAAAGGTACAGCATTATGGCCGGGCTTTTGCGTGAGGATAAATCCGAAGTCCAAGGGAGCGACAAATCCGGGCTGAAGGCCTTGCCGGAGCTCCCCCTGCGTTCACCGGTTTTCTGCGCCGGATGCCCCCACCGTTCTACCTTCTATCTGCTGAATAAAATGAAGCTCCCGGTCGCAGGCGATATCGGATGCTACAATCTCGGTACCCTGCCTCCCTTCCGGGCTCAGCACACCATGGGCGCTATGGGTGCCAGTATCGGAGTTTTACATGGGTTGTCTCTGGCCGGCCTCCCCGAGAACCGCGTCTGCACCATCGGTGATTCCACTTTTTTTCATTCCGGTATGGCCCCACTCGTGAATATGGTGCACAACCACAGCCGGGGAGTGGTTATCCTGATGGATAACAGTGTAACTGCCATGACTGGCCACCAGGACCATCCGGGTGTAGACTGGGCGGTTACCCGGGACCGGCCAGCACAAAAGATTGAAATCGAACCATTAGTGAAAGCCATGGGTGTCAAAAAAGTGAAGGTGGTGGATGCCTTTAATATCAAGGAAGTAGAAGCCGGTTTGAAGGAGTGTCTGGATTATGAAGGGCCTTCGGTTTTGATAACACGAGGGGAATGTGTATTTGTCTCCAATGATCCACAGCCCGCCTATCATGTAGATTTGGGTGTATGTGTGGCTTGCCAGCTCTGTTTTAAGGTGGGCTGTCCGGCTATCGGACTGGGTGCGGAAAAAAATCCTAGAAATAATAAATTCAAGTCCCACATCGAGCCCACGTTGTGCACCGGCTGTGACATCTGCCGCCAGGTCTGTCCGACCGGCGCCATTCAGTCGCCCGCAGAAGAGGGAGAGGGTGAGTAACATGAAGAATACAAACTTTTTAGTTGTTGGAGTCGGCGGCCAGGGCACCGTTCTCTCCGGTGATGTCTTGGCCGAGGTGGGAATGACTGCCGGCTATGACTCGAAAAAATCGGATGTTCTAGGCCTCGCCGTTAGAAGCGGCAGCGTGATCAGCCATATCCGTTGGGGAGAGAAGGTGAATGCTCCCATGTCCATGAAGGGAACGGTTGACTATCTTTTGGCTTTTGAGCCGCTTGAGGCCATACGTATGGCCGGATACCTTCATCCAGAGAGCACCGCCATTGTCAATGAATACCGGATTCCGCCGGCAGCGGTAACCACCGGTCAGGTCAAATATCCAGAAATCGAAAAAATCAAACAAATCCTGGCGGAAACAACTCAGACGGTCTATTACATCAATGCAACTGAGAAAGCTAAGGAACTGGGTAATGTGAAGGCTGTCAATATCCTGCTTTTGGGAGCGCTTTCTTCCCTTTTTGAGATCTCTCCCGTGATATGGGAAAGAGTCATCACAAAGTATGTCCCGGACAGGTTTAGAGAGCTTAATCTGCGGGCATTTCAGGCAGGGCGGGAATTGATTGGCGGGAAGATCTGATTTTTAAAAATACGAAGAAAACACGATGAAAATCAACCATGCTGATACAGCCATAAAAGGTGGCACTCTGGTCAACAGCATGGGAATGCGGCCGGCTGATATCTTTATTAAAGATGGTGTCATCGCCAGCATTGAGCCGGGCGGAAGTCAAAAAACAGCCAGCAGTGTTATCGATGCCACCGATAAATATGTCCTTCCCGGCATTATCGATGCCCATCTCCATCCTGTTTATGCGGATCGAATAGATACCCTCTCCAAAGCCGCACCTCTGGGGGGAATCACAACTCTTATCCCTTATATTGGCGCAGTCAAAGCTTGGGGAAAAACCGGAAACCTGATCGATGCTGTACAGGATTTTATTGCAGAAGGTGAGGAATCCTCTATCGTAGATTTTGGGGCGCACTGCTCCTTGACTTTAAATGACATGGACACGATTGCTGATATGATTCCCGCAGCTATTGAACTGGGTGTTAACTCTTTCAAGGTTTTTATGGCCTATGCCCGGAGGGGAATGAAACTGGAGGATGAACACATTCTGAAAATTATGGAAATCATCACTGCGAATAAAGCCCTGCTCGCTGTCCATGCTGAAAATGGAAGCATGATAGACTACTTGGAAGATAAATCTATTGCTCAGGGAAATCTTGGGCCTGAGTTTTTTTCTCCCTCGCATCCGAATATGTCAGAAGCTGAAGCGATCTTTCGCATCCTCGCTCTCTCAAATATAATCAAGTGCCCCCTTTATATTGCTCATGTCAGCGCCCACGAATCCCTGGATGTTTTAAGATTGTATAAAGAGTGGGGCAAGAATGTTTTTTACGCCGAGACCTGCACCCATTATCTGACCCTCACCGATGAAGAGCTGCTTACCAAAGGGTCCCTGGCCAAAATGGCCCCTCCTCTCAGAAAAAAGGAAGATAGGGACGCCCTCTGGAAAGCGGCCGCAGACGGACTTTTAAATGTTATCGGCTCTGATGCAGCCGGGCATGCGATCAAGGATAAAGAACCGATAAGAGACAATATTTTTAAGAGCCCGAATGGAATACCCGGCCTGGAGACAATGTTCACGGTCGCCTATGATGAAGGTGTCAACAAAGATAGAATTACCCTTCCCCGCTTGGTGGAGCTAACCTGTGAAAATCCCGCTAAAATCTTTGGGCTGTACCCCCGGAAGGGAATCCTGCAGGAAGGATCAGACGGTGATGTGCTCATTTTTGATCCAGGCGTAACTCATACCATAACGGCAAAAAACTATCCCTTGAAGGTTGGCTATAGCTTATTTGAAGGACGTGTGTGTTTGGGCTCGCCCTCTCTCGTAATGCAGCGAGGAAGGATAGTGCTAGAGGAGGGCAAATTAAAAGCAGCGCCGGGACAAGGCATGTATATCCCGGCAGAAAGGAGAGATGAATGATTGACCTAAAAGGACGAGATGTCCTCACAACCAATGAGTGGAAGAAGGAAGAGCTAGACCAGGTTCTTGATCTTGCCATCAAGCTTAAATCGATGGGAGATCAAGCCAAGTCGCTTGATCTTCTACACGGCAAGACCCTTTTGCTGCTGTTCTTCCGTACCTCAACTCGAACCCGCATCTCGTTCACCGCTGCGATGGAACAACTGGGGGGCTTTGTCCAGGTTCCGGATCCGGGAGGCCTGCGTTTAAGTCTGGAAGAACGCCCGGGATTCGGCGAATCGCTGAAAGATACCGCCAGAGTCACGGATAGATATGTTGACTGTGTGGGTATTCGCCTCAGCGGGCCTACTCCCAACAAAGATGGCGTGCTGCGACCCGGGCTGGGAGATGCAGTAACAAAAAAATATGCTGAGTTTTCAGAAAAACCGGTCATCAATCTAGCCTGTGATATGCAACATCCCACCCAGGCCATGGCGGATATCATGATCATGCAGGAAAGTATCGGGAATCTTAAAGGCAAAAAGCTCGTTGCTCACTGGGCGTATTCGCCCATTGTCCGGCATTACACTTCGATTCAGGCGGATGCCCTCATTGCTGCCTCTTATGGCATGGACGTCACCGTGGCTTATCCTGAAGGCTATGACCTCGATCCGGAAACGGAAGCAATCATTCGTGAAGAATGCGCGACAAACGGCCAAACATATGAAATCTCCCATGATCTTCATAGCGCGGTGGAAGGAGCCGACGTCATTTTCCCACGAACCTGGGTATCTCCGGATTTCTATATCCACCCTAGAGAAGAGGAATTGCGGATTGCCGCTCAGTACAAAGACTGGCGCTTGACAGAAGATCTCCTGAAACGCACCAATGATGCGCGCTTTATCCATGTGATGCCCTTCGATCGAGGGAATGAAGTCGATGACAACGTGGCCGACGGCCCGAATTCCCTGGTGTATGACCAGGCAGAGAACCTCCTTCACGTGAGAAAAGCCTTCCTGGCGTCTGTTCTGGCGGGAGCCGATGTTTTAGAAAAGCTTTAGAAAGGAAGTCAGGCTAATGAAGTTACTTCCCAGGCAAGAGTCCAGTGCAACAACTCTCTGGCTTATCCGTCTAACTGTGGGGTTCCGACCTATTTAATTGATTTGTACCAATTTTCGGGATATTGATCGTCCTCGTACACTCTATCTAGTGGTGCTAGGGTTTCGATTCCCGTTATCTCAGTAATAAAACACTCCAGTCCCCCTTTGGACCTCCTCCCGCAAAACTGGTCCACTGAAAATGTTAGTATTTTCTGGCAAAATCTCTAAGAGGAGGTTTTGTTGATGAAGAAGTCGAAGTTCACAGAGGAACAGATTGCCTTTGCCTTGCGCATGGCGGAGACGGGCACACGTGTGGCCGAGGTCTGTAGGAAGTTTGGGATCACGGAGCAGACATGTTATCGCTGGAAGAAGAAGTACGGTGGGCTGGGAGTCTCGGAGCTTCGCCGCTTAAGGCAGCTTGAGGAAGAGAACAAGCGCTTGAAACGCATGGTGGCTGATTTAAGCCTCGACAAGCAGATGTTCCAGGATGTTTTATCAAAAAAACTCTAAAGCCAGCCCAGAAACGAAAGTATGCAGAGCGTCTAATGGATGCCTATAGAGTGAGTGAGTGGCGGGCATGCATGGTCGTCCGGATCTGGCGCTCGTCCCACCGTTACCGTTCCAAGAGGAAAGATGATCGAGCCCTGCGGATGCGGATCCATGAAATCGCAGCAGCTCGAGTCCGCTACGGATATTTCCGGATTTATATCCTACTTCGACGCGAGGGCTGGCGCGTCAATCACAAGCGGGTATACCGGATCTACAGGGAGGAAGGGCTTAATTTGCGCAGGAGGCGCCCTCGTCGTCATGTCTCAGGAAGCAGGCGGATGGATCGGCCTAAAATCGAATGTCCTAACGCCTGCTGGAGCATGGATTTTGTGGCCGACAGCCTTTTTAATGGGCGTCGTTTTCGTGCCTTAACGATAGTCGATAATTATAGTCGCGAATGCCCGGCGATCGAAGTCGGTCAAAGCATCAAGGGCCATGATGTTGTGGCTGTGATGGATCGGCTTGTTCAAGATCGAGGCGTTCCGGATCGCATCCAATGCGGGAGCGAATTTATCTCTAAGGCTTTAGACAAGTGGGCCTATGAACATGGAGTGGCGATGGATTTCTCGAGGCCTGGTAAGCCCATGGACAATGCCCATATCGAGTCATTTAATGGCTCGTTTCGGGATGAATGCCTGAATGTAAATTGGTTCTTGTCAATTGAGGACGCACGAGAGAAAATAGAGGCGTGGCGTAGAGACTACAACGAGTTTCGGCCACACAGCTCGCTCGGAGACTTGACACCACAGCAGTTTGCCGAGCAGTTTGAAAGCCAGGAAACTATATTTTTGGCTGGTACAGTTTTTGGGTGAGGAACCCTTTAACGAAGCTGCCCTGTTCCAGGTGGCCGCCAAAGGGGGTGCAATCCCAGGTGCCGCCGGCAACAAAAAAAATCTGTTCGTTCAGACTCTAAATTCACAGCATTGCTTAAGAAAGTCGGATTGGAAAAATGATCGGCAAAATCAGCAGAAAGCCTGAAAATGGCGAAGCAATAGACCATTACGAGAAATTCCTCGACCTGTGGAAGGATGCTGATCCGGGATTAGCAGAGGTCGGGGATGCAAAGAAGAGACTGGCGGGGTTGAGTGGTCCATAACGGTAATCTCGACAAGAAGAAGGGGGTATGGGGCACAATGCCCCGGGGGGTTTATTAGGCTATATCGTTAGTTTCTACAAATATCTACCATAAATTTCTCTAAAGGCGCCTTCTGTATTGACTCTTCTCCCATAAATTTATATCCTATTCTCAGCACAGAAGGGGACGAATGGCAACGCAATGTCCTAAATGCAATTCTGAGAACACAGATACCGCACGCTTTTGCAGTAATTGTGCAACTCCTCTTCAGCCCTCTGAGGAGATCCCTGTTCCCACCCAAACCATAGAAGCACGCCGAGAAGAACTCACCACAGGCTCTACCTTTGCCGGAAGATACCAGATCATTGAGGAGTAGGGTAAAGGGGGTATGGGAAAGGTGTACAAGGCTCAGGACACGGAGATTAAAGAGAAAGTTGCTTTAAAACTTATCAAGCCTGAGATCTCTTCGGATAAAAACACGATTGAGCGATTTCAAAATGAACTTAAGTTTGCACGAAAAATCAGCCATAGAAATGTCTGCCGAATGTATGATCTCAATAAAGAAGAGGGCTCATACTACATCACTATGGAATACGTATCTGGGGAAGACTTAAAGAGCCTGATTAGAAGAGTGAAGCAGCTGACTATAGGGACGGCCATTTCAATTGCAGAGCAGGTCTGTGAGGGGCTGTCAGAGGCACACAGGCTAGGAGTGGTGCACAGAGATCTGAAACCTTCAAACATCATGATCGATAAGGATGGCAATGCCCGGATCATGGACTTCGGGATAGCCCGGTCATTAATAAGCAAAGGCATTACTGATAAGGGTGTGATGATCGGAACTCCTGATTATATGTCCCCGGAGCAGGTTGAGGGAAAAGACATAGATCAGCGTACGGATATTTATTCCCTCGGTGTAATCCTGTATGAAATGGTTACGGGTAAGGTACCCTTTGAAGGAGAGACGGCTTTAAGCATCGCCCATAAGCACAAATACGAAATTCCGCAGGAACCCAAGACCATCAATCCCCAGATCCCGGATGAGCTCAACAGTGTCATACTCAAATGCCTGGAAAAGGACAAGGAGAAGCGGTATCAGAGTGCAGGAGAGATTCGATCCGAGTTGGAGAATATTGAGAAAGGCATTCCCACTACAGATAGAGCTGTTCTGGAAAGAAAGCCCCTGACATCAAGACAAATAACAGTCACCTTTGGATTGAAGAAGCTCCTGGTGCCTGCCTTAGTCTTTATTGGAATCGTCATCGTCGGAGTGGCGATCTGGCGTCTCCTTCCAGAGAAGGAGGCAGAAACCGTTCCCCAAATTGAAAACTCTATAGCGGTGATAAGTTTCGATAATCAAACGGGCGATACAAATTATGACTATTTGCAGAAGGCGATCCCTAGTCTCCTTATCACAAGCCTGGAGCAAGCCGGAATCGGTTATGTGGCCACTTGGGAGAGGCTCCACGATATTCTTAAACAGATGGGAAAGGGAGATGTCGAGATCATCGATGGAGATTTGGGCTTCGAGCTCTGCCGCAGGGAAGGCATAGCGTCTATTGTTATGGGGAGCTTCATCAAGGCAGGCGACGTGTTCGCCACCGATGTCAAAGTCCTGGATGTCGGGACAAAAAAGCTTCTCAAGAGCGCAAGTTCAAAGGGAAGAGGAGTCGATAGCATCCTCGAAAATCAAATTGACGAGCTGAGTAAGGTTATCTGCGAGGGCACAGGCATCTCTTCAAAAAGAGTGGAGGCTGCCCAGAAAAAAGTTATGGAAGTTACGACCAGTTCAATGGAAGCCTATAATTACTATATCAGAGGCCTTGAGGAATGGGGAAGATGGCATTGGGATGAGGCTCGCCGTTATCTTAAGAAGGCAGTCCAGCTCGATCCGGAATTCGTCGCGGCCTACTATCAACTCGCTTTGGCACACGATACATCAGGAGATACAAAAGCCAGGGATGAAGCAATCAATAAGGCAAAGGCTTATTCAGCGAATGCAACTGAAAAAGAAAGGCTTTGGATAGAAGCTTCTTATGCTTTCTTCATTGAAAAGAACCCGGGAAAATATTATCGCATTCTTAGCGACATGGGAAAAAAATATCCAAAAGATAAAGAAATTCACTTCAGGCTGGGCGACTATTTCCAAAACGTGGAAAAAAATTACGAAAATGCCATCGAGGAGTACAATAAAGCTTTGAGCCTCAACCCTGATTATGTTCCAGCTCTGATTTATCTTGGTCTGCTTTACACAGATTTGAAAAACTATGAGGTGGCCTTGAAATTGTTTGAAAAGTATGCCGCATTGTCTCCGGGTGATCCTAATGTTGCAGACACCATGTCCTGGACAAATTTTCTGATGGGGAATGTTGATGAGGCCATTGCTAAAGAAAAAGAAACGCTCGAATTAAACCCTAATTTTTATTGGAGCTTGATCGATATCGAATACTATTATGCTTTTAAGCAAGATTACTTTGAAGCCAGGAAATGGCTTGACAGGCTCATATCAAATGCTGATGGACCTGGCCCGAAATGGGAAGGATATTGCTGCCAAGCGTTCTATGATTATTGGTTGGGGTGTTTTAACACTTCCTTGAGAGAGCTTCATAAAGCAGAAGAGATAACTAGAGAAACACAAAACGAAGTCCACAAAGGCTTTATCGATTATCTCAGGGCATGGATCTATCTCGAAAAGGGGGATTTTGTACTCAGCCGGAAGTGTTTTAAGAGTTGGCACGATGTCTGTGCAATCAATCTGCCTCAGAACAGGCAATTTAACAAGGCCCTCTTGAGCTTTAATCTGGTCTTAACCGACCTAAAGCAAGGCCGTATTGATTCCGCTAAATCCAGATTGGCCGAGATGAAGTCGCAGCTGCCCAATGTCACAACCTATAAAGATTACATAGCATATTATTATGATTTTCTTGATGCAGAGATTCTGCTCCAGGAAGGATTCATCGAAAGAGCTTTTGCTGTTTATGGAAAAATTGTCCCTATGGCAATGCTCGGTAATAAAATTGGAGAGATGGCTTATGCGATTGCTAATTTAAATTTACCCCCTCTTAAGGACGGAATAGCCCGAGCTTATGCACAAAAGGGAGATTTGGACGGAGCCATTGCTGAGTACGAACGCTTGACTAACTTTGATCCGAAAGAAGAAGAACGTTTCCTCATCCATCCCAAATATTATTACCGCTTGGCTAAACTCTACGAGAAGAAAGGAATAAAAGACAGGGCTTCCCTAAACTATCAGAAATTTCTCGACCTCTGGAAGGACTCTGACCCGGGGATAGCTGAGGTTGAGGATGCGAGGGAGAGGCTGGTTGGATTGATACACCACTGAGGTGAAGCAGATTATGTTTGCCTCAATTTGGTTCCTATGGTGGACATCTGTTATTTCGGAAGGACACAAAAAGTCATTTTACCAAGCAATACTCCCCAAAGCTTCAATTGGTACATTTATTGCGGAAAAATTTGTGTGGCAATTATAACCAGATAGGAATAAGCTCGATACTGGAGGATATCATGAAACGAACACTTTTTTTAGCTGTTGTACTCATTTTGCTGACAGTCAGTTTTACAGGATGTTTTAATTCAGGGATGTTTCTATCAGCAAATGTGACTGATGTTGGGCTATCCGAAGCCAATTACGTCATCGTCGCAACCAATATAACAGGAAGTTCAAGAGCCGGGTATATTCTTGGCTTAAGTGCTGGACCTGGAGCACAAGTGAGCACATTGGCAGTAGCAAGGGTAAGCGGAACAGGTATGCTCTACCAGGAGGCCCTAGAGAATCTTTGGGATAATTACGAAAAAGAACATGGCCCCAGAGAAGATAAAAAAATTGCATTAGTGAATGTTCATTATGATACCGATATTCTGAACTTAATACTCTACACAGAAGTCAAGCTCTTCATTCGCGCGGATGTTGTGGAATTCAAGTAAATAATCATTTTTCGCAATGTATTTATAAATTAACCTGGCTACTATTCTATATGTTTGACCTCAATCCAAGGCACGTCACCATCTTCTTAAATAGGAGATCTCCTGCAATCGGCCGCGGTCATTGCGTCGTTTGTTTACTACGCTGCGAACCAAGGGAGATGCTAATGCGGATTCAACAGTCAAAGTAACAGGTTGCTGTGGATGAATGCTAGGCCTGGGATAGCTGAGGTTGATGATGCGAGGGAGAGGTTGGCGGGATTGAAGAATTTACCGTAAATTCTGGCTCCCTGCTGTGTAAATTCGCATTTTTTACGTCTATAGAGAAAAAAAGTAGTCAAAATTTGGTCAAAAGGGCAATTTTAAAAGCCCGTATATTATTGATTTTAATATACTTAAATAAGATCGGCCATCTGACTACGAATCAGTAGGTCGGCAGTTCGAATCTGTCCGGGCGTACCATGACGCCACTTTTGAACTTGCATTCATATAAAAGAAGTATCTCCAAGGTAACTTGATTAGAATCAATGGTTTATTCAAACCACCCTTTCCCAGTATGGCTTTTTCAGCTAATATAATGAGAACCGCACTTTTTTTACTAGGTTCTACTCACCCAAATTTTTTCTAAGGCCACTCAACAATTTCGATCAAATCGCCGTCTAACGGAATGAAAATCAGGATATAATCAGAATATGGACCATTTTCATGAACAACAAGTGGTTGAGAAATGCTGCCAGGGAGATTTGAGCGCCTACCGTATGATCTACGAGCGTTATGAACAGCCGCTTTTGCGCACCGCCTGCCGCGTGCTCGGCCGGCAGCAGGATGCCGAAGATGCGGTTCAGGACACATTCATGAAATTATATAGAGGTATCCACGGATTTCGGAGAGGAGCACGCTTCAGCTCTTACCTTTTCCGGATATTGCTGAATTCCTGCACAGACATCCTACGGAAAAGAAAGAGAGCTGTCGTCAAAGAGTTCGACGATGCCTCACACCCCAATCCTCCCTCACATGAGAGCCACCTCAATCTAGCCCAAGTGGTAGATATGCTTCCCCCCAGAATGAAGACCTGTTTCACGCTGTCTGCGGTCGAACAATTCACTTATGAGGAAATTGCAGAAATTCTGGGTATCAGTGTGGGGAGCGTGAAGGCCCACGTCCACCGCGCCCGTCAAAAACTCAGAACCTGGTTGCGCACATCCTCTGCGGGAGAAAAATTATGAAATGCCATCGATTCAGAGATTATGAACTGGGAAAAATGGATGAGGAAGCATTCGTTCATCACAGTCGAGAATGTGCACTTTGCCGGGATGAAGGGACCCTCGATGCCCACCTCAAGGAAAGAGTTCATGAATTGCGGGACCCGGTTCACGCGCCACACCTCTGGACTCGGATCGAGGCCGGGCTTCGGGAAGAGAAAAGAATCGGAAATCTTCACAAACCGCACCGTTCTCCTCTGTTCCGGAAACTGTTTTTTAATCCTTGGTTTGCCACCGCAGCGGCGATTATTCTGGTTGGTGTATCCCTGATGCTGTTTTTCAGCCCAAATGAGTCGATACCGTCCAAAGGACATCTGGCTAAAAAGGTTCTGAAGAGAATCGAAAGCAAGGAACACGATTATGAGTCGGCGATCGAGGAACTTGAAAAAAAAGTGAGGCCGAAACTGGCGAATATGGATTTCGAAATGATGGCCCTTTACAGGGAACGGCTGGAAACCATCGATACACAGATCGAACGATGCCGGAGAGCCCTGGAATTGAATCCGGCAAGCGCCCATATCCGGCGCTATATGCTGGCAGCTCTTCAGGATAAAAAAGTGACTTTAATCCAAATTAAAGACTACCAATAGAATGGGAGGATACCATGAAAAGAAAATTAAACCTTTGTAAGGTTACAGGCTTTTTATTGTTGGGCCTTCTTTGTTTCTTCAGCCAAATCGCAACGGCGCATGAGGCTTCAAACAGAAAAGCCAAAAAAACGCAAACCAAAACCTTTTCCCAAAATGTGGCTGCGGCTCCGGGAAAAATGCTCAGAATTGATGGACCCCAGGCTGATTTGACCATCACAGCCTGGGACAGGCATGAAATTGTCATCGAGGGCAAGGTGGAAGTGGGGAATTCGGACGAGAATTTTCTGAAGGATTTTCTAAGCGATACCGACATTTCCATCGAGTCTTCTGACGATGGATATCGGATCAGGCTAGATTCGCCGTTGTATGAAGAGAGCCGCGGAAGCAGAAGCGGTCGCTTCAAAAAAGTGAGAGAAATTCTCAGATCCGGAAGAATGAGTTTCTCCTTTACTGCAACTCTCAACATCCACGTACCCGCCGAACAATCTCTCGAAGTAGATAACAGCTTTGGCGATGTAACAGTCAATGGAGTACGCGGGCGCCTGGAGATCCGCAACGAATCGGGACAAGTGAAGATTACAGGATGCGGTGGAAACCTTCTTCTGAACAACAGCTTTGCTTCGGTTACAGTTGAGGACTTCAATGGTCCCGTGGAGATTTCCAACGAGAGCGGCTCAGTAACCCTGAAGAACATCGGCGGTGCATCCATCGTTCACAGCAGCTTCGAAGAGGTGAATTTCATGAACATAGACGGACCTCTTACCATCCAGTCCGAAAGCAGCAAAATTGTCGGAAGCGATGTCGAAGGTGAATGCCGGATCACATCCTCCTTCCAACTGATCGATGTCCGAAGCGTGCGGGGAGGCTTGGAGGTCCGGGGCGAGAGCTCGGAAATCAAGGCGGAAGACATAAAGAAAGATGTTTTCATTGAGAGCAGCTTCGAACCTGTCACAGTGAAAAACGTTGGGGGGAGCCTTAAGGTGGTCAGCGAATCCGCCCTGATAACTGCCGAAGCCATTAAAGGAGATGCGGACATCCGGAGCTCCTTTCAAGGTATCACAGTCAGCGCCGTGGAGGGGAAGGTAAAGATAGACGGCGAATCATCGAATGTGACCGTCCGCGATATAGAAGGCAATGCGGCCATCAATTCCTCATTCGGAGATGTCACTGCAAGCGACGTCCGCGGCTTTCTGGAAATTAAATCGGAATCGGCCAGAATCAAGGTTATGGACATTAAAAAATACGCAGATATCATTTCTTCATTCAATGCCATAGAAGTTCAACGTGTCAATGGAGATGTTGCGGTGAAAGGCGAGTCCTCGAGCGTACTGGTGGAAGATGCCGGAGGGAATGTAACGATCGACAATTCCTTCAATTACGTCATCTTGAAAAAGACACAAGGTTCGATCACGATCCGTGGAGAATCGAGTTCCGTCGATATCTCTCAGATCAAAAGGCTGCCGCCCGGCTCCAAGATTGACGTCAAAACTACGTTCAACCCCATCCAGCTTTCCCTTCCTCAGGATGCAGATGTGACCATATCAGCCTTCACCGAGTTCGGAAACGTCCGCTCGGATTACCCCATCTATATCCAACAGACTGAAGAGCGCCGCATAGCGTCAAGCCCTCAGCAGAAGGGTACAGTCGTCCGGCTGGAAACCTCGGGAGACATAACCATAAAGAAGGGATCCCTTAACTAAGGGGAAAAGAGGCTCGACTTCCAAAATTGCTGCTCCG
>Ga0307425_1001457_pt1 | contig 14087 bp, 10 predicted proteins | sample SalMarWE160330MG_FD_202152 | JGI IMG/M metagenome (GOLD analysis project Ga0307425, IMG submission 202152) | Salt marsh sediment microbial communities from the Plum Island Ecosystem LTER, Massachusetts, United States - WE1603-30 | ecosystem: Environmental > Aquatic > Marine > Intertidal zone >... | reverse complement strand
CGATAGCGGCGGAGTTGATAACGCCCATAGCGATGGAAAAAGAGTTAAGGTTTGCCATCAGGGAAGGCGGTCGGACGGTTGGTGCCGGTGTGGTCAGTGAGATTATCGAGTAACAGCTGAAGGAGTCTGCTGGTGAGAATAATTGTTACACTTGCATGTGGTGAATGCAAAAGAAGAAATTATACGACGACCAAAAATAAGCGTACAACACCGGACAAGCTGGAATTTAGTAAGTATTGCAGATTTTGTAGAAGACATACTTTACATAAAGAAACGAAATAATGGATTTCTTTATGGGACAGTTTGAAAAAACATGGTTCGTTTATTAAAAAATGAGTCTTCGAAACGGGAATATGCAGGCCAGTAGCTCTAACGGTAGAGCGTCGGACTCCAAATCCGGGTGTTGGGGGTTCGAATCCCTCCTGGCCTGCCAAAAAATAAAATACCGAGTATATTTTTAAGCCGGATAACGCGTTAAAATCTTTATGACAGTTTAGTTTGACGATTCCGTAAAGGAGCAAACTCCCCAACTTATTGGGATTTTAAGCCTGTAAAAATAATGGCACGTTTACAAAGAAAAAAAAGCAAAGGGTTAAAGAAAAAGAAACAGCAAAATGCCGAAGGGATAGCATCGCAAGAGCCAGGAAATGATGCTGTTGCGAAGAAAGATGAATTGTCATCAGGTTCTGTTAGAAGTATAAAAGCAAAAGCCTATTCAACTAGGCAAAAATCGCTAACAAGAACAAAAGCTGAGCCGGGAAAGTTCAAAGGAACCATAGACAAGGGGCTCCAGTTCCTCAGAGAAGTCAAGGTGGAGCTAAAAAAAGTCGTATGGCCGTCGCGAAAGCAGACCATCGGTTCCACGGTGGTTGTGCTTATTCTGGTAATGATAATATCTGTTTTTCTCGGGATGGTCGATATCGGTTTGTCGAGCCTGATTCGTGTGGTTCTAAAATAAAATGGGAGAGGAGAAAGTGGCGCTAAAATGGTATATAGTCCATGTTTATTCAGGGTTTGAAAACAAGGTCAAAGTCGCTCTGGAAGAGCGAATATCGTCTTCTCCTCAGCCCGAGAAATTCGGTGAGGTAATTGTTCCTACCGAAGAAATCGTTGAACTTGTTAAAGGTAAACGAAAAACATCGTCTCGTAAATTTTATCCGGGATACATATTGGTCAGGATGGCGCTTGATGATGAAACATGGCACATTGTCACAAATACTGCCAAAGTCACCGGGTTTCTCGGTGGTCGAGAAAAACCGACACCCATATCAGATGATGAGGCCAAGAAAATATTAAATCGAATGGAGGCTGGAAAACTAAAACCACAGCCAAAATATTTTTTCGAGACCGGAGACGAGATTCGTGTCATTGACGGGCCTTTTAAAAATTTTAACGGTGTTGTTGATGAAGTTAATCCTGACAAAGGCAAGATAAGAGTTCTTGTGAGTATCTTCGGTCGTTCAACGCCTGTGGAGCTGGAGTTTGTGCAGGTCACGAAGCTATGATTTATATAGAGGGCCATTTGTCAGATAAACGGATAGCGAACGAATGACGTATCATGGATTTTTGGCTTAATTAGAGTATTACAGACAAATGATTTCCGTGAAATGATTTTTTTTAAATTTTACGGGGGCAATTAGAAAGACAGGAGCAACAAGAAAAAATGGCAAAAAAGGTTATGGCACAGATAAAACTGCAGGTTGCGGCAGGCCAGGCGAATCCATCGCCGCCCATTGGCCCCGCGCTGGGGCAGCATGGTGTGAATATAATGGATTTCTGTAAGGCTTTCAACGCCAGGACAGCCAATGATGAAGGCATCATTACACCTGTTGTAATTACGGTCTATCAGGACAGATCATTTACGTTTATCACCAAAACACCACCTGCATCTGTGCTTTTAAAGAATGCGGCAAAAATTGCAAAAGGTGCCGGTGATCCAAAGCGCGAAATAATTGGCAAGGTTACGCGGCAGCAACTCGAAGAGATTGCCAAGCAGAAAATGATTGATTTAAACGCAAATGATTTGGGGGCTGCCTGTAATATTATTGCCGGTACTGCCAGAAGTATGGGGATTGAAGTTGTTTAAAAAAGGAGTGAACATAAGATTATGCCGAAGCGGGGTAAAAAATATTCAGAATCACGTAAAAAGGCAAACACAACGCTAAAACACAATTTCAGCGAAGCCGTTGAACTGGCAATAAGTTCATCGTATGCTAAATTTGATGAAACGATTGATGTTGCGGTTCGACTTGGCGTCGATCCAAGACATGCTGATCAAATGGTTCGCGGTACTGTTGTTTTGCCCAATGGCCTTGGTAAGGAAGTTAAAGTCCTCGTATTTGCTAAAGGAGAAAAAGAGCAAGAGGCCTTGGATGCAGGTGCGGATTTTGTCGGGAATGATGATCTAATAGATAAAATTAAAGAAGGATGGTTCGGTTTCGACAAAGCTGTTGCCACACCTGACATGATGGGAGCCGTGGGAAAAATAGGAAAGCTTCTCGGTCCGAGAGGGCTTATGCCTAATGCAAAAGTCGGAACTGTCACCTTTGATTTGGCCAGAGTGGTCAAGGAGATCAAAGCAGGTAAAATTGATTTCAAGGTTGAAAAAGCTGGCATTGTTCACGTTCCAATGGGTAAAGTTTCTTTTGGCGTAGAGAAGATCGTGCAGAATGCATCTGTCTTTTTAGAAACGATCCTTCGACTCAAACCGGCTTCCAGTAAGGGAACCTACCTGAAGGGAATCGCCGTTTCAACGACCATGGGACCCGGCATTAAGATTGATGCGGCCAGTGTCAAAGACTTGATAAAATAATATCGTTGCTTTGATGAACCTAAAAGTCTTGATTCTTCCATCCCTAACATAACCAAACTGAGAGGATTTTTGTATAATTTAATATTTAAGAAATTCTTGAACTCACTGAAATTGTCTGGTTTTAATTCTAAATTCTATTTCAAGATGGAGAAAACCTGTTTTAAGAACTTCGCGCCGTTGTACTGATGGTGACTATTTTCCAACAGGTTAAATTAATATCAATATTTTCTGTCAAAGACCGTAGGTGCACTTGTTTGTGTTTAATCGGCAATGCCGGCCTACCGAGACATTTTATTTTAATAAGTTGTTCCTCCGGTTTTTTACAGATTGACAAAGGAGGTGTTTGAACTTGTGAGGATAGATAAAAAGAAAGAAATTGTAAAAGAGCTGCATGAAAAGTTTTTAAAGTCAAAAGTTGTCATCGTAACAGATTATAAAGGTCTTGATGTTACGACGATAAATGACTTGAGAAGAAGGCTTGGCGCAGAACAAATTGAATACAAGGTGGTCAAGAACTCGCTTCTTATCAGAGCTTCTGAAAAGACCGATATTGCACTGATTAAAGATTATTTTAAAGGTCCTAGTGCTGTTGCTTTAAGTTACGATGACCCGGTTTCACCGGCTAAAGTGCTGACGAAGTTTTCGGAAGAGCATAAACAGCTTGAAATTAAAACCGGTGTTTTGGACGGAAAGGTGCTTAATGTAGACGCAATTAAGACGATATCGACCCTTCCTGGTCGAGAAGAGCTTCTGGGACAATTCCTTTCGGTAGTCAACGGTGTGGCTACCGCTTTCGTCCGGGTCCTTAATGCCATTCCAGTACAGTTTTTAAATGTACTTCAGGCTATCAAGGAACAGAAAGAAGCCGGGTGATTAGAATAAATGATTCGAAAGATATAAAATGTTAAGAAGTTAAACTGGAGGAAAAATAAAATGGCAGATATTACGAAAGAAGATGTAATTGAATTTATAGCAAATATGTCGGTTCTCGATTTATCTGAACTGGTTAAGGAAATGGAAGAAAAATTTGGCGTCTCGGCAGCCGCCCCTATGGCTGTTGCGGCTTTAGCTCCTGCTGAAGGCGGAGCCGGCGCAGCAGAAGAAAAGACCGAATTTGACGTTATTCTGACAACATTTGGTGACAAGAAAATTCAGGTTATCAAAGAGGTCAGGGCAATTACCGGCCTGGGGCTAAAAGAGGCCAAAACTTTGGTCGATGAAGTCCCCAAACCTGTCAAGGAAGGCATTTCTAAAGACGAAGCTGAAAAGATCAAAGCGCAGCTAGAGGAAGCCGGCGCTCAGGTAGAAATAAAGTAAAAAGAATAAGGTAATGGGTTATAGCCCATAACCTATAACCCATTACCCATAACCTACAACCCAATCTACATATTGGAGATGCCATGTCGGAAAGGCTTTTGGCAAGCAGACGCGTAAGAAAAAACTTTGGTAAAATACCAAAGATTGTCGATATTCCAAATCTGATCGCGGTGCAACAAGAATCATTCAATCGGTTTTTACAAAAGGATGTTCCTCCGGAAAAAAGAAGAGACATCGGCTTGCAAGCCGTGTATAAGTCTGTGTTTCCCATAAAGGATTTTACCGGAACTGCCTCTCTTGAATTTGTGTCTTATCGATTTGGCGAGGTCAAACACAGTGTTCAGGAATGCATGCACAGAGGAATGACCTACGAGATTCCACTCCGTATCACTGTCAGGCTGGTTGTATATGATATTGATAAAGAGACAGGCATTACAAACATTCGCGATATCAAAGAGCAGGAAATTTATTTTGGTACGATTCCTCTGATGACCGATAATGGTACGTTTATCATTAATGGCACTGAACGTGTTGTCGTCAGCCAGCTCCACAGATCTTCCGGAGTGTTTTTCGATCACGACAAAGGGAAGACACATTCTTCCGGAAAGGTCATCTATACTTCCAGAATTATCCCTGTGCGCGGGTCATGGATCGATATGGAGATCGACCATAAAGATATCGTTAATATTCGAATTGACAGGCGTCGCAAACTGCCGATTACCATTCTTTTTAAATCTTTTGGATATACTTCTGAAGATATTCTGGCTTTTTTTTATAAAACAGAAAAATTCGTTATCCGCGGTAAACGGGTTTTTAAAGAATTGAATGAAGATTTGCTGAAAGGACAGCGTGCTAGCCGGGATATCAAAGATCCTGAAAGCGGAGATATCATTGTTTCCAAAGGACGCGTGTTTACTAAAGCTGCAATTAAGCGTCTCAAATCAGCGAGTGTCGATTTGATACCGATGGGTGTTGAAGATATTTTAAACAAGGTTTTTTCCAAAACAATTGTTGGTCCTGACAGCGAAGAACCCATCGTAAAATGCAACCAGACCTTTGATGAAGAAGTTTTCCAGGCCTTGCGTGATGCCGGGATTGCTGAATTTGAGTTGCTTTTTATCGATGGTGTAACCACCAGCGACTCTATTCACAAAACGCTGCTTTTGGACAAAGTTGAAATAAAAGAGGATGCCCTCATTGAGATCTATCGGAGACTCAGACCCGGAAATCCTGCCACACCCGAAGTGGCTCAGGATTTTGTTGACCACATGTTTTTCAAGTCTTCCTATTACGATCTTTCCGGTGTGGGCCGTATGAAGATTAACATTCGTCTGGGTATTAACTCATCCGTTGATTTAAAGACGCTTCGAAAGGAAGATATCCTTCTTACGACGAAAACACTTTTAGAACTTAAGGATACCCAGGGAGCGGTTGATGATATTGATCATCTGGGAAATCGAAGGGTTCGTGCCGTTGGGGAGCTTCTCGAAAACCAGTATCGCATCGGATTGGTTAGAATGGAACGCGCCATCAAGGAACGGATGAGTTTACAAGAGGTCGATGCATTGATGCCTCACGACCTTGCCAATCCAAAACCGGTTTCCGCTGTTGTTAAAGAGTTTTTTGGAACAAGCCAGCTCAGCCAGTTCATGGATCAGACAAATCCGCTTTCGGAAACGACCCATAAAAGACGTTTAAGTGCACTGGGACCCGGCGGATTGACGCGTGAGAGGGCTGGTTTTGAAGTCAGGGATGTCCACCCTTCTCATTACGGTAGAATTTGCCCCATAGAAACACCGGAAGGACCCAATATCGGTCTTATTGTGTCACTTAGCACTTATGCCCGAGTCAATGAATACGGTTTTATCGAAACACCTTACAGTGTTGTTAAAGATGCCACGGTGCTGAAAGAAGTCAAGTTTCTTACCGCCTTTGAAGAAAAAGAACACCCTATTGCCCAGGCCAACGCACAGCTGGACGAAGACAGGAAATACGTCAATCCGCTGGTAACGTCAAGGGTAGCGGGAGAGTTCATGATGGTCAAGGCCGATGATATCGAACTGATGGATATTTCTCCCAACCAGCTCGTGAGTGTTTCTGCATCCCTTATTCCGTTTCTTGAAAATGATGACGCCAACAGGGCATTGATGGGGTCAAACATGCAGCGTCAGGCAGTTCCTCTGATTGTTAACAAGGCCCCCTTAGTGGGTACTGGGATTGAAGGGGTGGTGGCTAAAGATTCAGGTGTTACGGTGGTTACACAGCATAATGGTACGGTAGTGTCTGTTGATGCTTCCAAAATTGTTATAAGACATGAAGAAAAGGATGAAGACAAGGCCTCTGACATGCCGGTTACGGTTTACAACCTCTCAAAATTCATTCGTTCCAATCAGAATACTTGCTTCAATCAACGTCCTATCGTCAGAAAAGGACAAAAAGTGATCGCCGGGCAGATTATTGCGGACGGTCCGGCTACGGACCATGGCGAACTTGCTCTCGGAAAAAACATCACTGTGGCATTTATGCCGTGGGGCGGTTATAATTTTGAAGATTCGATTCTCGTGGGTGAAAGACTTCACCGAGACGGCGTGTATACTTCTGTTCATATTGAGGAGTTTGAGGTCGTTGCCAGAGATACCAAACTGGGCAAAGAGGATATCACGCGAGACATACCAAACGTCGGCGAGGAAGCCTTAAGGGAGTTGGATGAAAGCGGTATTATCAGACTTGGTGCCGAAGTGGTGCCGGGAGATATACTGGTCGGTAAGATTACACCCAAAGGTGAAACACAGCTTTCACCTGAAGAAAAACTTCTACGGGCCATTTTTGGTGAAAAAGCCGGAGATGTGAAAGACACGTCTTTACGGGTGCCACCCGGCGTGCAGGGGATTGTCATCGATGCCAAGGTTTTTTCAAGACGGGGTGTTGAAAAAGATGATCGTGCCCGGTGGATCGAAGATAACGAGATCGCTTCCCTTGAAAAAGAAAGAGATGATAAACTTGAAGTTATTCAGGATGTAGTTCGTACAAAGCTTGAAAAATTGCTCGTGGGCAAAAAATGTATTTCATCTCTAAAAAAAGGGAAAAAAGTTCTGATTAAAAAAGGAGATAAAATCGATTCCAGCATGTTGGCCGAGATACCCGTGGCTCATCTGGAAGGCATTGTATTAAAGAACCCACAGCTCACGGAGATGGTGCATGACATTCTTGAACGATATCGGGAGCAACGTGAAACTTGCAGGGACGCATTTGAGCGGCAAGTGGGCCGATATGAAAAAGGTGATGACCTTCCTCCAGGTGTTATCAAACTTGTAAAAGTCTATGTCGCCATGAAGCGTAAGTTATCCGTCGGCGATAAAATGGCCGGTCGTCACGGCAATAAAGGTGTCGTGTCGAGAATTCTTCCACAGGAAGACTTGCCCTATTTTGAAGATGGCACACCGGTTGATATGATATTGAACCCGCTGGGAGTGCCTTCCCGAATGAATGTCGGCCAGGTTTTGGAAATACATTTAGGCTGGGCTGCCAAAGGTTTAGGCGATCAACTCAACAAGTTGCTTGAAGAACAAAAGATTGGCGCCCTGCGCGATAAAATTAAGAAAATATTTGACGACCCGTTTTTGCAGGAGACGATCGACGGCTTTGACGATAAAAAGGTTTGTGAATTTGTTAAAGATTATAAAGATGGTGTCCATATGGCCACACCGGTTTTTGACGGCGCCAAAGAGTCGGAAATAAAATCTCTTTTAACCGAAGCAGGACTCAGCGCAACCGGTCAGACAACACTTTATGACGGCCGAACCGGCGAACCCTTTAAGGAAAAGATTACTGTTGGGACGATGTATGTGTTGAAACTGCACCATCTTGTGGACGACAAGATACATGCCAGGTCCATAGGGCCGTATTCCCTGGTAACACAGCAGCCGTTGGGTGGAAAGGCACAGTTCGGCGGGCAGCGGCTTGGAGAAATGGAAGTATGGGCCATGGAAGCCTATGGCGCCGCACATGCTCTGCAAGAATTTTTAACAGTGAAATCAGACGATATGGCCGGCAGGACTCGCATGTACGAAAAGATCGTAAAAGGGCAAAATACGTTGGATCCGGGCCTACCCGAGTCATTTAAAGTGCTGACAAAGGAATTAAAGAGTCTGGGTTTGGATATAACCCTTTTAGAAGGAAAACAATAAAACTTAGGAAAAATTTATGGAAACGTTATACGATTTCTTTGCCAAGCCCACCGATCCTGAGCTTTATACCGGAATCAGGATTGCACTGGCATCCCCGGAGCAGATTTTTAAATGGTCCCATGGAGAGATTAAGAAACCGGAGACCATCAACTATCGTACCTTTAAACCTGAGCGAGACGGCCTTTTTTGTGCCAAAATATTTGGTCCCACAAAGGATTATGAGTGCAACTGCGGCAAGTATAAGCGAATGAAGCATAGAGGCGTCATATGTGAGAAATGTGGTGTGGAGGTTATCCAGTCCAAGGTTCGGAGGGAACGGATGGCACACATTGAACTGGCAACGCCTTGTTCTCATATTTGGTTTTTAAGAAGCCTTCCGAGCAAGATCGGCAATCTGTTGGATATGACGCTGAAAAGTCTTGAAAAGGTTATATATTTTGACAGCTACATTGTCATTGACCCAATGGACACGGACCTTAGTCCCAATCAACTTTTATCTGAGGAAAAATATAGAGAAGCACGAGAGATTTACGGAACAAAGTTCGAAGCCGGTATCGGTGCGGAAGCGGTTAAGAAGCTTTTAGAGAATATAGATCTGGAAGCATTATATAAGGAATTAAGGGCTGATATTGTCGCTACCGGTTCTGTGGCGAAACGGCAGAAACTATCCAAACGGCTCAGAATTATTGATTCATTCAGACGTTCAGGCGTTGATCCGACCTGGATGATCATGGACGTAATACCCGTCCTTCCTCCGGATTTGCGGCCCCTTGTACCCCTTGAGGGAGGGAGATTTGCAACATCTGATCTCAATGATCTATATCGAAGGGTGATCAACAGAAACAATCGGTTAAAGCGCCTTATTGAATTGAAAGCGCCTGACATTATTGTTCGAAACGAAAAGAGGATGCTTCAAGAGTCGCTGGATGTTCTCTTTGACAACGGACGACATGGAAGAGCAATTATGGGGACGAATAAGCGTCCGTTAAAATCTTTAAGTGACACATTAAAAGGAAAGCAGGGACGTTTCAGGCAGAACCTGCTGGGTAAAAGAGTCGATTATTCCGGACGTACCGTTATTACCATTGGACCTAATTTGCGATTGCATCAGTGCGGCCTCCCAAAAAAGATGGCGCTGGAGATGTTCAAGCCGTTTGTTTATTATCGTTTAGAACAAAAAGGACTCGTTTCTACGGTAAAAAGCGCTAAAAAGATGGTTGAACGTGAAGTCCCGGAAGTTTGGGATACACTGGATGATGTTGTTAAAGAGTATCCGGTCCTTTTAAACCGGGCGCCCACCTTACACAGATTGGGTATTCAAGCTTTTGAGCCGATTCTTATTGAAGGAAAGGCCATCCAGCTTCATCCATTGGTTTGTACGGCGTTTAATGCGGATTTTGATGGTGATCAGATGGCCGTTCATATCCCCCTTTCCGTAGAAGCCCAGATAGAAGCAAGGGTATTGATGCTGTCCAGCAACAATATTCTTTCTCCGGCAAACGGCCATCCCATTATTGTGCCAAGCCAGGATATTGTTCTTGGAATCTATTATATGACCAGGGGAGTAACCGGATCAAAAGGCGAAGGCAAAATATTTGCCAATCCTGAAGAGGTTCGATGTGCTTACGATGCTAAGGCAGTAGATCTTCATGCTAAAATTACGGTTCGAATCGACGGGGAAAGATATGATACGACTGTTGGACGCATCCTTTTGTGGGAAATCATACCCAAGGACAATATTGCGATGGTGCGCCATATCAAGGTTTATGAGGAAGAAGATGCCTCGGCTGTTTTTAAAAATATAAATTCCGGTGCGGATTTTGTTGAAATGGTGACCAAGTATTGCAAAGGACTTGATCGGGAAAATGAAGGTCTTGTGGGTCTGTTTCGAAAGGACGAGTTCAAGCGGGTTTTCAGTGTTTCGAATGAGGATACAGACAACGTCTTTGCCCTTGAAGAAGGTGAAACAAGTGGTGTTATTTTCGCGGATGAAGCCTATCATATTTTTCAAATGGTTAACAAACGACCCGAGATACCCTTTGCGATGATCAATAATGTCAAGGATAAAAGGACATTGAGTGAACTTGTGGATTATGCATACAGAAACTTGGGACCCAAAGCTACGGTCATCCTTTCAGACCGCTTAAAAAATATCGGCTATCAATACTCAACCGAAGGCGGTCTTTCAATTTCTATTGACGCAATGATCATACCTTCAGCCAAATGGGATATCTTGAAAAGTGCCGAGAAGCAAGCTGAAAAAATTGGTCAACAATATATCGAGGGTCTTATCACTCAAGGTGAAAAATATAATAAGGTTGTCGATATCTGGGCCAAGGCAACCGACGATGTTGCTGATGAGATGATGAAGTCCATGCGCATAGCACATGTGACCGACAGTGAGGGTAACCCGGTCTTGGATGAAAAGGGAAACCCCGTTGTTGAAGAAAGTTTTAATCCGATTTATATGATGGCCGATTCCGGCGCCAGGGGCAGTAAAGACCAAATGCGTCAGCTTGCCGGCATGAGAGGTCTGATGGCAAAACCATCCGGTGAAATCATAGAAACACCCATTAGCGCCAATTTTAGAGAGGGCCTTTCCGTGCTTCAGTATTTCATATCAACTCACGGCGCAAGGAAGGGTCTGGCAGATACAGCACTTAAAACAGCCAATTCAGGTTATCTTACCCGAAGGCTTGCCGATGTCGCCCAAGACTGTATTGTTTCTGAAAAAGACTGCGGGACGATGATGGGTGTAGAGGTCGAACCTTTGATGGAAGGCGGCGAGGTCATACAGCGTCTTGGAGAACGAATCTTAGGGCGTGTTGCCATAGAAGACATTCATGATCCGTTTACTGATGAAGTGATTGTCGAAGCCGGTGAAGATCTGGACGAAGATGCTGTAAAGGCCGTTGAACATGCCGGACTTGCCAGGGTGAAAATAAGATCTGTATTAACTTGTAGGAGCAAAAAGGGCGTGTGTGCCAAGTGCTATGGCCGGGACCTTTCCCATGGTGCAAAGGTCGAAATTGGTCAAGCAGTGGGAATCCTTGCAGCACAGTCCATCGGTGAACCGGGGACCCAGTTGACCATGCGGACGTTCCACATTGGCGGAACAGCCAGCCGAAGGGTTGAACAGGCTGATATTAGAGCCAGGACAGAAGGAGTGGTTAAACTTCTCAATGTCAATGTGGTCAAAAAAGACGAAGATAGATTTGTCGTGATGAACAGGAGGGGTGGCGAAATTGCCATCATTGGCGACACCGGTCGCGAAAGAGAACGCTTTCCGGTCATTTACGGCGCTCACATCGAAGTAAAAGACGGTGACAACGTTCAGGCCGGAGATCTTCTGGTGACATGGGATCCATTTACAACACCGATTATTACCGAGGTTGATGGTACCGTTAAATTCGGTGATATCACGGCAGGTAAAACCATGCAGGAGAAAGTTGATCCTGTCACCGGAAAATCGAGTCGAACGATCATTGAATCTAAAAGCGGCGAGGAACGACCAAGAATCTCGATCAAGGACAAAGATGGAAAAACAGCCAACCTGCCGTCATCTTCGGGCGTGGCCAGATATCTTTTGCCGATAAATGCAATTTTGCTGGTTGAAGAGGGGGATGATGTTAAGGCCGGGGATGTTGTCGCAAAGCTGCCCCGCGCCACGACCAAGACAAAAGATATTACCGGCGGTCTGCCAAGGGTGGCTGAACTTTTTGAAGTTCGGAAACCAAAGGAAACTGCTGTATTGAGCGAAATCGATGGGTATGTTTCGATATCGAAGGCAACCAAAAAAGGTAAACAGAGGATTACCATCATGCCGGTGGATGTCGGTGAAAAAAAAGAATATTTGATCACACGGGGCAAGCATATTAATGTTTACGAGGGCGATTACATCAGAGCGGGTGAGGCGTTGATCAGCGGTTCAGCTATCCCCCAAGATATATTGAATATTAAAGGTGAAATTGCACTGGCACGGTATCTCGTTGATGAAGTTCAAGAAGTTTACCGTTTACAAGGTGTAAGGATAAACGATAAACACATCGAGGTCATCGTTAGGCAGATGATGCGGCGTGTTAAGGTCCTAGATGCCGGAGATACAGACTTTATTCTTGAAGAACAGGTGGATCGGGCCAGGTTTGAAGAAATTAACCAGGAAGTGATCAAAAAAGGAAAGATACCCGCTGTGGCAGGACCTCTCATATTGGGGATCACCAAGGCGTCACTTTCTACCGAAAGTTTTATCTCGGCCGCTTCATTTCAGGAAACTACCAAAGTGCTTACCGATGCAAGTATCGCCGGGAAAGAGGATCACCTGAGCGGGCTTAAGGAAAATGTTATTATGGGAAGGATCATGCCGGCCGGTACAGGTCTTTTTAAATATAAAGAAGTGGATATCGTATCGAATTAGTAGAAGATAATTAGTGGTGCAGATCTTTCTCAACTCCAAATAGTACATCTAAATGGGGAACCCTTGAAACCGACCTGCCCAAATGCTTGTGAAAACGTTCTACCAATGGTCTAAATTAATCATTAATTTTATATAAAAGGCTTGACAAATCAGCCTTTAAGTTTAATAGTAATCATTTTGCCAACCTTGGATTGGCTATATTAAAACACAAGGATTTAAGTGAAAAAATGCCGACGATTAATCAGCTGGTAAGAAAAGGAAGAAAGCGAATTAAGAAAAAAACCAATACCCCGGCACTCAAAGGGAGTCCCCAAAAAAGAGGCGTTTGTACCCGTGTTTATACGTCCACTCCCAAGAAGCCCAATTCTGCCTTGAGGAAGGTTGCCAGAGTCCGACTGACAACCGGCATAGAGGTTACCGCTTATATTCCGGGGATCGGACATAATCTTCAAGAACATTCGGTTGTTCTTGTTCGTGGTGGACGCGTCAAAGACCTTCCGGGGGTAAGGTATCATATTGTCAGAGGCACCCTGGATACCCTTGGTGTCGAGGATCGAAGACAGGGTCGATCAAAATATGGATCCAAGAAACCAAAGTAGAAACATGTTATATGTTGCGAGATTTTCGATACCATGTCGCTGAATCTCGTTGTATGAAAATGAATAAAAAAAGTGGTGTGATATATGCCTAGAAGAAGAGAAGTCCCCGAACGGGTTATTGTGCCGGACGCCAAGTATAAGAGCAAGCTGGTTTCAAAATTCATAAAATCGATCATGAGGGACGGAAAGAAGAGTATCGCTGAGTCAATTCTTTATGATGCTATGGATATCATTGAAAAAAAGACCAGTGAACCTGCAATAAAGATTTTCGAACAGGCCCTTGAAAATGTAAAACCAATGATTGAGGTTAAGTCGCGACGAGTTGGGGGATCAACCTACCAGGTCCCAACAGAAATTCGGCCATCTCGGAGAACGGCGCTGGGAATCAGGTGGGTCATCGATTTTGCTCGTAAAAGATCTGAAAAAGGAATGGTTAATAAGCTGTCGGCAGAGCTTTTGGATGCTGCCAATAAACGAGGCGCTTCAATTAAAAAGAAGGAAGACACCCATAAAATGGCCGAAGCGAACAAGGCGTTTGCGCACTACAGATGGTAAAATCTCAGGATGGATCCATTGGGCGGTGAATAGACTTTAAAAAAATCAAACCATCTGTGGCGCTATTGGAAATATGAAGATGTACATCACTAACCCGCTTTAAAGGGAGGGTTTCAAAGATGGGTAAGGCAAAGTTTGAGAGGACCAAGCCGCATGTAAATGTCGGTACGATTGGTCATATCGATCACGGCAAGACGACTTTG
>Ga0307425_1001455_pt1 | contig 14088 bp, 11 predicted proteins | sample SalMarWE160330MG_FD_202152 | JGI IMG/M metagenome (GOLD analysis project Ga0307425, IMG submission 202152) | Salt marsh sediment microbial communities from the Plum Island Ecosystem LTER, Massachusetts, United States - WE1603-30 | ecosystem: Environmental > Aquatic > Marine > Intertidal zone >... | reverse complement strand
AAGGCCATACCTGACCTCATAACAATATCTGCCGATTACCTCATCATGGGTGAGATTTTTGTCCTGAAGAAATGTCTGGTTTACAGTGCTTATGGTCATATCATTGTTGACCACCATGATTCTGTAAGGGAGTGAATTTAATATGGTCTGAGTGTGGTGTATTCTCTCTTTGGAATGTTTAGTAGCAGGATCTTTTGTCTTCATAGAGTGAACGTGTGAGCCCTTTCTTTTTAGTGAGATGAGCCGTTCATGTTTAAGCGATCAATAACCTTTTTTTCCATCGCTTTGGTGATTATCTTGAAGGCAGTACTGCCCTTTATCGGACCTGAGTTGTTCCAGCCTTTGCGAAGTGCCTCCATCTTCTTTTCCCTAAACTGCTCAACACTGGTTGCCATGGATTCCCACGCAAATAGTTTTTGGAGGACATGACGCTCAGGGGCACTCAGGTCGGATTGCGTGTCGAACGATTTTCCATCTCTTGTGGTTATGATCATGAATTATTATAAGTCGACCCCTTGGTCTATTGAATCCTTGAACCCTCAGGCCATTGACTTCAGTCGATGATTGTTGGTTTCCACCCAACTATATTAACGGAAGGGTAGGGGGGAATTCAAGAAAAAAGCCCGGGAGATCCGTTTTGGCTGGATTCCCCGGGCTTGAATGACGCCATTTACTCTAAGTAGCTTATACTTGCGGTCTGGGTAGAACACCCGCCCTTTCAGCGATCTCTGGCACCCTGTGCTCCCATTCAATGGCCATGAGGTGAACGCCGGCTATCCCCTCCATCTCCTTGAATTCCTCAATCTGCTCTACGGCAAATTTTATGCCCTCCGCGGCGACTTTACCTTTTTCTGCCCCCTTAAGGCGTTTGATCAGGAAATCCGGTACGTCCATTCCAGGCACTTGCTTCGCCATATATCGGGCCATACCAACACTTTTCATCGGCGTGACCCCGGCCAGGATATAACATTTTTCGTGTAGGCCCATATCCACGACCCTCTTCATGAATTCTCGGAATCTTTCCATATTGTAAATACACTGGGTCTGGATAAAATCCGCTCCCGCTGCAATCTTTTTGCCTAAACGGTAGACTCGGAATTCAAAAGGCTCTGCAAAAGGGTTGGATGCGGCGCCGATAAAGATTTTAGGCGGCACATCTATTTCCTGCCCGTTGAGGAACTTACCTTCATCCCTCATGGTCTTGACGGTATGGATCAGTTGTATAGAATCTATATCAAAGACATTCTTGGACTCTGGGTGGTTTCCGAATTTTTGGTGATCGCCTGAGAGGCAAAGCATATTGCGAATTCCATGGGAGTAGACGCCCAGGATATCGCTCTGTATCGCAAGACGATTGCGATCACGACAGACCATCTGGAAATTGGGTTCGAGGCCTTCCCTCGCAAGAATAAGGGATGCCGCCCAACTGGACATACGGACTACCGCCGTCTGATTATCTGTTACATTCACGGCATCCACGCAACCCTTCAAATGGCTGCCCTTTTCCCTTAAAAGTTCAACATTGGCGCCTTGGGGAGGTCCGCACTCACCGGTAAAAGCGAAATGGCCTGCCTTCAATATCTTCTCCAGATTGCTTTCTGCTTTGAATTCGCTCATTTTACCAGTTCCTCCCTTATCAGTCTTCTTGGGCCGCCATCCCTTGAGGTAATCCAGCTTTTGGGCGGCCTGAATTCAAGAAGTTGATCCAGGCGACCCTGAGTCATCATCTTTCTGACGATGATGTCCCAGATACAATCTACGTCGTTGGAAATCTCGCATTTCCCCTGATTGGATCCCCCGCAGGGCCCGTTGAGCAGACTCTTAGAGCAGCGTGCTATGGGACAAAGTCCTCCAAAGTAATGGACCACACATGTCCCACATCCAGCGCATCTTTCCGACCATTCCCCGTGTTCAATAGCGCCGCCCATGAATTTTGTGTTGACACCGGGGAAAACCATCGCGGAGGGATACCGCTCCGAGAGAAACTGGGGACCTACGCCACATGCAATGGATATCACGGCTTCATAATTTTCTATTATATTCTCGAGCTCTTTGACATATTCCGGGTCACACTGGCGTTCGAGGGTGCATTCTCCCACTTCAATATCCCGCCCTTTCTTCCTGCTCGCGATTTTTAATGTGGAAGCCAAGATAGACACCTCTTTGGATCCGCCTACATTGCATACCGTAACGCAACCTTTACACCCCACAATCAGGACTTTATTGTAATCCTTAACCATGTCAACTACTTCTTTGATTGGCTTTGGTTCAGCGACAATCATTCTCAATACCTCACAAGGTCTCTAGGGTTTGACTTTTACCGGGGAGGGGCCAATCTCCTTTAGTCTTCCGATCATCTCATAAGCTACTTCCACAAACCTATGCCCCTTGCCCGCGGACAGATTAAACAGATTTATCCTATCTGGATTCATATCCAGTTGTTCCAGAATCTTCTTGACAGAGGCTACCCTTTTTGCAGCCTTTACGACACCGCTGACATATTGGCAGCTATCTTCCTGACAGCCAGCCACGTATACCCCATCCGCGCCATTTTCAAAAGGCCTAAGCAGATGTAAAGTTTCAATCCTGCCAGTACAAGGTACCTGGATCATCTTTATATTGTCCGGTAATATCTCTCCCATGCCCTCCGCCACATTGGCCGCGGCCGATGCACAATTAGGACAATAAAAGGCGACGACTTGAGGTTTAAATTCATTCATATCAAGATCTCCTTTTCCGTTGAAGGCCTTCAATCGCCAGTTATCATACTATGATATACCCAGGGCTATGGATGGGAGTTCATTTAACATCTGATCGCTGCACGTAGACATGACAATAGCCTTTCCAGGGCATTCTGCCACACAGATGCCACAGCCCTGGCATAGCCCTGGATCAATATAGGCCGCGCCGGTCTTAACATCGATATAAGGGACATTAAAAGGACAAGTCCTGACACAGGTGCAGCACTCGGCACATTTTTCCGGCCTGACTTCGGCAACCATGCCTCCAACCTGGATTGTATCCTGCTTTAGAACCTCCAAGGCCCGGGAAGCGGCAGCCTTGGCCTGGGTTATGCTTTCAACAGTGTCTTTGGGATAATGGGCAAGACCTGCCACGTAAACACCTTTACTGGTGGTATCTACAGGCCTTAGCTTTTCTGGCGACTCTGCAAAGAATCCATGGGGGTCCAGATTTATCTTGAAGATCTCGGATAGGTTTTGGTTATTTGTCCCGACAATTGCCGTTTGGAGGGAAACGAAATCGCTTTCGATACAGATAGATCTTTCTAAGACAGGGTCGTAGACCGTTACTCGTAATTTGTCCTGGTCTTCCCCGGGTTCCACCACGGGCTTATTTTCAATATCATACCGGATGAACATGATACCTTTACCGCGTGCCTCCCGATAAATGTCCTCCCTTTCACCAAAGGTTCTCATTTCACGGTATAGGATATATATATTCATGTCCGGATTTTTTCCCTTTAGGTCGAGAGCAGTTCGTACAGCATTGGAGCAGCATAGATTGCTGCAATAGGGGTGTTCAGGTTCCCTTGACCCAACGCACTGTATAAATACTCCTGCTTCGTTCTTTTCAATTGCCGATGGATCCTCTATCATCTTGAGTGCGAGCTCAGACCATAGGAAGACCTTCTTGTGCTGCCCGTAAAGATATTCTTTTGGCATGAGGGGGTCGCCCCCCGGTGCCAGGATAGTCACCCCGTGTGAGATATCAACCTCTTTCCCCTTTTTCTCCACCGTTGTCACAAAATTACCGGCGAATCCTCTGTTTTCCTTAATCGTCGTATTGGTCATCACGGTGATGTTCTTGTCCTTCTTGACAGAGGAGATAAGGGTCTTCAGGTATTCCTGCACGTCATCCCCGTTCCATGTCACCCTGACATGAAGGCCGTGGCCTCCAAGCTCCTTTGTCTTCTCTACCAGAGTCACAGGATAGTCCTCCTTTGAAAGTGCAAAGGCGCTTTCAAGGCCGGCAATTCCGCCCCCGACAACAAGGGCCCGCCTGACAACAGGTATCTGCCTTAAAGGTGGCGGAGAGATGAAGTTGGCGCGAGCTATCCCCATCCTGATCCGGTCTTCAAGTTGAGTGGATGGATCTTGAGGGGACATGAGTTTGAGATCGACGGTCTGGTAAAGGAAGGGGTTAAGTCCTGCCAACCTGAGGGCCTCTTCAAGCAGCTTCGTATGTATAAGGGGTGTGCAGCTAGCAAAGATCAATCTGTTTGCACCATGTTCCCGTAATTTTTTGACGAGTATGCTGACAATATCTCCATCCGCCTTTACAACACCGGCGACTCCTGGCATCTTCATAGTATATTCTTCCAGCCTGTGCCCGAGATCGGCCTCCATGCCAGGACAGAGATGATAGGCAATGAGGGTCTGAGGGGCCTCATCCATCGTATTCGAGGGTTCTGGGTATTTTCTTGGGGCAGAAAAGGATTGTGGCATTAGAACGGAGGCGATCTCCGATACAGAGGCAGATGCCTGGGTAATTGATTGATTGATATCAACAGGGGAGCCGAGACACCCACAGACAAAAATCCCCTCTTTGTTGGTTGAAACAGGCTTGAATGGCACAGTGTTTATGAATTGATTTTGGTCTAGATCTATACCAATCTTTTTGGCCAGCTCGATCCCCTGCCTTGAAGGCCTTAGTCCCACTGAAAGCACCACCATGTCAAAGACTTCCCTTTGTAGTTGTCCCGTCTCATCTGCATATATGATTAAGAGGTTGTCTGTGTCAGTAACAGAATCAATTGTATGAATTCGGCTGCGAACAAGTCGCACATCTCTTGAAATGGCACTGTTCAGGTAATCCTCAAATCCCTTGCCATGGGTCCTCATGTCCATAAAAAAAATGGCCGTATCAATATCCTCGTCAGAGTCCATTGTGTTAATGACCTCCTTGAGGGCATACATGCAGCATACAGAAGAGCAATACGGGGCATCGCACTGGTTGATATCTCTTGACCCTACGCACTGAAGCCATGCTATTTTTTTAGGTATATTGCCATCGGAGGGGCGTTTGGGGACACCCTTTTCAGGGCCTAGAGGCCTTTGCATCTGTTCATATTCTACACTCGTTATGACATTTGGAAGTACACCATAGGAATAAGTTTGGTACTTCTCAGGTTCAAAGACTTCCAGGCCCGCTGCAAGGACAATGGCTCCTGTCTGTATGGTCTCTTTCCCGTTTTCAGTTTTTACCTGAACGCTGAAATTGCCTATGTCCCCGGAGATGTTAAGTACTGATGTGTTCAACATCAACTTGATGTTTAGGTTTTGCTCGATTGCAGCAATTTTGGGATCCACCTTACAGCAGGCGCAAAGTGGATAAATTCTATGGAGATTGGGGATCATACCGCCCAATGAGGTGCTATGTTCTACAAGAAAGACGCCATAGCCTGCCTCGGTGAGCGAAAGCGCGGCCTGAATCCCGGAGATACCACCCCCGACAACCATGACAGAGCCTCTTGGTTTGTCTTTACCCATAACGTTTGTCTCCTGTTTACTCCGTATTAAATTTTAAACAACATGCTACCGCGTGTAAATAGGCTTGCGTGGCCTCAACGGTCAATGGCTTTTTCCCTCGACTTTGCCTAAATAGGGTCTTTGTGAATTTTTTAACTTGTCACAAAAAATGTTTTGCTGTCAAGAAAAATATGGCTCTGAGCACTGTTTTACTAGAGGGGGGAAGGTGTTGCGAGAAAGTTAATATTTCACGGACGTCCCCAAAACGCAAACCAAATGGAGTTGACACGTTGTGGTGCCAAGGTCTATATTGTTCAGGGAAATAAAACTAGGAGGGTCTTGATGGAAAAATTCAGTCAACTGGTTATGGACTATACCAGGTGCGAAGGGGCATGCCTGGCTGGCATCGCAACGACTCAAACCCTTGCCGGTGGCCCGCCTTCTACAGACCTGTCCTATGTTATGCCCGGGGCAACATCGGCCGTGGTCTTTGCCTTGGCCTTGGATCAGGGCCTGATTCCTGATTATCTTGGCAAGGTCGATCGACTCGGCTTTGAGCATAATGATGGAGAGGTCAATTCCATAGCCGACGGCATAGCCATGAAGCTGGGCAATTTTATGACCCAGAAGGGGTACCCCGCCATGCCCGTGGCGGCCAATGATATGTATCGCGAGGACACGCCCATGGGAAGATTTGATATGTTACCACCCATTAGCCTGCGTTACCTGGCAGTAGCCTCGGGGGTAGGGTCCTTCGGGCTTTCGGGGAATGTGATAACCAGGGAAAATGGGGCGGCCATCATCCTGGGGGCGGTGGTGACCACCGCTGAACTGATTCCCACCAGCCCATTGAGTGATGAAGAGAACTACTGCGACGACTGCCGCTTGTGTATGGCCTCCTGTGCCTCCGGGTTGATACGACCTGGTGATAAAACCATTATTACTTTAGGGGGACATACCTTTTCATATACCAGTCGCCAGAACTACATGCGATGCCAGTTCGTGTGCGGGGGCTTTACCGGCCTCCATCCTTCCGGCAGATGGTCTACGTGGTCGCCGGGCCGTTTTGGTATCCCTGACGATGATGACGCGCTGGTCCCCTTGTTCCTGGCCAGTGTGGATGCCTATAACAGGCGTCCAGAGGGGCCTGGGGGCCATTACCACTCGTTGATGGATAGCAAACTGTACAATACCTGTGGTAATTGCCAACTGATCTGCGTGCCTGACAAGGAGGAGCGTAAGCGGCGCTACAAGCTACTGACGGAGGGCGGGGTAATAGTCCAAAATGCAGACGGGACCCTTGAGGCGGTCAGCCCGGAGGAGGCCCGTCTCCGCCTCGAGGCGATGCCTCCAGATGTTCGCTCCCTTTATGAGGGTGAGGCAGAGCCATCGCCGGAGATAATGGAGTTTTATTTGCAGATTACCAAGAACAAGGCGACAGGTTAGTGCCACTCAGAATAATCCGCATAAAATTTGCGTGGGACCATTGGTGCCTGATAGATAGGTGCCCCAATCAGACAAAAGGGTTAGAGCCAGGAATGTAAGATGCGTCGCGAAGGAGATATCGTCCTTATTTACTATGAAGAGCATCCGGCAGTTTTTGCGCGCATAGAGTCGATTGAGCCTGATATTAAAAGGGGTTGGTATCATGTTACTCTCATGCTCCTGACTATACCTACTCATTCGGTTACGTGGATACTTCGTGAGTCCTATATAGAGGGCAGCACATTTGAAATGGGTGGTATGTCCATGCGGCTGGAGGAGGTAAAGGGGGTCCCGGCTGAGAAGGGAGAGAAACACGGCAATAAGGCAGGAAAAATCATTCCTTTTAAGAAAACCTAAAAAATGGGCCCATTTGAAATATTCATCATCCGGTTGATCATTGCCGGGATATTTTCTTTTTTCATCTGCCGGGTTTTTTTTCAGGGTGTGTCGCTCATTAAGGTTTCCGGACTTGCTTCTGTCATGCTGGGTCTGGCTTATCTATTCGAGTATCTGAGAAAACGGGGTAAAGGGGGAATCCATGGGAACTAAAAAGTATGTATATGCATTTGAAGAGGGAGATGGAAAGAATAAAAAGCTGCTCGGGGGCAAGGGCGCCAACCTATGCGAAATGACCCGTATTGGACTTCCTGTCCCACCAGGTTTTGTCATTTCTACAGAGGCCTGTCTAAACTATCTCGACCAGAGGAAAAAGAAGCTCCAGCCCGGACTAATGAGACAGATAATGAATGCCATGAAGGCCCTGGAAAAGAAGACAGGCAAAGGTTTTGGTGATCCCAAGAAACCCTTGTTGGTATCGGTCAGATCAGGGGCGGCCATTTCTATGCCAGGCATGATGGACACCATCTTAAACCTCGGGCTTAATGACTCTACGGTCGCCGGTCTCATGCGTCTTACGAAAAATGAGAGATTCGTTTTTGATGCCTATCGCCGCTTGATACAGCTTTTCGGATCTATCGGGCTAGACATGGATGACGAAGACTTTAACATCCTTTTCAATAAGATAAAGGCACAACATAAAGCAAAAGATGATACTGATCTCTCTGCAAAGGCATTGAAAAAGGCCTGTAATCAGTTCCTGGGCCTTATAAAAAAGAAGACTGGGAGCCCTTTTCCTCAGGACCCTTATGTGCAACTGGAAATGGCTGTGGAGGCGGTCTTCAAATCGTGGATGGGAAAACGGGCCGTTGACTATCGAAGGGAATTCAATATTACCCCTAAGATGGCCAATGGGACGGCGGTCAATATTTGTACTATGGTTTTTGGAAACATGGGAAAAGACAGCGCTACCGGCGTGGCCTTTACCAGAGATCCGGCCACAGGGGAAAATCGTCTGTACGGAGAGTACATGCTTAACGCCCAGGGAGAAGATGTGGTCGCAGGTATCAGGACACCAAATCCGATCAGACAACTCAGGCAGGAGATGCCCGATGTTTATAAGGACTTGGAAGAGCTGAGACATACCCTGGAAGACTACTATCAGGAGGTCCAGGATTTTGAGTTCACCATTGAGAAGGGGAAACTCTACTGCCTCCAGACGAGAAATGGAAAAATGAACGCATCTGCCTTTATAAAGACCTCCATTGACATGGTCAATGAAGGCCTTATATCCGAAAAGGAGGCCATCCTCAGGATTCAGCCGGATATGCTGGCACAGCTCCTTTATCCCCGTCTTGACCCGGATGCCAAAGTCGATGTCCTGGCCAAGGGACTTCCCGCTTCACCAGGGGCCGCCTCGGGTAAGATGGTATTTGATGCGGATCGGGCCGAAAGCAAGGCAAAGCTGGGCGAGAAGGTAATATTGGTGCGTGAGGAGACCAAGCCAGACGATATCCATGGCTTTTTCGCCTCACAGGGGATACTTACCAGCCGGGGCGGCAGGACATCCCATGCGGCCGTAGTAGCAAGGAGTATGGGGAAGCCCTGTGTCTCAGGGTGTGAGGATATCTTGATCAATGACCCTGCCAGAGAGGCAGTGATCTCAGGGGTGGTCCTTAGAGAGGGAGATGTTATTACAATAGATGGGAGCACCGGCAGTATTTATCGCGGCATGGTGCCTACCATCGAGCCGGAATTTGTGGAAGATCTGCTGGTTCTCTTGGAGTGGGCGGACGATATCAGTGAGCTTGAGATAATGGCCAACGCGGATACGCCAGAGGCCGTTTCCAAGGCGAAAAAATATGGCGCCGTGGGAATCGGTCTGTGCAGGACTGAGAGGATGTTCAATCAGCCGAAGCGTCTGCCTCTTGTCCAGGATATGATCCTGGCCGAAAACTCCAGAGAAAGACAGGCGGTTCTGGATCAGCTTCTTCCATTCCAGCGGGAGGATTTCAAGGAAATCTTCAGGATTATGGATGGACGTCCTGTGACTATCCGCCTCCTGGATCCCCCTATACACGAATTTCTCCCCTCCGCCGAGGAACTGATGCATGAGATATCCCATCTCAAGGAATTGAGGATTACCGTTGAAGGCATGGCCGACCTGCCAGACACCCTAAAAATGCTGGACCCCGAGCTTCACGATCGCTTCGCATCCAATCTTGAGGTGATCACCCAGGGTCTGGAGGAGCTTAAGGGCAAACATCTGGCCGAGCCCCTTATCAAGGCCAAGGAATCCATGTTGAAAAAGGTCAGGACGCTCTCGGAGACCAATCCCATGCTGGGCCATCGGGGCGTTCGGCTTGGTATCACCTATCCAGAGATTTACGCCATGCAAATCAGGGCCGTCCTGGAAGCAGCCGCAGAGTATATCAAAGAGGGGGGGAAGATCGTTCCAGAGATTATGGTCCCCCAGGTCTGCACGCTTGAGGAGCTGAAGTGGGTCCATAGATATGTAACCGAGATACACAAGGATGTGGAAAAGAGTCTCAGGATTGACGTGCCTTACAGGTTTGGGACAATGGTCGAGGTGGTCAGGGCATGTATGAGGGCAGGTCGAATAGCCGAACTGGCAGAGTTTATATCCTTTGGGACCAATGACCTTACCCAGGCCACATTCTCCTTTTCCAGGGAAGATGCCGAAAACAAATTCCTCCCCCTTTACAAGGAGAGGGGAATACTCCAGCACAATCCCTTTGAGGTCTTGGATCTCAAGGGTGTGGGACGGTTGATGATAATCACTATCGAATGGGCAAGAAAGACAAGGCCGGACTTAAAAATAGGGATATGCGGTGAACAGGGAGGGCATCCCGATGCCATCCATTTTTGCCATTACATCAACATGAGCTATGTCTCCTGCTCTCCGCCGAGGGTCCCCATTGCCAGGCTTGCGGCCGCGCATGCCAAACTCAAGGAGTCGGAGTACAGCCTGATCTAACGTGGATAAACCGGGAAAGTGCCTCGCCCCTTATGCCTTAAAGTGGGACAGATCGTAGACCCTCTGGCTGAACATGGAGAGTTTTTCTTGGGTTTCGGCTTTATCCCCATCGTGCCCTTTTTTGGCCCCTGGTATATTTTCGTTGATGAAATGGATCGCATTTCGAAAGTTAATCTGAGATACCGCCTCTATATGATCAATGAGACCCAGTTTGTGGAAACGGAGCCCCAGATAATTCATATTCTTCAATAGATCACCACCCTTTTTGGCCTTGTTGCCCTCTTGGATGAATGAACGGGACGCGATCCAGTATGATTCGAGGAAGGTCTTGGCCAGGGCCGCCCAAATCGGCAACTTGTCGTAGCCGAGCCTTGTAAGTTTGTATCCCCCATTCGTATCGGCGGTCATAATGAAGTTGGCGTCCAAGAAATAGGCTATAACATCCGCGATTTCGTCTTTGACGTCCCCGTAGTGGTCGTACACAAATTCGCTCTTAAATATGTTTTTCAGAAAATCATAATCGGCCGCAAGCTTTTCTTCAGTTTTTATCTCATCAGTACCTCTCAGCAGTGAAACTGCCATAAATGCATAGGGGATAAAGAAGTGAATGATACTGTTTTTGTAATATTCCAACCCCCGCTTTTTTTCTTCATCAACGTAATAAAACTTTTCCGCCCCATCCACATCCTCGAGAAAGTTGACCACTTTCCTGTTGACCAGTAACGACACGGTCTCCTCAACCGTTCTTTCAAAATGATTCAAGGTAGTCACCGTCGGGATGTTACACCTCTTGATAAGCCCCAGAATGATCTCTCCCGTGGAGGTCAACTCATGCACATGAAAGCCCCGACGATGCTTGGTTAGAATGGCGGTGGCAATAAGGGCCAATGGAGTAACCATTGTTACCTTGTTGATGGACTGGATCAGGTGGAAGGCCAGGTGTCTGTGTGAGGGAGTTGAGATATCCTGGTTTTGAGCAAGATATTCTTGCAGGGAAAGGGGCTGGGCGAACCGAATATAGATCTTGCCGTATTTCATTTTAAGGAAATGTCTTGCACCGAAAAATTGTTTTAGGCTCTCCTTTTTTTTGGTTTCCCCTCCCTGTTCCTTTATATAGGACCTTTCCTCTATGATGCGATCGTAACTAATGGAAGCGGGGACGAATATGAGATCATTACAATATCCCTCTTTATAGGCCTGAACCAGGATAGATAGAAACCCGATCTTCGGGATGATCAATTTACCACTTCTGCTCCGCCCCCCTTCAATAAAAAATTCTAGCGGGTGACCTTCTTCCAAGAGGGCCTTTATGTACCTGGTAAACACCTTTGTATAGAGTCTGGAGCCTTTGAAACTCCTTCGGATAAAAAATGCCCCTGATTTCCTGAAGATATGCCCCATGGGCCAGAATGCCAAATTCCTGCCTGCGGCGATTCGGGGAGTATGAAGGTGGTACTCGTAAAGTATGTAATTTAGGACAAGGTAGTCGATGTGGCTCTTGTGTGACGGTACATATATCACGGGGGCCTTTCTGGCCCAATCTCGCAGGGTTGCTAGCTCGGCCGAATCCACGTCAATGCCCTGAAAAATTTTTTTCCACAGTCGCTTCAGGGCAAGATGGAAAAACTGGACATAGGCAATGTTGTAATCTGCGGCGATTTCGTCGAAATAGCCGCCGGCCCTTTTTTTTATCCGTCTCAGGCGCCTATTTTCTTTATGGGCCATATGCTCAATGGCCCTGGCAACTTCTGGGTCCTTAAGTACCCTTTCTTTGAGCTGCTGCCTTGATTTCACAACAGGCCCGAGGATCACCCTTTTCTGCCTGTCTATGCTTTCAATAAGCATTTGTCTGATATCAGCCCCTACCGATTCCATGGGGCGTGTGGTGGTCTGCCGTTCCAGATATGCTTTCAGGTTCAAGGGCCTTCCAAAATCAATGAATGCCTGACGGTTATGTCTGAAAAAGAGGACAATCTTTGTGATAAATCCCGGGTTATCCTTAAACCCAAAGAATATATCCAGGAGATTGGTATGCTCCTTTTCCGGCGTCTTCTTGTAGAGTAGGAGTTGTGGCACTATGTAGATTGGGCGTTCGGTGTTTTTTTGGGTCTCAAGCAGAAAGTGGATAGGGTCCTTTTCTGCATGAATGAAGTGTCTCGCAAAGCCCTTTGGGTCCACCAGACTGAGAAGAGAAGGTGTCCCACGAGAGATTGCATCCCTAAAAAATCCGGTCTTGTAAGGGCTGGGAAACCTGCCGTGTTGGTAAAAGTAGGAGAAGTAAAATTTGATTATCTTCATGAGCTGGGAGAGTGGCAAGAGCATGGCTATATTCAGGTCAAACGCAATTTTCGGGTAGGGCAGACGACTCCTCCGGAATCGGTAATGATAAAGGAGATAATCCAAATGCCCCCTGTACTTCATGGCATATACCACCGTTCCTTCCCTATGCATCTGCCTCAGGTCGTCGATCATACTTTCATCGAAATTGACCTGCTTGAATAGCTTGTAAAAAAACAAGGTCAGGAAAAAACTGGGTTTATGATCCAGGACAAATGGGTAACAAGATTTTCCTCGAAAGAGGTTCATAATTCAGTGCCTCTAAATTCACATAACTTATTAATATAATGTCTTTTTAAACGCATAAGGGACTTTTCTGGTTCGCGAGAGACGCATAAATTTCAGATTAATCCGGTAATCCGGATAAATCAATCCAAAATGTGTAGGCTACCATTCCCCTATTTTTTGCTGACCAGGATCACAGTCAGGGGGCCAAAAAAATGGGAAAAACACTATATTTCGTGTATTTATTTTCTTGACACACAATATATAGCTATTTTATAATGCTTCTGAAAATAGGAAAATTGGAGAAGCGTGCGGGCAAGGGATGGAAATAATTAATAATTAGGGAGGGGTGTCCCATGACTGGAAAAAGAGGTGCAAACAAGGTGAGGGGGATCGGTGGCAGCCAGGGTTTTACATTGATTGAAATGGCCATCGTGTTGATTATTATCGGGATAATAATCGGGGCAGTGGTTAAGGGAAAGGACGTGATTAGAAGCGCGAACCAGAAAAAGATATATACCAAATTTGTGAATTCATGGCGGCTTGCCTATCTTAATTTTTGTGATCGGACGGGCATGGTCTTGGGCGACTTGACTGTTCCAAAAGATGGCGAAGCGGATGGCCCTACGTGTACACAACTTGTCGATGGTGATACCGCAAATAATCCGCCTAATTATTATGGCATCTTGCAGGTAGGTCTTAATGCACCTACGACAAATGGAACGGATTTCTGCACCTGGAGGTATACAGACAGCACTGGAGCCACACACGCACTTACTCTCACCTTTAAGTATGACTCTGCAGCGACAGGTAAGTACAATTATATGGAGATCACACAGATACCGAATGAACTGTGCATCGCCCTCGACACCATGATCGACGGTGTGACAGACGGTACGTCGGGCGATTTTATTGGGAATGCGACATCAGGTGCCGCATGGGGCACTCCCCCGGAAAATGAGACCACGGCTCGGTTAAAGATGGAGGGTTGTGATTAATTTATTGAAATCTCCCGTATGCGCAGTGGCCTCCGCCATTCTCCTTTTCCTCGCCGCCAATTTCTTTTTGACGGCCTATGATGAGTTTGCCTCCTACGAGGGCAGGCTTAGAGGGTCAAGGCAAGAGCTAGAGGCATTGAAAGAGCACCATAAGGAACAGGAGCGAAAAAGGCGCATCCTTACCAGGGTCAAAGGTTTTGTAGATCGCGCGAGGTCGTTG
>Ga0307425_1001454_pt1 | contig 14090 bp, 9 predicted proteins | sample SalMarWE160330MG_FD_202152 | JGI IMG/M metagenome (GOLD analysis project Ga0307425, IMG submission 202152) | Salt marsh sediment microbial communities from the Plum Island Ecosystem LTER, Massachusetts, United States - WE1603-30 | ecosystem: Environmental > Aquatic > Marine > Intertidal zone >... | reverse complement strand
ACGTCCCGACTGAAGGAGTCCACATGTATTTACGGCCCCGACGCCCGCTCAGTCAAGACCGAATTCGCCCGGCTCTCCTACTCGTCGCCATCACTCGGCACCACCGACAGCAGGCGGAGGCGGTCGATGTAGCTGCCGCGCGGGCCGTCGTAGTCGTCCGGCGCGAGCGAGACGAACTGGAGCTGGGCCCGCCGAGACGTCCCGGTCTCGATGCCGGGCGGAATCTCGACGACGACGGCGTGGAACGGCTGGCCCGGCTCGAGCGTGGCCAGGACGTGGTCGCCGATGCCGACGCGCGTACCGTGCTCGACGCCGTGCGTCGAGACGCGCAGCTCGGCGGTGTACGCGCGTGCGGGGTCATGCGGAATCCACAGCGCTGACCGTCGACCCGTTAGCCATGCGTACTCGTACGAGATCTCGTCGGCCGGCGTGTCGGGCGTCGGGTCGAGCCGCTCGCCGTCGCTCGTCTCGACGATCTTGATCTTCTTGATGTCCCCGCGCTGGAAGCCGTCGCCGGCCAGACATGAACCGGGCTCGAACTCCCAGGTGAGGTCGACGTTGGCCGTGTCGTCGGGCGCGTCGTCAAGCGGGACGAGCTCGTAGACAACGGCGTCGAGCCGAACGGGTTCCGTGGCTGTCGGCAGGCGACCCTTGCTATGCTCGAGCCGGCGCGACACGAAGCTGAACGGCGTGGCCGGCACGCAGGCGACGCCGGGGAAGATGTGTGGACGGTCCTCGTCGACGAAGTAGACGCGCCGGCCGTGCGCGATCTGCTCCTCGGCGGACTGACGTGCGAGCATCCATTTGCCGGGCGTTGGATCGCTCACGGCGTATGTCTCGAAACCGTGCTGCATCCGCAGCGGCATCGCGAGCCAGTAGTGGTTGCAGATGTAGACGCCGTCGGGGTCGAGCTGTTCGGCTACTTCGTCGACGAACTTGACGGCGCCGGCATAGTCGCGCGTCGTCAGAATTGCCCGGTGCTGCGCCATCGGCACGCCGACCAAGACGAGCGCCACCGCGCCGCACGCGACCGGCCGCCAGCGCTTGAGCGGCGCCGTCATCATCGACAGGCCGTAGCCGGCGAAGAGACACAGCATCGGGATCACGACCGGCACGAAGCGCCGCACGCGCCACATAAAGAAGTCTTCGATGAGGGCCGACTTGACGTAGACGACTGTCACGACGAGGCCGACGACGAGCAGCGCGAGCTCGCCCGACGTCCGCGCCCGGCCCACCAGCAGGCACGCGCCCGCCACGGCCAGCGCCAGCCCAACCGGGGTGAGCAACCAGCCGAACGCGACGAAGTTCTGCGTGTCGGCGCTGCCGGCGCCCAGCATCGGCCTGACGAAGTACGCGAAGAACGCGCCGACGAGGATGAGGGCGATCACCACGCCGCGGACGACGGGCCCGGTGGCGAACCGCGTCAACCGCTCGGGCCACCTTCGGAACGCGGCGAAAAGGACCACGGCGACAACAACAAGAACGGCGACCACCGCGACGACGACGGTGAGATGCTGTTTCAGCAATGGCAGCCCCGGCCGGTACAGGAACGAGATGAAGAGTGAGTGCAAGACGACGTGGGCCAGGGCGACTGCGCCGCCCACGACGAGGATCCAGTCGCGCCGCTGCCACGCTCGCAGGTTGCGCGCGTACACGACGACGGCCAACATAGGCACGAGCAGCAGCGAGTCGAACCGCGTCTGGAGCGCCATATCAAGCGCCAGCGCCGAGAGCACGGCTGCAACGATCGACCCTGTCTCGAAATAGAGCAGCAGCAGGTACAGCATCGTCAGGATGCAGAGCTGCGCCAGCATCTCGCTCGTCGGGAACCGCGCCTGCCAGACCTGCGCGACGTTCAGCGCAAAGAGAATCGCCGCCGCGAACGCTGCACCCGTCGGCAGGAACCGCCGGCACAACGCGAACAGCACGAGGACCGAGATCAGGCCGAACAGCGGCGCCGCGTACAGCATCGCCGTGTCACCGCCGGCCCGCCTGAATACCGCCAGCCATGTCGGGTAGAGGTGGTGGAACTGCGGCGTGATGAGGCCGCGCTCGGGATCGGCGATCAGCATGCCGGGGAAGCGCTGGTCGATGCCCTGGCGGCGATGGACGAACGCGCGCTGCGTCTCGGGCGGCACCGACGCGAACGCCTCGTCCTTGTACAGAATGCCGCCGGTCCGCTCGATCGACGCGCCCGTGTTCACGTACACCGACGGGTCCCACCCGCCGAACACGTACTCGTGCGGCCGGAAATACAGAAGACCCATCACGATGACAAGAGCGGCCAGGAACGCGCACTGCACCCGCCAGCCGCTTGGCCACTCAATCGTCATCCGCGCCGATCGCGCGGTAAGCGACAGGCCGGCGGCCACCGCGAGGACGACGATCACCGCCAGCGAGTACTCGAACACGCCGAGCTCGGCCAGAACGATGCCGGCGAACGAAAGCACAAGAACGGACAGCGCCGGTATCAGTGTGATGACATCGACGAGGTGGAAGCGGATCGGCGCCCGCCTGCCCGATAGCCACACCACCACGGGAGCTCCACACAGCATAAGCAGCAGGAAACGCCCTACGACGCTAACACAGGCAACCACGCCGATCCCCTCGATCACGTTCCCGCGCAGTGTAGCTCGCCCACGCCGGCCGCGCAACGACAAGCGCGTGCAGCAGCACACACAGCCCTCAAGGGCACATGTTGCCAGAAGCACGTTGAAACGCGCTGCCCAACTTGTCGCTCTGCCTCGCTTACCAGCGCTGAAGCACTGGCCTAGCAACGTCGAAAAAGCCCGGTGAACCGGGCTCGACCCCACTTGTCATGCCAGCGCCCGTCACAGCCAGCAGCGTATGGAATACCGCTCTCGAAGCGCATTCCGACGCGTCCGTTCGTTTTGCCAGACCAGCCGTTATGGTCGTCATCCATTCGCCCTAGTACGCAGCGCCCTCTGCACGCGCGAGGGATGTAGGGTGGGGCCCGCGACCCACATCGGCCCGTTGATCTGGCTTGTTGATGACCTATGGGGCTTGTGCTTCGACGCCCACGACCCGTTCCGAAGCGCGTTTCAACGCGCTTGTTCGTTCTCTTAGGCCAGCCCTTCAGGGCTGGTATCTCGACGACCACCACACGCAGCGGAGCCCGTTTCAACGGGCTTCTCGACGGATGGCTTCAGCCACGGCTCGCCAAGTCATCGGCCGCTTTGTCCTTGAGGTGGACTGCGTCGGCGGTGTACGCTCGGTCGTCGTGACGGTGGAGGAGACGCGACGCGTGCGTGCCGATCCTGAGTCGCTCAAGGCGACGTATCTCAAACACACCGACTACCACCGCTTCCCCGGCGGCCTGAAGAAGCTCGAGTTCATCGTCGAGATTCTTCGTGGTCTCGGCCGCGAGCCCGCCGACGTGAGCGTGCTCGACGTCGGCTGCGGCAACGGGAGTCTCTCGCTGCCGATCGCGTCGCTTGGCTGCCAGGTGATGGGCGTCGACGTCGATCCCGGCTCCGTCGAGCACGCACGGCAAGTCAACTCGTTCCCCAACGCGCGGTTCGAGCTCGTCGACGGCGACCGCCTCCATCTCGGCGAGCAGTTCGACCTCGTCGTGTGCTCCGAGGTGCTCGAGCACCTGCACGACCCGATGCCGCTCATTCGCGCGATCGCCGACGTGATGGAGCCTGACGGCCTCGCCATCATCACCGTCCCGAATGGCCAAGGACTTCGCGAGCTCCTTGGCCGCATCGAAAACCTCATGAAGGACACACTCGGTCTGCGTCCTGCTCTCAGGCAACTGCGGCGGCTGGCCGGCATGCCGGATGCCGACGAGAAATGCCTCATGCACACGTCGAACGTCGAGGAGGCCGGCACCGGACACGTGCAGGCGTTCAGCCTGCCGGGCTTGAAGAAGCGGCTCGCACGCGGCGGCCTCGACGTGGTACGCGTCGTCAAGTCGTTCTTCATCTTCAGCGTCTTTGCGGGCAAGCGCGGTGACAAGTGGACGACCATCGACCGTTTCGACAGCCGCCTGGCCGACGCGCTCCCCGCGTCGTTGGCCAGCGGCTGGTATGTGCTCTGTCAGAAAGCAGCAAGGTAGGAGAAAACGGCATGCGGTGTTTCGTCAGCGGCGGAACCGGCTTCACGGGCGCGGCGCTCGTCAGGCGCTTGCTTGAGAAAGGGCACGAGGTCCGCGTGCTCGACAATCAGGAAGGGCTGTTTTTCGACGAGCTCAAGCGGATGGGCGCCCAGATCACGGTCGGCAGCGTGACCGATGCTGACGTGGTCGACACGCTCACCGACGGGTGTGACCGCGTCTACCACCTTGCCGCGGCGTTCCGCAAAGTCAACCTCGGCAAGCCCGTCTACTGGGACGTCAACGTCAACGGCACGCGCCGCATGCTCGAGGCGGCCGAACGCCACCGCGTGCCGCGTGTCGTCTACTGCTCGACGTGCGGCGTGCACGGCAACGTCGAGCACCCGCCCGGCGACGAGACCGCGCCGATCGCGCCGGCCGACTACTACCAGTACACGAAGTGGGAAGGCGAGGTCGTCGCCCAAGAGTTTCTTGACCGCGGGATGTGGATTTCGATTCTGCGGCCCGCGGCCATCTACGGCCCGGGCGACCCCGAGCGGTTCTTCATGATCTATAGGCGCGTCGCGAAGGGCCGGTTCGTCTTTCTCGGCGACGGCTCGACAACGTACCACCCGCTCTACATCGACAACCTGATCGACGCGTTCGAGCTCGCGTCCGAAACGGATGCAGCGAAGGGCCAAGCCTACCTCATCGCCGACGAGGATTTCGTGCCGATCAAGACGCTCGTGCTCGGGATTGCCGAGGCGCTCGGCATCAAGCTCAAGGTCATCCACCTGCCGTTCTGGCCCGTCTACGCCGCGGCCGTGGTGTGCGAGACGCTCTACAAGCCGCTGCCGTGGGAGCCGCCGCTGTTCCGGCGCCGCGTCGACTGGTTCAAGCAGAACCGCGCGTTCGACATCTCGAAGGCGAAGCGCGAGCTCGGCTACGCGCCGCGCATCGACCTGCCGACCGGCCTCAAACGGACGGCCGACTGGTACCGCGAGATGGGATACCTGACATGAAGGACACGTCACCATGTCGGGCGGCCGCCGCCACGACGCGAAGCGGCGGCGCAGAAATCGCTTGCCTCCGGCCCCGCATTTTGGCAGCGTTCGCGCAAAAGCAGATGCCGCGCAAGACGAGGGGCTCGGCTGCTTGCACGCATAGCACAAAACCAAACTGGGGGGACACCTCGATGCGTTGGGTCAGCCCGATAATGCGTGTCACAGCGTTGACCGCCATACTTGCCCTCACCGCGCTCGGCGCGACCGGCGGCTGTGGCGGCGGCGACGGCGACGGTGGAGGCGGCGAACCTGTCTACATCGTCGGCAACTGGACGGGCCAGATGACGCACCGTGTCATCAACAACAACAACCACACAGACGCCACGCTCACATACCCGATCGTCTTCTACATCTTCTCACAGGATGGCAGTCAGGTCTCGGGCAAGATGGAGCTCAACGACTCCAGCCACGTCGGCAACCTGTACGGCACGATGAGCGGCAACCATTTCAAAGGCGTCCGAACCGGCACGCACACCGTGCAGATCGAGTTCACGGTCAACGGCAACACCCTGACGGGCACGTTCCGGTTCGTCGGCGACGGCCTCGACGAGACCGGCACCTACACCTGCACGAAGCAGTGAGTCACCCGGCCCGCGCCGCCGTCCTATTACCGCCCGACGGCGACGCGTGGCTGCGCGAGCATAGACCCGTACGCCGCCTCGGCGGCTCGCTATACCACTTCCGGATCGAGCCGACCGACGTCGGTGAAGGCACCGCCGAGGACCAACACTCCAATGACTGAGCGGCCGAACAGACGCGCCGGCGCGCTGATCGCCGTGGCCCTTATTCTCGTCGGGCTGGCGCTCGGATTGCTCATGAGTTGGCCGCTGCCGGAGTACCTGACGACCGGCGTGCCCTACACGATGGCGGCCGAACGCGACGAGCGCGTCGTCGGGATGGTCCATGGCGACCACCTCCAGTACATGTACCACCTCGGCCAGCTCCGGCTCGCGGCCGAGGGTCGCGCGCCGTGGTTTCGGAACACGTACGAGTTCCACTGCGACCACGGCTTCACCGAAGTCTACGTCTACTTCCCGACGGCGCTGCTGTACTGGCCGCTCTCCTACGTGAGCGAAGCGTTCGCATTCAACGTCATCATCCTGCTCTCGTTCGTCGGCGCGATGATCGCCGGCTACGGCCTCGCCCGCGCGTGGGGCGCGGGTCACGCCGGCGCGTTCTGCGCCGGTGTCGTCGTCGCGCTGTTTCCGGCGCGGCTCGCGTCGCTCTACGGCGGCCATCCGGCCGGCTCGGCGTTTTTCCTGTTCCCGCTGGCGTGGTGGGGACTGGAGAAGAACTGGCAGACGCGCCGCGCGGGCTGGGGCTGGCTTGCCGCCGTCTCTCTCATCCTGCTCGCGCGCCTCGACCCGCACTACCTCTTCTACTTCGTGCTGCTGCTGCCGTTCTGGGCGTTCTGGAAGCTCGCCGAGGCCGGCACGTTCGCGAGGCGCGAGCTTGATGCAACGCGTTCGAGCCCGTTACGCGGCCAAGCCCTTCTCGACGCAATTCCGGCCATCGTCGCCGCCCTCATCGCCGCCGGATGCGTCCACTACAACCAGATCCGCGCGCACGTGATCGACGGCTTCGGACCCGAGCTCATCGCGCTCGCCGTGTTCTTCGTGCTCGTCGTGCTCGCGGTACGGTGGCTCATCGCGCGCGCCGTCGATTGGCTCGGCGTGATGGACGCGTCGCTGCGCCGCCTGTGGCTCGTCGTGCCCTGGTTCGCACTGTGGCTGCTCGCGTTCTACTTCCTCATCGCGTCGACCGAGAAGCCGATCCGCCTCGTGCGCGCGTGTGTCGGCATGTTCGTCCTCGCCCACGTCGTCTTTCTCATCGTGGCCGCCAACAAGAAGCTCCTCCGGCCCGGCAAGCTCACTCCGCCGTGGCGCACGATCGTGGGGCTGTGGCCGGTCTTCATCGGTCTTGCGGTCGCCGTCGCCTACGCAATGTACCTCAAGACCGCCGTCTTCGACGTGACCGGCGTGCGCGGCGGCCGCACGCTCCACGAGGTCCGCCTCTTCTCCGTCCCGTTCAGCCAGCTCTTCGACCGCACCGCCGGAAACCCGGCGTTCATCGGGTGGTTCCTTCCGTTCTTCATCATCGTTGGGTCCGCCGTGGTACTGATCGGCAGCCCGTTGCTGCGCGCCGACCGCGCTGGCAGGCTACGGCTTCTCATCGCCTTCAGTCTGTATCTGCTCGGCCTCGCACTCACGTGCGGCCCGCTGCTCAGCGCGTACTTCCCGCTCTATGAAGTGCTGTACCGGCTCGTGCCGTTCTTCAACTTCACGCGCGCCACGCTCAAGTTCGCCATCATCACCGCGACGTTCGGCGCGATCGCCGTCGCGCTTTTCGCAACACATCATCCCGCCGCGGAAAAAGCCCTCCTCTTCCACTTGTCTCCATGGATACCACGGAGATGGAGCTCGGGCTGGATATGGCCCATCGCACTGGCAGCTTGGGCCTTCCTCGACAGTGATCCCGTCGTGAAGACCGGCGTCAGCGTTCTCCCCGATGAGAATCCCGTCTACACCTACGTCGCCGAGCATTCGCAAGGCGCACCGCTCCTCGAGATACCGATCTGGCCCGGCGACAGCGCGCACTCGGCCGTTTACCAGTACTGGACGCTTCGGACGAACGTGCCGACGATCAACGGCTACTCGCCGACCGTGCCCGCCGGGTACATCGAGTACGTCTCGTGGCCGCTCTACGACGTCAACTACGGCCGGTTCGGTCCGCGCGAGGCCGCCGTCTGCACGAAGCTTGGCGTGCGCTTCATCGTCTTCCACGAGGAGGTCTTTCCGCGCAAGGTCGCCGAGTTCCCAGCGACGCAGTCGCTCAAGATGCTGCGTCTCAACCCGAACGTGCGCCTCGTCGCCGAGGACGGCCCGATGCACCTGTTCGAGATCCTCGACCAGCCGGCGCGCGAGATCGAGCCCGAGCAACTGCCGTTCCTCTCGCGCTACGTCCCGATCGACTACCTCAAGAAGCACGTCGGCCACGAGATCGCCGACGACGACGCGCTCGACGGTCGGGCCTGGGCCTCCGACGGCCGCGCCGATCAGCTTTTCTACGGCCCGTTCGCCGTCCTGCCGACCGGCGACTACGTCGCCGTCTTCCGCATCAAAGCGCACGCCGACAAGCCCACCGACGAGATCGGCACGCTCGACGTCTACGTCAAACGCGACAAAACGCCGGCCCCGAAGGAGCCGCTCGCTGCCCGCACGCTCACCGGCGCGCGATGGAAGGAGTCGAACGGCTACCAGTTCGTCGAGATCCCGTTCCGGCTCGACGGCGCGCAGGTCGTCGAGACGCGCGGCAGGTTCGCCGGCACGCCCGGCACGTCGCTTACCCTCAACTACGTCTTTATTCAGAGCACGCACACCGGCGACACGATCCGGCTCGAAGCCGAGGAGTTTTTCCACACGCCAGCACATCTCGTCGAGGACGAGGACGCTTCACAAGGCTACGCGCTCAAGCCTGACGAACCGGCAGACGGTGACCAACTCGTCCTCGAAGAGCGCTTCGTGCTCTTGGACAAAGGCATCTACCACGTGACGTGCGCGATCTGCCAAGGGCCGGGGGCGTACTCCTTCACGGGGATCGTAGGCGTTCGCCGCGCCGGCGACGATGCGCCGATTCGCGAGGCGGCACGCGTGACGCTCACGGTCCCGGAGCGGGCCGTCTACGCCGTGTCGGCTCAGATGCCCGTCACCGGTCCCGACGCGATCGACTACATCGAGGTTGAGCGTCTGACCGAGACCATCGACTGACGAGCGAACAGGCTGGACCTGGCAGGGTGTCCGAAGGCGTCCATTCTCGTCGAGCAAGCGCCTACCGGAACAGGTTATACTTGAGAATGTACCACAGCGCCTTCAGACCGTCGCGCCACGTGATCTTCTTGCCCTGCGCGAACGTGCGGCCCGCGTACGAAATCCCCACCTCGTAGACGCGCGCGCCCAGCCGGGCGATCTTTGCCGTCACCTCCGGCTCGAAGCCGAACCGGTTCTCCTTGATCGTGATCCGCCGAAACACGTCGGTGCGGAACACCTTGTAGCACGTCTCCATGTCAGTCAGGTTCAGGTTCGAGAGCATGTTCGACAGCAGCGTCAACGCCTTGTTCGCCACCATGTGCCAGAAATACATGACGTGGTGCGCCTCGGACCCAACGAACCGCGAGCCGTACACGACGTCGGCCCGGCCGTCCACGATCGGCGCGAGCAGCTTCGGGTAATCGGCCGGATCGTACTCAAGGTCCGCGTCCTGGATCAGCACCACGTCGCCCGTGACGTGGTGCTGCCCCGTGCGGATCGCCGCGCCCTTGCCCCGGTTCCTGTCGTGAAGGATGACCCTGACGTTCTCAGCGCCCTCGTGTTTCGCCAGCACCTCGCGCGTGCCGTCGGTCGAGGCGTCGTCGACGATGATGATCTCCTTGTCGTGATCGACCGGCGCGGCTTTGACGCGCGCGAGCAGCACGTCGAAGCAGTCGCGCTCGTTATACACCGGGATGATGATCGACAGCTTCACGCGAGCCCTTCCTTTGCTCTCCCTGTCCTGCACGGCATACTGAACACGTTCGCGCTCGGTGTCAACGCACCGCTGCCCGCGGCTACATGCCCCGAAACAAACGGCGCACGTACTTCTTCGCACGCGAGAAGATCGCGACGAGGCCGACGCCGAGCCGGCTGTACAGCAGCCAGTACGCCAGCGCCCGAAGCGTGCTCCGCTTCCAGAACACGCGGAAACAGAACAGCCGGTACGCGCGGTCCACAGCCTTCGCCGGAAACCCCGGCAGCTTGAGGTAGCACGTCCGATACGCGATGTAGCGATCGGGCACCGTGCCGTCGGCCGGCGCGTACCCCTCGCGCACGCACTCGTCGTAGAGCAACGTACCTGGATGCGGCCAGAACACGCTGCAGTTGGTCACGTCGGGCTCGAGCTGCCGGTTGATCCGCACCGTCTCCATGTGTTTCTCCGGCGTCTCGCCCGGCAGCCCGACCATGTTGAGCGTCTTGATCTGCAGCCCGGCGCGCTTCGCGCACGCGATCGCCTCGACGATCTGCTCGTTCGACATCGGCCGCTGAAGCACGTGCCGACGCAGCGCTTCGTTACCCACCTCCACGCCAAAATCGATCCGCCGCGCGCCCGCCCGCTTGAGGAGTTGCATCGTCTCGTCGTTGGTCACCTCGACGCGTCCGCAACAGACGAACGGCACGCCGATCTCCTTCGGGTATCGCTCGGCGAACTCGCGCAGCCGCCGGCGGTCGAGCATGAAGATGTCGTCGTCGAAGAACACCTCGTTGAACCGGAATCGCTCCTTGAGCATCCGCAGCTCGTCGAGCAGACTGTCGACCGACCGGAACCGCACGTACCGCCCCGGCTGCGCCGCGGCCAAGATGTGGTTCGCGCAATACGAGCACTTGTACGGGCAGCCGCGCGAGGCGATCACGCGCATCTGGCCCAGCCCGTAGCGGTCGATGCTGCGCTGTGTGTCGAACAGATCCCAGTCCTCGATCGGCAGCGCGTCGAGATCGGCGATGAACGGCCGCGGCGGCGTGGTGACGATCTCGCCGTCGCGCTTGACGTGCAGGCCGGCAACCGTCGTCGGGTCCGCGCCCGACTCGAGCGCCGCCGCCAGCTCGAGCATCGTGTACTCGCCCTCGCCGATGCAGACCGCGTCGAGCCGCTCGACCTGCTCGAGCCACTGCGGAAAGCACGTCGCGTGCGGCCCACCTACGATCGTGAACGCGCCGCCCCGCGGCACCGCGTTGATGAGCGAGGCGACCTGCTCGGCCTGCTCGGCCGCCACGTAGAAGCCGACGAGCTGCGGATCGAACGTCCGGAGCTGCTCGGGCCACTGCCGAAGCTCGTGCGTCCGACTGAAGTAGGCCAGCTCGACCTCGTGCCCGTGCTGCTTCAGCACGGCCGAGATCGACATCAGCCCGTGCTGAAACCCCAGCGCACCGAACCGCTGGCTCACCTCAACGAAACCGAGCAGCACTCGCATCGGGTGCGCATCCCTCTTGACACGTGCCGTGCAATCCTACCCCGAAGCCGCCGCACCAACGGGCTCGGCCCGCAGGATCACCGGCGAGCCGAACAGCCGCGTGAGACCAAGTCGCCGCGCGAGCTCCTCGACGGCCGCCGACGTTCGCGGCCGGCCCATCGCCCGATGCACAACCATCGGCAGCACGAACTGATCGAACCGTCCCGTCACGCGAAAGCCGGCCGCGCGAAACGCTCGTCGAACCGCGTCCTCAACGAACAACAGGTAATGGCGCGTGTTCCGCTCGAAGCCCTTCTTCAACGAAAACAACAGCGGCGTCAGCAGGTTCCAGCTCACGAGCGGCGCGTAGTCCACAACAACGGCATGGCGCGCCACGCGGCACAGCTCGCCGACGAGCGCCCGCCAGCCCGCCACGTGCGGCAGCAGCCGGAACGACACCACGACGTCGAAGCTCCCGCTCTCGCACGGCAGCCGCTCGACGTCGCCCGGCTCGAACGCAACCTCGACGCCGGCCGCGCCCGCGAGCCGGTCGAGCCGCCGCCGGCATTCCAGCGTGCTGCCGAGCACCGTGACCGCATGCCCCGCGCGCGCCAACGGCACGGCCACCTGCCCGTGGCCGCCGCCCACGTCGAGCACCGTGCCGCCGCGCCACGGCCGCACGAGATCGAGACACGCCCGCGCCTGCACGTCGAGAAACCACTCGCCGACCGCGCCCGAGAAGCGCCGGGCGTAGTCGTCCGACGAGGTCTCGACGTCGGGCGTCGCGTCCGTAATGCCGTGCACGTGCCGCTGACTCATCCCGGCAGTGTACCGGCGGCGTCGCCACCAGTCAACGCGCGCGACCCACGCCCCAACTCCGCTGTTGACTCGACGAGGGGGACGCCCCATGCTGCCGACCGCACGACGCCGCGAGGGGCCATGGCCGACACGCCACGCACGCGCAAGACGGGCCGCCGAATCCTGCTCACCGCGATCAAGATCGCGGTGGCCACCCTGCTCCTGTACGTCCTGCTGCGGCGCATGCAGTGGTCGGACTTCCGCGACGCCTTCGTCCGGGTCCGCTGGTGGTGGTTCGCGCTGGCCGTCTTTCTGCATGTGCCCGGCTACGTCATCAGCGCATGGCGCTGGCGCATCCTGCTGCGCGCCCAGGGCCAGCACATCCCGTTCTGGAAGCTGTTCGAGTCGTACCTCGTCGCCACCTTCTTCAACTACGCCCTGCTCGGCACAATCGGCGGCGACGTCGTCCGCATGCTCGATACAGGGCTCGGCCGCAAGCGCGGCGCCCAGGCGGTTTCGTCCGTCTTCGTCGAGCGGCTCACCGGTCTCGCCGCCATGATCCTGCTCGCCGCGCTTGGCATGGCGCTCTTGGCCGTGTGGCGCGGCAGCCAAACCGATGGCGCCGGCGCGACCATGCACCTGATGGTCTGGGGCGCGTTCGTGCTGTTCGCGATCTTCTGCATCGCCCTCTATCTGCTGACGCATCCGCGCGTGGCCGAGTGGCTCGGCCGGCGCCTTGACAAACCGTGGCCGCTCCTCGGCACGATCCGCCGGAGTGTGTTGAAGCTCTACGAGGCACTCGCCGTGTTCCGCGGCAACCGGCGTCCCGTCTACGCCAACCTCGCGTGGGCCCTGCTGCTGCAGCTCAACGTGGCCGCCCACTACTTCTGCCTCGGGCTCGCCATGGGCCTCGGACCGGTTCGCGACGCGCCCATCCAGCACGCGTTCAGCTACATGGTCCTCGTGCCGCTCATCACGCTCATCCTCACCATCCCCGTCACCCCCGGCGGTGCGGGCCTGCGCGAACTCACGCTCAAGGAGCTGCGGCGGGGTCTTGGGTGCGCGGCCACCTCGGCGGGCGCCGCCCAGGCGTACGCCATGGGCTGGCTTCAAGTGGCATCGAAACTGGTCTACGGCGTGGCCGGCCTCGTCATCTTCATCGCGCGCTCGTTCCGCACCAGACGCGCCAAGAACGCCGCCGACGCCTAGTCGGTCGCTCCCTCGCGAGGCGGCCCGACACGAATGCGGCCGATCGTCGCGCTGTTGTTCGTGTGCGGCCCGTCGGCCTCAAGCACCCTGATCCGCTTATTGTGCATGGAAATCAGGATGCCGATCTCGAGCTCGTATTCGCCGGGCGGCACGTCGTCGGGGATACGGATGCGGTGACGATACACCGGCTCGATCCGATCGAGCCGCTCGTCGAAACCGAAGTCCGGCGAGATCGCCGTGTCGGCCTGGAACGCGACCTCGCGCCTCGGCGCGCCGACCGGGATGAAGTGCATGAACAGCCACCGCCCGCGGAAACGCCGCGCCTCGGCCGACGGCACATTCCAGAACAGCGTCAGCTCGACCTCATCGCCCGGCGCGTATTCAGTCGAGCTCAGCCTGTAACCAGTAAGCACCGCGCCGTTCTTGAACCGAACCGCCGCCTTCTGCCTCTCCACCAGCCGATGGGCCGCGCGCACCTCGTCGAGCTTCGCAGACACCCTCGCGCGGTCAGCCTCGGGGAGCCGCCCCACGATCCGCCGCATCGCCTCGTACGGCCTGTACGAACCCGGATCGGCCTGAGCAGCCTTCTCGTAGGCGACGAGCGCGCGCGCCGCGTGTGTCCCGCTCACTGCATCGCCCAACGCGAGCAGCGGCCCGATGTGCACCGGCTCCGGCTCGAGCCCAGCCAGGTCGTCGTCGAGAAACGCACGTACAAGGGCGTCACGCGCCGCCACCGCGCGCGCAACGTCCGGCCTGAGCACGATGCGGTCGATGCGCAGCGGCAGGTCGGGATCGGCCGCGATCCGCACCGTCGTGGGGCCCCGCCGCTCGGCCAGCCAAAGCGACCGCTCGACGTCCCGGTACACGGGCCCGACGAGCTCCTCGGCATCGAACTCAGCCGCCGCGTACGTGATCTGGCCCGTCGTGTCCGTCAACGACACCGTGAACGAGCTCCCTGGCGCCACCGTCTCGTCGACACGCG
>Ga0307425_1001451_pt1 | contig 14115 bp, 8 predicted proteins | sample SalMarWE160330MG_FD_202152 | JGI IMG/M metagenome (GOLD analysis project Ga0307425, IMG submission 202152) | Salt marsh sediment microbial communities from the Plum Island Ecosystem LTER, Massachusetts, United States - WE1603-30 | ecosystem: Environmental > Aquatic > Marine > Intertidal zone >... | reverse complement strand
CTCTACGTTGCAGGAGGCCAGAATGCCACGCTCAAGAGGTATGACAAAATCAACGGTTCATGGCAGGAAGAAATCATATGGGAACCCCCCTTCGTGAGGGTCAGGGACCTTGAGACAGCTGACGTCGATGGTGATGGAGAGAACGAGATTGTCGCACCGACCCACAGGGACGGCGTCGCCGCGGTGATAGAGCTGGAGAACGGCGAGTGGAGTGTAACGGAAGTAGACAGGAGGCCTAACACCTTCCTACACGAGATCGAGGTCGCGGACATAGACAATGACGGTATCTATGAATTCTTCTCTGACCCGACCGCCCCCAACCTGAGGCTCGGGATGAGGCAGCACGGCAATATCACCATGTATAAATGGAACGGCTCCACGTACGAAAGGATACTTGTTGAGGACCTCAACTACACCCACACCAAGGAGATAGCCACAGGCGACCTTGACAACGACGGCTATCCTGAACTAATTGCAGTTTTGTGGGGAATAGCAGAGGAGACCAACCTATCCGGCCAGGATATCCAGGACAAGAAGGTCACGGTCGGTCTTGAGATTCCCCTGAAACTGAAGATGTACGACTTTGACGGCGGAAAGATAACCGGCCATGTGATAGCAGAGATTCCTGAGATAAAGACCAGGAGCCTCAAAGTGGGAGACGCCGACAACGACGGCCTCAACGAGCTCGTTGTCGGGGCAGACACGACAGGGCTCCAGATAGTCTGGCAGGAGAACGGAGAATGGAAGAGAGATACAATAGACGAGAACCTCACGGGAAACATCCACGAGGTCATGGTGATAGATGTTGACGGGGACGGCCTCAACGAGATAATAGCCAACGCGGACCTCATGGGCGTGGTGAACATGTATGAATGGACCCGCCTAGGCTGGAGGAAGCAGACAGTCATCGAAAACATATCCGATTACTGGGTCTGGGCGATGGATTACGGGGATGTTGACAACGAGTAAACGGAACCCAAATGAAAAATGATTACTTCTTTGTGTTGTGTATGACATCCTTGAGGTTGGCGACTTCCTTCCTGAGCTCCCTCATCTCATTGCTCAGCTGGACCTCCTCCTGATCGAACTTCCTCGTTATGGTCCTCAGCTGCCTGAACTCGAATTCAAGGATTATCAGGTATATCACAACCACGATTGAAAAGATGACAAGCAGCTCCAGAATAGGGATGTCAATTCCGAATATATACATCTAAAACCCTCCTTCAAAACTCCCTGAATATGACTTCCTTGTCTCCCTCAGCCTCCTGAAGGAGAAAAACAGAAGGATACCTGACACCAACAGGACCATGAGTATCTCCAGTGCCTCCGGTAACCCTCCTCCCGCCCCAACAATGTAGAAGTTGCCTGTTGCCGATGCAAGGGTCACGAAATCCTCCCTGAATTTCGCAGATGCTATGTACATACCCGTTGGTGCGTTCATGGGAACGACGAACCTCTCGAAAAGTTCAGTCTTCTCCAGCGGCTCCAGCGTCTGGAGCTTCTCCATGTTCGTGAATATGACGTCCATTCCGGGCGTGTAAATCTCAAGCTCTATGTAAGGATATTCAACGGTCTCCCCGCCATTTATCACGAGTATCTCGAGCCCGACAGGGCTGTTCAGGTTGTAGCGGTCCCTGTCCGGCGTTATTATTATGGTCGGGTAGCTTTCCTTGTATATGACCGTCACGGTCTTTATATCACCTGCAGCGACATCGTTCACAAAGACGGTCGTGCTCTCTCCCCCGCCCGTGAACTCAAGCCTGTTGCCGAAACCGTCCCTCGCCTCAAGGACGTCCTCGTATGAGACAGGAAGGTTAAGAACGACATTGGAATAGTCTTCCTCTGCAAAGGACTTCAGGTAAACATCCATCTTGAGCTTGACCATCTTGTCAGGCAGCTTCTCCAGCACTTCAACGTCCCTGTCTATCTCCATTACAGGCGGCGTCAAAACTCTCAGCTCATAGCTCCTGGTTTCCAGCGAGTTTATCAAATCATTCCAGTAGACCGTCTTCTTCCCGTTGCTCACTGGCCCGAAAAGCATCTTCCTCTCAACCTTCTGCCCTGCCTCATCATAGTAGCTGACATATGCCTCCATTGCATCAACGAACACATCGGTTTCGAACCTTGACGCAACCTGCCTGGGGTTGGGGTTGAACACCTCGAATCCCTTCACCCAGAGGGCCGGATTACCAACGACAACCCTCTTCGCAATCGCAAGTTCGCCCTCTGTCACGTGGAGGGGCAGGTTAGGCTGGGGTATGTCTACCCTTATGAATCCGTACGCTACTGCCCTGAATTCCTGTCCTGTCTCGGGGTCGAACCCTGCCAGCTCAAGCGGAAGGATATATGTCCCTGGCACTGTCACGTTCATCTGGTAAGAAACCTTTATCTTCTCACCGTCGTTGAGCGTCCACGTCGAATTGCCTGTTGCATTAACGAACTCGAATGCATATACCTGCGTCCCGTCGTTCAGGCTCTGCGTCCCGTTATTTGTTATGTCATAATCAGTCCCGTACGTCCAAAGGTTCCAGGAACCATCATAGAACCAGACAGAGAAGTCACCGTTGCTGAAGTTGTTCACGAAGTTCGTGTAGTCTGTCACTGACGTGGGGACGTAATCCATGAACTTTATGCCCGATATTCCAACCCCGCCGCTCTCAACCTCAACAAGGAGGGTCGCGTTTATGAGCGTGGGATTCGCGGTACTGTAAACCTTGAGCTCCTTGTAACCGGTCAGCCTCTTCCCGCCTATATTGACATCCGTTGTGAAGTGTGCCTGGGTATAATTGGTTCCTGACATGGTGGCAACGCTGGTGTTCCCGGTGAACCTGTACGTATCTCCGGTTGTCATGCTGGAATGGCTGATGAGCTGGTACTTTATTGAGAAGCGGTCGCTTGCCTTCATGTCATCCCCTATTGTCCCGCCTCCATCAAGCGCGGCATTCCTCACATCCCAAATGGTTATGTTTATTGAACCGTTGTATGCACCGTTTGAGTCGGGGTCTATGACATCGACATCAAAGCTTGAATCGGTTATGTCCAGCAGGTGGGTTCCTGTCTCATTGACGTAATAAAGCAGAAGTGATGTGTCGCTTGTTGTTGTATGGTTGATGTCAAAGTCCCCGTGGAATTCATCGGCAGTCGTGTTCACGGGAATGACCGAATTTATCTGGAAGAACCTCACTGCTGCGTTGTCGTCGCCCGCAAAGGTCACGTTGTCCTCGAGCCATATGGACTCCCCACCAGTGTCAGGCGAAATGTAACCATCCGTATGGGTTTTGGTGTGCGCGAGGTCGACCTTGTAGAGGTCAGGAAGGTTCATGGTGATGTTAACGTAACTGGTGTACGTGTTAGAATAATCGGTGTCCCAAACAACGTGCCAGTCGAAGTATGAGCTGAAATAAGGCTTCGTCGTGGTGCTCGAATTCAACCACGACGTATTCGAGGACCTGGTTGCGTTGTTGGTGTAAATCCTCCCATCATCAGGATACAGCAAATCAGTAGTTCCAGGTGTCGCGTTGAACTCTCCCGATTGGTTCGCAGTGGAATAAGGAACACCAGTAGCCGGGTCAACCGAATAGATTCTCCACTCTGTGACGTTGTATACAATGCCCGTCTCGTCGCTCAGCTCGCTGTTCGTTGCAGCCATGTTCCTTATGAAACCCCTAACATCCCAGTATCCGCTGCCCCCTTGGGACATGTCAATCCCTGTCCTTATGGAAGACCTGGCGAACTTGTAATCGCTTGTTATCCCTGTGAGCGTTGAGCTGGAGCTGTAGTTTCCGTTCCCGCCCTTATCTCCTGTGGAATCCAGGTCTATTGTATCAGCCGTAGCATCAAAGCTGACCCCCTCCTCGATTATCGCATCAAAGGTTATGTAAACAGTAGTGGTTGTGCCCAGGTCGCCTGACCATATGATTGTGTCCCAGTCACCGTTGGTGTTTCCGTCAGCCAGCTCAGTTGTCCCTGCCGATGATGCATTCGTCCCGGCTGTTATGTTCAGGACATCGTTACTGCTGTAATAATCCTGAGCAAAGTATATCGTGACCTCTGAGCCCGTGAGTGACTTTGAAGCAGATGGGTTTGTGACAGTGATGTTGAATGTAATATTGTTCTGCGCAGTTCCAGCCAATCCTCCTGAAACCTCCAGGTTATCGTCAGGGAACAAATCATCACCATTCTGGCTGTTGTTCCACGACATGGAAAGGTTTATGGTCGGTCCCCAAGCCTCGGCTATTATGTATGTCGTGTCAGGGTCATTGTCTGTCGTATTGACATAAATCCCTGCTGTCTCGTTGGCATTTGGGGAATACTGGACGTTCCTGAATGCCGTGCTGTTCTGAAGGTGTGTCCTCGTGAATATATCAGTCCCCGTCAGGTTGGCCCTTATGTACTGGAGGACGTCGTTGTTGTTAGGGACCGATATCAGGACCTGCCCTGTCCTTGAAGCATCTGTTAAAACAGAGCCGTCCCAGTCATAATCACAGGTGACATGCTCCTCTATGTAAAGCCTGGGACCTGTCAATGCAAGCGCCCCCGCCGAAAAGAAGATTGAAAATACAATCAAAACCGCGAATACACCCACAAGCTTGGAAAAGGACACTTTACCCCCCGAACACATCTATGATATATATTAGGCAGGCAAACAATATAAATCATTGAAAGCCTATCCAAGGCTCCTCAGCTTCTTCTTGAGACTCTCTATTCCAGCCTCGTCCTTCTTCCTCCTCCTCGTCCTCAATACAAGATAGATTATTATAACAGCGGCCGCTCCAAGGAAGACGAACCAGCTCACTGACATTATGTCCCTTTCCGGACACTCTATAGTGAACTCTATCTGGTCGGCGAGGACGGTTTCAAAGTCCCTCTTGAACCTAGTGTATACGAAATACCTCCCGCTGGGAAGCTCTGATACGTCCATGGAGACGGGAATCCTTATCTCCTCCCAGCTCTCTATCCTCCCGACCTCCTTGAGCTGCGCATGGACCGTCTTGAAGTCCGGCTCCGGCCCGTCAATCTCAATCTCTATGTAAGAGCCGCTCTCGCTCTGCGAGGGGATGACTATGGCAGTTATGTTCACCCTGTTAACGCACCCATAGCTTATCGCGTCCATTGCCGTAATCAGTATGGGCGGCTTCTCCTCATAGACTATAGTGAGCCTTCTTCTGTCCCCGCTTTCCATGTCACCTACGAATATCTCGGACAAGCCCTCGTCATACAGGGAAAAGGGATACTCGTCCGGCCCGTCTATTATGGACAATATCTTTTCGGGACTTGCCCTGAATATGAACGAGACGTTGCTGTAAAACTCCTCGGCAAAGTTGTCGAGCGTGACGTTGACCATGAACCTTATTATCGTCTCGTTCGAGCTTATCACGTCGACATACCTGCTCGTTTCCATGACGGGCGGGGTGGTAACCTCCATCACGTAATCAACCGTCTCGCCCGGCCCTAACCCCATTATCCAGTCGGTGTAAGTGCGCTCTGACTTCTTGAGCTCCAGCCTGGTCTTGCCTGCCCCTGAACCCACCTCCATGACATTGATGCTTATGCTGTCCTGGAAAACCCCTGTCCTGTAAGCCTCCTTGACCGACACGTTGTTCGGATTGTGCGCACTGAACCATTTCGTCCAAACTACCGGCCTTCCAACAACCGGCTTGTCCATGACCCACTCCCCCTCTGTCACCTGCAGTTCCTCGAGGTATCCTTCCCTCCTCACTGGCTCGTAAGAATCCTCGAACACATACTTGTCATTATACCAGTTATATCCATACACCCTCGTGAGTATGAAGTTCGTCCCGAAGGGTATGGTGGTGTTGTAGGAAACCTCTATCTTGTCCCCGTTGAACAGCGTGAAGGAAACGTCAAATACATCAGCCCCAAGCAAGGGGATTATATCGTATTCAGTATATTCCACATCGCCCAGGACGGTCTTACCCTTGTCAACCAGGCTGTAATCACTTCCCCTTACCCATTCTTTCCAGGAACCCGTACCCGCATCATATATCCTTATCCCGAGCGATGACCCGTCAAGAACCCCTCCGGACGGTATGAAGATGCTCGATTTAAGGTCCCTTATCCCCTTGTCCCCATCATCGAATATCCTGTTCCTCACCGTTATCCCCACCAGGTTGTCTGCAAAGATATCCATGTTACTGAACTCCTTTATTATCTCTGCATGCCTCACCACCGCTCCCCCCGGAGCGACTCCGCCGCCTCCAGGGGTCGGTTCAGGACCGGGCCCCACCCCGGTGATGGTTACCGTGTCATTCTCCTCCCTTGTCATCGGCGTCCCTGACAGCGTGTATATGGTTGACGTCTGGGTAAGGTTGTAGGTCTCTGTATATGCCCTTGCCGGTCCGCTCAGGGTGTAAGAGACTACGATGTCCTGGTTCTGCATGAGAGGATTTCCTACGATGGATGAGAGGTTTGCTATCACTACATTGACATATCCATCAGAGGACGAAGATGCCTGTGTGCTTATCGAGGTCCCTGACGTTATGTCATGACTCCCTGTTTCATTGACATACCTGACGGAGACGCTGGACGGGGTCCAGGGCGTCATGGTCCCGTAAACAGACCTGGACGGGATGACTGAGTTTATCTCTATCCTGTCTGACATCAGGGAGGCGTGGCCGAGATGCCTGACCCTGTCCGTGACAGCCATGACAGAGCCTCCCCCACCGGACGATTGCAGGACAGCGCTTTTTGATGCCCACGAATCAATCTCGAACATGTCAGGGAGGTTCATTTCCGCCCTGGTGGTTCCGTTATAGAAAGATGATGAGCTCCAGACAACCTCCCAGTCGTAATAGGCCGAGAAATAATCCTGCTTCTCAAAGCTCCCGGAGGCACCGGTGTCATACCAGTCCGTCGTATGGGTTTCGCCAGGATACAGAATGCTATTAGGAGACCCACTCAGAGTGGATGTGCTTTCACCTATCCTATACAGCCTCCATTCATATATCATGTAATCCAGCCCCGCTGCGACGTTCGTCAGGAAGCCCCTCACGACCCACGTCCCTGGATATACCATCTCTATACCCTGCCTTACAGAGCTCCTGCTGAACCGGTTAGAGAAGGTTATGCCAGTGAAAGTGCTGGTCCCTGTGTATGAGGCGCGCGTCATGTCCCCGCCGTCAAAATCCACATACATGAAACTTTCGTCGAAGTTGTAGCCCGGTGTCACGTTACCCCTGAAGGTCAATGTAACGTTCTCTGTGGATGACAAATCCCCGCTCCAGTAAATCATGTCGTACATCAAATCACCGTCCGTGTCCAAGGCCTGTGCAGAGCCACTGGAAGCCGAGACGCTATAGAAAGACGTCACGTCCCTCGTTCCCACGGTGTTCCTTGCCGCGCGCAGATACATCACCGCCCCGGCAAGAGGAGACGAGGAGTTCATCCTCACGGTGAAATCAAAAACATTCGTTCCTCCTGCCGCTATGTCCCCGCCGCCCAGAACGTTTGATTTCGAGAATGACATCCATATCACAGGAGTCAGCGAGGGGCTCGTTATCCTGTATGAGATGTCCTGCGAGCTGTCGGTCGTGTTTACATACATCCTCGTCCTGTCACCCGGGTTGGGCGAGGCAGCAACGTTCTTGTATGCCCCCGTAGAAACCAGGTTCGTCCCCGAGGTGGTGGTCAGGTCGAGGCGTATGTACTGGAGCACGTCCACGGTGTTGGGCAGCCTCACCTCAACCATGCCCGTGGCTGAAACAGGAAACTGGAGCGTCCCGTTGGGATAGTAGCTTGCCTGGACGCTCTCTGTTATATATGGATACGGTGTGGCAGCCATGGCCGAGGGCTGGTTTAAAAGTGCTGACAACAATACTATTGTAAGAACTAGCAATTTCCCCAATCTCATATACAATAATTAAAGCCCGGATAATAAAAAGGGGGTTCTGATGAAGAGAAGAGTCGTGATAATGGGTGCTGCCGGAAGGGATTTCCACAACTTCAACCTCTGCTTCAGGAACAACGGAGGGTATGAGGTTGTCTGCTTCACAGCGGAACAGATACCCGACATAGCAGATAGGAGATATCCGCCAGAACTTTCGGGAAGGCTCTATCCAAGGGGCATACCAATCCACCCCGAGTCTGACCTTCCAGAGATAATCTCAAACAAAAGGATAGACATGGTCGTGCTTGCCTACTCCGACCTTCCCCACATGGAGGTGATGCACAAGGCAAGCCTGGTGAACGCCCTGGGGCCCGACTTCGTCCTGATGGGAACGGGAAGCACGATGCTCAAGTCAAGCAAGCCCGTGATAGCCGTAACCGCCGTGAGGACCGGCGCTGGAAAATCCCAGACCACCAGGGAGATATCCAGGATTCTCAAGTCGCTTGGGAAGAGGGTCGCCGTCGTCAGGCATCCAATGCCCTACGGGGACCTCAGGAAGCAAATCTGCCAGAGGTACGAGAAATACGAGGACCTTGACAAATACGACTGCACAATCGAGGAGAGAGAAGAGTATGAACCCCTGATTGAGGACTCTGACCTGCTCTTCGCAGGGGTTGACTACCAGAGGATTCTGAAGGAGGCAGAGAAAGAGGCTGACGTCATAATCTGGGACGGAGGAAATAATGATACGCCCTTCTTCAAACCAGATCTCCACATAGTCATGGCAGACCCCCACAGGCCAGGTCACGAGCTTTCCTTCTATCCAGGCGAGACCAACCTCAGGATGGCTGACGTCATAATCATAAACAAGGAAAGGACAGCCCCGAAGAGCGGCATCAAAATGGTGAAGGAGAACATAAAGAAGGTCAATCCGTCCGCCATGGTTATAGACGCAGCATCCGTGATATCGGTCAGTGACCCCTCCCTCATTCGCGGGAAGCGCGTCCTTGTGATAGAGGACGGTCCCACCCTCACCCACGGCGGCATGGCCTACGGGGCAGGAACGATTGCCGCCAGGAGGTTCTCTGCCAGGCCGGTTGACCCAAGACCATATGCTTCCGGCTCCATAAAAAAACTATTCCGGAAATATCCCCACCTGGGGAAGGTCCTGCCTGCAATGGGCTATTCTGACAAGCAACTGAAAGAGCTCCAGAAGACCATCAATTCTGCGAAATGTGACGCCGTCATAATAGGAACACCGATAAGGCTCAGCAGGATAATCAGGATAAACAAGCCCGTGGTCAGGATACGCTACACTCTGGAGGAGATAAGCAGGCCAGACCTCGACCAAATAGTTGCCCGCTTCCTTCGTGGGGTTAGAAAAGCTTCTCAGCGCAGGCGACTTCCTTGACAGGGCTGCATATCACGACAACATCGCCCTCCAGGACCTTCTGGTCAGGCCTGGGCTTTATGAACTGGCCGTCCCTGAATATCCCTGCCATGGAGAACTCGTGCTTGTCGAAATCCTTAACCCTCTTGTTAGCTATCTGAGACTTCTTCCTGACGGTCATCTCAAACACCTCTGCCTTCTCGCCTGCCACGAAGCTTACCAGCCTCTTGCTCGACTCGTCCAGTATTCTCTTGAAGGAGAGTATCGCAGAGGTCGTGGTGTTTATGCTGGCGGTTATCCCCAGCTTGGTGAATATGTTCTCATTAGAGGAATCCACTATCCTCGATATTATCTTCGGGACCTTGAAGTCCTTTGCAATCTCGCAAATCATCAGGTTGGTCTTGTCATCCCCTGTCAGCACGATGACCGCGTCGCACTTCTCTATGTTGCCGTCCTTCAGAATCTTCCTGTCGGTCGCGTCACCCCTGAGGACGAGTGCGTCGAGCTTCTCCCCGAGCTCCTCTGCTATCTTCTCGTTCCTCTCCACTATGACTACGTCATACTTCTCATTGACGAGAAGCTCTGAAAGCTTCTCACCTATCCTTCCCCCCCCGACGATTATTACCTTCATACAAACCTGTATTATTTATTAAGAAGACAAACATATTAATATTGGTTTCTATGACATGGATCCAGGACGTCACCAAAAGGTCACTCTCTCCCAAGCCGCCGGTCCTCGGAGGGCGCTCGGAAAAGCTGGACAAGGTAAGCTTTGACGATCTCGTATTCGTGCCTGCCCAGCTCGCAAGGAGGCCCTATGACTACTTCAGGGACAGGATAGATTCATCCGTTGTCCTCGGGAAGACCAGCAAGAAGCCAATCACGGTCTCGATGCCCATAGTGGCTGCAGGCATGTCCTTCGGCGCGCTCAGTAAGGAGGCCAAGATAGCCATAGCAAAGGCCAGCGCTTCCGTAGGGACCTGGACCAACACCGGTGAGGGGGGCATGCTCCCTGAGGAGAGGAAGGAAGCGAAGATACTCGTTGCCCAGTATTCGACCGGAAGGTTCGGCGTTGATGATGAATACCTAAATTCAGCGGACGCGATAGAGATAAAGATAGGCCAGGGAGCAAAGCCAGGCCAGGGAGGCCTCCTTCCCGCGAACAAGGTCACTGACGAGATAATGAAGGTGAGGAAGCTCAAGGCAAGGAAGGACGTCCATTCCCCGCCTGCCCACCCGGACATAAAGACCCCTCTCGACCTGAGGAAGAAGGTTGCCTGGCTCAGGAAGAAGACCGGAGGGAAGCCCATAATAATAAAGCTCGGCGCAGGCGACGTTGAGAAGGACGTGAGGATTGCCGTGAGGGCGAACCCGGACATGATAGCGATAGATGGCCTCTGCGGCGGGACGGGTGCCGCGCCCGAGGTAATGCTTGATGACTTTGGAATCCCGATAATCCCCGCGATTGTCCAGGCAAGGTCTGTCCTCAGGAGGATGAGGGCGAAGCAGGAGCTCATCGTTGGCGGGGGGTTAAGCTGCGGGGCTGACATGGCAAAGGCCCTGGCGCTCGGCGCTGACGCAGTCTTCGTAGGCTTTCCATTGATGATTGCCATGGGATGCAAGTACTGCAGGCTCTGCTACAAGGGTGAATGTCCCATGGGTATCGCTACCCAGGACCCCGTCAAGAGGAAGAACCTCAACGTGAGCAAGGCAGCAGAGGGCGTTGCCAACTACCTCCGCAACTGCAATGAGGAGATAAAGATGGTCGCTGCCGCTACCGGCAGCAATGGCGTCAAGGACCTCACGACAAACGACCTCCGCGCCCTGACATTCAGCATGTCAAGGATAAGCGGCATAAGGCTTGTGGGAGATTAATTATCCACCCGCTCCTTCATGGTTATATATACATTTCATGACAAATAATATACAATGTGGCGCAAAATAACGCTCCTGCTACCGCTGGTTCTCATCATAGTCACGTCAGGCTGCACTCTCCCGGGAGGATTCTGCATACCCGGCTTTCCGTGCGCCCCGGCACATGAAGAGGAGCATGACGTCTATGTCATAAGCAGCCTGAATGCCTTCCCGAAAGAGGTCTCTCCAGACCAGGACCTCCGCCTGGTTGCCATAGTGGAGAACAAGGCAACGAGAGCCCTGGAAGGTGGCGACAGCAAAGTCACGGTTGAACTTTACGATTACTGCGAGGGCCTCTTCACTACAGATGAAAGCAGAAAAAACCAAGAAATAGGGCTTATTCCAGGCGAGAAGGCAGAGGTGTTCTGGACTCTCCACTCCAATGAGAATACCAAGCTGGTTTCCACATGCAAGCTCAAGATACGCGCAAAATACAAGTACACAACGAACAGCGTCACCCAGGTGTTCCTTATAGATTACGCCGAGATGCAGAGGCAGCTAAACGAGGGAACCTTCAAGGAGGAGGCCTCCCCCTACTCAGGAAGCTTCGGTCCCCTGAAGCCATACCTCACGGTGGAGGACACCCAGCCAATACCTGTCCCGAGCGACAAAGAAGAGGTCAGCACTGTATTCGGCTTCCAGATAAAGAACAAGGGTAACGGATTCCTCACAACCTGCAATGGTGAGGATGAAGAAGGCCAGAATCCTGGGATAACCTCTAAAAACATTGCGATAACCGCCCAGGGCGGGGGGGCCGACAAATTACAGACACAGCTGAATGATGGGATAGACAAGCTCAACAACAAGAAGCTGATTCTGATAGGCAAAGAATCACCGAAGCTAATCCTTCAGGTCAATGACTGGAATGTCGGTAACATTCCCATAAAGACGACCAAGGTAATAGAGACCACAATAAATGACTACTGCTATGAGTTCCGCAAGGAGATTGACGTCAAGGTCCAGCCAAAGGTCTGATTCCCCTGAAAACCCGCGGAGAGAAACAAGCTTATAAGTTATTTGCTACCAATTATATAGTAATGAAAGCCAAAACACATGACCTTGGTTTGATTCTCCTGCTGGCCCCGTTAGCCGTTGTTGTGATGATTTCCGGGTGCACAGGAGGCGATACAGGCGTCTCTTTCGGCAACGGCATTGTCATAACCGGATGGGAGCCCGATTTCACCTCGGTGGAGTCAGGGGAGCCCGTGGGACTACAGCTCAAGATACAGAACACAGGAAGGGCGGACGCAGAGAATGTGGTTGCCCAGATAATAAACATAAACATGGACGACTGGGGAACGGGCTTCGGCTGGTTCGGTGATGAGAAGGATTTCGGGACGCTGGTCGCTCCTGACGAGCAGACCGGGACGCCCGGCCAGACAGAGACGACCATATGGAACCTCGAGGCACCAGAGCTTCCAGAGGGCATGAAGTTCAACTATCTGCCTATGGTGAGGGTCACATATGACTACAAGACAAAGGCCGTGAAGCCCATAATCCTTGTCACGACAGAGGAGCTCAGGAGGCTGGTGCAGAAGGGCATGACGCTATCTGGTGAACCAACGACTTACACAGAAGGCCCCCTTTCGATTGAGATAAGGACAGGAAACTTCGTGAAGACAGGCGATGTTGACCAGGAGTTCCCGATATACATACACATAACAGATATCGGAGGTGGCTATGTCATTCCCTCCTCTGGATTCTGGGGAACCGGATGGTGGGGCAGTGACGACGAGTGGGCCCCAGTGGAGATGACAATCACCCTGCCTGATAGGATGTCCCTTTCGAGCGAGGGAAGCGAGCTCTGCAGGGGCAGACAGCCGACATAACCTGCAAGGTGAGCGTCGACGACCCGCCTGACGTGAGGGAAGAGGGGCTGATACAGGTAGAACTGGAATACACCTATTACACTGATGCATCAACATCCGTAGAGGTCATAGGAACAGAAGAAGGCGGCTGGTGGTAGGGTCGCCTTTCCCTTGATTTTTGATATTTTAAGCTTAAACTACATAATATTATCATGTCCCCCAAAGGAATCCCGATTCTGTTAACGTTACTGGTGTTGGTATCAGGCTGCACATTCTCTGGCTCTGCGGTAGAGACGGGCAACGGCGTTATAATAAAGGAGTTTGCCCCCACCTTTACCGAGATTTACCCGACAGAGCCGGTAACCTTCAACCTGAAATTCAAGAACGTGGGCTCTGTGATGGCAGAAGGGGTATTCGCGGAAATCCTCGGCATAGACAGTGACTGGTATGACAGCTCCTTCACTACAGGAGGACCATGGCTTTATAATGAAAAGCTGCCTGACCAGGCGGCCTGCAGATACAACCAGGAGCACGGAGACCTCCTCCCACCCAACGAGCAGTACGGGACAGAAGGTGAGTCAATGACCTGCACCTGGACATACAGGGCACCGGACATACCAGACGGAACGAACACTGTATATGACGTCTGGGCAAGGGTCTTCTACACCTATTCAACCATCACCATAAAATCAATAACAGCAGGCTCCCAGGCAGAAATAAGGAAATATATTGACCAGGGGAAGCAAATCCCCATATCAACCGTTAGCACGACGAACTCACCAATCCAGCTCTCCATCAGCATCCTCGAGCCGATTAGGTATTGGGAGGACACCACAGAGATACCTATAAGGATAGGAATAAATAACGCCGGAGGAGGGACGCCATGCAAGAAGGGCCAGTGCGAGGACAGGGAGCGTTTCGAGGAGTCCTGGGGCAAGGTCACCGTAAGGGTAGGTCTCACTGATGGGATGAATCTCCTCGATGACTGCTCGGAATTCGAATCAGGCAAGGATTTGCTGATACTCCCGAACGGGGAGAATTCGGTCGTGTGCAAGCTCGAGCTCTCAGACCTCGGCGGAGAGGGCTTTGAGCAGAGGATGATGAGCCTCAGTGCGGAATACAGCTACTTCATCGACGCGCAGACCAGCATAAAAATC
>Ga0307425_1001450_pt1 | contig 14117 bp, 9 predicted proteins | sample SalMarWE160330MG_FD_202152 | JGI IMG/M metagenome (GOLD analysis project Ga0307425, IMG submission 202152) | Salt marsh sediment microbial communities from the Plum Island Ecosystem LTER, Massachusetts, United States - WE1603-30 | ecosystem: Environmental > Aquatic > Marine > Intertidal zone >... | reverse complement strand
AAAGCAAATTAGACAGCAGCATTCAAAAGCTAAAGATTATGATGAAAAAGTCCGGCACTTAATCTATTTCACCGTGGACAAGATTCGCCCGCTGGTCGGTGACAAGACTTGATAGATAACGCGACCTTTGAAGGAGATCAGATGTATATAATACCGGCAATCGACCTGCGGGACGGAAAATGTGTAAGGCTTATCCAGGGACAATATGACCGACAGATAAACTACCGTGACAATCCCGTCGAACAAGCGCAAGAATTCAATTCTGATGGGGCACAATGGCTGCACATAGTTGACCTGGACGGAGCCAAACTCGGCAGGCCGGTTAATACCGATACAATATCAGCCATAGCGGCACTTGGAATAATGAACATCGAGGTCGGCGGCGGATTGCGCGACGAAGCTTCCATAAAACAACTGCTCGACATCGGCGTTAACAGAGTCATCATCGGCACGAAAGCCGTTCAGGACTTCGAGTGGTTTAGCGAAATGGCACAGAAGTTCAGTAGCAAAATCGTCCTGGGCCTCGACGCCAAGGGCTCAAAGGTCGCCACTCACGGCTGGACACAGGACAGCCCCCTGACCTTGCTGGAATTTGCCGCCGAGGCGGCAAAACTGCCCTTGGCGGCGATAATTTATACCGATATAACCAAAGACGGCATGATGTCAGGCCCGAACTTCGAGAGAACAAAAGCGCTCGTCGAAGCGGTCGATATCCCTGTAATCGCATCCGGTGGCGTAAATACTATCGAAGACATCAAGAAACTGGCCGAATTCCATCCCGAAGCAGCAATCATCGGCCGAAGCCTCTATGAAGGCACCCTCAAATTAACCGATGCCATAAAGGCCGTAAAAGTATCTTAGATCCTCAACCTGCATTTTTGATGAACTACAAACACCGGTCTGTTCGGACGACATTTCCTGCCGGACAATTTAGTTTGACAGACTAATCATGCCTCAGCACTCGCCCGGCTCTTTTTCCAATATTTGGGAAAATCCGCTCGGCATATTACCTTGTCAAGCATTTTGCTGGGCCAACATAAGGTTTCTACTTAGAACCATGCTGGGCCGATCTAAGTATTATATATAGATAAACAACATGATGTTTATTGCATTGAAAGAGAATCGAAGTGATAAAAAAATTTTAATAGTAACTTAATCACAGGGAGGTATTACCATGAACCGTGAAGAAATATACAACGAAATGGAACAAACGCTTGGTCTTGTTCCGAGCTTTTTCAAATTGATTCCCGATTCCACCCTGGAGTTGGAGTGGGAACTCTTCAAGAAAGTTCAGCTTGATGAGAGTCCGATTCCAAACAAATACCGTGAATTGATAGGTTTGGCGATTGCCGGCGTTACGAAGTGCCACTACTGCGCGTTCTATCACACTGAAGTAGCCAAGTTATTCGGCGCCAGTGAAGAGGAAATTGAAGACGCAATGCACTATGCCAAAGCAGTTGCCGGATGGAGCACTTATGTCAACGGTTTACAGCTTGATCTTGAGCAATTCAAGGATGAAGTGTTGCGAGTCTGTGAGCATGTGCACTCAACCCAGCCTGTTCTGAGATAAGCTCGCACAGCCATAACGAATAGACCTAAACTACCCGCTATCTCGGCGGGTAGTTTTTCTCAATCAGTCTATTCCGGCGGTTCGAATTTGTAGCCTATTTCTCTGATTGTGTGAATGTACGTCGGGTTGTGCGGGTCCGGCTCGATTTTGTTTCTTAGCGTGGTGACGAATCGGTCGATGCTGCGGGGACCAACGTAGCAATCATAGCCCCAGACGGCGTTTAGTATATCGTCTCGGGTGAGCGCCCGGCCGGGCTTCTTTACGAAGAGTTCCAACAGCTTGAACTCTTTCGGCGAAAGCTTGATTTCATCTGTCCCGCGCGTCAGCTTTCTGGCGGGAATATCGAGCCGAAAGTCTGCAAATTCATAAACATCCTGCTCGGCTTGTTTGCTTCGTCTTAAGAACGCCGCAGCGCGGGCAAGAAGCTCCTTGATGCTGAAGGGCTTGGTGACATAATCGTCCGCCCCGAGATTCAGTCCCAACACGATGTCCGATTCCTCGCCCTTGGCGGTCAGCATGATGATGGGCATATCGAGATTTTCCTTACGGATAAGTCTGCATACTTCGTAGCCGTTTATCTTCGGCAGCATAATATCGAGAATAATCAAATCGGGCTTCTCATTGAGCGCGGCATTCAGGCCATCCTCCCCATCGGGTGCTGTCACCACGCGGTAGCCCTTGAACTCGAAGTTGTCCTTGAGGCCCCGCAGCATCGTCGGGTCATCTTCAACTATCAGGATTGTTTCCATCTGGCTCAGGCGGTTTAAATTTATAACCTATGTCTATTATTCTATGGATGAACGTTGGATTGCCGGGTTCAGGTTCTATTTTATCCTGCAAGGTACTGACTGCCTCGTCAATGTCGCGCAAAGTAACAAAATGCGAATGACCCCACACCGTACCGCGTATTTCGTCGCAAGTCAGGGTGCATCCGGCCCTTTTCAGGAACAGGCGGAGCATCTTGAACTGGCCGGGGCTGAGCTTGACCGGCTTTCCGCCGCGAGTGAAAGTTTCGTTGACGATATCGAACCGGCAGTCACCGAATTCATAGACATCCGGCTCACCGCCGCCTCTTCGTCGCATAAAAGCTTCGGCACGGGCCAGCAGCTCTTTTATGCTGAACGGCTTAGTGACATAGTCATCCGCACCGAGATTCAGCCCCATCACGATGTCGGATTCAGTATCCTTCGCTGTCAGCATGATAATCGGCATATCGAGATTCTTCTTGCGGACTTGACTGCATATCTCGTAGCCGTTGACCTTTGGCAGCATTATATCGAGAATGATAAGGTCGTGCTGCCCCGTAAGCGCCGCCTTAAGGCCCAGCTCGCCGTCGTGGGCAGTCTTTACGCGATATCCCTTCAAATCGAAGTTGTCTTCCAATCCACGAAGCATTGCCGGATTGTCTTCTATAATCAGCACGCTTTTCATATTAATCTACTTGTTTCACAGTAACTTTTCTGCCTTCATTTGTCTGAACCGAATATGCAATCCAGAGTTTTCCTTTTACATCATAAACACAAGAGCCAAACCGAGGATTTCCATCAGAGATTAACATAATCGGTTGTTTCCAGCAACTGTTATCCGAATCATACTCCGCTTTCCACAATGACCATTCTTTTCCATTCTCGGATTGTGACCAGGTCAAAGCACCTTTTCCTGTGTTATTGAATGCGAAACAGGGACTGCACACATTCACAAGGTCCTGGGCAACCGCAAATTCTTCGCCAAGCGTATTATTGGCATTCAGAGATCTTGCGTAAAGGTTTTTGCGATACGCTCGCTCTTTTTGGCTCGGCCCCAGAGAATCCCAGGCACACCAGAGATTGTTATTGTATTCACTCGACAACATTGGTGCCGCGTCGATCCTGTAGCCACTCAGATTAAAAGTTTTACCAAGTGCAAGATCCTGACTTATAGTGCGAACAAAAATCGTCGGCTCCTTTGCATCTTTCGTATAGCCTTTGGGCTGGTGAAAATCCCAGCTCCAGCTTACAAAAACCTGCCCGTTCAGAATGGATATGGACGGATCCGTATGGTCTTCGTACACGGGTACATCACTTGGGCTGATGTGTATTTCTTCCGAGAGTGTGTCGTTCGAATACTTTCGAAGATAGACTTCTTTGTCGCGGGAAATCTGACCCATATTATGCCATTGATAATATGTAATCCAGATAGTTCCAGAATCGTCCGCCGTTATGCGGCCGTGCATGGTATCATCCTGTGATTTCGATACAACGATGCTCTGACGACCTTCCCTGACGTCTTTCAAAGATGTCAGATAAATTTGATATTTGTTATCGACAGCGTTGCTGGTCCAACAAATCCAGACATGGTTCTTATTATCCACCAGAACAGTGCCGTCATATTCATCCGCATCCGTCGCCGCGATGGGAATGTCTTTATCTGATGACCGGCTGTCGCAGATTCTCAGTATAATATCGCTGTTTCCATTTTTAAGGGAAGTAAACACGGCATAAATTTTTCCATCGGTCCCTGCGGCAATGGAAGTAAAACGGTCATTTTGCAGCAGTTTTTTATCCTCGCCGCTACGTTGCAGAGTTGAGGTCATGTAAGGTACACCATCGACCGTTTTAGTTTCCGAAACAAAAGTTTCTTTTTTGAATTTTTCAAGCTGCTGCATTAATTCTCTGTCTCTATCCACCAGATTATTACATTTATAAACAACCTGTCCGTTCGGATCGACCAGCATAAGAAACGGCCAGCCTCTTCTGTTGTATTTCCTTTCAAAAGCACGGTCCGAATCCATCAAATAAACGACCGGCATTTTGTAATGCTTTTGGAAGTCGAGTGCGGGCAATTCATTGTCGCCGGAAATAACACGAATCACCTGCAAACCGGATTTGCGATAATCTTTTGCGAGCGCTGCGACACGCAGCGCTTCCTGCTGGCAGCCGCCTCACCAACATGCGCCGAATTCGAGAAAAATCGGAACTCCCTCGTAGTCCTGTGAAGAAACCTGCCGGCCGTAATTGTCCATAAAAGAAAACTCGGCTTTCTCAGCTTCCGAAGGCAATGCCCAAACCAGGCACATGAGAATGATAGTAAAAATTGCCTTGTTTATACTTTTCATCCCAATACCCTTTCATGAAATAAAACAAATACCGACCGAATTAAACCGAGCTTAAACATACTATAAATGTGCTTCCTTCGCCGGGCTTACTCTCGACCGAAATCGTGCCTTTGTGGGCATCTATGATAAATTTCGCTATACTAAGCCCGAGCCCGCAGCCTTCTGCACGTCGTGCAAGGCTGCGGTCAACCTGGTAAAACCGATTGAATATCCTTTTAGCGGACCGGCGTGATATACCAGCGCCATTATCCGAAACCTTAAAACAAACCAAACCATCTTCCGAAGAAACACTCAATTCAATCCGCTTATCATCATAAGAATATTTGTAAGCATTGTCCAGCAGGTTTACAAGCACTGTTACCATAGAATCACGGTCGGCCGTCACATCAGGCAAATCATCCTGGATATTCACCTTAAAGCTGCATTGGCCCTTGCTGAATTTTGTCTTGACCGCCTCGGCGGCATCATGTGCAATCGCAGCCGGGCTTGTTCGGATCATAGCGAATGCCTGCTTGTTTCGCTCCATTCTCGAAAAGGTAAGGAAATTGTCGATTAATCCCGTAAGCCGTTCGTTTTCCTTCGAAACAAGCTCCAGATATTCAGTAACCTGCTGCTGGTCTCTGTAGCTACCCTCCAGCAGTGTATCAACCAGCACCCGCATCGATGCCAGCGGCGTCTTCAATTCATGCGAAACCGTGGCAATAAAATCGTTTTTGAGCTTGTTTATCTTTATTTGCTTTCCTATCGCCTGCGCCGTCAGCAATCCCGCTGCTACCATTACAGCAATAGCAAGCAGTCCGGCCCAGATGTATACCATTTTTTGTCTGTTAGCCGTTTTTTCAAAAATATCCACATCCCCAAAATGAATCTCAGCCCGCCAGCCTGGAAAGAACTTTCCCAAGGGGGCATGCAAGAAAGCAGCTTCTTTGGGAGCTTCCAGGCCCGCAACGCACTTACCGGAGCCGTCCAATATCCGGCAGGAAACACCAAGCTCATCGAGACCGTCCGAACACAGATCGAAATCCGACCGAAGCGCTTCTGCCGTCCGCAATAGTATGTATGTCCTGTCTCCTATAGTATGATAAACTCCGAAAGCCTCTTCCGGTAAATCCAGCCTGCGAAAGCTATCTTCGGGCCACGATTTAAGCAGTTCCGTCAGCACAGACTGCCTTGACGCAGCGGCTATCGCCGCAGCCTGTTTAGTCTGATATGAATCCAATACAGTAGATATCTGTCGTCTCAATTGTTCAGCAAAGTCCGAATAGTTCCACTCAACTGCTTCGATGGTGTTCAGAAGCATGCGTAGCGACGAAATTAACCTTAGTGCATTATCTTCAGACCAGGACTCGGCCACCACAGTACTGCTGTATTTGTTGAGGAAAGCCGTTGCTAATTCTTCAGTCGAAAGCAACTTTTTTGCCCTGAGAACCTCCGGGCCAAAATCTTCAGCCCATTGACTTTTCTCTACAATTTCAACAGCTTTGCGGAGCAAAAAGATACGGGTTTCCGACGGCATTGGTAAAAAATCCGAATCATTGCCGGGGGTGTAATTGACAGCCGATTCAATCAACTTCTGCACGTCAGACCGGACCAAGCCATCGTCGGTTTTGGATTTCAGTTCCACCAATAAGACTCTGGCGTTAGCCATCAGGGAAACTGAAGCTGAACTAACACTTCCCTGACGTGTACTATATGCCAGCTCATTGCACTGAGCAATGGCCTTACCAATATCTCCGGACTTCCTCAAACATCGAACCTTTCCCATCAGCGCTGAATTGCGGACATAATCTTCTGCCGAGGTCTCGGCGATTTGTTCGTATAATCCTGTAGCGCCGGCAAAATCTTCTTCGATAAATTCAGCCTTCCACGCTTTGTTAAACTCATCCGGCAGTTGACTCGCATCTTCTTTGCCTCCAATTACAGGATAAAGAAGCTTGTCATTGCTGTCATAGACAATTACTGCATCACAAAATCTCAAGCCGTTTTGGCTGTCGTCTCGGCCGGAAAATAAACCGAATATCTCTTCAGTCCCCTGCCCCGCTGCCTTGGCGCCGACCGCATTGATTCGGTCTGACCAAAGCTTATCAAGTCTCTGACTCAGGCTGTCCAGCTTCTGCTGATATACATTGGTTAAATTTTGCCTGACCGCCAGCCCTTGATTCCTGACCGCTTGGCTCATAAACCACAGCAGGCAGACTGTGGGCAGTATTACCGCTATCGCGAGCAGCAACACCACCCACCGCAACTGATTTTGACCTGCTGTGATATTGCCTATGGCTTTCACGTACTACTTGCCTTCATTGTAAAGAGCTGTAATCTGGCCTTCACTAAGAGCATAATTGTAAACACGAACGTCGTCAATCAAACCGTTCCAGAAACGCCCTGTCATTTCTGCATTCTCCCCGATATAAACCGGATGATCATTCGTTGCTATCGCACCCGAAGCCGACTGCGATACATCAACGACACCGTCGATGTATATATACATTTTTTCACCGTCATATATACCGGCGACGTGATGCCATTTTCCATCATTGACGGCTTTATTTCCGTACAAACCTCCGTACGGGCTACCACTCGGAACCTGCAATCCGGTGCAGGCAAATTCAATAGCGTCTGTATCCTGATGTCGCTGCAATCTCCAGGCGCTATCGCCTTTTGTCACAATAGCTTGCCATTCCTTATCGAAGCGATTAACCTTTATCCACGCCGCAACAGTTACTTCACCTGTGAAATCGAAGTTCGACTCGTTCGCCACGTGCACCCAATCGCCTTTTCCGTCGAAAAGAAGCGCCCCGCCTATTTTGCCGCCAGAGGCTTGCCACCGCGGCTGGCCATTAAGTATCTTGCCGATGTTGCCGTTGCCGGAAGCATCCGCAACTTCCCGACCGCTGGTTTCATCAAGCTTCCACCAAGCGATCAAACCAGCTAATTCGGCGGTCCCAAGAACGCCTGGATTTTGCCAGGCATTATCTTCTTTTCCTCGCCAGGTCAATTTGCTGTCGCGGTCGCCGCCATCATCGTCATCATTTACGTGCACGTCAAGGCCAATTTTAGCACCCGCTGACGGTTTTGTTCCGAGTGCGGACCACGGAAACTTGATCTCGGTACGGTATCCTTTTTCTGTTGTGACCATAGCAAACTCGACGCCGTTCAAACTGCCATGTTCAAATCGGTCCATCGTGGGATTGGTCCTGTCCCAATCGAAGTGATATTGAGCGTCATCCTCGTCGTAGTCACTCGACTTGCTATTGTCGGCATCTATAAAGACTTCGACACAGTCATCCTGGTACCAAAGATCCGAATCCGAGTCGTTTTTGAGGCTGTCATCGGTCACGTCAACCAGCATGTAAAGATTTTGTGCGTCCCATAAGGCCTTAAAATAAGCCGAACAGTCTTCCTCGGACGATACCGGTGCATATATCACGTTGCTGAGCTTGTACTGACGAGCTTCTGACCAGAGATCTTCGGCTGTCCCGTCGATTACGACAGACCGGCTTGCTTTTTTAACACTGGCCGGAATGCCGGCTTCTGCTTTTTGGGCCCACGCCTGTTCCTTAGCTGCGGAAATTATCTGGGACAACTGCATCATCGGGCCGAAAAGCTCACTCGCAGGCGGAAGATCACGTATTTCGGCACGTACATTTAAGTTCTCAGAGTCCTCTTGTGTGCGAAACTGGATGGTTGTTTTATCACAGCTCTTTGCCACTTGGGCAATCAGCTCTTTCACGTCGTCCCCCGGCTCGTCCATACCTGAGAGGAGCAATGGTACCCCGGTTTGTATAGCTCCGCCAATATTAATCAGCGCAAGTTTGCTTGCTCCCGGCGACAATTTATTCACAGCATCTTTTAAAGGTCCGCCGGAAGTGACGGATTGGCGTGTCCCGAGTGCCGAAGCAGAAGCCTCGATAACGCCCGGATTCAATGAAAGAACTGTTGTCTTATTCTCCTGGTTCGTATAACAGTGGAGCTTTAGCTGGTTGACAAGTTCAATCTGGTATCTGCCGACATTTGCTTCAGAATCATCTCCGGACTGGTTCGCTATCAGATTAGTCGCCGTCAGCAATCCGGTCAGAATCTGACGTGTCTGCCGTGGATTCTCACTCGTCAGTACAAGTCCAATAGAAGTTGCTATCGGAGGTATTCCGGCGGGAGCTTCACCGGAGGAAAAAGCGGATGGTAAAACAAACAAGGTGATCTGATCGATATTGGCGAAGATGTCACCGCCAATCTCTAAGCCCGATGCATTTTTAATCTGCTGCTGTAAAAACTGGGCACGGGGACTATCTGCACCACCCGGAGCGACACTGAACAGAGCAATTGCACCGGAGGGAACAACATTAAAGGCTGCTTTGCTAAGCTGAGGAGTGTGAAACATATTGTACGCAAAACTGTTATGACCATCTTTGAAACTAACGTTGGCTTCCAGAGCAATTCCATCTTCCTTAAGAGTTAATGATGCGATTAAATCATCGATGTTGCTAAAATCAGCAATACCGTTTGCTTGAAGGATCTGTTGAGGAATCTGTCCTTCCGGAAACAGTTTTGTTAGAGTCGTGTATGCCTGGTCGACATTAGCCCAAATGGTGAAGGCATTTTCCTGACGGTCTTTCTTGTTGATCCTGGCAAACGACTTATTGCTCGAAGCGAGCGTTGGTTCATTTGTAACACCCTTGTATTGCTTCACGCACCAGGTTAATTGCCCCGCAGTGTACGCCAGCGGACTAGTCAGGATGACCACATTATCATCATAGGCAGCGCCTCCTCCATCGGGGAACTCAACCATCTGCATCCCTTCGATGGGCTCGATGGGCTTACCTAAAAAAGTAAGAACTCCAAAGAGCAACCCGCGCAGGGCATCACTCTTGCCTGGATAAAGGACCACAATAAGCGGAGGATTTTGTTCGGCAATGCCGGTAATACCCACACCCGCGCCGCGTATCTTTTTAAATTCAGCCATCATATTGGGATTCAGAAAACCACTAACTATATCTCCTGGTGTTGGACCGCCTTGTTGCCCGCGACCGATTGCCGCCAAAGGATTTTCAAGGGGAGTTCCTTTGAGCATGTTAAGAATGGTGTCAACTTGTTTACCGGGGCTGCCTATCTCCAGATAGACTAATGTGTCAGGCGGCATCAAAGCTGCCGGGTCGGCTTCACTCAACTCCTGCAGCAAAGGCTTGGCCTTGCTGACGATATTTGTCTGGTCGCTATACTCGGTGACAAGTTTCTCAAAAGCCAGCCTTGCCTGTGGCTCCTGCTGCTTTTTCATGTAACACATTCCCTGGTGATACAGGGCCTGTGCCACATGAGACCTTTGCGCCGAACCATCTTTGATGATTTGCGCATAGATCTTGATTGCCGCATCGAGATCGCCATCGACTTCTTCGGCGTAGAGGCCTTCCTGCAGCAGCACACTTGCAGATTTGGCCAGAGCGGCTGAGGCAATCAGAACAACTGCCACAAACAAAATGATTGTAACGCTCTTGAACTTTTCCATAATCGTGCTCCTTTCAAATAGATTAACAAAAAAACAATCACTTTCACAGGAGCAATTATGCAGTCTAAATGTTACCATTCTGTTACGATTTTGTACTTTTTTTATTATTTTTTATGACGTACGGCAAACATTCAAAATCATAAAGTATGCGCAATTAAGGGCCGATAATACGGCATTTTATGCAGCAGAGCCTTATTTGTGAGTAAACTCAGCCTTGGGCTTAAGCTTGATTTTCTTATCTACGATATGTAAAATACGTCGTTTGCTCGATTTGCGTAAAACGACGTATGTTTCGAGCAAAACGATTGACTACTTTTGAACGATAAGAGAATCGATGCGCAAATCGGTCAAATATCTCATTGTCGGTATCTGCGCAACAGCCATCGTTGTTGCGATAGTCTTACTAAGCACGTCTGATGAACGCCCGCTCCGGTCAGAAGACATATTAGCAAATTATCAACAAGACGCCGAATATAGCAGATTGACAATCAACTACCCGCTGGATGAGACACTTTTCCCCCCGGAAATCGTGCCCCCCACGTTTCGCTGGAATGATAATTCCAGCTCCGACATGTGGCTTGTAAATATCGACTTCAAAGACGACGAAGGCGACATGAATGTCCTAACGAACGAATCCAAGTGGATTCCTGAGCAGGGACAATGGGAAAATATAAAGAAGCGGTCCCTGGAGAAGGATGCCCGCGTGACTATTTTGGGCATCAATCGGCAGTCACCGGCGAAAATCATCTCGGCTGGTCACATCAGCATCAAAACATCCAAAGATGAGGTCGGTGCACCGATATTCTACCGGGAAGTGAACCTGCCGTTTGTCGACGCCGTCAAGGACCCCTCACTTATTCGATGGCGTTTCGGTGATATCTCCTCGCCACAGCAGCCTCCGGTTGTCCTGCAGAATTTGCCGGTCTGCGGAAACTGTCACTCTTTTTCTGAGCACGGTGATATCCTTGCTATGGACGTGGACTATGCAAACAGCAAAGGTTCATACGTCATAACACGCACGGCAGAAGAAATGACCCTCGCAACGAGCGATATCATTACGTGGAACGACTACAAAAAAGAAGATGGTGAACAAACATTCGGCCTGCTCTCCCAGGTCTCACCGGACGGCAGGTTTGTGGTCAGCACGGTTAAGGACAAGTCCGTCTTCGTTCCTATGCCGCCCCTGGCCTTCTCTCAGCTTTTCTTCCCCGTCAAAGGCATACTTTGCACATACGACAGGCAGACCCGTACATTTGAGTCACTACCCGGCGCCGATGACCCGCAATACGTCCAGAGCAACCCGGCGTGGAGCCCCGACGGCAAGTATATTGTTTTTGCAAGAGCAAAAGCGTATGATCTCAAGGACACCGAAGGCAAAGGCAAAGTGCTTCTAACCAGGGAAGAATGCAGGGAATTCACCGAGGAGGGAAAGCTATTTTTATTCGACTTATACAGAATGCCGTTCAATGAAGGAAAGGGAGGCAAGCCGGAGCCTATCGAGGGAGCCTCCAACAACGGCATGAGCAACTTCTTCGCGAAATACTCGCCCGACGGCAAGTGGATCGTGTTCTGCAAAGCCAAAAGCTATATGCTGCTTCAGCCCGACAGCGAACTTTACATCATACCGGCCGAGGGAGGTAAGGCCAAAAAATTGCGCGCCAATACAAGGCGCATGAACTCATGGCACAGCTTCTCGCCTAACGGCAAGTGGCTCGTGTTTTCCACAAAAGCCTATTCAGATTATACGCAACTTTGCTTGACCCATATTGACGAGCAGGGTAAAAGCAGCCCAGCCGTCCTGCTGGAACACTTCACCGATCCGGACAGGGCCGCGAATATCCCTGAATTTGTCAATGTTAAACCCGCTGCAATAAAAAAAATCCATGAAGAATTCTTGAACGATTATTCTTTTGTAAGGGCCGGCAACGAGTTTTTCAAGGCCGGCGATACGGACAACGCAATCCAGGAATATAGACGCGCGCTGGAACTAAATCCGAACAACGCCGAAGCCCACCTGAGACTTGGCTTTCTAATGTACAACGCAAAGCGGATGTATGAGGAGGGGATGGAACAATATAACCAGGCTCTGAAAGCTAATCCTAACGACCCCCGTATACACCACGATTTGGGTATGGCGCTGCTGCACCAGAGACAATTTGACAAGGCCATCGAACATCTCTCAGTGGCTTTGCAGGGTATGCCCAACGGCCTTGATAAACAGTACAATCCTGTCGGAATGCACTTCAACCTTGCTCTGGCGTTTTCTTTCGCCGGAAGGCCCGAAGAAGCTATTCCTCATTTCTCCGAGGTCGTACGCCTCGATCCTAAAAACGCCGCAGCTCACTACAGGCTGGCGATGAGTTATGCCGAAGCAAAACGATTCAGCGAAGCAGTCCTGTCGGCTGAAAAGGCACTCAGTCTCGCAAATGCCGCCGGAGACGTAAGGCTCGTACAGGAAATTAACAAGTTGCTTGAATTCTGCAAAAATCAACAATGAATAATGTAAATTCACTCAGCAAAAGCTTTTCAATTAGAGCCGGATTTAGACTTGATTTTTCTTCCCAAAACAATTATAATAAAAGGTTTATAGTAAGAATATCGATAGAGTGAAGGATAATAAACTCAGAAATGACTGCAAACCTTGAAATACGTAGCATAGAGTCAGCCTCGGCAACTGAAATCTATATATCCGCCACGCCCGGGGAAGCTGTATCATTGCACGACCAGGCCCGGGAAATCTTTGCCGGAATCAGTGACATTCTCCGCTCAAGAGGTGCCTCCATCCTCCAGGAACGTGTTTTTTCCACCTTGGAAGCGACCGACACTATCCGCCAGGCACGCTCTGAGGCCTACGGCGACCTTAATGATGGAGTCGCCCCGAGCTTTTTAGTGGCAGCGGAAGGTTCATCCGGACCGATTGCCGGCGTGCAGGTCCACGCTATCTGCACAGAAAATAAGCCGGAAGTTATCAATCTGGACCAAACAGGCTGCGGACGGATGCTTTGCGCCCCCGGCTGTACGCTTCTTACACTTTCAGGCATTTCAGCTCCACAAGCCGGCAATAATACCGAACAGGCCCGGATTATGATGGAAAAGGGCGAATCGGTACTCAAACAATTCGGTGCCGATTTCCTTTCTGTGCCGCGCACGTGGATGTGGTTAAAGGACATTCTTTCGTGGTACGACGAATTTAATAAGGTTCGCAATGATTTTTTCACCGAGCGAGGGCTTATCGGTGCCGGAACACGCCAGTCAATGCCCGCCAGCACAGGAATCGGACTTGGCCCGGACAACGGCGGCCATTGTGCGATGGACCTGATAGCAATCATCGAGCCGGCCGATTCCACACAATACCTGCAGGTGACCGGCAAGCAACATTGCGCCCTGAATTACGGCTCAGCATTCTCACGAGCTTCGAAGGCAACCACGCCTGCCGGCCAAACAGTATATGTTTCCGGAACCGCCTCTATAGATGCCGATGGTGCCACTACGAATATCGGAGATGCAGCAGGCCAGATAAACGCAACGATAGAAAACGTTCGGGCCGTCCTGGCGGAAATGCAGGCCGACGAAAAAGACCTGGTCCAGGTCATCGCCTACTGCAAAACAACCGAAGTCGAGGAAGTATTCAATTCTATAAAAGGCAATCTCGATTGGCCCTGGATTACGGTCATCTGCGACATCTGCCGCCACGACCTGCTGTTCGAAATCGAAGCCACCGCCATGCCCCGGTAGCAGTAACCTTATCTGACCGCCCTGATCTTAGCAAACCGCTAACAGATCTGTCATTCCGCACTTGACGCTGTCCCCTGTCCGCATGGACTCCATAGGAGAACACGACTGGGTGGCAGCCTCAAAGCCGAAGGCTTTGGGGATGGCTTGGGCTGGTTCCGCCTGCCCGGCATATTGGCTTTGAATTGGCTTTGTTTTCTCGCCGTCTCAAAGCATGAAAT
>Ga0307425_1001449_pt1 | contig 14124 bp, 14 predicted proteins | sample SalMarWE160330MG_FD_202152 | JGI IMG/M metagenome (GOLD analysis project Ga0307425, IMG submission 202152) | Salt marsh sediment microbial communities from the Plum Island Ecosystem LTER, Massachusetts, United States - WE1603-30 | ecosystem: Environmental > Aquatic > Marine > Intertidal zone >... | reverse complement strand
GAGATTTTGCTGAACTATTAATGAAAGAGGGTAGGAAATGGAATAATGCTCTATTAGCACCAGAAAGTAATGATATAGGTTTAGCTGTAACCACAAAGATACAAGAGCATGGTTATCCAAATCTTTTTTATACAACAAAGTTCCTAAAAGAGAAGGGTGACTCAAGGCCAAAGAAATCTAAAATACCGGGTTGGTATACAGATAAAAAGAATAGGCCAATTATCATAGATGAATTAGAAGAGGATATAAGAAATGACAATATAGTAATTACCAATAAATTTTTTGTTCAAGAGGCCTATACATTTATTTATGATGAAAGGAATAGACCAGTTGCTATGGGCAAACATTCAAGGGCTTCAGATGATGAGGATATCTTAGAAGATGGGGATAGTTACACAGACGACAGCATAATGGGAGAATCTATTACCAATTTTGTAAGAAAGGGTAAAGTAACAACCACAGTAATTGCCCCACAATAAATTCAATACTACCAACTATTAAGAATAATCAATACTATCATTATGGGTATTTTTAATTTTCGTACTAAAAAGGAAAAAAATATAACTAGTAATATAGAAGAACCAAAAAAAGACTTTATTGTACCTACTGGTAGAAAGAGCAGACCTGTTCTAGATGATTACACTACTTATGAGATAAAAGATAGTGTAATGTTTGTAAACCCAGGATATATGGCTGAATATATTCCAGTTATTAGAAAACTATCTTGGGTAAATGAAGACGTTGGTTTAGCTCTGAATGATATGGTTCAGTTAACTAATACCGGTCATAGGATTAAATTTGATCCTACTGTATCTAAGGACCAGCAAAAAGAAATGAGACAACATTTAAGAGATAAACAAAAGTATTGGGGTGATGGAGTAGCTGGTATGAATGGTTTAGTTAATAAAATGATTTCCCAAATATGGATAGGGGGGGCACTATCTAATGAATGGGTAGTTAGCAACGACTTAAAAGGAATTAGTCATTTAGCTTTAGTTAACCCAGAAACAATAAGGTTTCAATGGAATAGGAAAAAGTTAAGATTTCATCCTTATCAAAAACAGAGTACTAATATATTTACTAATAGGATTGGGGATAAGTATGTTAAACTAAATAATAGTACCTATAAGTATTTTGGTTTAAATGGAGATACAGATATTCCTTATGGTATTCCCCCCTTTTTAACAGCCTTAAATTCTTTAACTACCCAGGGTAGTATGGATAAGAATTTAAGATTTATAATAGGTCAAATAGGGTTATTGGGATTTTTACAAGTATTAATGGCAAAACCATCACAAGAAGTTGGTGAATCCGATGAACACTATATAACTAGGTTAAAGGGGATACTAACAGAAACTAAGGATAATTTAAAAGATGGTATTAATGATGGAATAGTAACTGGTTTCATAGATGATCATGAAATAGATTTTAATTCTACTACTAAGAATATATCTGGAGTACCCGCTCTTTATGACCAAAATGAAGTTAAGGTAGCTAATGGTTTAAAAATTGCACCAGAGTTTTTAGGTGTAGGTAGTTCTGGTTCTGAGACTGGTATAAATATCATATTTACTAAAATGCTATCCCAATTACAGAATGTTCAAAAACTAGTTTCAGCTAACTTAGAATTTGGATATTTTTTAGAATTGAAATTGGCGGGGTATCCTATAAAAAGCCTTTCAGTAGAATTTAACCCCTCTACTATAACTGATGAATTAAAATTTCAACAGGCCCAAGAATATAAAATACGTAATGTATATAATAAGTACATGATGGGCATAATTAGTATGCAACAATCTGCTGACGAATTAGGTTATGATAAACCAGATGCAGAAGAACCAAGGGGAGATTTAAACAAGGACGGAGCTTCAAAAGACAATAGGCAGGACCAAAATGATAAAAGTGATAAAAAAACAAGAGAAAAATCTAAACCACAACCTAAGAAGGGAGAACAAAAGTAAATAACTAGACTATAAAATCAATAATCATATACTAATAAATCCTCTATAACAAAATTAATAAGAATGGAAACACAAATATATGAAGAATCAGTAACCTTAAGAGCAGGCCATTCTATAATCATTAGCCATAAACCAGATAAACTACAAATGTATCAGGTTAATGATAAAATAGAAGCAGAACCCCAAGAACTAGACAAATTTGGGTTATTTGATGTTTCTTCACCAAACTATAATACTTATTACCCAGAAGTAACAGAAGAAGACTTAAACCCTAAAGATTCAGATTTTATTGAACCCATATTTAGGATGTTATCTAATGTATCAGTACACGCTAAATATAATCCAATATATTTTCCAGAATCAGTCCTGAAGAAAAGTATGTATAAGTTAATAGGGCAAACTGTTAATGTAGAACATGAAACTGCAGTTGGTAATGCTATAGGTACTGTTAAGTCTGTAGAATGGCAAAAAGCTTATACTGCTAATGGTATAAAAGTACCTGCTGGTATTAATGCAGTGTTAAAGATAGACGGTAAATCTAATCCCCGTATAGCTAGGGGAATAATGATGGACCCCCCCTCAATACATGCCAATTCAGTTACTGTGAATTTTAAATGGAAAAAGTCTCATCCAGAATTATCAGATGATGAATTTAGAAATAAATTAGCTACGTATGATAAGGCTGGTAATTTAATACAAAAGGTTGCTATAGATATATTAGCTTATCATGAAACATCCTTAGTTGGACATGGGGCAGACCCTTATGCTCAAAAAATAGGACCCGATGGAAAGATAGTTTTACCAAATTATGCTAATGACAGGGCTAGTTTTAAAGGGGACATCAATAATGATAATAAACCCCAAATATGGGATTGGAAAGACTTGAAAGAGTACAATGAAGTAATACAGAATAAAGAAAATAATAACCAAAATTTTGATGAAATGAATGATATTTTAAGATTTCTTGAAACCTTTTTCGGTTTTGAAAAAGAATCACTAAACGAAACTAACTACTCTGATATAATTAAGGGTGTAGATTTAGCAAAAATGAAAGAGGCTTTTGAAAAATCTAAAGAACCTTTAGTTATACTTGATCTTACTGGTAAAGAAGCCATAGAAAATGAGATAACTACTTTAAGGGCTTTTAAATCTAGTATACCTGAAGACCTAAATGATAAAATATCTTTTTCAGAAGTAGGTAAAAGTGCTACTGATACTTTGAGGGCTGATACTGAGAGATTGTATAAGCTTACTCTAAAAGATGGTGAGTTAGATACTAATATATTATCAATCATAAAGGGTGCAGATTATAAAACTTTACAATCTCTCCATAAACAGTATGAGAAGATAACCGAGGGAGAATATAGTTTTACATGTAAATCCTGCGGTTCTCACGATGTCACAAGGGCTTCAGCTGACCCAACTGTAGAGGGTGAAATAGATAGTAATAGCATAAGTATTACTAGGGAAAAGCTTATAGAGGGTAAGAAAAATAAATTACCTTCTTGGTTAAGGGAAGAATAAACTAATAACTAGACTGGTTTATTTATAAATATATTAAGTTTTGAAATACATAGAAACCATAAAAATTTAAGGAAATGCCATATTTATTCGGAGATACCACTACAACTACTATTCTAAAATCACAGAGCCATAAGCTTAGTGAAGAATTTGAAGTGAATACTAGTAAAACAGTATACAAGGGACAACCTGTTGTAATAGCTGCAGATGGAAAGGTTGAAGCAGCAGGTACTGCAAGCACCACTCAGCAAATCATAGGGTATTCATTACATGATGGTACAGCAGGTGAGTTAGTAACTATTGTATTAAAAGCATATGCTATTCTATTCGTAGAATGTGAGACTGATTCTTTAGCTGCTGGACCAGTTAGACTTGGTAGTTCTGCAGTATATAATGCCACTACTGGCTATGTACTAATAGACGATGCCTCAGTTAGTGCAACTAACCAAATAGGTTGGGCTATAGAGGGTGGAGATGATGGAGATGTAGTAAGGGTAGCTTTACTATAATCACTAGACCATAACTTTTAAAATTAAAAGAAAACAAGAAATACTATGAATACTAGAAAATTTGAAAAGAGTAAATTTAAGGGAAAAGTTAGGGATCTAGTCTCTTTAGCAGAATCTTTAAGAATGGATAAGGATTGTCCTTCAGATGTAACATTTTCTGACATTCTAAAAGAACACCACCAAATAAGTTTTGAGGCTTTTCTAACTGATCTCGGTATCGATTCTTCAGTTGATACAGTCTCTAATATAGTAACAACCCCAGAAATGGATGTTAGGTGGATAATCCCCGAAATATTTAGAACAGCCCTTCTGTTAGGATATAGGGCAGCTCCTATTTATCCCAATATTATAGCTGCAGAAGAACAGATGAGGGGTTTAAGGCAGGTTATGCCACATATTAATATGTCAGATGCTGCTCCTAGGTACGTAGGTGAAGGGGAAACTATTCCTTTGGGAACTGTAAGCTATGGCTCTAAGGAATTTAAACTATATAAGGTTGGTAGAGGTATAAAATTAACCGATGAGGTTGTTACTTATGCTTCAATAAACCTTGTATCTATTTTCCTAAGGGATTTTGGTATTAAAATGGGACATGCTACTGACGTACTTGCAATTGATTGCCTTCTTAATGGAGAACAAACAGATGGTTCAGAGGCAGCTCCAGTAGTTGGTACTGCTACAGGAACTAGCCTTACCTATAAGGACTTGTTAACTATATGGGTAAGAATGGGACGTATGGGAAGAGTTCCTAGTACTCTTATAGGTGGAGAAGAAATAGCTATCGATACTTTGGATTTACCAGAATTTAAAACACCAGTAATGGGTCAGCCCAGGGAAAATCTTGTATTAAAATCCCCAGTACCTCAGAATACTAATTTTTACGTACATGGTAATGTACCAGATGACAAAGCCATTATATTGGACCCATCCTCTTCTATTATCAAATTTAATGGTTGGCCTTTAAAGGTAGAGTCTGAAAGAATAGTATCTAATCAAACTGAGGCTTTCTACGTAACGCTTCAAACTGGTTTTGCTAAGCTATTTACTGATTCAACTATAGTAATAGATAGATCCCAAACCATAGCAGCTGCTCCACTGCCAACAGCCATGGATGTAGACCCATACCAAAATGTAACTATTGATTAATATTTAACAACAAAGTAATTATGGCTAAGTTTATAAAATGCGGAAAGCATGCATTATCTTTTCATGATACATTTACAGGTTTCTCTATTTCAAAAAACCAAGTACTTATAGCTAATAGGCTACATACTACTTCTGGTAAATTTAAAAGAGCTCTTAGTACTGGACATATTATTGAAGCTACCGAGGAAGAATACCAAAAGTATTTAAGGACTTTAAATGGAGAAGTAGATGTTGTTGATCCCGAGGAAATCTCTTTAAAAGAAGCTTTAGAGGGAAAGAGTAAATCCCAGTTATTGGACTATTATAAAGAAAATTATGAACTTACTGAAGAGGAAGTAGTAGCCTTTAGTAAGCTAAATAAGAACGATATGGTAGGACATTTAGTTGACCTGGAGGAAGAATAACATAATAACTTAATAAAATGAGTCGTATAACCCTAATTAATATATTAGAATTAGTATTTCAACCCAAGTTGATAGAAGAGTTTCGAAATGAAGTAATGGGATCTTCAAAATATACAACCACTCTTGCTGCACAAACTGCAGTAACTTTGGATTTTGTAAGTTACCCATTCCAAGAATTGCTTCTGGGTAGTGCTAATATAACCCTTAATGCTACTGTTTCTGGACTAAAAGTTGGAGAAAAGATTTATCTAAAAATAGTTCAGGATGCTACAGCTGCAAGAACAATAACTTGGGGTACCAATATTCTAACAGATGTAACTGTAACTGCTTCTACAGATGCAGTAGATTTATTGGTTGGAGTATTTGATGGTACTAACCTTATACTAGGAGCAATAGCTCAAGATGCTTCGTAACCATATATATTCTCTATAATTAATATTGCCATGTGGTATGCTTAATCATATAGGCATACCACATTTTGTTTAAAAAAACTAAAATGAGTAAAACTAACACTTTCGAAACAGATATACTAGAACTAATCTTTAATAATACAGCTATAGCTAATATTGGAGATTCTTCTGGTTTACAACCTTCTTCAACAGCGGGTAGTTTATATGTAGCTTTGTTCACTGCAGATCCTACAGAAACTGGTTCTCAAACTAATGAAGCTACCTATACTGGATATGCTAGGGTAGCAGTAGCAAGGACTTCTGGAGGTTGGACTATAAGTGGTAATAATTGTTCTAATACTGCTGCCATAACTTTTGGAGAATGTACTGCTGGTAGTGAAACTATAACACATGTTGGGATATTAACTGCTTCTACTGCGGGTGATATGCTATTTTCTGGAGTACTTACTTCTTCTTTAGCAGTTAGTACTGGTATTATACCTGAATTTGCCATTGGAACTTTAGATATAAACGAGGATTAATTATATTTTCCATTATACATTGTTAAGAATTGATACATTAATTACTTAGGGTCTACCCATTAAAGGTGGGCCCTTTTTTAATTTATTAGATGGACAGCATTATAAGTACAAGTTCAATATTATCTAGTGAACTAATTATTCAAGGTAGGATATATAGTAATACTAGGAATATAGTAGAAGATTGGAGTTCCTATTCTGAGGGTCAGATTAGTGATGACTCCAATTGGACTGGTATAAGGGGGTCTTTTTATATTAATGCAGAACATCAAATAAGATCAGATTCTTCTAGTTATAGGACTTGTTTAATGCGTAATGGTACATTCCCAGATAATCAATATTCTGAAATAGAATTCTTAAATGGGGGTTCTTCTGGTTATATAGGAGCTTCAGTACGATGTAGTGTTGGGGTAAATTTTTATGGGTTTTTTGTAAGTGGTACTGGAGACCTTATGCGTATAGTAAAATACGTGGGGGGTTCTTATACTAGTTTAGCTTTAGTAAACCCAGCTATTTCTGTAGTAAAAGGGGATATACTTAGATTAGAAGTAACTGGAAATGTTCTAACTTTTAAGGTAAATGGAATAGTAGAACCTTTAATAGGTAATATAATAGATAATGATTTAACCTCTGGTAACCCAGGTATGGCTGGTTACAATAATGAAGAGGCTTATGCTGATAATTGGAATTGGGGTATACCCCAAGTTATGGGTACACTAACCAATAGCGTAACTGTTGGTCATATATTATCTAATATAAGTACTTCAACAAGCCTTAATAGTAATATAATTGCTACGGGTTCAATAGAAGTACAAATTAATTCAAGTTCAGTATTATCGGGGTTATTGATTTATAATTCTATATTATCAGTAATCACTTCTAGTTCAACCCTAGTTAGTGAATTGGGCTCAAAGACTAAATCTTATATTTCTGGTAATACTAGGAGTATAGTAGAAGATTTTAATTCATATTCTGGTTATATGTCTACTGATAGTTTTTGGACTATAATTAGGGGCTCATTTTATGTACAAGATGGTAAGATAAGAAATAGCCAAGCTGTATATAGGTCTATTATAAGCCGTAATGGTACATTTCCAAGTAATCAATATTCTGAAATAGAATTTTTAGGGGGTCCAACAGATGGGTATATAGGACCTGCAGTAAGGTGTATAGATGCTGGTAATTTCTATGCAGCTTTTACTGATGGTACTGGTGTTAGTTTAAGGATATATAAATATTCATTTGATTCTTTTAGTACTATATTTTATACTAGTACTTTGGATACTACTATACAGCCGGGGGATATAGTAAGATTAGAGATAAATGGTAATGTAATATCTTTTTTAGTAAATAATAATAGGATTAGTAATGTACCCGACCAAATAGATAATGATTTAACCTCTGGTAACCCAGGTATAACAGGATTTAATAATTATGAAACTTACGGTGATAATTGGAATTGGGGAATACCTCAAGTTATAGGTACTTTAACAGAATCATCTAATTCAAGTATAGAATCATTAATAACTACAGAATCAGTAGTTAGTAGCAATATAAAAGGAAATACCAATATTAGTAGTTTATTAAGCTTAAACTCAAGTATAACGGGTATACTAAAAGGAAATACTTTATTATCTTCTATACTGGTTAATAATTCTCAGTTAGGTTTAAACATAAAAGGTATAGGTAATATATTAAGTGATATAATTACAAGCTCTTCCTTAATAGCTTACCTAATGTCCAATTATGAGCTATTATCTGATATAACTACCTCTACTAATATAACCCTAAATATTTTAGGTAAAGGTAAATTATTATCTATTATTGATAGTAGTTCTACTATTCAGGTAACTTTAACGTTAAAAGTATATATATCTAGTGAAATAACTACTAATTCAAGTATAGTTAGTACTATAAAAAGCGAAAGTTTACTAGAAGCAATAATAAATAATAGCTCTAGTATAAGTGGTAAACTAATAGCTAATGCTTTAATCCAATCTAATATAAGTATTAATTCAAGTCTAAATATAGATATAATAGGTAATGGTAAATTAATATCCTCTTTAAATACCCTTACTATTATATCTAGTAATATAAATGGTTTAGCAGAGTTAGGAAGTACAGTAAATGGTAGCACAGATATATATGCCACTTTATCATTGGTATCTGGCTTAAATAGCCATATATATACTGACTCTAATCTATTAGTAGATTTAAAAGCTAGAGCTAATCTAAGTTGTTACATAAATGATAGTACAGTAAGTATAGGATTATTAAAGGCACTAGGTAGTATATTAACTAATATTAATTCATATTCTACCCTTGATAGTAGGTTATTAGTAAGTAATATTTTACTACTAAACCAGGAAACATTTATTATAACTGGTCCATATACAGTAACTGTTGATGAAGACGAAATTATAGAATTTAAAGTAATTAATTAATACGACCATGGTAGTAAAAGAAGTAGACTTTTCAGCATATCTAAATAGGAGCTGTCAAAAAGTATTCAAATTCGTAGATTCATCAGGTAGTTTATATGATTTTTCTGATAGTACATCTGTAACTCTTAAATTTTATAAAGATATACTAATACCATTAGAGATCATGGGTAGTATTGATATAGTAGAAGCTACAGTAACATTCACATTAAACTCAACCTTGCATACTAACGAAACAGGTTATTGGGAATATACTATAGAGGATAATAAGTCTGGAGAATATATTTTGATAGGTAAAGGGAATATAGTTGTAGAAGAATTTGTACCGTTTTCAAATACCTTTAATGCTTTTTTAAGTACAGAATTGCCTTATAATTTAACTTTAGAGAATAATTTTATTAATCAAAAGTTATTATATTGGAGAACTATATTACAAGAAGCTTTTGATATATCTGATGCCGATTTAGAAATAGAATCTGCATGGCCTATGTTAGTAAATGCTCTATTAGCTAAGCTGGTAGTATTTGAGGCTTTAGAGTTAGCTGCTAGGGGATCTTATGTACAATTTTTAGGAGGTTCTTTTGCTGATTCAACAAATACTGGCGGTGGTAACATAAAAAAGATAGAAACTGGTCCAGCTAATGCAGAATTTTATGATATGGGAGGCTCAATAAATAAATTATTTTATGCTCCTATGGGTGGTATAAGTTTTTTTGATACTTTAAAATCTAGTTTATGTGGTTTATCTAATAAGCTTAAAGTAAAATTGCCCATGTGTAAAGGTAACACTATAGGAATAAGCCCTATATTTAATCAAAGCCCTTTTATAAACTATAGTACTTTAGGTGATACTGATTCTTAATATTAAAAAACTATGATATCCGATGCTCAATGGAATAGGTATATTAATGTTATTAACAATTTTTCTGATGATGTTAATAAAGAAATAGTAACTTGGAAAAAGCTATCATATAACCTTAGTAGGTATGGAGAAGACGACTATGACAAGAACTATGAAGAAATAGAATTAGAATGTTTAATATCTTATAATATTTTTAGAACTTGGCCAATAACAAAAAATACTAAATCTGGGGATTTAGATGAAGAAAATATAGTAATGATATTAAACAGTGACTATCTAAATAATTTGGGTTATTTAAATAGCCAGGGATACTTAGATTTTGACCCAGGTAATGATAAATTTTTTCATATGGGGAAAGAGTATAGGGCTTATGGTGATACACCCGTATCTCAAGCTAAAGATAACCCTATATTAATATATATTATTTTAAAAAGACAACAAAAAACCAACGAATAATGGCATCAAAAGGATTAAGGTCTAGGGGAGGGTTTAATGTTGAAATGCATTTAGTTGGAGAATGGGCTAAATTAAATAGTTTAGTTAATAATTTAGATACTACTATATCAGTAGCTTCAACTAATGCCCAGTTAAAATTAGCTAATAAGTATAAAGATAGGGTTAAGTTAAATATTAGAACTGGGGGTAAAAGATTTGGATACCCTAAGAATAAAGAGGATTATTCTAATTTTAAAAAGAAAAAAGGGGGCCCAAATAGTTTGTTAGTATGGAGTAGAGCTATGCATGATAATGTAGAGGTAGTAAAATTAAGGGGTAATAGGTACGGGGTTGGTATACCTAAGAATATAAAAAGAGCAAGTTACCATAGGTATGATAATAATAGGCTATCAGTTTCTGAATATGCCAATGTATTAGAACATGGTACATCTAAAATTAAACCAAGGCCAGTATTTTCTGATACCTTTAGATATGATATTGGTGGTATAAAAGGATTAAAGACTTATATAGAATGGCATTTAAGAAGAGAATTTATAAAAAGGGGTATAAACTTAACTAAGATATAATGTCAGATATAGCTATTTCAACTTTACAGGAAAATTTAGAAAGAAGTATATTCGAAACCATTAGGTTAGAGTTAGTAGATAAAGGTTATTTACCAGATATAACAGATACTGTTAGATACCCACAAAGTAGTAGTGGTATGGCTAACTGGAATTCAGATTTAAATACTATAAAAAATGATAAAGGCTTTTATATAGAGCTTTATGGAACTGGTATTGGAGAATCTAAAGGAATTAAATCTACACCGCGTATAGTTATTGAATCAGATAACTTTTTACCTGGAGCATTGGGTGGAGATCCTTTAAAAAGTTTTATATGGAATACAGATAATAATAACTATGACGTTTATATAACTCCACCTCAATCAGTAGATTTTTATATAAACTTTAGGTTAGTAGCTAATTCCATTAAACAATTGAGAATACTTAATTCATTATTAGCAATAAGTATTCCTAGAAGAGCCTATATAAAATTTATCTATGACTCTACTAAATCATTTTTTATAAGGTATCTAAATTATTATCAGGAAGACCAAGAATCTTCTGGAGTACTTGAGCATGTTTACGCTTATGAAATCCCAGATTGTTGGGATAGGGAAGATAATAATTTAGAAAGTATAGCTAGTATTAATGAATTAACCTTAAATATTAACTTACAGAAGTATATGGATGGTTCATGGGGTTACTATACTGATGAATTAAAGGTTAATAATTAAGAACAATACTGCTAGTTTATAGAATATAAACAGATTAATTTTTAAAATATAATAATATGCCGAATACAGCTGTTGTCAACTTTAATATAAAAAATTTTACTCAGGGGGTTTCTACACCTTCTACTGGTATATTTTTTGTAATAGGTATAACAAAGAGGGGCCCAATAGAACAACCCGGTTTAGAAGAATCATTAGTTAATAGTTGGGGCCAATATGAAAGAACTTTTGGGGGATTATTGGATTCTACAGATTTTCCTTATCTTTGTAAAAGGGCACTTTCTAGGGGTGCTAGATTAAGGATTTGTAGAGTAGATGCAGCAAGTACTCCTGCTGTTAAAGCTACAGCTAAAACTATAGCTAATGGGGATGGCACACCAGTAACCTTATTCTCTTTACAACCAAAATACAAGGGGGCTGATTATAATAAATATTCAGTAGAGATTAAGGCAGCTTCTAATGGAAGTGCTAATTATTGGAATATGGAATTGGTACATTCTGATGAACCAGAATTAAGTGAGTATTATTACAATATCCCAGCTTTTAATAAAGATATAGCCAATAACCAAACTTGTTTAGATGAAGTTAAGGCATCTTCTAAAAACTTTAATTTTACTTATGCAGATGCTTCTTCAGCTACCCTTTTAGTACCGGTAGTTGCAGCAGCTTCAGCTTTTACTGGGGGAGTAGACCCAGCAGGTCATGTAGCTACAGATTATTCATCAGCTATGAGTACATTTAATGGATCTGATGATGGAGTAGCAATGGCAGTACCAGAAATGGATGATGATGCTCTTAATGCAGCTGGTATAACATATGCAGCTGCTAGGGGTGATATGGTATTCTTTGCCCATTTACCAAATTCCATTACTACTGCTGCTGGTTTAGTAACCGAAAGGGGTACAGTAGCTTCTAATTCTAAATATGGAGTATTTTTTGGGGGGGGTATTACTATAAGGGATGAAAGAACTCTACAAACAAAAAATATGTCAGAAATGGGAGATGTATTGGGTGTTGCAGCTTATGTTTATAATAACTATGGGCCTTGGTATTCTTTAGCTAACCAAAATAAGGGATCAGTACCCGATGCTATTGGGGTAGTTAATAATTTTGGTACAGCTGCATCATTTTCAGATTTAAATACCTTAGCTAATGCCCAGATAAATATGATGGTACAAAAGAACAAAATTGTACAAGTATCTGGTAATTTTTCTGCCCAATTTAGTAATGATGCTGAGAAATTTCTTAATGTAGTTATGCTAGTACTATATATTAAGAAGACTTTGAAACCCATATTAGAATCTTATTTGGAAGAACCTAATGACCCACTCACCTGGAAAAAATTATATTACCATATAAAACCATTTTTTGATAGGTTAGAATCTCCATCCTATAGAGCCATATATAAGTATGAGTATTATGGTGACCAGGATGCTAATACCATTGATGATGTACAGGTAAATAATGCTATAGATGTTCAAAATGGTAAATATAAGGTTAATGTTAAAATATGGCCCATACCTTCATTACAGGAATTAACATTTAATCTAATGTTAGTCCAAGGAGAAGGGGTTTATATAGAATAAATTAATTAAATAATAATATTATGGCAAAATTTGCTAACCCACGAAAAAAGTTTAACTTTTCTATACAGATTAGTCCTGACCCGATTAACCCTTTCCTATTTCAAAAAGTATCATTACCGGATGCAGAAATAGAGGAAGTATCTCATGGAGATACTAACCATGACATAAAAACAGCTGGTAGGGTTTCTTATGGTAAGTTAGTATGTGAAAAACTTATGCCCTCTGATCAATCAGATAATTACTTATGGGCTTGGTTTGACACATGTCAAAGTTCAGTAATTGGGGGTGGAGCTCCACCCTCTATCTATAAAAAAGTTGTAACAGTAGTAGAAATGGCAGAAGATGGTGCTACAGTACTAAATACCTGGATAGCAGAGGGAGTTTGGCCATCTTCTTTACCAGGGCATGAACTAGATAGAAATTCTTCAGATAATACTATTGATAATGTCGAATTTTCATTGGATAAGTTGACAAAAGTATAATTACTTTGTTTTTTGGGTTTAGCCATTCTTACAAGGGTACTAACTATAAGTTGTACCCTTTTTGGTAGCCCTTCTAGCCTTTTTAAGTACTATTAAGAATAAAAGAATTATGAAATACGATTTAGAAAAACTTAGAGAAATTTATGGTAACATTAAGGAGTTAGTAGTACCATCTGGCTTCAAGGTAGTTTTAAGAGAACAAAATGGAGAAGACGATTCTATTTTATCAAATGCTTTAGGAGTAAAAGAGGGTACAGCTACAGATAGTTTTATAAGTGGTATAGTAGTTGCAACAGATTATACAGATAATGGTAAATTATCATCTGATGTAGCAGCTACTATGAAGTTATGTGATAAGTACTTTATCATGATAGCATCAAGAATATTCTCATTAGGTCAAACCTTTAATTTTACATATCCTTGGGAAGGTAAGGATGGTATAGAGGAAGAGGTAGAATATGAAGAAGATCTAGGGTTATACATATGGGATTATTCTAAACCATTCCCTAAAGAGGGAGATCCAGATTTTTACAAGCATAGAATAAAGCCCCA
>Ga0307425_1001448_pt1 | contig 14126 bp, 9 predicted proteins | sample SalMarWE160330MG_FD_202152 | JGI IMG/M metagenome (GOLD analysis project Ga0307425, IMG submission 202152) | Salt marsh sediment microbial communities from the Plum Island Ecosystem LTER, Massachusetts, United States - WE1603-30 | ecosystem: Environmental > Aquatic > Marine > Intertidal zone >... | reverse complement strand
CAATGATTCGGTTCTTAATAAAGTTACTCCCTTGACAATACAAAATTTATTACCGGGTGAGTACAGTGTGAAATTCGACTTATATAATCACAGAGACGTCAATATAATTGCAATTGTTCAAAGCAGCATGATTAATAACTATACACGGACATTGCGTGATACTTCTGTATGGGTAGACTATCAGGTATCTACTTCAGACATCCAGACAAATCTATTAACTGTAATTGCAATCGATAATAACAATATCAAGTGGATTGGTAGCTTAGATAATGGTTTGATAAAATATGATGAAGTAAATTTTATAAATTACAATCTAACAAACTCTTCAATCCCATCGAATAGAGTAAAATGCATTTCTATTGATAACCAGAACAGAATTTGGGTTGGAACTGAAGCCGGGATAGGAGTTTTTAATGGAAGCGGATGGATTATTTACAACCATAGCAATTCCGGATTAATATCAGATTTTATCAACACCATCAGATTTGACAATAACAACAATGTCTGGATAGGCACGGCAGCAAACCTTGTAAAGTTCGATGGTTTCAATTGGAATGTATATAATGAACCAGCCGGCAAGGATTGGATAAATGATATTTACATCGAAAGCGTAAATAAAATATGGCTTGGAACAAAAGCAGATGGAATTAGGACCTTTGAGAATGAAAGTTTTGATTCTTTACTAATTGTGAATTATGGTTATCCCTCTAACACTATAAGTTCAATAGGGGCTGATGTGCTAAATAATATCTGGTTCTGTTTTTTGCCCGATACAGCAGGAAGGGGTGGAGTATCGTACTTTAACGGGAATACATTTACAAATTTCCTGTTAGGCACATTTCAAAATAATGTGAACAATATTTTTATTGATGGGCAAAATAATAAATGGATTTCTACAACGGAGGGATTAGTTCTCTTCGATAATCAAAACAATTCAACAGTTTTTAGGACTTCGAATTCCTTAATAACTACCGATAATGTCCGGGCTGCAGTCAGAGATCAAAACGGAAATGTCTGGATAACCACAAATGGTGGGGGGTTAAATAAATACAAACCTCCCCGGTGACCCTTCTACTTAACTTGGAATACTGAATCCAGTACCGTACCGTCAACCCACTTTATTATTGCGACTACTTTATCTTTGTTCAGTTTTGGTTTAGCTGGAGCGCCGCCGCAGATGTCATCAACCTCTTTTTTCAGATCTTTAATATCTCTTATTGGAAGTTTCGAATTCTTAAGTGCCTTCATCAAATCTTTTCTTTTTGGGTTTATGCAAATTCCTCTCTCAGTAATTATAACATCGATCAATTCGCCGGGACCGCAAAGAGTTGTAACTTCATCAACAATTACCGGAATTCTATCTCTGAAAGATGGAATAGCAAGTATTGAACATTTTGAGTAAAGACAGTTTTGCCATCCGCCTATTCCATGTAAAAGATATCCATCAGAATGAGTGACAACATTTGCATTAAAATTCACATCAACTTCGGTTGCTCCAAGAACCGCGACATCAACCATTGATGCAAAATTTCCTTTTCCATGAAAATTGTAGCTTGTGAATGGAGAAGTATTAACATGGTTTGCGTTTTCTCTAATACTTCTAACACCTTCGAGATCAAAAGTTTGTCCGTCTAGAATGTAATCGGTTAATCCTTCTTCAAGTAATTCTACAAGATATTTTGTACTGCCTCCTCGCATAAATCTTGCTTTAACACCTTTCGCTTTCATTTTTTCTTTCAAGAAAAGAACAAAAGCGAGGTTAGTTCCTCCAGCACCAGCCTGGAGTGAAAATCCATTTTTCGTAATGCCGGCTGCTTCGATGAAATCAGCAACGTATTCTGCAATGAGTAATCGGTCAGGTGATTTTGTAACTTCGGTAGTACCGGAAACAATTTTAGCCGGGTCACCAAGTGATTCAACTTCAACTACAAAGTCAACGTTGTTCCCTTGTATTTGCCAGGGAACGCAGGGAAATGGAACCAGATTATCTGTCACAATAATAACTCGATCAGCATATTCAGAATCACCAAGAGCAAAACCGAGCAGTCCACAAGCAGATTTTCCACGGTCACCAGTTGCATTCCCAAATGGGTCAGCAGTTGGTGCAGCAATCACTGCTATATCAATATGAACTTCTCCATCCTGAATTGCCTGGTATCTTCCGCCGTGTGAACGAAGCACTCCAACACCATTCATCTTTCCTTCAGAAGTGAATTTACCAAGGGGACCGTTCATACTTCCTTCAATGTGATGGATTGTTCCGTCTTCAAGGTATTTTATTAAATGTGAATGAACCGGAAATGAGGCTGAAGGAAACCAGCGAATATTTTTTAGTCCCATTTCTTTAATTGTATCGAATAACATGTTTGTTACAATATCACCATTTCTTAAATGGTGATGAGTTGAAATAGTCATCCCATCTTTTAGTCCTGCCTTTTTTAGTGCGATCTTCAAATCTTTAACAACTTTGTTTCCATCTTTCGGATAATCAATGCAAGTTCTAATAGGGGGTTTTGCTTTGTTGCCAGTTGGTTTGAATTTATTAATTCCTTTAAAAGGAATCTGAGATTCTCCGTTTACCTCTGTTGGGACTAGTCTTCCAGTAGCGTTTTTAATTAATTTCATATTTACTATTAAATTTAATAATTGAGTTTAATTCCAAATCCTATTTGTCTCGGTGGACCGAAAAATGTTTGTTGTCCACCCAAAGGATTATATTGATTTATCAGGTTATATAAAGTAACAAACTGTTCACCATAAATCTCTACCAATTGTCCTCCAAGATTAGGATCACTAAGATAACCATCATCTTCGGCGGAACCAGTACGCGGGAAAACATCATAGACATTTTTTGCATCTAATAGATTTATAACGTAAATATAAAAATCAAGATTCAAGTTACTAAGAACAGAAAAACCTTTCTCAATTTTCAAATCTAATTGATAAACATTCGGTGTTGTCCCGGAATAAGAACCTGATGGAGGTCGAAGGTAAGCAGAATATTGATAATAATAAGGATGACCGCTATTGAATGCAAATAATAGGGAGAGATTTAATTTGTCAAATATTGTTGAAATATTACTTAGATTAGAAAAGTTATAATTTACTAAAGAATTTAAACCAATTTTATTAATTCTTTCGGGGACTATTTTAGTATTAGATATTAATTGTCCTTCACTCGTAATTATCTGATAGGGTAAGTTTACTAATTCATCTGCCTTTTGATAATTGATGATTGTCCTTATAAAAATATTTTCTAAATAGTAGTCCAGCTGGAATTCTAATCCCCAAATATCAACTAATCCGTTATTTCCTTCGTAATAATACGGTCTGAATGGTGAAAGCGAAATGGTTTTCATATATTCTAAGCTAAGATGATTTTTTATTTTTTTATTATAATATTTTAAAACAGTGTTAAGATTGTTAACTGGTTTATATGTTATCCCAAATTCAGTTATAAAAGATTGAATAGGTTTTAACTCTTTAATTCGTAAAGGAGTGATATCAAGTGAATATAGGCGATAGACAGTTGAGTAGTACCCTTCATAAATTTCCGAAAATGGATGACTCTGAATATTCTGAGAATAGTTAGCGGCAAATGATAAATTATTTAATAGCAAAAATTTGAAATAAACTTTTGGAGATAAAAATGAATAATTATTCGTTTTTATAAGGCCATCCTCTTTTATTATACCTGTATTATAATTATAGGTTTTTTCAGGAGCAGCGGGGTCAATCATTTTTTTGTAACCAAAGTCGAAATGATCATATCTCAATCCCAGGTATAGGTAAAATTTGTCCAAAAAATGAAATTGATCATTTATATAAAGAGCATTAAATACGGGTTCAGGAGTTTCATATAATCCAGAATTACTTAAATTACCTGAGGGACTATATCCAAAATTATTTACTCCTGCATATGCTGCTATCAAGTCTTTTAATTCCTGATCATTTAAATTATCGAAATTTGGATTTATTCTTGCATCTGCAAATCGTCCCGCAAGTCTGATTTGATTTGCAAGTTGCCAATTTCTTATTTTATGCTGAGTAAATTCTCCACCAATATTAATTTGATGGCTAATTAAATCAATTTTGAAATTTCCCGAAAAAGAAAACTTTGTTTGTTCAGATTTTTTATATCCGATGCTTGGGAATCCTGAAGCCTGGAATCCCCAGATAAATATTCCTTTAGGTGATGGAGCGATATATCTGCCAGAGATCCAATTTCCGTTCTGCCAAATAATCCCTGCTTCCGCATTAGCAACACTATCTCCATAAGCCCAATAATTCTCGCCAAGATATTGATCTGTAGTCATCTCATTTTTTTGATAATAATTTCCGTTTATCGAGTAGGAAAAGATGTCATTTATTTTATGCTCAAATTTGAGATTAACTATTCCACCTGATCTATCAATTAATCCAAGTCGAGGATTTAAATATTGCAACAAGTGTTCTCTTTCTGTGAACTCATTCTCATCAAAATAGATTCCAGATGCTTTAATTTTTATTTTATCAAAATCGAAAAGTAAAGTTGATAGCAGATTGAATGATTCAAACGAATTATAAGGAACTATTCCAGCAGGAAGATTTATTGTAATGGAATCTAATGATCCCGGATCATAGAATGAAAGATTATTCACACCAGGATATCTTTGCGGATTTTTATCTCTTTGAAAAAGGTAATTTACATTTGCAAAGAATCTTACATTATTAAAATAAAGCGGTCCACCAAAATCCAGATTAGTTTCGTTGTATCCATAATAATAGGTGCCTAATCTTTTCTTACCGGAGAATGCATCGTTCGTGAAGGTAAAATTATCAGATTGATGTTCAACATTAAATTCAAGTTTTTCTCCGCCGGTTTTTAACTTATAATTAAATAATCCGGCTGAGGTATTACCAAACTCATTTGGAATAAATCCGTTATAATAGTCAATCTTTTCGAACACATTCGGATTTATAAAAAATGAATTCTCACCGGAAAAAAGATTATTAAATTTCATTCCGTCAATGAAATACCCTGTTTCATAACTCTCCCCACCGCGGATATAAAAATTCTGAAAGTAAGAAACCACACCGGGAAAAAATCTGTTTATATTATTTTGATTTTTAAATGGAAATTTTTCAATTAGTGAATCAGGGAGAGAATAGCTTGAAATCAAATGAACGTCATTTGAGGATAATGAGTCAGGATTTATATTTTCAGCGTCTAAATTAGAAATAAATGTTAAAGCCAAAATAAAATAGAATAATTTTTTCATTGGCTTGCCCCAATATGTATTTTTAATAAAAGAACAAATATTTATTCGCTTTTGGCTGTACTATTCAAGTTTGCCATATAAAGTATTTTCTGTGCCCGTTTAACAACTGGTGGATCAATCATTTTGCTGCCAAGTGAAACAACTCCCAATCCTTTCTTTTCAGCTTCCTCAAATGCAAGAACAATCTTTTTTGCTTTTTCAATTTCTTCATTTGTTGGAGCGAATGCCTCGTGCACAACCTTTATTTGTCTTGGATGAATGCACCCTTTACCTTCAAAGCCCAGAGACTTTGCTTCAAGAACACTTGCTCTTAATCCTTCCATATCAGCAATATCAGAAAAGACAGTATCAATTGCCTGAATACCAGCAGCTTTGGCAGCATTGACTAACATTTGTCTTGCAAACAAACTTTCCTTTCCGTCGTTTGTTCGTTGTGTTCCGATATCCGCTGTGTAATCTTCAAGTCCGATTGCAAGTGCACAATTATTTTTTGATGCTGTCGCTATCTCATAAGCTTTGATTACTCCAAGTGCACTTTCTATTATTGGCATGAAGAATATTTCATTTTTTACTTTGTGAAGTTTCTTCAGTTTTTCTACTTCTTTCTCAAGCTGATGAATTTGTTGAGCAGATTCGCACTTAGGGATGAGGATTACATTTACATTATGCGGAATAATAAACTTCAAATCATCCAGACCTTTCGGTAACTGATTTATTCGAACCATCCGCTCTGCTCCATAAAAATCAACCGAACGGAGTGCATTTCGTACAATAAGTTGTGCAGCTTCTTTTTCAGATGGTGTAACACTATCTTCTAAATCCAGAATTATTCCATCGGGGGAATGAAGTCCGGCATTGATAAAAAACTTTGGTTCGTTACCCGGGAGATATAAACGACTTCTTCTCAATCTGTCTTTTGCTGTTTTATAAGTAGATTTTTTTGAGAAGGGAAGAAGGTATTCTTTTTTTGTTCGTGGCAAAGATCTCCTAATTGCTGTTTCAAATCTTGCAGCTAAAGTGAATGGAAGAGCTCCGTAATCTTCAACTGTTATTTTCGCATTCTTCAAAGAAAAGAATTTGCACATATCCAGAATCAATTCTCGAATTGATTCACCATACATAGTTTCAACTTTACTCCGAAGATTAAGTTTAATCCCACCAATCTCTTTTAGTTCAAGCTCAACATAACAATCTGAGCGAACGGTTTCTCCTCTCGGGCCTGCGGCGGAAGTTTTCATTTGTTTCATAAGTTTTCCATTTCTTAATTGTCATTGCGAACGCAGTGAAGCAATCTCATCTATTAGTAGATTGCTTCGTCCTGATGAATCAGGACTCGCAATGACATAATGTTAAACATTCAATTTCTTCATAAACTCTTTAGCTGTTAGAAGCTCAGCATTAAAGATTGCTTCCTTCACTTCTTTTCTTCGTCCTTTGGCAAGAAGTATTCCAACAAGTCCTTCAAATTTATTATCAAGGTCTTCCATAGTCATCGGTTCTCTCGGATCACCTTTCGGATAATCAAGATATTCTGAAAATTCTCTTCCGTCTTTAGTTTTCACAACAACTTTACTCGGCTGTTTTGCCGGAAACATTTTCTCAAATTCTTGTGAAGGCTCACCTTTTATTTTATCTATCACTTCCCAGATTCTGGGATCTTTCAGTTTCTTGTCACTAAAGGACTGCGTTGTAATTTTATGATCAACCAACGCTGCTGCAATACAATAGGGAAGTGAATGATCTGCTGTTTCTCTTGATTCAGGACGATATTTATGCTGATCGAAAAGAATATCGTAAGCTTGTGCCAATGTTGTGAGCGTTACAGTTTCAATTTGATCGTAAGAGATATTATTTTTTGTTATGACTTTCAATGTTACAGAAAGATGAGTGTGAGTTAGCGCTTCTGTAGGAAAAGCTTTCATACTACATTCCATTATTTTATAACTATCACCGAGTCTGCCAATAAGTTTTTCAACATTCCATTTCCAATCGGATACTCCATCTCTTCCTTTCATACTTACCGGTTCTACTTTTTGCTCTTTTGCATTCCATCCGAGGAATGTATCCATAAATCCTTCTTTACCTTCAAAAACTGCTTCAGTTCCTGAGTAACCTTTTTTTGCCATCAGCGCTGCAAATACACCACTTTGAACTGCCATTGGATCAACAGTGTTTTTCATCATTGTTAATTTACCCGCAGTCGGACAGCCGATTGTGTGATTATGACTTCCATTGATTCCAATTGCGTTAACCATCTGCTCTTCATTTAGTCCGAGCAATTTTCCTGCTACAATCGGAGAGACAAACTGAGTTAAAGTTGCGTGGTGCCATTTACGTTCACGAACTCCCGGGGAAGCAAACAAGCAAAGTCGTTGTTCAAATTCATAAGCGAGAACGATTGCTGTTATAACTTCTTTCATAGATGCGCCGACCATTTCTCCAACTGAAAGTGCGGCGGGAATTATATCAGATGGATGAGAAGGATCTTCTTTCCAATAAATATCGTTGAAGTCGAGTGCACGTATCATCAAGGAGTTTATGAGAGTTGTATTTACAGCAGGGAGTTTATCACCAAAGCCGATGACGGTAGCTTCACCTTTGCCGCCCATTTCTTTGTAAATATCTCTGATAATGTTTACATCTTTTGTATGATATCCACCGTACGCACAACCGATTGAATCGTACAAATATCTTTTTACTTCGTTAACTACTTCTTTTGGTAAGTCCTCGTATTTAAGTTTGATTGCAAATTCTGATATTTGACGTGAGATTGATTTTTGCATAAGTCTTTCTTTTTCGATTGAGGTCATTCTGAATTTATTTCAGAATCTTCTAAAGATCCCGAAACAAGTTCGAGATAATAATTTTTATAAATTCTTCTTCACCCACTCTTCCAAACCACCCGTGATAATCAACTCCTGGGCAGCTTCACCAACAGGATCGATTGAGTATTCCTTCCCATCAAAGGTGATTGAAGAATTTTCAAAATCTATTTTTACTTTTTTATTTGTTTGAACTGTAAGTTTTTCTTTGCCGTATTTTTCTTTAAGATCATTCACAAGATCAGCACATTCAATAATTAAAAAACCGTTGTTGATTGCGTTTCGTGCATAAGTTTCGCTGAAAGAACCTGCAATAACGCAAGCAATTCCTTTATACTTAAATGCAGTTGCTGCCTGTTCACGCGAGCTTCCTGTTCCAAAATTAAATCCACCTGCAACAACATCGCCTTTCCTTGCAATCTTTCCGAATTCAGGATCGTAGTTTTCCATAACAACTCCCGCTTGCTGCTCATGAGTGAAATCATCTATGTAAGTGTATTTACCGGGATAAATTCCGTCAGTGTTCAAATTATCCTGATAACAGAATAAAAGATTTCCTTCAATCACAGAAGGGAAATCAGATAAAATTTTTACTGAAAATATTTTAGCAGATGATTTCTTATTGATTTTAATTTCGGCTTTGATTTGCTTCTTTCCAGTTTCCCAATCAAAACTTGCCTGCTGGCCAGGCAAGTCTATCTTGCCTGCGATAGCAGAAGCAGCAACAACTGCAGGTGAGGCAAGATATGCAAACGCGTTCGGCGATCCCATTCTTCCTTTGAAGTTTCTGTTAGTTGCAGAGATTCCGACTTCGCCATCTTCAAGTAGTCCTGTTCCTAATCCAATGCAGGGACCGCAGCCGGGAGGTAATGGTTTTGCACCAGCATCAATCAATGCCTGCCAGTAGCCTGCTTTTTCACTTTCTTTCTGAACTTCACTTGATGCAGCAGCAATATAAAATTCAACTCCTTCAGCAACCTTTTTTCCTTTTACAACTTCTGCTGCTTCTTTGATATCGTCCAATCTGCTGTTAACACAGGAGACGAGATAAGCTTTATTAATTTTTAAGTTTTTCTTTCTTAGTTCGGAAACTGAGTTCATAACTTTAACTGAGTTCGGTCCTGATACATAAGGTTCAATAGATGACAAATCAATTTTTAATTCTTTTGAGTAAAATGCATCGGTGTCTGCTTTAATGATATTTTTTTGAAGTTCAGAAATTCTTTGTTCATTTATTCTCGGGTGTTTACCGTTTCCATCCGAGTCAGAAAAAACTCCTTCAAGTCCTCTTTTCTGGATGTAATTATCTCTTTTTCTCAACCATTCTATTGTTTTTTCGTCGATAGGGAATAAGCCAACAAGTGCACCCCATTCAGTTGTCATATTTGCAATTGTCAATCTTTCTTCAATAGTGAGATATTGAATACCATCACCGACAAACTCTATTGCGTGATTTAAGACTTCATCGCTATTAAAATATCCGCAGAGGGAAATTATAATGTCTTTGCCTGTCACACCTTTTTGAAGTTTTCCGGTCAATTCAACTTTTGCAATTGGAGGTACTTTCCACCAGGTTCTTCCTGTTGCCCAGATTGCTGCAGCATCTGTACGAACAATCGGGGTTCCCAAACAGCCTAATCCGCCATACATATTTGAATGACTATCTGAAGCCACTGCCATTGTTCCGGGAAAGGCATAACCTTCTTCACACATTATCTGGTGACCAATTCCTCTTCCTGCAGGATAAAAATCTGCGCCCATCGATTTAGAAAACTCTTCAATCTTTTTGTACTTCTCAAGATTTTTTTCTGCTTTGTTTTGAATGTCGTGATCGAGTGTATGGACAACTTGTCTAGGATTGAATAATTTTTTTGCACCAATTGATTTGAATTTAGGAATAACTGCACCAGTGTTATCGTGTGTCATCACATAAGCTGGCTGAATCAACAGATAATCACCGGAATGAACTTCTTGACCTTTAGCTAATCCAACCGCATATTTTTGTGCGATTTTTTCGACTAATGTTTGACTCATATTTTATCCGTAATCTTGTTCTCAGCTACAGACGAGAAGTGAGAAGCAAGAAGTTTTTATTTAATTTTCTTTTTAAGTGAAGTTATCATTGCGAATAAACTGTTCAATAATTTTTCAATTTCGACTAATTCATTTTTGTCACATAGTTTTAACTTAAGCGAGATTTCTAATTGCGTATCAATATCTACTAATGAAGATCTTGAAATCTCTAAAAATCTAATTTTCTCAAGTTTTGAAGTTCTGGATAAACCCTCGGCGATATTTGAACTAACGGAAACTGATGCTCTCCTAAGTTGACTTGTTAAACCAAATAATTCTTCTTTGGAAAATTGGGAGGTCAGTGAATAAATTTTTGAAATCAAGTCTAAACTAAAATTCCATATATCTAATTTTTTATGACTGAGATCTAACATCTTTACCTTTTACTTTTCGCTTCTAACCTTTCACTCTTTAAATGGTTCGAAAGAAACAAAATCTGCGTGATGAACAATTATTGCTTCAACACTTCTCTTAACATCATCTCCTTCTTTTGCATGATAAGCAATTATATGCTGAACTTCAGGCGGTAAACCAAAGCGGTCAGCAATTGCTACACCGCTGAAAGGATGACGTAAAAGTTTTCCCGCTTTGCTTGTTTTGAGCTTTCCATGTACTTTGTCGTATTCAATTAGCTTACCAACATCAATAAGAATTGCACCAGAGATTAATAAATCCATATCGATTTTTATTTCATCACCAAAATTTTCTTTCATCTTCTTCGCAATATCAACTGAGAGCTGAACTGCTGTCCGCTTGTGATTCATAAAAGTGATTTTACAATCTTTAATTAAAAGTGAAAATGGAATTACTTCAAGATCTTCTGCAGTAAGAACAGAATTCTCAATTGCATATACCCAGCAGTCGAGCGTTTTTTCTTTTAAATCTTTATTTTGAATCCAATTTATTTCTGGCCAGATTTTCAGAACTTTGTCGCGCATCAGTACTCCATAATATTTTTAGATTACTTCGTCGCTTTGCTTCTCGTAATGACGAACCTGTCATTGCGAGCTTAGCGAAGCAATCACCTTTATTTTATAAACTCCTTACTTAATTCTCTCCCATTCACAAGAATATTGTATGCTTTGATTCCAAGTAAGACAGCAAGCGTAAATAAGAAAACGGATATGATCGAGAGTGTGTAATTATCAATTAATAAATTCTGATAAATTAACATTCCCAATGCAGTTAAGGTTACTGCGAACATGAATAACATTGGTATTAAAACAAATAAATACCCTTTTTTAAGATTTGCAACCCATACCGTCAATGCAAGTAAAGCTAGTGCCGCAAGCAATTGATTTGCACTTCCGAATACCGGCCAAATGGACATTGTTTTACCACTGAAAGTGAGTGCTGCACCAACAACTACTGTAATCCCGGTTGCTACAAAACGATTTGTGATTAATAGAGGCTTTGTTGATTTTTCTTTTGATTCGAAAAATTCTTGGAACATAAATCTTGCTAACCTTGTAGCTGTATCTAATGAAGTTAACGCAAAAGCTGATACTGCTAAAGCTGTAAATGTTTCAGCAAGTGGAACTGAAATATTCAAAACAGGAATTGCATTTATGAATCTTGCTACTCCAAGTGAAAATGCTGGAACTGGACCTTTGGTAGTAAGAAGATTTATGAATTCCTCATTTACCATCGATGCGACTGCAATGAGAGATAAGACAGCCAACATTCCTTCAATGAGCATTCCACCGTACCCAATTATTCGGCCGTCAGATTCTTTGTTTAGTTGTTTTGCAGTCGTACCGCTTCCAACAATTGAATGAAATCCACTTATTGCTCCGCAGGCAACAGTTACAAATAAAGCAGGAAATAAATATCCTACTTTGTCTAATGAAAAGGAATTGAAAGCCGGGATGTTTATACTTGGTGCTGCGAATAAAATTCCCACCATTCCGCCGAACATTAAAGCATAAAGGAAAAATGAGTTCAGATAATCTCTTGGTTGAAGTAAAATCCAAACAGGGACAGTCGATGCGATAAAAATATAACCGAATAAAATAAACTGCCAGGTCAAGCCGTCAAGCTGGATCGGAAATAAATTTCCTGCAGGTATACAAAGAAAAAGTAAAACTACTCCGATAGTTGTCGCAATCCAAAGAGGAATCTTAAACCAGTAAATAGCTATTCCAAAAACCACTGCAAGGATCATAAAAAGAATTGATGAGGTACCTGCACTTGGAATGTGTGTGAAAGTATCAGCTACTATTATTGTGAAAACAGCGATGACAAGAATTAAAGTTGCCCAAGCAAAAATTAGAAAAAGCTTTTTGCCATTTATTCCAATATAAGATTGAATTATGAATCCAATAGATTTACTTTGATGACGAATTGAAGCAACAATACTTGAATAATCGTGAACCCCACCGATAAATATTGCTCCAAAGACAACCCACAGATAAACAGGAATCCAGCCAAATCCTGCTGCAATTACAGGACCGACAATTGGACCAGCACCAGCGATTGATGCAAAGTGATGTCCAAGCAGTACGGGAGCTTTTGCAGGAACATAATCTACCCCATCGTACATAGTATGGGATGGAGTTTCATTTTTGTTATTAATCTCAAACTTCTTTGCTAAAAAGCCGCCGTAAAGTTTGTATGCAATAACATACATTACAAAGGCTATTAGGACTAGTTCTAATCCGTTCATTTATGTTTTAGATTTTTTTTCTTTGTGAATCTTAGTGTACTTAGTGCCTAAGTGGTGAAGAAATATTCACCACTAAGAACACTTAGAGATTATTAATTATTTCATCTGTCATTTGCTGTGTTGTAGAGGCACCATGTTTAAAGACTTCTGGTCCGCCACGCAGCTTCATCATATCATAAGTTTTAACTTTACCTGCTTCAATTACTCTACTTATTGCTTTTCTAATTTTATCAGCTTTTACTGTTTCTCCAATATGATCCAGCATCATACAGGCACTCATTATCATTGCAATAGGATTTACAATTGATGGATTAAGTTCCTGATATTTTGGAGCACTTCCGTGAGTTGGTTCGAACACTGCAACCTCTTCACCAATATTTGCACTGCAAGCAAAACCAAGTCCCCCAACCAAACCTGCAAATCCATCCGAAATAATATCACCGAACATATTTTCAGCTACAACTACTCCATAATCTTCTGGATTTTTTGTAAGCCACATCATCTGTGCATCGATGTTAGTATCCCACAATGCTATTCCAGGATATTCTTTTGAAATTTCTTTCCCAATTTTAAGCATCATCCCGGAAGTCTCACGTAACACATTCGGCTTTTCGCAGACTGTTACATTTTTATATCCATATTTTTTTGCATACTCAAATGCTGCGCGGATAATTCTTGTTGCAGCTTTTTTTGTGATTACTCTGGTTGAAATGGCTAACTCTTCATTTGGAACATCTTTAAAAGCTTTCCACTTTGGATGAGATTCAAATGCGGCGCGGACATTTGCCGGAGGATTTGTCCATTCAATTCCTGCATAAAGTCCCTCTGTATTTTGTCTGAATATAACCGTATTAACTATCGGTTCTTCAAAACCATCATTTGCATCTTTCCTTATGAAGTTTAATGGATTCCCTTTGAACGAATGACAGGGACGTATACAAATATCAAGATTAAAATGCTGTCGCATCCCAACAATTGGTGAAAAGTAAGTATATCCTTTTCCTCTGAGAGAAGGATCAATTTCAGCATCAGCAGCATCTTTTGGTTTTGAAGTTATCGCACCGAAAAGACCTATTTTATGTTTCTCAAGCAAATCAATTGTTCGTTTTGGAAGTGCGTTTCCTTCCTTGCACCAAAAATCCCAACCTATATCTACGTGAACATATTCAGCTTCAAATCCGACTTTATCTAATACTCTAATTGCTTCCGGTAATACAGTTTTACCAATACCATCTCCGGGCATTGCAACAATTGTTCTTTTCATTAAAATTTATCCTGTAAAAGTGAAAAATTGTATGCGAAAAT
>Ga0307425_1001447_pt1 | contig 14137 bp, 5 predicted proteins | sample SalMarWE160330MG_FD_202152 | JGI IMG/M metagenome (GOLD analysis project Ga0307425, IMG submission 202152) | Salt marsh sediment microbial communities from the Plum Island Ecosystem LTER, Massachusetts, United States - WE1603-30 | ecosystem: Environmental > Aquatic > Marine > Intertidal zone >... | reverse complement strand
TGCCACACCTCTCGGCACCTCCGCCGGCACAGGTGAAGCCATACACCTCGTCGACGCGGTGATCGAAGATGCGGAGCATCGGGAGATCATTGCACGTTTCCCCGGTCTCTTCGAGGAGGTGGAGCCAGGGGTCTTCTCGTTCTCCAGGGGGACCGACGAGGCCAAGGTCATGGCCACCCATGACGAGGACCTGACGGCTCTCTTCGAGCGCACTCAGCGTTATCGCGGCAAGGGCTGCCTCAACGCCGTCGACAACGTAATGCAAATCATCGCGCCCCATTTGGAAGGGCTCGATGCCGCCGATTTGAGCCTCAAGGACATCGACACCGCGTTCCTCGGCCTCGAGCTGAGCACGGCCCGACGCCGGGGCAAGCTCGGCGAAACAACCGACTCGACGGACCACGTGCGCGTGATGCAGCGCAAGCAGAACCTCGGCATGAACGCGATGCTGTCGGCGTCTCTGGCCATGGCGCGGGCCATTGCCCACGTGCAGGGCAAGGAGCTTTATGAGCTGCTCCGCGAGGAGATGCTCGACATCATCGACGATCTGGCAGGCGCCAACGGGGTGGAGGTCCAGGGCAGCCGCTTCGACGACTATGTGACCGCCCTCCGGCAGGTGAACGGGATACTCGAAGACCAGGGCCGGCCGCTGTACCAGGTCCTTCGCGAACGCACCGGGATTTACACTCTCGCCGCAGCGCAGTCCGCGGGGGAAGGCGCCACCAAACCCAGACCGGCATCCGCCGCCGAGGCGGAAGCGGTCCGTGAGCCGCAGGAAGCAATGACCGCAGTCGTGTCCCCGCCAGTTCCACTTCGCCGACCGGCCAGGGGCGTCGAGACCGAGCTCCCGATGACCTTTACCGCCGCTGAACACGAGGCTCTCTCCGCTTTCGACCGAGAGTTGTACCGCGCGTTCGTCGAGCAGGACGGCCGAGTCGACGTCAGGCAGATGCTCAGCTCGTATCAACAGATGCGGGCCGACCTCTCGCAGCGAGTCGGTCGATTCGGCATCGTCAACAACCGAATCTTCAAATATGACGGCTGCCTGCGAGTGCCCTATCTGCTGGCGGACACGCTGCTCCTGCGCGCGGTGTGCGCCGAAAAGACCGAGGTGGTCACGGTCCGTAGGTACCCGAACGGCACCATCTACACGGACAAACTGTTCGACGAGCTCGCCAACGAAGACGCGACACCCATCGACCTCGAGCACCTGCTCTTCGCATTCGCGGCCGACCACGCAACCGAGCCGCGCATCACGCGAATTCGGGACATCGCATCGCTCCTCAGAGACGTCAACGAGGCCAGCAACCGCAACGAGGGCCTCCACCTCCTCCGGCACCTGGTGGCGCGTTTGTGCAACCTCTCGGTGAAGACCTTTCTCGGTGCAAAAAACCTCCAACCCGAGGTCAACAACCTCAACACGCAGCTGTTGCAGTTCATCAACGGCTGGCTATGCCGTGGCCTCCCTGGGCTCACCCGGACGGTGGTCCGAAATCTCTCCAGCGTAATCGGCAAACCCAATCTGATCGACCAGCTCTGGAACGACACGATCCGCCTGGCCGAGGTCGAGATTCGGGGCAGTGCGATCGTCAATGAACTCAGACGGAGCAGCCACCACGCCCTCGGACAGAGGACCCAACTTCTGGCCCAGGCCTACCTCGATTTCCTCGAGCACGGCGACACCGCCACCCTCGCCCGGCTCGGATTCGCGACCCCTGCCGAGGCCGATCTCGAAGCGCGCGCCAGGGAGGAGCCGCGCAAGGTTGTGGCACGGGTGGCGGAGGACCTGGGCCGGCTTCTCGGCACATCGGAAACGGTGGCCCGGATTCGCGAGTGGCAGCAGTCGTATACGGAAAATCTCCTCCAGTGCCAGTTCGGCAACTCGATCGAAGCCGAGCTCGAGACACTGATCAACAAGGGTATCCGCGCCCGGAATCGCTGGATGTACTCCCATCACCTCCGCATTCTGGTTCAAAAGGTCGAGGACTTCTCGCGCCCGACCGACCTCACGGCGCCGTTCAAGAAGTGTCTCGAAACGCTGCAGAACCTGCGAACCGACGAGCCATCGTTTGCAGCCAATCAGGTCGAGGAGACGGCACGCGAGGCCGTTGCGACTTTTGTCAACGGCATCCGCGCGGCATACCAGGACGAGCTCTTCGGCATGCTCGAGTCCGTGCTCGACGCCAACGAGAACGGCTCACCGTTCGAGGCTTTTCTGCGGGCGCGCGACCTCAGGGTCAGGTTGGAAGACATGATTCAGGCCGGCGGGTTCACGGCCCAACGCTATTTCCTGCAGCAGCTCGATTGCCTCCTCGAAGAAATGAATTACCTCGCCCTGCGGCGCGTCGCGACCTCGTACGCCGAAAATGGTGTCGACCTCGATCAATGCCTTGAGATCATCCGCACCTCGATCCTCAATCTCGATTTCGACGGCCTCGATTCGCGCGAGCTCTTCGACCTGGCGGGTTTGTTGAGCGACCCGGCACGGACCGAGGACGAGCTGTTGGACGTCCTCAGATACGTCAGCCGTCAATATCACAAGATCCGCCAGCGGGTGACCGTGCCCTACGAGAAGATGAGCCACCACCTCGGACTCGAGGAGGAGGACCTGCGCACCGTGCTCGCAAATATGCAGCGGTACATGCACGACCTCAATAGCGTCGTTCACTTCTCCGATATCGCCGGAGCCTTCCTCCGCGAGCAGCAGATCGGGGGCTCCACACCGCCACGGCGTGACCGGCGGGGCGAGAGCGCCGACCATTCCTCCCACACGATCATTCACATCTCGCACCGTGACGAGGTTGCCGAGGAAATGAAGATCTGCGGAGGGCGGCCGAACCTGAGGGAACGATATGGCGGTAAGGGCAGCAGCCTGCTCTACGTCAGCCAGCTGGGCCTGCCCACCCGGGACGGCTTCATCCTTCCCACCAGCATCCCGCGGGCCGGCCTCCACCAAAGCGACCGCGCCTGGCTGGCGAGCGAGATCACGCAACACCTGCGGATCCTCGAGGACGACATCGAAAGGGTGAGCGGCGTCCGAAAGACCTTCGGCGACGAGACCGAACCTTTGGTGCTGGCGGTGCGCGGCGGCTCCGTCTTCTCGATGCCAGGGATGCTCTCCACCGTCGTCTTCGTGGGTATGAACGACCGCATTGCACAGGCGTTGGCCCAGCACGGCCCGTGGCGGGCGTACGACTCCTACCGCCGTTTTCTCGCCTCGTACGGACTCGCGATGTGGGACGTGGACCTCGAGACATTCAATCTCGTAGACGACGCCAAACGCCGTTACGGCGTTGAGTACAAGACGGACCTCCCCTGGGAGGCGATGCGCGAAGTGGCCGAGGAGTCCAAGACCGTCTTCCGGGACCACGGCCTGTCGGACAAGCTCGAGAGGGTCCTCCGCGATCCCATGCGACAGCTCGTGGATTCGGTGATTACCGTGTTCGAGTCCTGGGGCACGGAGAGAGCGCAGCGGTACCGAGATATCAAAGACATCTCGCATTCGTGGCACACGGCGGCCATCGTCCAGGAGATGGCTTTCGGCAACGGCGGCAACGAGCCGGTCTCGCCGGAGATGGATGAAACCCGCGTCTCGCTGACCGGCGTCATCCCGCGCACCACGGTCAACGATTTCGGGATTCGCGACTTGTCGGGGGAATTCAAGTTCTCGGCCGCCGGTGACGATCTCGTCGGCGGCGTGACCTCCTCCGGTTCGTTCCACTCGATCGAAGAACTCGATACCCTGACGCCGATGCTCGGCAGACGCATGCGGCACGTCGCGTCCAGGCTCAGGCGGTTCATGGGTACGGATCAAGAGGTGGAGTTCACCGTCGAGAACGGAATCCTGAGCGTGCTCCAGTCGCGCACGGCGGAGACCTACGCCGACGAGGCGATCAACCGGTTCGTGGACCCGGGTGAACCGGCCACGCTCGGGCTCGGCGTACGCGGAGGCGGCTTCCGTGGCCTGGTTGCGTTCGACGATGAGGAACGCGAAGAGCTGTCGACAATCGACTTCTCCACGCGAGATGACGTCGACGGCGTGCTCATGGTGCTCGAGAACCCGACGCCGGAAGAGATCCCGATGATCATTTCGGCCGACGGGCTGTTGACGGCCAAGGGCGGGTCCACCTCACACGCCGCCGTCGCCGCCAACGGGATCGAGGACAAGAACTTCTCATCCGTCATGAGCGCCGCCGGCCTCGAGGTGGATCTCGAGAAACGCGAGGCGGTCATCGTCGACGCCGAAGGGACCGTTCGCCACCGTATCCGCAAGGGCGACGTCGTGTCCCTTCACGGCACATCGGGCGAGGTCTACATCGGCTCGCGGCCGCTGATCGAGAACGGCACCACCGATCGGGCACCGTAACGAAACCTCGATGCACGATACGTCGCACAAAACCACCCGCCCACCCAAAAAACGCAGAGACGCAGAGGAGCAGAGGGGCAGAGAAGAATACAGACGTTGCCGTGGAATAAACGGAAGGAACTCCGGCGCTTTGTGATGGACACTCTCTTCCCTCGGAAAGCCGCGATGGAGGCAGCGAAAAGCGCCGCCCCAAGCGGGTTTCTGAGGGTGGGTGGGCGGGGGGAGGGGGCGGGATATTAACCGAGAGCAGTTGATGGGGTCATCCCGGTAACTACGGCCCGCCCGCGCGCCGTAGGCGCGTAGCGGTTGAGGTCCGAGGACAACGAGAGCTTGCTCTCGGAGCGCCGAGGACCGAAAACGCGTAGCCGCGATCATAGATCGCGGCGGGCGGGTCCAATCCGGGGTCGGGATCGGACTTCTACTGGGCTTCAACCTCCAAGCGGTGACCGGCGGAGTAGGCGGTGAATTCGGGGGCGTACATTGACTGCAGGACCGCTGGGCCGACCCGGAAAGCGCCGGCCATGTTGGCCCTGAGACGGTACTTGAAGGTGTACTCACCGGCCGGAAGCCACTCGAAGAAGAAGTTCGTGCCGGAGTCCCTCACCTCTTCGTACCACGAGATGCCGAGGTCCCATTTGTACTGCGAGTGCAAGGTCTCGGGCTCGAAGCCGGCGCCACGCGGGTCGCGCAGGTGGACGTACTCGGCGGCGTGCTTGGCCCGGATCGAGAGGTGGACTTCGACCTGGTCGCCGGCCTCGATCTTTTCACCATCGGCAAGCGGCCTCAGCACCCACCCGGAGCCGTCATTGAAGCGGCGGAAGTACTGACGCGTCACTCCGAAGAGATCTCCTCGGGCCTCGGGCGGCAGCCGTTCGGTCGAGAAATGCCAGGTCGCCGAGGCAAAGGCAAAGCCCTTGGACGGCTTTTCGACGACGATCGTGGACATGGTCTTTGGATCGACATCCTCACCGGCGACGATCACGCGGTTTCGGCCGCCGGTGTACTCGTCGGGTTCGAAGATAAAGTCCGCGGTGCGTGGCCCCACGGTCACCGAGATCTCCTCGCGCACGGCGAGCGCATCCTCATGCTTGAGGTAGTGGGCGAGCGAGTAGAGCACCTCGGCGGTGGCGCGCGTGGACTTCCAGTGGTTGAGCTTCTTATTGAGCAGCAGCCAGTGGACGAGGCCGTGGCGGCGCCCGTCGTCGGGCTCGAGTTCGGTCAGGGTGCGAAGCGCGAAAGCGTGGGTCTCGGTGGTGTCGTTGTACCACAGCCAGGCTCGGTCCTCGGGCGCCCAGTAGGTGCCGAGATCCTGATCCGTTTTGGCCGAGTCCATGACTGCATCGAAGACCAGAACGGCGTCGTCATGTCGGCCCTCCCGCTCGAGCGTCAACGCCAGGTAGCCCTTGGTGAGCGGCGGGTGCTGGCGCCAGTGGCGGTAGCTGAAGTCGAGCATGCGCCGGCGGTCGTCGTCGGTGAAGACGCCGCCGGTCCACGAGGCGTCCGGGTAGTTCGAGAGCACGTAGTTGAGGAAGGTGATGGTCTCCCAACAGCAGTCGTCCGCCATCATCCAGTCCACCATGACGTCGATGTAGTGGCGATGCATGTAGGACCACGCGCGTACAACAACATCCTTGGGGGCGTCGACGCCGAACTCGAGTCCCTTGGAGAAGCCGTGCAGGATATACAGGGTCATCCACGGCGACGGCGGGCCGCCTGGCCACCAGGGGAAGCCTCCGAGCGAGGTCTGGCTCTTTTTGAGCTCGGCCAGCGCCGCGTCGCGTTGGGCGCGGGTGATCTTCGGGTCGAGGACATTGATGAGGTCGTCCATCTCCTCAGTGCCGCCGCGAGCGGTCTGCAGCCAAGGCGTTTCGACGAGCGCCATCTTGCGGTTGGGGTCTTCGGCCTCCCAGGCCTCGAAGCGGGTCTCGCGCGTCGACAGCTTCTCCGCCATCCGCTCGACCGACGGGTACCGGTCGAAGAGGCTCGAGACGATGCCGGTCGAGAGAAAGCGGTTGAGGGTCTGCTCGGTGCACTCGTACGGGTAGTTGACGAGGTAGGGCAGCGCGTTGAGAACGCTGTAGAAGAGCTGTGCGTCCAGGGTCACCACCAGCTGGTCATTGATCAGCGTCGGATCGTCATCCGCCGCCAGGTCAGCGAAATGGAGCTCGCGGCGATCGGCGTCGTGCAGTGTCACGAAGCGCGACTGCATGAGGTGGAGACGGCCGGGCAGCACCGGCAGCGGCCGCAGCTCGCCATCCGAAAACGCGCCGGCTCGGGCAACGATCTTGAAGGCCACCGTACCGACACGCGCCGGGACCTCGAGGGGAAAGCTGAGGTCGGTGCCCTTACCGGCTTCGACCGTAAAGGGGACGCCCGACGAATTTTCTGGCGCGAGCCCGAAAAGTGCACGGAGGTCTTCCTCGGTCTCAGGGTCGTAGATCTTGAGGTTGAGGGCGCCGTCAAAGGGCTCGTCGCCCGCGTTGTTGACAACAACCTTGAGCACCGCCCGGTCACCCTCGCGCAGGAAACGCGGTAGGTAGGGCCTGACCATCAGCTCCTTGACACTGGCCGCCTGGCGGGTCGCCGAACCACCCTTGAGGTCGGTGGTCACGGCGTGCACCCACAGGTTCCAGTCGGTGACCGAGTCCGGGACCTCGAAGAAGACCGTCACCGAGCCATCGTCCCCAAGCTTGAGATGCGGTTCCCAGAAGCCGGTCTCGGAAAAGTCGGAGCGCAGCTCGACTGCCGGCTCCTCGCCGGCCCCGGCCGCCATGTTGGCCGCCTTGTCGCGGTCGGCCCGCTGCCGACCTCCCACGACGAGTGCCTCCCCCTCCTCGGCTGGCATGGGAGCCGCCATCGCCGTATCCGCCATTTCCATTCTCGATTCAACGGCGAGCCCAGCCTTCATCGCCCATACGCCGCCGCGACGGCCGGGGCCGCCGATGCCGTAGCCGTCGAGAGCGGCCAGGCTGTCGCCGCGAAGGGAGGGGTAGCCGGGCAATCCGGGCAGGCTCGAATGACCCCACGCCTGCCGGGCGGGACCGAGGTTGTCCCATAGCTGGCCGATACCGCTGCGGTTCGGGTAGAGCGAAAGCGGGCTCGGCGGGTCATGTGGCCCATAGATGTCGAGGCTGCGGTCGTACATGTAGGCGAGAAGCTCGGCGGTAGCGCCGTCGACCGCTCCGCCGTCGTGGCCGCGAACCGTGACCGAAAAGGATTCCCTGGTCCCGGGTCGCATCGTGTCGCGGAACGAGGTGAAGGAAAGCTCGAGCCGGCGATCGTCCCACGGCACGAAAACCTGCGCCGACCGGCGGATCAGCTGGTGGTCGCGCACGAGGGTGAGGGTGGCGCCGAAACCACCCCGATCGGCAGCCGTGATCGGGAACTCGACGACCCCGGAGCGTCCGGCACCGATCACCCGCCGCTCGACCCGTCGGCCGTCGCGGTAGATCTCGAGCACCATGTCCTGGGCGCGGAATCCCGTGAACACGAACAGACGCGCGGTTTCCCCGACTGCCACCGACGAGCTTTCGAAACCGAGCATCGCCGGCAGTGCGAGCGGAGTGCGTCGCGAGCCGACGACGACGAGGTTCTTGCTGGTTTCAAACTCGGCGCCGAACTCGTCTTCGGTCGTGTAGATCAATCGGTAGGCGCCGGCCGCCAAACCGGGCAGTGCGATTTCGGCCGAACCGTCCTCGCCATGGACAATCTCACCGGCGGCGATCTGCCGATCCTCGGACCAGCTCGCGAGGACCGCCTCCGGGTCGTAGTCCGGGTCCCAGCGTGGACGGAGAACGTCGCCTGGAGTCTGATACTCTTCACGACCGGCGGGAGGTGAGAGGCGGGGTTGATCGGCCGCGCGTGGGATGCCGTCGAGATCGGTACGGAAAACACGAACTGCGGCGGCTCGCTGGGCGGTCAGGAAACCGAGGTCGGCAACGATCCGCGCCTCGACCGACACGAAACCGAGTCGGAAGACGCGCTCGGCGGAACGGGTTTCGCCACCCTCGTCGGTGACATCGACGCCGAGACGATATCGGTAGGTGACGCCCCGCTTCGCCAGCCGCTCGTCAGCGGAAGGCGTGAAGCCGAGGCGAAAGCGACCCTCGTCATCGAGGCCGGTCTCGCCGGCCGCCACCACCTGCGCCTGAGTCGAGGGCGATGGGTACCACCAGGACCACCATCGCGGGTAGACCGGTTCCCGGGTCACTCGCCACGTCACCGAGCCGGTGACCACCGGCGGCCCGAAGTAATAGCGCACATCGCCCGAGAGCTCCGCTTTCCGGTTGAGGCGCAAGGGATCGTCGGGGTCCGCGACACTGACCTCGAAGGTGGGCCGTTTGTACTCTTCGACTCGGAGCCAGCTCTGGCCGCCGTAGGATGTGCGGAGCCGCCAACGTCCCAGCAGTCGGCCGGCGGGGATCTCGAACGAGCCGGAAGCCGAGCCGAAGTCGTTTGTCGTCACGGTGGCAGTCGCCGCTTCGTCATTGTTGGCATCCACCAACGAGACCTGGATGGAGGCGTCTCCGACCGTTTGGTAGCTGATGTCCTCGCCGCCGCCGCGGTATGCCACCACTTTCCAGAACAGCTTCTGTTGCGGACGGTAGACCGAGCGATCTGTGTAGATCAAAGCCGACGAGGACACACCCCGCTCGCCTTCGTCATAGGGATAGAGGCGATCGGCATCGAGGGCGATATCGTCGCCACGCCGGGCCATCAAGAAATACTGGTCGCGTTTCCAATAGGTGTGGTCGAATCGCACTCTCCCATCGTCGCCCGTCCTTTTCCTTTCGATCACACGGTGACCGCGCTGGTAGTCGTAGCGGTAGAGCGAGACTTCGACGCCCTTGGAGGCGCGGCCGCTCGTGCCCGAGCGAACAGTGACCTCGTACCCGTTGCCGACATGCCGTCTGACCAGCACGAGGTCCGAGAGGATGAAATTCTCCGCGATCATCTGATTGCCGCGACCGGCGAAGTCGGCCCGCATCGAGGCCGCCACCAGATAGGCGCCCGGCTGGGTGAGCTGCGGCACGTCGTAGGTGACGTGCGACCGGTAGTCGGGAGTCGGCGGCAACCCGATCTCCCACTCGGCATCAGGGGGGCCGGCCATGATCTCCTCGGCTTCACGGTGGCCCGGCAGGAGATTGTAGTCATCGGAGCTCTCGACAAAACGGCGGAGGTCGAAGCGCCAGGCGCGGAAGTGGAGCTCGGTGAAGTTGCGGTGGGTGATCTGGAACGAGCGCCGGCCCGCACCGTCAACGGCCATGGCCGCGAGGCTGTAGGAAGGCGCCTCGATCGAGGCGACGATGTGGTTGCAGCGTTGGCCGCCGATGCTCTGGGGATGACGATCGCGGCCGGCGAGGGCGGAGGCACGGGCCCGCACCAAGGCATCGGGATCAGTCTCCGCTTGAATGAACTCGGACAAGACGGCCTGACCCATCGACCACCACTCGAGGCTGTGGTCAAAACTCTCCTGCACTTCCTCGAGGTGGCGCCGGATGGCAAGCCTGTCCTCAGACGTATCGAAGGCCGCGTGCAGCCGGCGCAGCCTTTCGAGCCGGGTCTCCAACGCCGCCTCGGAGCGTCCATCGGCCCGGTGCCATGCCTCGAGGTCGTCGAGCAGGGCGCCGATCTTGAGGAGTGGGTGAACGGTCGAATCGCCGAGATCCAGCTTCGACGAAACCTTTGATTCGCCGTTGATCAGAGCCGTGAGATCGAGCTGGAAGACACCGTTCGACTCGGCCGGGCTCCAGAATGAAGAATCGGCCAACAGCTCGACCCACAGGTAGGTGACGGCGTCGCGCAGGGTGCCGCGGATCCGCGGCGGGTAGTTGTTCTGGTGGATGTAGCGGGAGAGCTCGCCGAGGCTTTCGCTCCCCCACTCCTCGCGGGCCGACCACACCGCGAGAAACGCGCGGTCCGCCTCCCCGACGATCTGCTCGAGGTCCCATTTCTTGAGGTCGAGGTCGCCCGATGTCTCGACCCTCTCGCGCTGGCGGATCTCCCAGGAGTAGACCCGGGCATATGTGGCCAACGAGTTGGCGTAGTAGAGCTCGAGGACTGCCTGCGATACCGCATCCTCCGGCCACGGCTCGGTTCGCAGAAAGCGGACCGCAGTCTCATATCCGTGCAGCGCCATCCGCAGCTTGGTCTCCTCGACCAGGGCGCGGGTCCACTCGGAGGCGTTACCGTCCCGCTCGGCGCGCTCGCGGATCGCCTCGACCGCCTGCGTGGCGGCCTCGAACTTCTGCTCCGAGGTCAGGCGCTCAACGCCATCCCAGGTCACTGGCTCTCGGCCGGTGATGGTAACCGGAGTCACCTCGGGGGGCGGGTCGTCACCGACACCAGGTGACGTCAACGCTCCCAGCGCCGCGGCCGAGACGACGACGACAAGGGCTGAAAGGAGGACAATCTGACGCGAGCCGGAGTGATGCAGTGTTTTTCGCATGGCACCAGTTTAGACACAGCAGGAGCGCAAAAGTTCCAGGAGGTGCCTCTCGCCCACGATATGGGCTCCTGACACGGGACGAGAAACTTGGGGCTTGGGGCTCGGGGCTTGACGTTTGGGGTGGGACGGACGTCGAGCCTCACGTCTCGAGCCTCGCGCCCTGGGTGGGTGTGCGGACAAAAAAACCGGGCGCATTCGCGCCCGGCACTGAGGATTTCTCAAAGGCCCGTCTACATCTTCTTTGGCTTCACCATCCCTACCTGTTCCAGAATTTCCATGTCAACGGGGTTCTCGAGGCTCCACCTCGCCCCCTCGGCGATTTTCGGGTCGGCATCGCCCGCGATCTCGGTCAGCACTTCGGACGCCCGCTCGCTCTCCTCCGGCGTACCAAGATCGAGGATGATGTTGAGGCCGATAAGAGCCTCGCATCGCATCCTGCGATCGGGTGCGCTTTCGGCAGCCTCGATGACAGCATCCAGCTTGCCCGGTTGCAGACGAAAGACGACCTCTCCCCGATCATTCTGTTGAAACGAATCCAGAAGATCGGTCGAGGTGAGGTGTTGTTTGGTGAAGAGTCGCTGGGGGGCCACTTCACCGAGAACCACCGACGCCAGGAGCGCGAGCTCGAGATCGCCGTCCGCGAGGGCGCGTTCATAAACACCTCTCGTCGCGATGTGGATGGCGGCCAGACCGACAAGGTCGCTGATGACCACGACATCCTCCTGGCGGAGGAGGCGGCCCAGCCGGATCGCACGGCGGAAATCTGTCATCGCCGCCTCAGTGGTCTCGGCATTCAGACCCCGGGCGACCCAGGAGCGGACGAAGTTCAACGGAAGCAGCAGATTCGTGATCCTGGTCGCGTACCCGTCCAAGGGGAATATCTCCGGGTAGAAATCCATGGTTGCCTGGTCGCACCACGATTCGGCCTCGAGCAGCAGCGGGCCATCGACCCGTCGTTCCATGGCGGCGGTGGCATCGGCCGCGCGGGGACCAACCTTCTTTTCAAAGAGTGCAAACCACTCCGCGGCGTTGGCAGTACCGTTGCCAAGAGGAGCCAGCAGGTCGAGGTCGGTTTGAAAACGCAGAGGCCAATCCTTGTTGGACGGACACGTCCAACAGGGCACCTCGAGGTCGGTAACCTGCAAGGCCGGAGGTTCAGGAACGGTAGCGCGGGGTGCGCTCGGCACGACGAGCGATCTGTCGCGAGCAATCAAGCGCGCCCCGAGCGAGCCTGCCAAAACCACGATCACCGCTGCCGCAAGTACAACGGGCCACATTTTCGAGCTACGGTTCATTGAAGTCATAGCAAATTCCCTTCCAGATCGAGTTCGGTCAGGCCGTCGCCAGCGGCAAAGAGCCCGACGATCGGTTGAACGTTTTCAGAAATCTGGATTGGACAAAGGAGGTCGACAAATTGCTCGTCGACGTGGTTCTCCGCTACCAAATCCGGGTCCACCCGACTCGGAACGGCGCCGTTCCAGGGAACAAGGAAGACGTGCCCGGCCAGGAGCAGGGCTGCAGCACCCGCCCACACCAGCCGAATCCCCCGGTTGTTCCAGATCGTGGACCACATGTCGGTCACATCATCAGCGGCCATGCGCGCATGGGCCGCGGCCAGTACCCTCGAACGCAGTTCGGGCGGAGGTGGCGGCGGCTCGAAACCATCTATCAGTCGTTCGATATCAGGCTTCATCTCTGCCCTCCATCAGTTTTCTGAGTTTTTCAATACCGTTCCGATACCGGCTCGCAGCGGTGAACTTGGGCACGCCGATGATCGCGCCGATCTCCGCGAACGTGCATCCGGCAAAATGTTTCAGGTAAATGACCACTCGGTGGGTGTCCGGCAGGCTGGCCAAAAGCGCCGACACCTGGGTTCCCTCGAGCGTCCGCTCGTTGTCGTCGGCGGCGACGGTGAGGTATGCACATTCTTCGAGAGGCTCCGTATGGCGACTGCGCCGGCGACGGGTCACGTCGATCGCGGCACGGTTCGTCACTGTCAAGAGCCAGGCCCTGGGATTTCGGACCTTCACCAGCCTGGCGCCCTGCTCCGCAAGCCGTACGAACACGTCCTGCACCACGTCGGCTGCATCCTCCCTGGACCCGGTCTTCCATAGGGCGAGCCCGTACAGCCGCGGCGCCGCAGCGTCGTACAGCTCATCGAGAACGGCCAGACGACCCGCCGCGAGGTCGGCGAAGAGGTCCCGCCAGTCGTCGGCGGCGGGACGGTAGGGCCCCTCAGGCTCGTGATAATGAGGCGGCAGATTGTCAGTCACGGCTTCCACATTACTTCAGACGTTCCAGCCCCCGGCTTTTGTCACTCCGTCGAAAAATCGCGGCAAAGGTGATTGGGAAATCCGAAATCCAAAATCGGGGTTGGGGCGAATCGGCCGGAATTCCTAATTCCGAATTCCTAATTCCGAATTCTCCCCTGCTACGATGCCCCCATGCTCTCCGCCGTCGTCCTCGCCTCGATCATGGCCGGTGCAGCCGTCAGCCTGCTGCGCGCCATCAGGGTTGAAGACCGGATCCAGGAAGTACTGTCGAAGACCGCAGCGTCAGCGGCTTTTGTGATCCTCGGTGCCATCAGGTGGTCGAGCGGTGATCCCGTCGGTGGATGGCTTGTCGCCGGCCTGGCATTGTGTGCGGTAGGCGACGTCCTGCTCCTCGGAGAACGAACCTTCGACGTCGGGCTAGTGGCCTTTTTGCTTGGCCACGCCCTCTACGTTGTCGGCTTTCACGCGGCCCTTCCGGTCGGCCGGTGGTCGCTGCTGATTCTGGCGCCGTTGATGATTGTCAGTGGCGGAGCTGCACGGTGGCTATGGCCCCACCTCGGTCGTCGGCGTTCGTCAGTCCTTGCTTATATCGTCGTCATCTCGGTCATGGTGTGGGGCGGCGTCTCAACACTCGTCAAGGGCGCTCTTCCTTGGACCGCGGCCGCAGGCGCCCTCCTCTTCTACCTGTCGGACCTGGCCGTTGCCCGACACCGGTTCGTTCACCAATCCTTCATCAATCGCGCGCTCGGTCTCCCGACCTACTACCTGGGCCAGCTCCTCCTTGCCTTGACCGTGGGCGCACGTTAGCCTCTCCGTCGCCAGGAGGATTTTCATGAGAGCTCGAGTCGTCGTCGTTCTTGTCATCGCAACCATTGCAGCTTTTTCCGCCGCCGCACAGGGCAGCTGGAGCACTCGTACCAGCGCCGGAGAGTACGCATTCGCTCGCGGGGAGCTCGATCGCGCCGAATCCGAGTTTCGCGCGGCGCTTGAAATCGCCCAGGGATTTCCCGCCGGTGACCGTCGGCTCGAGACGAGTCTGGAAAACCTCGC
>Ga0307425_1001446_pt1 | contig 14140 bp, 10 predicted proteins | sample SalMarWE160330MG_FD_202152 | JGI IMG/M metagenome (GOLD analysis project Ga0307425, IMG submission 202152) | Salt marsh sediment microbial communities from the Plum Island Ecosystem LTER, Massachusetts, United States - WE1603-30 | ecosystem: Environmental > Aquatic > Marine > Intertidal zone >... | reverse complement strand
AACACAGGCGATGCTTCGGAAAAGTCTCGATGCTCTGGTGCGGATGGACTCCAAGCTGGCGTATGAAGTTTGTGCCGCTGACGATGAAATCGATGCTATGGATCACCAGATGCACCTGAAAGTGCAGGATGCAATTCATATGCGTCCGGACCAAATCGAATGTTTAATTCACCTGCTATCAGCATCGCGCCACCTTGAACGTGTAGCGGACCACGCTACGAACATTGCCGAAGATGTGATTTACATGATCGAGGGCCGAATTGTCCGGCACAAAGCCGAGGACTACAAATAGTGAACCTCTCGTGTTTCATGTTTTCATCGAATCCAGCTCGATAAAAGCAATCGGCAGGAAGATAAAGACCGGCAGCCACGCCCAGAACTCCGGCATGACCTTGTCAAAGACAATCTCCGTAGCGAGTATTTTGCAGGCAAAACTTGTAATAAAACACGCTCCGGTCAGGGCAAAGCTGATCATCACGGCAGACTTTACCGACTTTGGATCGCGACAAACCAGTAAAGGCAGGCTTATCATGAGCATTACCAGATTTATTAGCGGATCGGTAATGCGGAAATGCTTCTGGCTGGAAAGCTGAGCCATGTCTCTAATTTGAATTTTTTGTGCTTCGAGAGCCGTCAATTGTCGCAACGATAACAGAGTTTTGTGCTCGGATTCGCACCTGACCGGGATGTCTTTTGCCGTGAGGTCGCTGGCATAAAAAGCTATCGGCTGGGGACCTTTTCCGGAGCCTCTTTCAGTCAGCAGGCCGTGAGGAACCCACTCGCCGGTTTCCGGAGATTGTGTATACAAGTCCCATCGACCGGTTTTATCATTATAAACCGCTTTTTTAGCATCTATACGCCCGGTCACCTCCCAGATAAGGGGTCTGGAAGTCGGGCGGCGCAGTAGGATTGTGGGATCATATAGAGTTGATGTTTCCACGTCGAATTTTAGTGAGCAGATGAGTGAACCTTTGCCGTCACTGATAAATCTCACTCTATACCATTCCTGGCCGGGAATATCATTGTGGCTGCGCACGAGCTTGTCCGCAAGCGGAGGTATAATAAATTCCTGGTCGATCACCAGCACACCGGTCAACAGCAGCGCGAGAAACACTATCGGAAAAATTATACGCTTCAAGCTGACACCCGAAGCCATTACGGCCACCAGCTCGTTATGACGGACCATTTTGCCGAACGAAAAGGCCGCCGCTACTACGGTTATCATTCCGGCAAAATCCCGAAAGTAAAGGGTGTTGTTAAGAAGGTAAAATGTAAATATGTTTTTGATAACAGCCGCGGTGCCAAGGTCGGTATGCTGTGTGAACTCGTCTAAATTCACGAATAGATCAATGATTATTCTCAGCCCCACCAGCACACAAAAGGCTATGCAATAACCTATCAGAAAATTCTTCGCAACGTATCTGTCCAATATTTTCATAATTTTGTCCGACCTATCGCGGGCCGTCGACGCTTATATCCGGCCCCGGGTTTAACCGGGGCTTCGTCATTACCTTAATTCTTCAATAACTGGTGGTATATCACGACAACCAAAAGTAACAAAAATACCAATCCCGCCCACATCACAGCCACACCCGTAATGCTTTCGGAACCGGGATTGTTGATAAGGTTTTTGCCGCTCATTATGCAGACTATCAGCACTGCGGCAGGGATACAACTTGCACCGAAAGCAGTGAGCAGATGTCCGCCCTTCTTTATTATGCCCAGGCCGATGCCGATCAATATCATTGGTACGCAGCCTGCTCCGAAAACCAGCCGGGTATGTATCTCAGCTTTTATTCGCACCAGCACATAGTTTATCTCTCTCTGAAATCTATTTTGCAGAGACTTCAGATTCTTGCTTGGCTTCAGCCCCGAGAGTTGTGACAAATCCGAAGCTAATTTTTCAACTCTTAATGAACCACTTTCGGTTTTAAATACATTTGCAGCGACCTCTGTCGCCCGGGGCGGTATCAAACCGCGAATAATATACCGCATCATCAATTCATCTGATCCTTCCTCCCTTACATTGTCGATATCCATCGTCAAAGTCGGCGCCAGCTTATCGCCCTCGATGTGCAGCAGGGCTTTCTCGCATATTAAAGTGCGTAAAGTTTCTTTGCTGTCAGTATTATATTCTTTGACGACTATTTCGTCTTTGCCTGAGAGTTCTACTTCTTCATCTTGTGCACTGCATTGACCGGCGATAAATTTGACTGAGTTCGGCATTCCAAGCAGTTCATAGAATCCGCCTGTATCATCTGCACTTTCCGGAGGTATTTTTTTGCGTTTGGTTATTCCGGCGTTAATATCTTGCGCTAATAACTCTATGATGACTTGAGCGTAAGTCTCGCGTGCCAGTTTCTCGATCGGGTAAAAGTTCATCAAGTCGGCTTCGATTTTTCTCATTTCATCTATCTTTTTGAATTTTATCTCATCGCTTAACAGTGAGCCGAGTTCCGCCGTCACCGACCCCCATTCCGCCCCTGCCTCCGACTCTGCGCCCATTTGGCCTGACTTGTACGCTAATATCCGTACTTCGTTGAATCTTTCATGCGGATTGAAACTCACTTTGGCAGCTTCGGCGGTAAAAATGTTTTTTATTTCGTTGTTTTTCTTTTCGATTACAATCACACCCGAGAGAACATCTGTTTCCAGGTCGGCATGGTCGGCGTATATCAGGTACCGGTAGTCCGGCGGCAGCTCATAATATCTTTTTCGCTGGATATTACGGAAAAGTATTTTCTTGGCGTCGGTCTTAAGAGATTTTTCCGCGCGTTGCACAAAGACAGGCATTACGTAGAAGCTTAAAAACAGGTTTGCAACCGCCACTATAATCGCCAGAACCAGTCCGGGATAAACCAGCCTTATCAGGCTTATTCCGCTCGCCCTGCAGGCGTCAAGCTCGCTATCGCTTGCGAATCGTCCGTAAACCAGAGAGCACGCGAACAAAGCGCCCATTGGCAGCACAAAAGTCAGGGTTATCGGCAGAAAATAGCCCATAAGGGAAAGCACCTGGCGAGGTCCGACGCCAAATTCCTGAACCGGCTGCAGAATGCTGCCCAAGCTCAACATTAGCGTCAGAGCGACCACCGCTAATATAAAAACCCGCAAAAGCTCGCGAAATATGTATCTATGCAATGTAAAAAGCATTTTGTTTTTTAATCCTTAGCTATTCAACCACGTCAGTTTTGAAAAATAATTCTCTATACCTGTCAGCCAACCCTTTCCTTACCAAAAAGATTTTGTGCAGCTTTTACAAATTACTATTTGATCCTGTTGAGCCGTTTTATGAAGCGACCTTATTCTCTTATATGATTCGTTTTTCCAGATTTCAGATATCGACACTTTGTTTAAATCTCCCAGGATAACCTGGCCTTCATAGTCGAGGCAGCACAAAGCGACTTTCCCGCTGGACAACACGGTGAATGTCTGCCATACTCTCGAACATGGTTTCCTTATTGCTGATTTCCCGGCGTGATCCATTATCGAATCGGTCCAGTTGTGAACCTTGCCAAAGGAAAATCCGTCCACGCAGTTCTCCAGCGACCTGATAGTTTCGCTTTTGTCCGAGGTGCTGCAACAGGCAACCTTTATTTTCAACGGGCTTTTCTTGAGGTTCCTGATTCGAACGAGTTCTTTGATATTTTCTATTATTGTATCGAACTTGAGCGGAGGCCGTATCCGTTCGAATTCTTCCTGTGTAGCTCCGTCGAAACTTACTTTAATTTGATCAAGTCCCGCATCTACAAGCTCATTGCTCTTGTCGGCTGTGAGGAGTGAACCGTTTGAAAATATGACCACTCTTTTAATACCTTTTTGCTTGGCATATCGAACGCGTTTAGCTAAATTCTTATCAAGTAACGGCTCGCCGAAATTGTGTAAATGAACATTGCCGCAATTATATTTGGAGCATTCATCTATTATTTTTTCGTAATGGGCATCATCCATGTGACAGACCGGCCGTTGCATTGCCCGATGCGGGCAGATTACACACTTTGCGTTACAGGCATTAGTTGTTTCGATCCGTACAGTATTGGGGAACTTGCTTAGCACGAGGTTGAATGCACTTCCAACGAGAGAGCAGGACATTCTTGACAATTTTCCGCTGTTCCGTTTTGTTTTGTTAACCACTCTTTGTCCTTTTTCAGGCTCATCGGGCACTGGTTGTAAAATTGCTGAGGACGTCCTCAAATATATGCCCATCCGGCGTAAAAACCATACCGTCAATTTCCAACCGTCTATTTTGTAGCCTCGATTATCAATAGTAGACAGTATTTTGCAATAAAATTCCACGCCGTTCCCTTATGGACTCATACGATAACGGCAACAAATTCCTGATATTCTCATCATTTTCTCATCTGTTGCTTTGTATTATGATGTAGTATACGGCCCGGAATGACCAATATAATATTGGCCGGCGTGAAACGAAGTCGCAATGGTTGGTAAAATGGCGAATCGAGCGTTTCGATTTACACAGGAATGCAATTCATAAGAAAGGAGCAGATTATGTTAAATCGGCGGATAACAACAGCTTTATTAATGTTAGGGCTTTTTGGTGTTGTAGCAGCTACCCTGTCGTGTGCTGCCGAGGTAAAATTCCAGGACACCTTCAACGTCGAGAAGACCGCCCTGGCGGACAAAGGCTCGAACACCTACATGATCCTCAATCCGGGCTACAAACTGATTCTCACAGATGGTAAGGACACTCTGATGATCACGGTCCTGGATGAGACGAAGATGGTCGATGGTGTAAGAACACGCGTCGTCGAAGAACGCGAGACTAAGGGCGGCAAACTTGATGAGGTCTCCCGCAACTATTTCGCCATCGATAAGGCCACCGGTGATATCTATTATTTCGGCGAGGATGTCGATATGTACGACGCCGACGGTAAAGTTACCGGCCACGAGGGATGCTGGCTGTCCGGCCTGAACAATGCGAAGTTCGGCCTGATGATGCCCGGTAAACCAAGGCCCGGCAGCCGGTATTACCAGGAGATGGCGCCTGAGGTGGCTATGGATAGAGCGGAAGTTGTCAGCGTCAGCGAAACGGTTAAAGTGCCCGCAGGGACGTTCAAAAATTGCCTGAAGACCAGTGAATCGAGTAGCCTGGAGAGCGGAGTCGAGGACAAGCTGTTCGCCCCCGGTGTCGGCCTGTTGAAGGACGGCGGCTTTAAGCTTACGAAAATCGAGGTCCCTCTGCGCGATACGGCTTTACCCGATTCGGTGGCGAAAACCTTCAAAGCAACGTTCCCCAACGCTGAGATTCTCAAGGTGGATGTGGATGCGGAAGACGGCGTCGCTGTCTACGACCTGGAATTTAAGGATGGGGCGACCGAGAAAGAAACGGATATCACAGCCGACGGAACTATGCTGGAGTTTACGATAGTAGTTGATGCTGAGGATGTTCCGGCCGCAGCTATGAAGGCTGTCCGGCGGGCCGCCCGAGGTTCAGTGATCGGGCGGATCGAGTATATCGAGATCAGCTATGAGGCCAAAAACGGCAGGGTTGTCAAACTGCCCGAAACCGTAATCAATTATGCCGTTGAGATGACCAGAGACGGCAAGACCACTGAGATTATCGTGAATGCTGACGGCGATGAAATCTAACCGGCCACGAAAGACACCTCGACATATTTTGGACCCGTGACCTCTATGACGTAGCTGATCCGAGAGTACAAACAGGGTGATGTAGGTTACGTTTATTTCACAGGGTGAACTTGAATTTCCCGTCAGGGATCTTTAGGCTGTCTCTTGGCTTTTGAATTATGTTTTTTTATGGACAAATAACCCACAAGATCATATAATAAGACTATAAGAAACATGAAGTAGTACATTTTCCTGGGGGATCGTGGTGGTTTGACCTCGATTCCGTGGCTTTGCGGAGACCATGAACGAGGATCGTTAGAAGGGTGACCGTATCATTAGAACTGTTTTATTCGTAATTGTTTGTGTAACGTGCTTCGTCGGTTTGGCTCACGCCGATTGTCCTCTGGGGGATTTGACGGGTGATTGTCAGGTTGATATCACTGATCTACAAATCCTCACCGAACAGTGGTTAACCGAATCCAATACACTTGTGGATTTAAATGGCGATGCGCGCGTAGATTCTGTCGATTTGGCCATTCTTGCGAACCACTGGCACGAAACGGGCTGTCCTACCGTCATCAACGAATTACTGGCTCATTCGCATAGCGAAGCGCCGGACTGGATCGAGCTTCACAATGCAGGCTCTCTTGCCGTCAATATCAGCGGATGGTTCCTCAGTGACGACAAGAACGATCTATACAAATACCGGATTGCCGACGGTACGGTGGTCGAACCGAACGGGTACGTCGTTTTTTACGAGGACGAGCATTTCGGCAATCCTATGGACCCCGGTGCGCTGGTCCCCTTTGCGATGAGCGAGAACGGAGAGACTTTGTATCTCTACTCCGGCGATGATGAGCTTTTTCCTCAGTATTTGACTGAGGAAAGCTTCGGTGCATCCGAAACGTGGATCTCATTCGGTCGATATCGCAAGAGCACCGGGGACTACGATTTTGTTCTTATGAGTGAGTCCACGCCGGGGCGTGCCAACGCATATCCTTTGGTGGGTCCCGTGGTCATCAACGAGATCATGTACCATCCCGACCTTGTGGCTGGCGCTGAATACATCGAGCTTCTGAATATCAGCGATGCTCCTGTCACTCTCTATGACGCAGATGCGGCCGAACCCTGGCGGCTGATGGACCCAAACCTCTGGTTTCCCACGAATCCACCGGTGACATTGCAGCCTGGTGAATACCTCGTGCTGGTTAAGGATTTATCGGCATTCAACAGTAGTTACGCAATTCCCTTAGGCGTGCAGGTTATTGAATGGAGTTCGGGCAAACTCGCCAACGGAGGTGAGCAGCTCGTGCTTGCCAAGCCCGGCGATGTCGATAACCAGGGTACACGCTACTGGATTCAGGTTGACGGGATCAGTTACAATGATGGTTCTCATGGCGACCTTTTCCCAGGCGGGAGTGATCCGTGGCCGGTCGAGCCCGATGGGCTTGGTTCCTCGCTGAGCCGTCGGCTTTCAGACCGTTACGGCAACGACCCGAACAATTGGAAGGCAGCTATTCCTTCGCCAGGTCGAGCCAACAACTGAGAAACCGGTTCTACGCCAATGTGCCTGAGCGAGCGGTTCACATAGCAAGTTCAACAGGCGGAAAGGAAAGACATCACTCGCTGGCTGCCGTGTTGTAAAGAGAGTCGATGGCTGCGGCAGCCGGCACTGCGATACTTTCACGGGATGTTCAGCGGGTCGATATCTTTGATTTTGTCGGCATAAATCTCGTGCGGATATTTACTCAGCAGCTCTTTGCCGTATTGGGCGATCAAAGCTTTATTCTGCTTGCTCATAATTCTGCTTTTAATCTGTCCATCCATATTACTTGAGTATTGCATCTCTTTGCCGGGAGCCTTTTCCAGTATCTTGACGATGCGCCAACTAATACCCTGGCGGTAAAAACCCTTCACGGGCCCGACGATACTATTCGGATCACCCGCCCATAAATCCTTCCAGAATAATCCCTCGCTGCTGGGATGCGTAGTAAAGGGTTTGCCCTGTTTTTCGAGTGAGTATTGTTGTCTGATTGCTTCGAAATCCTTGCCGCTGTCAAGATCATCTCTTGCCTGTTTGGCGGTTTTAAGGTCCTGACACCATATCAGGTCGATCTTAAGGCTTTTGCTTGTCCCGAACGATTCTTTGTTTTGGCCAAAGTAGGCGATGATCTGCTCGGTTGTCGGTTCTTTAAGTTCCTTGCGTTTTGCGGATAAGACTTCACTGAGCAGCCTCCTGTCCTCATAATCTCTTACCTGTTTTAACAGATCTTTATCCCGGTCGAGCCCGAGTGTTTTGGCCTCAGAGACCAGCAGCGGCATTCGAAGGGCCCGCTCCAGTAACTGATCGACGCCTTGCGGAGTATTCAGATCTCGCGGACGTCGCGGCGGGACAATATCACAGAGCGCTTCGAACCAGTCTTTCAGCGTTATCTGTCCATTGTTATACTGTGCCAGCACAATGTTTTTCTCGACATCCGTCAATTCTTCTTTCACCTGAGAGGTTTCGATCCAGGATGCTCTGCGCGATTGTTTCGAATTACTTAACAGCCTATCGTGAATTTGGATGACTCGCGGGAAATTCTGGCTTAACTTCGAAACACGAGACTTGCTGTATATCTGGCTGTAATACTGATTCAGCATTGTGTTGGTTTTTGCTCTTTCGATCATCGCTTTCGCTCGTGCCTTGTCCAGCTTGGGATCGGCCTGCATTTTCTGAGTTATTTCATCCTCTGTGATATTGATTTTGCCTTGAATGATCCTTTGTAACAACAGATTGACAAGCTTTGTTTCCATGAACCTTGTGACCGAATTACTGATCGTTTCATTTTTGAGATAACCCTGCGCGCGGGCTTCGATTATCATGGCCTTCTCCGCGAGCATTTTCATAAGCACCGTTTTAGCATCGACCGGCTCGATGTTCTCATCGTAGTTTTCATAATCATAGGGATAAAGCTCGGTCATCAGCTTCTTCTCAAGCTCTTCTCTTGTAATCACGTAATAGGCTATTCTCGCAACGGTGATTGATTCGGCGGCAGCAGACTTGACGCCAGGCTGTCCATTTGACTGTTGTCCCGCAGAAACAGAAGTCAAAGAAAATGCAAAAATCAAAGTGCAAAATGCAAAAATATTGAAATCGGCCCGAAAGGCCTCCTCAATTTTGATATTTGATTTTTCAATTCTGATCTTATTTGAGGTGACCGCCTGCTTACCAGTCCGGCAACTCCGATAAAGGCAATGAAGGCCTGATGGGTTTGAAAATAACTTTATCATTTGTCTTTTTCCTTAGTTTCAGATGTGGACTTACTTCGCCGAACACTGATTATACTTTTCGGCAAGTTTAGCCCTAAAATAACAGTTTTTACCGGTTCCATTATAACTCTTCCGCCGGAAAAAGCGAGACTAAACTGCCACAGCTCGTCGTTTACAGCAAAGAATTGCAGGGTGGACTTAGCCGGCCGTCGATATGGCGACAGGCCCGATTTTTGTGTTTGCGTTAGAAATCAACAGTCTTTACAATGGTTTCAAGTAAAGTTCGAGAAATTATGTTATTGACCGGGTTCTGAGTAATTGAGCCTGATTTTGGAGTGATATATGTTCGCGAATACGACAAATAACTTCACAAGTCATAAATATTTTTGTGCTCTTGTTCTGCTGTGCTGTTGTGCACTGTGTTTTGCCGACAGGATTGTCCTGAAAGAAGGTCAGATTATAACCGGCAAGATACTTGTGGAAAAGCAATCGCAGTTGTACGTCGATATCGGCATAACGGTCCTGACAATTCCAAAGGACAAGATACTCGAATACAAGTACGGCGAGACTACCGAAGCAGAGGACGCTGACGCCAATGATGCGGGCACCGAAGCTGCATCGCAACCTGTCGATAACGCGCCCGATCGGCTGTACAAAACCGCCAATCTTAAAAAGACAACGATTGAGAAATGCGTGGACACAGTCTCCGAGGCGGTTGTAAAAATCTCGTCTCCGGGCGGTTCCGGCTCCGGCTTCTTCATTAACGAAGACGGATTCCTGATAACCAACTATCACGTAGTAGAAAAGGAAACCAGGATCGAAGTTACGGTGTTCCGAAAAGTAAAGAATGGCTTTGAAACAAAAAAATTCAAAAAGGTAAAAATAGAAGCCATCAATCCCTTTGTTGACCTGGCACTGCTGAAGGTCGAGGACCTCGGCGACACGAAGCTCCCGTCCGTTTACCTCGGCGATATCGGCCGCATCAATACGGGCGAAGAGGTCTTCGCCATCGGCAATCCGATGGGGCTCGAAAGAACCGTTACCAACGGCGTCATCAGCACGAAAAACAGGGCCTTCGAAGGACTTCTGTATATACAAACCAATGCCGATATAAACCCGGGCAACTCCGGCGGCCCGCTGTTCAATCTGGCCGGCGAGGTTATCGGCGTAACCAATATGGGATATATATTCCTCGGCGGACTCGGCTTTGCCATCCCGGTCAACTACGTCAAACATTTCATAGAAAACCGCGATGCTTTCGCCTACGACAAAGATAATCCCAACTCCGGCTACAAATACCTCCAGCCCGACCGAAGACGAAACAAAGCCAGGCCGGACTTCCTCAGGAAAAAAGATTGAGCCGAAGAAGACCGGGTATTGGGTGCAAAAATGCTACATCGGACTCAGAGACCAATTGTGTTCGGCGATATCTCGGACTTTAGTAAAACAGCAGTCTCTAACTCGCCCGTCGCGCGGCGTCTTCCGGCCTTCACTTTGGTCGAGCTGCTGGTTGTTATCGCGATTATCGCACTTCTCATGGCGCTGTTGCAGCCGGTGCTTTCTCTGGCAAGGGAAAAATCTCGAGAAGTGGCCTGCCTGAACAATCTCAAGCAGCTTCAGATCTGTGCGAAACTTTATTCGCTGGATAATGACGACTTTTTGCTGCCGAACCGAAATGTTTACCTGCTCGACACCAGATCGCCCGCGCCCGGCTTCAGCGATAAAATGACATGGTGTCCAGGCCTGGCGCCTTTCGACACCACCACTGAGAATATCGAGCGCGGCCTGCTCTTTCGTTACAACAAATCAACAGAGATTTACCGTTGCCCGTCCGACAAGTCTCGTGTCCGCACGCCGGAAGGGCAAATACTGAACATCCGGCGGACGCGCAGCTACAACCTGAGCGAATCCATCAACGGTTTGCCGTATGGTGACAAAACGGCCTACGTACCGAGCTTCACAAAGGAATCCGATATCGACGACCCGTCGCCGGCGGAGCTGTTATTCTTTGTTGATGTCCACGAGGAAAGTATCTTTGACTCCCACTTCGGCATCCCGCCCCGGGGTTGGGGATCCGCCGAGGAAATGCCGATGTGGTGGGACCTTCCGTCCGGCCGACACTCGCAGGGGGGTAACTTCTCTTTCGCCGACGGTCACGTCGAGCACTGGCGGTGGGACAAGCCGAAAATCTTCACCGAGTTCGGCCAGCTCGTCGGGCAGGACGGTGAAATCCAGGATTTCCAAAGGGTTCAGCGAGGCGTCAAATCAGTCACACAATGAACTGCCCGGCAGGATTTAAGCCGGAGCACGATTACTCCACGTACCTCATTTTTGAATTGGTGCTTTTTCGCCTATATTTTCGATATTCTGCTTATAGGATATTTTCAAGCCGCTGTTATCCACTTGCACCCACCTGACCGTCAATCCGGGCTCATCACTCTCGGGCCATTGTAACTGAGACCACGTTTCATCCGTCACTATGACGTGATAAAGTGGAACGAAAAATCGGGACCATACCGGCACATACCAGTTCAGATGAAGATGGCCTGCATAATTCGTATCCACGTTGTCCTTATAGTCGTTGAGGAAACTCTTTATCTTGTCCATCTCGCTTTCTGAAAAAACAAACCGGTCCGCAAATTCGAATCCGGTGTTAAACATCCCGATATGCGTCATAATGACTATATTCTCCTTTTTAGGCTTGGGGCATCGTTGGATATCATTTTTGAACCAGGGCCAGCTGCCGCCTGCGAAATCATGAAGCTCGCCGCCCTCATCGCCGGCTTTCCTGGTATTGAAATCGGGACACACGAAATGACAATTCTTATAATCAAAGGAGAAATTCTGAAGATACATACCGGCAACAGGAGCAGATGCTTTCCGCCAATTGTCAAGAATCCCGGAGAGGGTCTTAAAGTGTGGTCCGAAGACCTCCTGGAATTCCTTCTCACACCCGTACTGGACCTCATTATCGCCTATGAGGGGAATGTAAGTAATTCCGTTATTGCTGAGGCGGTCGAGTATTTTCTTTGCTGTTCTAAGATTTCGATTACTTCTTGAGCCGCCCCAGGCAATATCTCCCAACACGAAAGTCAGTTCGATATCTTTACTTTTTTTATTGTCGATGATCCAGTCAACCGCAGTCTCGAACTTGGCTTTGTGATCCGGATTTCCGTCGATATGCGGATCCGCGATGATTGCAAATGAAAACGTCTCGCCATACGCCGGACGAATAGCCGGAACAACTGCGCTTAACAGCAGCAGTGTAAGGTACTTAGAAAACCACGTTTTTTTACCCGCCGTCAGGGGGATCAAGTTCTCCGGCACTTTTCTCGGACCTCATTTATACTATCGTAATACAGTTATTCAGATTGGCGATTTCTGCTGATATTAACATACCCGGCTTCGATATGCAGATAAAAATATTGAATTTTAAGATGGATTTGGTATCCTCCAGGGTAAGAAAAAGTGAATAAAATGAAAGTGCCGGCATAGAATTAACAAGGCATTATTTTCCGGCAAGTATAGCCATGAGCATTTTTCGGTTAATCGAAAGCAGGGAGTCTTATGAGCAAAGGATTATCATCACACAATCCCGAAAGCATATCGATTGTTTTATGCGGACAGGCCGGTCAGGGTATTCAGACGGTCGAGCACCTTCTGACGCGAATCTTCAAACTCGCCGGCTTTAACGTATTTGCGACAAAAGAGTACATGTCTCGCGTACGCGGGGGAATGAATTCCACGAGCATCCGGATAGGCTCAGGGCCAGTCCGAGCCGCTGCCAGCACAATCGATATTCTTGTTCCTCTTAACAAAGGGGCCTTGCGGCACGTCGAGCGTAATATCTCCGCCCGGACGATTATCCTGGCGGACAAAGAAATGATCGGCGAGGATATTGACCAAACGAAGCACAAGTTCGTCGATGTTCCTTTTACCGGAACGGCGGCGGAAATCGGCGATAAGATTTATTCCAATGTCGTTGCCGTCGGAACTATGGCCGGCCTTTTCGGAGTCGAACTGCCGATGGCGGGCAAATACGTCGAGAAGTTTTTCTCCGCCAAGTCCGCAGATATAGTGCAAAAAAACCTCGCCGCGTTGAAAAAGGGCTTCGAGTTCGGCGCCGAGCTGATCAAATCCTCTAAAATTAATTTTAATATTGTCGGCGGCGCCGGCGTCGAAGACCAGGTTCTTCTCAACGGCGCCGAAGCGGTGGCTCTTGGAGCTATCGCGGGAGGCTGTAATTTCATCGCTTCTTATCCAATGTCACCATCAACAGGTGTGTTGGCGTTTCTCGCTAAGCACGCCAAAACTTTCGATATCATCGCCGAGCAGGCCGAAGACGAAATCGCCGCGATTAACATGGGACTCGGTGCGTGGTACGCCGGAGCACGGGCGATGGTGACAACCTCCGGCGGCGGCTTTGCCCTGATGACCGAGGGCGTAAGTCTGGCCGGCATGCTGGAAAGCCCGATGGTCGTCCATCTGGCCCAGAGGCCGGGACCGGCCACCGGACTGCCCACGCGCTCCGAACAGGGCGACCTGGAACTTGCTCTTTATGCCGGACACGGCGAGTTCCCGCGAATTATTTTCGCCCCCGGAAAAATCGAAGATGCCTTCAGCCTGACGCAGAGAGCATTTAACTTGGCCGACAAATATCAGGTGCCGGTTTTTATTCTAACCGACCAGTACTTCATAGATTCCTACTACAACACGGCCGCTCCTGATTTGTCCAAGTTGAAAATCGAAAAACAAATCACCCAAACGAAAAAGGACTATCGCAGATATGAATTCACAAAGAGTGGTGTCTCGCCGAGAGGCGTGCCCGGCTTTGGAGATGGATTGGTCGTCATAGACAGCGACGAGCACGACACCGAGGGGCATATCACCGAGGACCTCGACCTTAGAATCAGGATGGTCGATAAAAGGCTAAAGAAAGGCGAGCTGCTGAAAAAAGACAACATCCCGCCGGAACTGACGGGACCGAAGAATTATAAGAACCTGATTGTGTGTTGGGGCTCGACACGTAACATCGCAGAAGAAGCCGTGCAAAAGCTCGGCAAAGACGACGTGGCATTGCTGCATTTCAAACAGGTATATCCGCTGCCGGAAGAAACCGCTGAATATCTGCAAAAAGCCGAAAAGACAATCATCGTCGAGAACAACGCCACCTCCCAATTTGCCAAACTGATAAAACTCAATACGGGAATCGACATTGACAAGAAGATTCTCAAATACAACGGCCTGAGTTTTTTCGTCGAAGAGCTGGCCGAAAAATTGAAAGAAGTATTGTATTAGGAAC
>Ga0307425_1001444_pt1 | contig 14153 bp, 14 predicted proteins | sample SalMarWE160330MG_FD_202152 | JGI IMG/M metagenome (GOLD analysis project Ga0307425, IMG submission 202152) | Salt marsh sediment microbial communities from the Plum Island Ecosystem LTER, Massachusetts, United States - WE1603-30 | ecosystem: Environmental > Aquatic > Marine > Intertidal zone >... | reverse complement strand
CCCCGCCCTCGATGGTAATTGCTGCGCTGAAACCGGGATCCAGGGTGCCTATGTTCATCGTATCATCGGCGGCGCCCAGGTTGATAGCCAGTATTGAGGCGGGATTGACAAAGCTCAATGTGCTGATAAAACTGTCCGTGGCCCTGTCAAAGAAATCGCTCGATGCGCTGCGAATCTGCATTTCGCCGGGTGTAGCCGCGTCCTTATCTTCCAGCACCAGGTCGTCATTATAGGCGCTCCCGTGTATCACAACGGTATCAGCCACACTGGCGTCAATGATTGGCTCCATGTCCTCATAGGTGATCGTCTTATTATAGAGGCTGACAGACTCAAGGCCATTTCCGGCAGGGTTGATCACAGTAAACGGACCATCCTCTGCAGGATCTTCGGCGATCAGGCTGTCAAATCCCCCTGTGCCGCCACGCACGACCCCGCTCATGCTGCCATTTGCGAAAAAGACAAAGTCATCGTGGTTTCCTGCGCTGCCGCTTAAATTTTCAATGTCTAGGAACTCTGTCTGTTCATTGAGCAGACCCTCGTTGGGACCGTTTATTTCCCATACACAGTCGGTCCCGGGGCCTAAGATCGTGTCAATACCTTCGCCGCCCGAAAGGATGTCATCACCATCAGTGCCTTTCAATGTGTCGTCGCCCAAACCGCCGGAGAGGATGTTGTTCCCGTCATTGCCGGTCAAGACGTCGTTACCCGAACCGCCTATGATATTGTGGATATGGCTTACACCAGCTGTTCCCGTTGCTGACCCGGTCGTACCAAGAGAATCAGGCGTTGAAAGATCTACCATTATAGGGTTCAGACTCGAAAAGGCAGAGTAGTCAAGAGTATTATTGCCGCCGTTTCCACCGTCAATAGTCCCGGCAAGGTTTGCACCATCCTCGAAGACATAGGTATTATCGCCCTGACCGCCTATAATGTTTTCAATATTCCTTGAGTTTATGGTATGGTTCCCGCCTGCGATGGAGACCGTGCCATCATCATTTACGGTATATTCCCCGTCAGTAACGGTAACATCACCATTTGTGCGGATGACAAAAATCAAATTGTCTTGGATCTGGGAGAAGTCCAAGGCATCGGTATCTTCACCTCCATCGATGCTTGTGCCGGAGGTGTCAGGAAATGCCGAAAAGATGAAGGTGTCATCGCCCACTAACCCATTGACTGTAAGATCGTCTCCCGGATTTAATGTCTGAGGAGATGTGGCTCCACCCGTCACTTCTGCTGTATCCAGGGTAATGGTTTCATCGGCCGCAGTTCCATCAACCGTTATTGCGTCCAAAAGGAAGGCATAGTCAAATGGGTTGGAGGTCCCAAAGACAGGAAGTGCCTCTATTACGCCGGTGCTGTATTCCAGCACCCAGTCACCGCCCATATTAGGGCTGCCGGTGGCATCTATTGAAGCGGCCACATCAGCATCTGTCCATTCACTCAGGTCTTCAACAAAATCAACCCCGGTTTTTCCCTGTCCAACGCTGCAGCCATAAAGCAGAATGTCGCCACCAGGAGCCATGGACCTTTTCCATGTATTTAGCTCCGAGGTACGCTCCGCCAGGTCAGAGCTGTCTATCTGGCTACTGCCCAGCCGCAGACTACCCGCGGCGCCGTGAGATAGGATGTGAATGGCATCGATTCCTTCATATTTCGCCAACGTCTCGCTGATCTGGTCAATACCGTCACTATCGCGGTCAAGGACCACGACCTTGACAGGGGAATTGCCGTCAGTCTCTTGTGGACTAGTTGCTTCATCGTCTGGTACATTTGTTGTGTGGTTGAGTTCTTCAAGCAGAAACGAGTAATCAGGGACAGAGGGATCGACAAAAACGATTTCCTGTATGGGCTGCCGGGAAATTACCTGGGTAGCCTTTGCCGGGTCGGAAGAGGGCGTCTCAGGGGCGACCTCAGGGGAATCAGGGTCCGGGATGTGGGGCTGTTGATCCGCCTGCGCCAGCCCTACATCGATTTTCGGGCTATCTCCTGCAATTATTTCAGACTTCGTTAAGTCGCCTTCGTATTGCGCCTGAATAGGGACCAGATCAGGCAATAAATCGGCCCCCTCATGAAAATCATGAGGGGGGATCACGAGATCCGCAGACAGGAGTATTCGACTTTCCAACGCCTCAAATATAATCTTGCGTCGATTAGCGCCCTCCCTTGACCCAAATCTGCCCGACAAGGGTTTGAGTCTTCGGGCAATCTTTTTCATTCTATTCAACATTACTTGCTCACTCTCTTAAAGGGTTAGTTCGGGTGAGGTCCTAATAATTTTTGCATGCCTCTGGTATGTTGCTATACGATTGTATAGCTGTGATTATTTCAACCACTGATTGACCATGACAAGATCCTCCCTATTCAAGGTCCCCACTGCCTGTCTTAGACGTATGCTGTTAAGGATGTAGTCATATCGCGCCTGTGCGTAGTCCTGCTTTGCCAGGTAGAGGTCTCTCTCCGCATCCAGGACAGCAAGACTGGTATACAGTCCCGATTTGAAGCCATATTGCTTGGCCTTTAACGCAAGCTCCTGGGACACAACGGACTGCTCCAAGGCCTCCACTCTACTTATCGCACTTTTTACACCAAGATACGCCGCACGGGCCTGACGTTTGGCCGCACGGACCTGCCGTTCCATATCTTGCAACGTCGCTTGATAGCGATGACGAGCTTCCCTTGTTCGAGAACTCACATACCCGCCTTGGTAAATGGGTAAATTTAGTTGCAAAAGGGCCTCGCTCGTCTCTACTTCACTACCACCCCCGAAAAGTGTGCCATTCGTGTCCCGATTATTAAATCGTCCCACCAGGTCAAGGGTAGGGAAATGCCCTGATCTCTGGCGTTTCACTTCCCTCTGGGCCACCTCCACCGCATGACGCTGGACCTCAATTGCGAGGTTTTGCCTTAACGCCGCCTTGATCCACAGCTCAACATCGGCGGGATCGGGACTCACCAATGGCAGTTTGTCTTTAAGGTTGGAGAGCGTGCCCCCGAATTCTCCGCAGACCTCCCACAATGCCTGAAGGGAATCGTCCAGGTCGTTTTCCGCCTCAATCCTATGGGCCTTCACTGAGGCAAGGCGTGCCTTTGCGTCGTGAAGGTCAGTGATCGGGGCCAGGCCCATACCGTATCGGCCCTTGGCAAGCTCAAAATGAAGTTCTACCGCGGCCTGTTCCGCTTGAGCAAAGGCAAGCTTGTCCTGGGCGGACAGGGCCTCCAGATACAACTGCAAGGTCCTCAGCATCAGGTCCTGTCTGGCCATCTCAAACTCTACGTCGGAACGTTTGATCTCCTCCTTTGCCTGTCCCACACGCACTATGGATGAATAGTTGAAGACCGGCTGTGTTAACGTCAGTGTATAAGTCTTGGTGGAAAAATTCGTTTTTCCAGTGGCAAAGACACTATTGTCGCTGCTGACAATATCCTGTCTGGTTTCGATATATTCGCCTTGAGCGGCAAGAGTTGGGAGCAGGCCAGAATATGCCTGGGTAAGGGACTCGCGAGAGGCCTCATGTTCGTACTTGGCCCTTTGAAACGGTGGGTCATGCCTCTGGGCAAGTCCATATAGCTCCATGAGATTTTCCGCCAGCGCGAATCGGCTTGGAAATACAAGGCAAAATAACAGGGCTAACCATGCCGAATGTTTAATAAAAGGACTTATGGCCCTGCTTGATCTGGTAGTAGGTAAAATATAGCACTGTTTCATTGCAAAATCCTTTCTTTGCCAGTTTTTGAATAATTAATGATTTGGATGGTGGTAAGGTGCACAAGAAAACCTTTGCTTTATTTTTAGAGTGACCCCTAATTATATCATATTTTGTATGTTTTTGTCTATGTAAAAATGCCTGTAGGTATAATGTGCATCATCAATAAAAGGGGCAGCGGATTGCGGGCAAAGCAATTCTTGACTTTGAGATGCATAATATGTTTTTGTAACTACTCAGGTAGATAGGCTGAAGGCATTTAGGCTGTAGTATCGCAGAGTGAACCGTGCGTGATCACACAAAAGTCGGGCCGAGTATTTCCATTTTCCGAAATCCCGTTTGGTTCGTTCAGGGAATCATTTTACGAGGTGGGTCTGTCAAGACGGTTTAGGTATTCCGTCGAACATGACATTTCCGGATGCGAATTAAAAATTCTGGAGGCCGAGAAGATTTTATACGCCCTGAGGAGAACAATGCGCAAGAACTAATAGCCTTCAGGCTACGGCCTAAGCAACCTGAACAGTTACATGTTTTTTTAACCGATTAGGTTTAAAGTCTGGTTGATGTAGCCCTTTGAGGGGTTCGGGTTGGTTTTAAGTTTCGGCATCTAAAAATCTGCCATAGGCCATCAAGGCTGGAGGATTTTTGCATGAATGGAAAGGAAAGGATAAAGACGGCACTGGAGATAAAGCAACCAGATGTGGTTCCTATTTGGGAGATGGCCTACAATGAGCCCTCAATCATCGGCATTGCCAGGAATTTTGTTGAGGAAGACAGGCTTCCGGAGCCCAAGCTGGCTATGGACATGAACGATGAGGAGCGCTTTCAGCTCTTGGATGGGCTGATCACCTTTGTGCGCGAACTCGACCTGGACGGGGTAACAGCAATATCTCTTGCGCCTCGGGAGCGAGTGGACAAGGATCATATACGTGACTCGATTGGTGTGGTCTACCACCTGAGCGATTTTGGTGAGCCCTATCCGGTAGACGGCCCTATAAAAGAGAAGTCGGACTTGAAGGGCTTTGAGATGCGTCCCCCGGATGATGCCGACTTTCTTATGCTGGATTTGCTTCGTTCTACCTTCCCGGAGAGGGCGGTCGCATATCATATGCCCGCCACATTCAAACTCTCCTGGACCCTTAGGGGTACCATGGAGCGTCTATTGATGGACTATATCCTTGACCCGGGGTTGGCCCACGACATGGCACGCCTTGTTACCGACCACTGCTTTAGAGTGATTGATATGGCCTTTGACAAGGGCGCGGATTTTATTGCCTGTGAGGGTGATCTCGCGCATAACCCCGGTCCTATTATGAGCCCAAGTCACTATGATGAGTTCATCGGTCCATACCACAAGGAGATCTGTGACCGTGTCCACAAGAATGAGGGCAAGATAGTAAAGCACTCAGACGGCAAGCTTACGCCGCTTCTTCCATCGTTGATAGAAGCCGGGTTTGACGGCATCCATCCCATCCAGCCCCAGTGCATGGACATTGAGGAAATAAAGCGCGATTTTGGCAAAAAGGCCTGTCTGCTCGGTAATATTGACTGCACCTTTCTGCTGGTCTCTGGAAGTGCCGATGAGGTGAGGCAGAGCGTCAAGGAGACTATCGCAAAGGCCGGGCCCGGAGGGGGCTATATCATATCCTCTTCCAATTCAATACACCCGGGGTGTAAACCCGAAAATTACCTGGCAATGGTAGAGGCTGCGCGAGAATATGGACGCTACCCAGAGCTTGCAGGGGTGTGATAGGAAAACAAAATCTCCCAGTTTTCTTTGCGCCTGAGTGAGCGGAGTGAACGGGCGGTGAATAAAGATGACAACCTGATTTTTGGAAAGATATATGTGATAAGAAACTTCAGATAGTTAGCCAAGCAAATATGGCGATTTCAATTTATTTGGACAGCAATGGATTTGGGAAGTAGTTAACAAGGAGGAAACCAATGGAACAACTCAAGGAGATGGTAAAGACAGGTAAGGTAGATGATACGGTCAGGCGGGTAAGAGAATTCCTGGATAGAGGTACAAGTCCCGAGGTCCTGATGAGGGAGGCCATGATTCCTGCCATGGATGAGGTAGGAGATCTGTTCCAGAGTGGTGAGTTTTTCCTGCCCGAGATGTTGGTGGCCGGTGAGGCCATGCAACAGGGGCTTAAGGTGTTAAAACCGGCCCTGGTTAATAGCGGTGTAGCGCCCCTGGGCAAGGTAGTCATGGGTACGGTCAGAGGTGATCTCCATGACATCGGCAAGAACATCGTAGCAATGGCCCTTGAAGGGGCCGGTTTTGAAGTCATAGATCTGGGGAACGACGTATCGCCTGAAAGATTTGTTTCAGCTATTGAGGAGCACAAGCCACAGGTCATTGGGCTTTCTGCCCTGCTCAGCACAACCATGATCACCATGAAGGATATCATAGATGCAATCAAGGACGCGGGTCTACGCGAGCAGATAAAAATTATGATCGGCGGGGCCCCCGTCCGACAGGAGTTTGCCGACGATATAGGGGCAGATTACTACGGGCCTGACTCGACCTCTGGGATGAAATACGCCAGAGAGGTTGTGGCGGGTTAGGTCAGGGGACGGGACTTTACGCTTGACAGATCAAAATCATTTAACTATAGATTAGCGCCGAAAATAGAGGTAAGCCTCAGATATTTTGCCATAATCCTTTGAAATATTTGAGAGTCCAATATTTTTAATTTTAAGAAGCATGAGAAATGGATTGAGGATATAGCCCTGGTCACCCAGCTCGGCCTGACCATGGCAGGCTCGATCCTGTTTTGTTTTGCCATAGGGTATTATCTGGATAAATGGCTTAATACCAGGGGGCTTTTCATCTCCATTTTTATCCTGTTGGGGATTGCTGGAGGCGGTTATACGGCATACCGGCAGATTATCGAAGCTACCAAGGCGGATGGAAATGACGAAGAAGATAGAGAAAAAAGATAGCGATCTTAATCGACTCCAGAGGGGGACCTGTTCCTGGGCCATGAAGGCCACCCTCATGCTCGCCATTTTTTTTATAATCATTCACGAGACGGCTATTGCCAAGGGCCTCATACTGGGCACGTGCTTCAGTATTATTAACTTTATCCTGTTGGGGAAATCCATCCCCATGACTCTGGGACGGTCACGTGCCAGGGCCAGTATGGTAGGGCTGGCCTCCATTTTGTCCAGGTACGTTGTCCTCGCGATTCCCATGATTGTCGCTATCAAATCTGTTTCCTTTAATTTTGTCGCCGTGGTGGTGGGCATTTTTGCAGTGCAGATAGTGACATTGATTGATTACATAATAATCAGACCCATTTTGGAGGGGAGATAGGGCATTTCAGCAGGATGGACTAAAAGATATGGAAGAACTTGGTAACATTTCACAGCTTACGCTCAAACTATTTGGATTTAATCTGGTCTTCAACACGGAGACCATCATAATGACCTGGATTGTTATGGTTGCCTTGATGGCCTTTGGTTTCCTGGCGACAAAAAAGATAGGCCTTCTCCCGAATCCATTTCAGGTCGTTGGCGAACTCCTGGTGACTGCCTTTTATGGCCTTACAAGAGACGCCCTGGATGAAGATATGGCCAAGAGATATTTCCCCCTTATCTGTAGTCTATTTATGTTTCTTGTCTTGTGTAACTGGCTCGGAATCATCCCCAAGCTTTCCGAGCCGACGAAAGACCTGAACACACCTCTTGGTCTGGGTATTATGGGGTTTTTCATCGCCCACTATGCGGGCATAAGGACCAAGGGGTTTATCAAATATTCCAGGGAATATTTCCAGCCTATTTTTTTTATGGCCCCTCTGAATGTGATTGGTGAACTGGCCAAGGTGATCTCTATCTCCTTCCGTCTATACGGCAATATTATGGGGGGCGCAATCATTATACTCGTGGTCTCTCATCTGGTTTACAGTCTTATCATCCCTCCCTTTTTGGTCGTATTTTTTGGCCTCTTTGTAGGCACAATACAGGCGTTTGTCTTTACTATGCTGACGCTTGTCTATATTTCATTACAGGTCAAGTGAGCAAATGTTTGATACTGTCACATATGAAAATGCCGCTCTTTTCCTGGGGGCGGGTCTGGCTATTGGATTTGGTGCTATCGGCGCGGCCCTGGGTGAGGGCTATGCGGCGGGCCTGGCCAATGAATCCTTGGCCTACAGGCCGGAAAAATCTGGTGAAGTGATCAAGAATATGCTTGTGGGGCAGGCCATTGCGGAATCCGCGGCCATCTTTGCCCTGGTCGTCGCCATTATCCTTCTTTTTAGCACGCCATCTTCCCACACTGTTTTGGCCGCCTGGGCAGCGATTGGGGCGGGTCTTTCCATGGGCCTGTCGGCAATCGGGTCGGGTGTGGGCGCGGGTCTGCCCGCCGGGACGGCCTGTGTCGGTGTCGTCCGGCAGCCAGCCAATAGCAGTAAGACCCTTACCACCATGCTCATAGGTTCGGCGGTGTGTCAAACCCCGGCCGTGTTTGGCATGGTGATAGCCTTTCTCCTTCTGTTTCTTGATTTCTCTTCCGTGCCCGTCTATCCGGGTTGGGCCGCCTTGCTGGGGGCGGGGCTTGCCACAGGCTTGGCTGCTATAGGGCCAGGCGTGGGTAATGGGCTGACATCCATGAACGCGGTGACAGGGGTTGCCAGGAATCCGGATACCAGCACGGACATGAACAGGGTAATGTTGATTGGGCTCAGTGTGGCCCAGTCCACTGCAATATACGGTTTTTTGATCAGTTTGATCCTTTTATTTATGGGATTCAAGGAAAGCACGGCCCTGTCTTCTTCTATGGCCCTATTGGGGGCCGGCGTCTCTTCAGGCTTTGGAGGCATTGGCCCAGGTATTGGGGAGGGCTTTGCCGCCGCCAAGGCCTGTGAGGCAATAGGTCGAAGGCCTGAGGAAACACCACTCTTGACGAGGACTATGCTGGTTGGTCAGGCCGTATCAGAATCTACGGGTATTTATTCGCTGGTTGTAGCATTATTGTTGCTCACTATGGCATAGAAATAATGTTAATTGGGAACCTTCCGCTATGCGGGAGGCGGAGAAATTAGGCTATGGCGTATCAGAAATCAAGGCGATAAAGTGAGTCCCGCCCCGGGCGGGATTAATGTAGAGCTTCGCTCTTCTATCCAATAAAATGACATGAAATTCCTTAACTTTAGACACTTTAGGCATTTTAGATCACTTTAGTCACTCTGGAGATACGCGAGAAAACAAGCCCCCGCTGGGGGCAAGCCAAAGCCGGGTCTTCTGGACCCGGATTTTTTAGTGTAAGGCACCAAAGTATTACGAACAATTTCATCATAAGGAGGTTTGTTATGGGTATTACTGGTCCTGATTTTGTCAAAGGTTTGGGTTTATTGGGTGCGGGTTTGGCAATGGGTTTGGGTGCTATTGGCCCTGGAGTAGGCGAGGGCTTTGCCGCGGGTAAGGCCTGTGAGGCCATCGGAAGGAAACCTGAAGAGGCAGGTCTCTTGACGAGGACTATGCTGGTTGGTCAGGCAGTCTCCGAATCTACGGGTATTTATTCCCTGGTGGTGGCATTGCTCCTCCTTTTTGTGGTCTAATAAGGCAAAGTTGGTAACAAGCCATGATAAGTATCAATGCAACAATAGTTGTTCAGGTGATACATTTCCTGATATTGGTCTTTATTTTGAACCGTCTCATGTTCAGGCCTATTTTGAGGCTGATTGTCGAAAGGACACAGTACTTTGAGGAAACAAGGAACGAAATAGAGAGTATTGAATCGGAGACAGAGAGGGCAAAAAATGAATACCTCTTGAGGGAAATTAATGCCAGGAGAGATGCTGCAAAGGAGAGGTCTCGAATCAAGGATATCGGCATCACAAAGGCCGAGGAGTTTCTTGACAAGTCCAGACAGGAAGTATCATCAATCAGGACCCAAGTGGATAAAAGGGCTGAGGAACAATTAGAAAAGGCCCGTCCGGTAGTCCCCGGTGAGGCCGGGGCCCTGGCAGAAGAGATACTGGAGAGGGTGATTGGAAGGAGGAATGTGGGTTGAAGGTGAAGGGTAGAAGATATGTCTTGGTTGTTCTTTTGTCTTTGGGCGTTGTAGGTTCCACCTTTCTTTTTATCCCTCCTGCCTTTGCCGCGGAAAAGGCGAGCAGTTTCAGAAGGATATGGGACAATGTCATGCTGGTAGCCAATTTTCTGGTGTTGGTCTTCATCTTTATGAAATATGCAAGGCGGCCCCTGATGGATTATCTGCGCGGCGTACGAGAAAAAGTGGAGGAAGACCTTAATGGCATCAACGGCCGGCTTAGGGATGTAAAATCTGCTAGTGAGAAAGAGGCCGATAAACTGAGGGGTATTGATCAACGGATAAAGGAAATCCACGAAAGTGTCATAGAGTTGGGTAGACGTGAGAAAGAGAAGATTATTGAGCAGGCTCGGAAGGCCGCGGAAAAGATGATCCAGGATGCCAAGGCATATTCGAAATATAAAATGGGCATGGCCAAAAAGGCCCTATCAGACGAGATTGTGGAGAGTGCGATTGCCTTGGCCAAGGAAAGGCTGGTGAAGGGGATATCAGAAAAAGAGAATGAAAAATTGACTGACCAGTTCATAGCAAATCTGGAAACCTCAAAACAACATTTTGATTAAGAGGCAGACCTTAATCTTCCTATCCCGTGTCATCACACGGGCATTCCATTAGGCCCTTTATCTCACTTCAGTCACGCTGGATATGCGCGAATAGGCATGTCATTCCGGATCCGGATTCTTTACCTATAAAGTTACGAGGAATGTAATAGCTTAATAATTGAGGGTAACTATGGTAGTAGAATGCCAAGGCCAGCAGTGGGGCCTTTTTGCGACCTTCTATTCTGCCTGAGGCATTAAGGAGGGCGGCGTCAGAGATTGTAGGTTGAGGCTCGTAACATGGTTCCAATATAGACTTTGTTGTGAGAGAATTCTAAGCGCATATCGCCGCGCGATGATAGTGATGACAGGGGGCAGTAATGACACGTCTGTCTTGTTTTTTGGCCTCAAAAAGGTCCCACTGCAGGCCCTGTCCTATTCACCCTCTGGTAATTAACCCCTATTTATTGAGCTATTAGCGAGGAATCAAATAAGATATGGTTTCTTTTGTTTGGATTGGTCATTTTGTGATTTTTCTTGCAAAAGAAAATGGGGCATGTTATGGAGCCTTGACCGAATGACGGAGGGCGCATCGATGAAGAAAGTAAAGGATGAGATCAAGGCCTTCTTGGGTACTGGCACGGAATTCGATGGAAAGCTTTCTTTTTCCGGTGCCGTTCGGCTTGACGGTCGATTCAAGGGGGAGATCTTTAGCGAGGGCACCCTGATCCTGGGTGAGACCGCCCTTGTGGAGTCCGATATCCGTGCCTCTCATATTATTATCAGTGGAGAGGTTCATGGTAATATAATCGCGGAGAGGAAGCTGGAGCTACGAGCACCAGGAAAGGTCATAGGCAATGTGCAGGCCCCCACTCTGACTATAGAGGAGGGGGTCATTTTTGAGGGAAACTGCCGGATGGAGAGGCAGGGCAAGGATGCCGATAAAAAGGTGGCGGTTCTCCGCAATGAGAAAGGCCTTGATAATAAAAATTGATCCATAAAAAGGCTTTGACAATAAAATTATTTTTTTGTAAAAGGCGTTACCTTTCTGGCGGATATCCAATGTAATCCAAGAGAAGGATGAAATCTTTATGTTAGAAATAAACTCTACCCTATTTATTCAGATTGGCAATTTCTTGTTGCTTGTCTTTTTATTGAATATCTTTCTTTACAGGCCTATTCGCAGGGTTTTGTCCCAGAGAAATCAAGAAACGAATTCCCTAGAGAAGACGATTGCTGATTACCAGGAGCGGAGTGAGGAAGACGAGAAAAACATTGCAGATAGAATGGTCCTCGCACGAAAGGAGGGATATTCGGAAAAAGAAGGCTTCAAAGGGCGGGGCAGGGAGGAGGAAAAGGGCATTTTGCAGGAGACCAATTCCTCGGTAGAAGAAAAGATTGGTAGTGCAAGAAAAGAGATGGAAATCAGACTTGCAGAGGCCAGGGAAAGGTTGGAGGATGAGTTGGGTTCTTTTTCCAGAGAACTGGCCCAAAAGATACTGGGGAGGGATATTTAATGACAGGCTTGGGGCGTAGGAAGACCTTGGTGCTGTCGTGTATGATTGCCCTGCTCAATGTGCTTCTCCTGTGCGGTCTTTGTTGGGCCTCCGGAGAGCAGGAAGGAGCACACGATAACGGGCAGATGTTAGACCTGCTTTATCGCGTTATTAATTTTTCGCTCCTTGTGATTATCCTTTTTTTGGTGATAAGAAAGACAACAATCAAGGATTTCTTCAAGAATCGAAGAGAAGAAATCAAGATGAAATTTGAAGACCTGAAAACGGAGAGACAGGCCGCGGAAGGCCGATACAGAGAGCTGGAGAGAAAGTTAAAGGAGTTTGAGATAAAGAAGAGAGAAATCATAGAACAATTCAGGGCGGAGGGGACCGCTGAAAGGGATAAGATTATCGCCGAGGCCAAGAAAAGGGCGGAGCAGATTGTGGCCCAGGCCGATTTGACCATAGAGCGAGAAATCCAGGGGGCACAAGACCGACTGAGACAAGAACTGGTGGACATCGCAGCCCAAAGGGCCGAGGAGATTATTGCAAATGAGATAAGGGGGAGCGATCAGGACCAGTTGGTTAATGAATTTATAGAAAGGGTGGAGAAGTTACATTGACTGGTTCAAGGATTTCAAGGAGATATGCCAAGGCACTGCTCAGCCTGGGCAAGGAAGACGGGCATTATGGGGATTATGGGCAAGACCTGCAAGAGTTTGGCAGTTTTTGCTCGGCCAACAGGGAATTCTTTCAGGTTATTTCCAACCAGATATTCTCTGTTGAAGACCGGAAGGGGGTGTTGGAGTTTGTCTTAGAGAAGAGCACCTTTTCCGATGAGGTCAAAAACTTTTTAAGGCTCCTTCTTGATAAGAATAGGATCGGAGTTATCCAGGAAATTAAAGAGTATTATGCAAGACTTACCGACGAGATTTCGAATATTACCCGCGCAGACGTGATCACGGCCAAACCTTTAAAGAAGGAAGTCCTGGACAAGCTGGATATGACTTTGACGAAACTTACCTCCAAGGAGGTCAAGATGGGGGTGAGAGAAGATGAATCCCTTATTGGAGGGCTTATCGTTAGGATTGGAGATTTGCTTTTGGATGGAAGTATTAGGGCCCAGCTTGAGGGGCTAAAAGAATCATTGAAAAGGGGTGGGTATAACTGATGGAGATTAGAGCAGAAGAAATCAGCCAGGTAATCCGTGAGCAGATCAGGGATTACGAAAAAAAGGTGGAGGTGAGCGAGACCGGAACCGTGTTGTCCGTCGGCGATGGGATCGCTCGTGTGTACGGAGTTGAAAAGGCGATGGCCATGGAGATGGTGGAATTTCCCGGTAGCATATATGGGCTCTGTCTCAATCTGGAAGAGGATAATGTGGGCGTTGCCATCATGGGGGATCACTCCAAGATCAAGGAAGGTGACACTGTCAAGAGAACGGGCAGGATCGTACAGATCCCCGTGGGTGATGCCGTACTTGGCCGGGTCATTGACTCTGTGGGTAATCCGGTTGATGGAAAGGGTCCTCTGAATGCCACCGATTTTCGCCGTATTGAGATGGTTGCGCCCGGCGTTATCGCCCGGCAGCCGGTGAATGAGCCCATGTATACAGGGATCAAGGCGATCGACGCCATGACACCCATTGGGAGAGGTCAACGGGAACTGATTATTGGGGACCGACAGATAGGCAAGACTGCCATATGTGTCGATGCAATTATTAACCAGAAGGGCACCGACATCTATTGCATCTATGTTGCGATCGGGCAGAAGAAATCTACCGTGGCACAGGTAGTTGACATACTCGATCGGAATGGGGCAATGGAATATACTACTATTGTTGCCGCCTGTGCCAGTGATCCCGCAACCCAGCAGTTTATCGCCCCTTATGCAGGTTGTGCCATTGGCGAGTACTACAGGGACAGCGGCAGGCATGCCCTGATAATATATGACGATCTGTCCAAGCAGGCCGTTGCATACAGGCAGGTTTCCCTTTTGCTCAGGCGGCCCCCAGGACGTGAGGCCTTTCCGGGAGATATTTTCTATAATCACTCGCGTTTGCTTGAACGTGCAGCAAAGCTCAATGACGAGTTGGGTGCCGGGTCCCTAACGGCGCTCCCCATCATTGAGACCCAGGCAGGAGATGTGTCTGCGTATATCCCTACCAATGTGATCTCGATTACCGATGGCCAGGTCTATATTGAGCCAGGTCTATTTTTCGCCGGTGTTCGACCGGCAATTAATGTGGGCCTTTCGGTCTCGCGGGTCGGGGGCGCGGCACAGACCAAGGCAATGAAAAGGGTGGCCGGGACGTTGCGTCTTGATATGGCCCAGTTCAGAGAGCTGGAGG
>Ga0307425_1001443_pt1 | contig 14164 bp, 9 predicted proteins | sample SalMarWE160330MG_FD_202152 | JGI IMG/M metagenome (GOLD analysis project Ga0307425, IMG submission 202152) | Salt marsh sediment microbial communities from the Plum Island Ecosystem LTER, Massachusetts, United States - WE1603-30 | ecosystem: Environmental > Aquatic > Marine > Intertidal zone >... | reverse complement strand
TCCTTGCCATAGGTTATCTGCTTCGGCTTGTGCACGGGATGGCAGGCCATGCAGTCCTTTGGGGTCATCTGCACTGCAGGGCTGTGAGATTCATGGCATGCGCTGCATTCAGGGATATATCCGTGCTTATCGGCATGACAGTCCGCACAGGCCACATCGGTCGTGTGCTTGCTCGGAAAGTCCTTTATTTCGCCGGCCTCTTTGGCATGGCAAAGGGCGCATGCTGTCTCTATCTGTGACGCAGGGATGACTAATGGTTTGTGGGGATCCGTGTGGCAGTTCAAACATGCGGTCAGGGTCTTATTGTCGCCGTGGAACGCCCCGCCGCTTGCACTCTGGTGACACCAGGCACACCTGGGCATAATCTGGTCATAATTCTGCTTGCGCGGATTATAGACATGATACTCCCGATGGCAGCGCACACAGTCAATCCGGTGCTTCCCGCCCGTATTCTTGATCGTCTCAAAAACCGAATAATGACACTGGGCGCATTCTACGGTGGTGAGCGGTTTAACAGCCACGTCGTAAGGGGTCGCAGCAGGCGAGGCAGCTTCTCTTGCCTGTGCCGAGGACGGCCCCAGCATGGGCTCGAGGGGTGCCGGGCGGTCACTAGCCCAAGCGCCTATCAACACGACTACCAAAACCATACCAACAAGACCTGTCATCCAGTTCACACGCTTCATTTTATGCCTCAGCCTCTCGTCATCTTGTTCACGTTATCATCCACGGCAAGCCATGACCCTTGCGCCCCATGCGACACCAGGGGCGCTGCAACAAGCCCTGGCACCTGCCCTGCCGTTAACCCTAACCTCTCAAATTATGTGCTATGCCATGGCACTGGCCACATTTGGGGAATTTATCCATCATCGACTTTGAATGGGGTTCGGCGTGGCACATTGTGCACGCTGGTGTATTCTTGTGTTTGTCCTTATGGCAAAATACGCAGCTCAGATCGTGGTGCTTGCTCTTACTGTTTCCAAGAAGCGTCAGGGCATCCTCATGACAGGCCCCGCAATAACGGGAAGGGGTGTCCTGAGAATAGGTAATCACCAAAGGCATGTGGGCAGGGTGGCACGACACGCAGGCCTTGAAATCCATGTCCTCGGTGTGTTTTTCGTGGCAATCCATGCAGGTTGGAATCTGGCCATGGGCCGTGTGGCACTCGTTGCAGGCCAAATCCGTATGGGCGCTGGGGTGCGCTTTCACCTCGTCACCCTGTTGCGGGTGACAGGTCAGGCAAGCTTCCGTAATTTCACCTTCCAACATCAGATTGAGCGGGGCGTGGGCGTCGGCGTGACAGCTTGAACACTGCTCCAGCTCAAAATGGGATTCCCCGCTGTGACACATGCTGCATTGCGGTATGGCGTCTGTCCCCTGAGGCGGGTGCTCCTGGTGGCAATCCAAACAGCCCACCTCGGTCTTGTGCTTACCTCCGTGCTCTCCTATGGTCTGAGCCTGCTGGGGGTGGCAGATCACACATTGAGCATTGGTCAGGGCCGGGGCCGCGGAGGCCGCCTCCACAGCGCCTTTTGCCTCCGGACCTGCGGCTGAAGGCCGAACGCCTGCCCTTTGTTCACAGGCAAAAGAGCAAATCAAAGCGATCATTCCAACGACACCAAGGACAACACCGGTTGATCTCCTCGCTGCCAGGCACCTGCACCATGTCACGCCTGTTTTTCTCTGCGGTACACGCATTGTGTCTCTCCTCCAGATAAAAGGCTTGCCCCCCGGGCCCGGGCCTTTGTCCAAGGTCAAGGGAGGGTATCAAGCAATGTCGTCTGCCGGGACACCCGTCTTCGGCTATAAAGTCGCGTCCTGCGTATCATTACAATCGTGTGATGTCAAGCACTTTTTGACGGACATGGTCTCCATTTCCGGTCAGTGAAATGGCATGGACGAGGGCCTTCCCAAAACAGGAACAAGCGTGAGGTGCCTAGTATTAGCACTTCGCGCTTAGGGCTTGGGCAGGCACCATCTAAGATGGTGTTTCAGTGAGGATAAAAAAAGGCAGTGCCGTTTCCGACCTGCCCCATAATTGATGGTCTCGTAAAAAGTCACTTTTGCTCGCTCCGTGAACATTTTGGGAGAAAGGCATTTGGAGTGCTCAACGAGGAAAACGGGCACTTTCATTGCCCGAGGTCCTGATCATCCGACGTATGCCGTCGGCGTCGGGGTCATGGGGATGAAGTTTCAAGTAACGCGTCAAAACCGCTGCCGCCTCCCGGGGTCGGTTCATCTTATAGAAATACAGGATGCCCAGGTTCTTCAAGGCCGCAGACTGGTTCTGGTCTTGTTTGAGGGCCTTTCGGTAATAACGCACCGCCTTTTCGATGTCCCCTGCTTCAGCAAATTCATACCCCAGCCACACAAAGGGCTCCGCATAATAACCCTTGACCACGTACTCGAAACTGGTCTGCGGGTAACGCCGCTGCCAGCCCCGCTTCTTGAAATTGTTCCACAACCGGTTCGTATGCTTTTCTATCTCCTGCAGTGAACAAGCCCGGTCCTTAGGAACCATGATATGAACGAGGCCGTTCTTCAATGCGCGATAGGCCTTCTTGTAGCTGTCCTCCTTGAAATACCTGAAACATATCGGCTTGTTATCGATATTGTCCCCTATGAAGTGCAGATTGAGCGTGTTGACCCCGTCATAACGCTCGCCCTTCAAAACAATGTCTGGAAAACGTTTCTTGACCTGTTTGTAATACCACTCAAAAGTAAGCTCCTCCTGGTTCAACTTCACCACGTCGGTCCGCTGCCCCAAGACGATTTGAAAGTAATCCACACCCATGGAAACGATGTCGCCCTGCACGAAAAACAATGCGTTTTCGGGAAGGCACAAAAGAACATTATAAGCCAGATCTTCAGCCATGTAGTTGTCCCGGAAGTTCGTTTCATCCAAATTGGCAGTAAATTCCCATGTACAGAGCCCCGCGACCAGACATACCGCCGTGGCCTGGCAAAATACCTGAAGGCGCCCTTTCCCCTCAATGTATGAGAGCAACTGGTGCACCCCAAGACCAATCCAGAAGGAAAAGATCACGGAGGGCATCATGTAAAAACGATGCAGTACTCCGAGCCGCAGAGGCTCCTGCGTGGGATAATTTGCAAACACCGGGAAGAAAATCCCACTGAACAAAAAGACAAGCCACAGATATGCCTGAACCAGCCTGTAACGCTTCACTGCAAAAAGACCAAGGACACCCAGCCCGATGCCCAGCGGCGTGAACTGATCGTAGAGACTGCCGAAAAAGACGGGAATCTGGTGAAGTCTGGAGCTGGACGCCGTCACTTCGGCAAGACGAAACGTGCCAAAATCCATGCGCAAAATCAGTCGAACGAAACTGTCCAGGGTGACCGGATTGCCCCAATTCAAGACGGGTTCCGCCCTGGCGGCCATGGGACAATAGATGTAGGGCGTAAGGCCCACAAGAACCAAAGACACGCCCACGGCCAGGGTCCTGCCCTCCCGGAAAAGCCCAGGTGCTGAAAACCACAAGAACAATAAGGACGCGGGCAAGAGCAGCGTGATGGTGTGATGATTGGCCAGCGCCAGCCCGGACAGCAGACACAACAGCCAGAAAAACCGCCGGGCCCGAGGAGAAACAGGGTGCTGTCTTGACATCCCTGACAGGCGAACTGCTTCGCCCGCGCTGTGATTGAACCGAATCAGGCAATAAGTGATGAGCGTGACGAACAGGCTGTTGAGCGGGAAGACTTCCGCGACCTCGGCGTAATGCCAGAAAAGGCGAGAAGACCCGAGTCCCCAGGCCCCTGCCAGGGCGGCCCAGACCCTTCCCGTCAACCTGAGCAGGGACAGATAAACAAACAAGCAGGCCAGCGCAGAAAAAACCGCTGAGGACAGGTTCACCCGCCAGGCCACAGAATGCAGGGGAATCCAGGTGAAGGCATGCCCCAGCATGGTAAACAACGGGTAGCCGGGCGCGTGAGGTATCCCCAAGACAGCGGCACAGTTGATCAGTTCCGTCGTGTCCCCTCCGGCTATGGTGGGACACAGGTAATACAGGTAAACCACGAAGGGCAAGCCGGAAGCCGCTAACGCCCCTAATGTTCGCGCGCGGTTTCGTGTCTTGGGAAGCCGGTGATGATCATGGGAAAGGCCTGCCATCGTCTTCTCATGACCTCAAGTCATGTGACCAAGGAGATGTCTTTGCTATTTCGTACAACTTGACGAACTCACAAAAACCTGGCCCCGCTTTGCTTCGCGTCTTATCACAACCAGGCGTTGGGGGTACAGGGATCGACTCAAGGGAGAACCCTTGCTTCGGAAGGGAGGGAAGGTACAGGGAAGCGGCTTGCTCAAAATGCGGGGGCAAAGAACCGAGTACTAGTTGATTCTTCTTGCGGCCACTGCCAGGTTCTCCTCCGCGTTGAAAATGGTCCACGGATAGCCTGGATCATCGGAGATCTCCCTTATCGCTACCTTGTCTCCATGCCTCCAGTGGTCAAAAACCTCCCGCTTGAAATAAGGAGCGATTTTCCATTTAGAACCATCTTCAAGGTCTATCTTGCTTCCACCTTCCGAGATCTGCGAAACCATCATTTCTTTTTGTTTGTCTTGTCTATTCATGGGGCAACTTCCAGCTATTGCGCTCTTGCCTTTTTCTCGTGCTTCTTCAGAAGGAACCCGACGGCCCCTTCCATCAGCGCCGCATGAACCGGAGCCGTGTGGATGAGTAGAGCTTCACCCTCAATGCCTCGGATCTGCAGCACCCTCGACTCTTGCGACATTGATGGTTTCGTAAAAGGTCGATTTTTCGAGACCATCAACGTTGGGGATTACTCACCCGTGATTTCAAGAACAGCCTGTTGAACCAAAGGATTCTTATCATAGGAATAGTCTATCTGATTGCGAGCCTCGTCAATGATTCGAATATAGTTCACCCCCCACGGGCCTATTTCGGCATTGGCCGGCAGAATCACCGCCGCCTCATAGTCCTGGCTGTCTGGATTGTAAACACAGGAAAACGGAACAGTCGCCTTCCCGGAGGGGCTCTGCAATCTTCCTGATATGCGTCTGATGCCTGAAATGTCATCAGATGCATCAACGATAATCTTCGCCGTTTCTCCATAAGCAACAGAAGAGGGATATATCATCAGGTTCTCCAGTGTAGGGGGCTGAGAATCTGAGTTGTTGGTATACACATGGATGCTTGCATTATCAAACATGCTCGGATAATTTGTTCGGTAAAACGTTCTGACGTTTTTCGCCCCATCTTCTGCCCGAATATAGTCCAGGGTCCATTGCCCGGTTTCTGCGTCCTCGGGAATGGTTAACTGTCCATAAAACACGTTGGTTTCGCCTTCGTTTCGGCAAGAAAAAGACAACCTGGCATACTTGGACGGGCTCATCAAGGCGCCAGATATCTTTGCGACGCCGGATTTGTCGTCCTTGGCCTCAACGGTCACCTGCACCTGGCCGCCTCCGTCTACTTCCAAAGGATTGAGATATACAGCGGTCACTTCTGGAGGCACGTTGTCTGAATCTGATTCCACAACCTCAAAATATGAGTCTGCTAACGGCAAAGCGTTCTGAGAATAGGTCTTGCTGTTGTATGCCTCATCAGTAATTCGGAGGTAAGCGAGATACCATCTTCCCATTTCCGCCCGCTCAGGTATTGCCAATGTCCCAACGAATGACTCGTCACTGCCTGACCTCCGACAACCGAACGGTAATGCCGCGGCCCCGGACGGGCTTCTGGCCATGCCGGAAATCGACTTCACGCCCGACAAGTTGTCAGTCGCCTGCACGTAAATAGAGACGTTGGTCCCCGGCGGAACCTGTTGCGGATCAAAAACAATGGCGATCACCTCCGGGGGTTGTGCATCGGAATAATCTGGTTCATCACGGTCCATCTCGGCTTCGGCGGAGATGCCACTTTCCTGCGAAGTTTCCCGGTCCGAGTCAGCCGCAGTTGATTCCGCAAGTCTTTCTCCCTCACCTCGTTCAGTGAATTTCCCGGGTTTGTTGTCCGAAGCAACCATGGAACGACGACCACTCCGGACAGACCCTCCTTTTCCACGGTCAGCAGGTTTGTCTCCCCGCCCTCGAGATGAAACAGGTTTTTCAGCACCCGGACGCCTTATTGCTTCTCCGGGTGATAATGCCTGATCACCGTTCTTAATCAGTTTTTTCCGAATCTCTCCTTTCTGGCGTTCATGTGCGACCTTTAACTCGCGATTCTGACTATACCAATGATAGCCGACAACGACTATGGCTGCCAATGCAAAGGCCAACCCAATCCACATGGCAGATGATTTTCTTGGCAACGACTTCCTGGTCATACCTTCCGACCTTCTTGTCTCTATCTTGGTTGCCTGGAAACCTGGAGATCAACATCTGAGCAGACACGGGACCGACGGATAGAATACTGATCCTGCCGCTCATGGCCATGGCCCGTTCCACCCGCTTGTCCTCCGGGAGGCTGTCCCTGAACGCCACACGGCGGATCCGGCCGACGCCTAGGAGCTGGACCACTCCGGAGATGGGAATGCTATTGCTTCATATTCGAGGTACATACTTGATATTCATGGTGGTGCTGTGGTGCGTACTCTTCCAGTCACTTCCAGTCAAAGCATAATTCATACTACCGGCGAATCCTATCAGTTTGCCCTTGGTTACGTGCCTGGCAGCCTTCCATGTTGGTCTTGAAATTGAATACGTACCGTCGGCAGACATGTAGAATCCCTTGAGACATTCTACTTCGCCTTTGTACTGCATCGTATAATGATTCTCGTCTTCGGAAACGCTCTTGGTAACCTGCAAGCTCACTATTCTGTAAATCTCAGCATTCCCCACTGACGTTTTTCCCACATTTTCTTCCAGGATCTTCTCCAAATCAGCCCTCAGTTGAGTGGCATCTGGTTCTTTCGCGCTGCATCCGGCCATCAGAATGATAACTGAAACGAATAATGCAGATAACCATCCGCGTGTTGCGAATTGCATGTCTGCCTTCACCGTGATTGCCCCCTTTACTACATGTTTGCCAACAGGGTCCTTATTGTCATCATATGCGTTACCAGAAATCCTTGTCAAGCAACTTTGATGGCTTCGTAAAAAGTCCAACTTCTGTGTTGCGCTGCATCTTTCGTCACTGCGGCGTACCATATGTACGCCTCATTCCTAAAGATTTGCGCGCCTTGAACTTGGAGCTTTTTACTTTGCCATCAGAATCTGACTTCTTACGAGACCGTCAACTTTGGGTACCCGGCTGCGCGAGCGATGAAGAGACCATTTCTACAAGTTTGTCACCAATGATGGATTCGTAAAAAGTCGCTTTTACTCACTCCGTGAACATTTTGGGGGCCCTTAAGATGTTCAGCTAAAATGCTAACACGCAGTGAAGCTTTGCGCTCAACTCGGGCTAACGCCCTCAAACAGTCAGCATTTCTTAACGCTGACTATCTCAAGTGCCTTTATCCCAAAATGCTCAATGTCGTTCGCAAAACACTTTTTACGAGTCTGTCACCAACAAGATGACGAGAAATAAGGGCTGAAACAAAAAAAGGAGTTGGTTTTAACCAACCCCTCTAAAATGCTGTGGCGGGAGCGACGAGACTCGAACTCGCGACCTCCGGCGTGACAGGCCGGCGTTCTAACCAAACTGAACTACGCCCCCTGGGAAAACGCTTCCGAGGTGGGAACCTCGAAACAACACCATCTCTCGTCTACCTATCAGACGGATCAAGCCAACGTTGAAGCTGAAGGCTCAAAGCCCAAGCAAGAATAAACCATAACCAACCGACCTTGTCAATCCCTCCCCTCTGCAGATTTGAGCTTTCGCATGGTAGGCGGAACAGGGCTTGAACCTGTGACCTTCGGCTTGTAAGGCCGACGCTCTCCCGACTGAGCTACCCGCCCCCGCATCGTCATTCGTGAATCCGATCATACGTTCCGAATAACGGACAAGCCTGTCCCGTGTCAAGCAAAATGCGCCCCCGGGCTCAATTGATGCGAAGGGGGCTCAAGGCTTCGTCCTGCTTGGGAATCAACTCGGGCGAGACGATCTCCTCCTGTTCCTTAAAGAGCGATTCGCCGGGTTCAATGATAATGGCACGGATCAGCACATCATCCATGTGGCTGGCGGCAACCACTTCGAACTGCTTCAGAATTTTTGCTGGTATCTCTTTCAAATCTTTCCAGTTTTCTTCTGGAATAATAATCTTGGACATCCCTCCGCGGTGTGCGGCGAGCATCTTTTCTTTCAGCCCTCCGATGGGAAGAATCCGACCGCGCAAGGTGATCTCCCCGGTCATGGCCAGATCACGGCGCACCGGTTTCTGGATCAGTGCAGAGACGATCGAGGTGGCCATGGTAATGCCGGCAGAGGGCCCGTCCTTTGGCGTGGCCCCTTCAGGCACATGAACATGGATATCGATTCTCTTGTAAAAATGTTTCTTCAGACCCAGCCTTTGCGCCCTGGATCGCACATAACTCAAGGCCGCCTGGGCAGACTCCTGCATAACCTCTCCCAGTTGGCCGGTCACCGTGAGTTTCCCCTTACCTGGCATGATCACCGTCTCAATAGCAAGGAGCTCGCCGCCAACCTGTGTCCACGCCATGCCCGTAGCCAAGCCAATCTCGTCCTTTTCTTCTACTTGCCCGTACCTGAACCGAGGTACGCCAAGGTGTTTTTGTATGGACTGGGCCGTGACCTTAACAAATGCCTCTCCACCCTCTTTGACGATCTCTCGAGCCACCTTCCTGCAAATAGAAGCAATTTCGCGCTCCAAATTCCGCACGCCGGCCTCACGCGTGTACCGACGGATGATTGTCTGAAGGGCATTATTGGTAAACCGGATGCGCTCGTCGGACAATCCGTTCATCTCAATCTGCTTTGGGACCAAAAAGCCCAAAGCGATCTGTAACTTGTCGTACTCGGTGTAACCTGGCAGTCGTATGATTTCCATCCGATCCTGGAGAGGTGGGGGAATACCGTGGAGATTGTTAGCCGTAGTGATGAATAGAATCTCCGAAAGGTCATAGTCCACATCCAGGTAGTGATCATTGAACGCAAAGTTCTGTTCAGGGTCCAGCACTTCCAGCAGGGCGGCAGACGGGTCACCCCGAAAGTCCATACTCATCTTGTCCACTTCATCCAGACAAAAAACGGGATTCTGGACCTTCGCCTTCTTGAGGGATTGAATGATCTTGCCGGGCATGGCCCCGATATAGGTCCGTCGATGCCCTCTGATTTCAGCCTCGTCTCGAACCCCGCCCAGAGACAGGCGGATAAACTCTCGGCTGGTCGCCCGCGCCACGGACTTGGCCAGAGAGGTCTTCCCAACCCCGGGTGGGCCGACAAAACACAGAATGGGCCCCCGTATTTTCTTGACCAGTTTTTGGACAGCAAGGTACTCCAGGATTCGCTCTTTGGGCTTTTCCAGGCCATAGTGGTCTTCTTCCAGGATCGCTTCCGCTTGTTCGACATTCAAGCGAAGCTTGCTGCGGTTGAACCACGGCAAGCTAATAAGCCATTCGATGTAATTGCGAACAACGGTCCCCTCAGCCGACATGGGAGCCATGAGTTTGAGTTTCTTGAATTCTTGGCGGACCTTGGAAGCTGCCTCCTTGGGCATCCGTTTTCGCTTAATACGGCCTTCCAGTTCATCCAGGTCACTCTTGTGATCATCCTTGCCCCCCATCTCCTTCTGAAGGGCCCGCATCTGTTCATTCAAGTAGTAATCTCGCTGGGTCTTTTCCATCTGCTTCTTGACCCTGCCCTTGATCCGCTGCTCCATCTTGTAGATCTCGATCTCGGCTTGCATGAGGCTAAAGAGCAGCGACATCCGTTCCACCGGCGAGACGGTCTCCAGCAACTGCTGCTTGTCCTGCAGTTTGAAGTTAAAATGAGCGGATATGGTGTCAGCTAATTGGGACATCTCCTTAATGGCGGATACGTTGCTAATGACATCTTTTGAAATGTTCTTATTAATCTTAGCATACCCTTCAAAGGCCTCCACGACGGTCCGCGTCATGGCCTCCCTTTCGACCAGGGGCACTTCTGCCTCAACAATCAACTCCACTTCGGCCACGAAATAGTTCTGTTTAGGAACAAATCGGGTCATGCGGGCCCGGCGTTGACCTTCAACCAGGGCCTTCACCGTTCCGTCGGGTAGACGAAGGAGTTGCAGGACCGTACCGATGGTGCCTACTGCATATAGGTCCTTTTCCGTTGGCGAATCTATGGCGACGTTCTTCTGGGTGGCCAAGAAAATGCTCTTGTCCAGGTTCATGGCACTGGACAACGCGTTTACTGATTTGGCACGTCCTACAAAGAGAGGAACCACCATATGGGGGAAGATAACCACATCCCTCAGGGGAAGAAATGGCATGGTCAGTTTTTGTTCCGCATCATGCATGGCTCTTTTCCTCTTTAATATGTTGAACATAGATAGAATCCATAATCATTTCGGATCTGCGCGGATTTACTGAGATAGAGCACGATCCCTGGACTGCTCGAAGAGCAAAATCGGCTCTTCATTGTCCAGGATAACGTCCTCGTTGATCACGCATTCCTTTACCCCGCTCATGGAAGGAATCTCATACATGATGTCGAGCATCGTCTTTTCCATGATGGCTCTCAACCCCCGAGCCCCGGATTTGCGTTCCAAAGACCGCTTGGCGATGGCCTGTAACCCGCTGTCGGTAAAGCGAAGCGTGACATTCTCGAACTCAAGGAGCCTCTGAAATTGTTTCACCAGGGCATTCTTGGGTTCGGTCAGTATCTGGACAAGGGCGGCCTCATCCAGTTCACCCAGGGTCGCGATCACCGGCAGTCGGCCCACAAACTCCGGGATCAAACCGAATTTCAAGAGATCTTCAGGCTGAACCATCTTGAGTATCTCGCCGATATTCCGCTCTTTTCTGCTCTGGATATCGGCTCCGAAGCCCATCACCTTGCCGCCCAACCTGCTTTGAATCATCTCTTCGAGGCCGTTGAACGTGCCCCCGCAGATGAACAGGATGTTCGAGGTGTCGACCTTGACAAAATCCTGCTGGGGATGCTTTCGCCCGCCCTTGGGAGGGACACTGGCGGTTGTGCCTTCTATAATCTTCAAGAGCGCCTGCTGGACCCCTTCACCCGATACATCCCGGGTAATGGAGGGGTTATCCCCTCTGCGGGCTATCTTATCAATTTCATCAATGTAAACAATGCCTCTCGATGTCCTTTCCAGGTCATAGTCCGCATTCTGAAGGAGTGACAGAATAATATTTTCAACATCTTCCCCTACATATCCCGCTTCGGTCAAGGACGTGGCATCCGCAATGGTGAAAGGAACATTCAAGAACTTGGCCAGCGTCTGAGCCAGCAGCGTCTTGCCGCAACCAGTAGGACCGATCAGAAGCACGTTGCTCTTCTGCAGGTCTACATCGCCCGTGTTGACCGACGTCTCAAGGCGCTTGTAATGGTTGTAAACGGCCACAGACAGGATCTTTTTGGCGCCTTCCTGCTTGATCACATACTGGTCCAGACTCGTCTTAATCTCGGCTGGCGTCGGAAACCCTCCTTTTTTTCGGGTCTCCACCTCTTTTTCGTATTCTTCCTCGATAATCTCATTGCACAGTTCAATACACTCGTCGCAGATATAAACGGCAGGGCCGGCGATGAGTTTCTTGACCTCTTCCTGGCTTTTACCGCAAAATGAACATCTTAGACCATCCCCGTTGACGCCTCTTCTTTTGGCCATGGGCTCCTCCGCACATCTATTGACACGCCGATCTTTTTAGGGGAGAAAGCAACCCTCTCGCCCTGTATCATATTAAAATTATAATTACCCCACCAGAAAACGCAATGCAAAAACCGAACCTTTTTTTCACCTCAGCCACCGAAAGGGGCGCTGTCCTGCTGACCCAATCGAGGGAAATCATTTCTCTTTGTCGGTCGCATCTGCCTCCCGCTCGCTGATCACATGGTCCACGATGCCGTAATCCTTGGCCTCCTGGCCGCTCATAAAGAAATCGCGGTCCGAATCCTTTCGAATCTTTTCAATGTCCTGGTGGGTGTGGAACGCAAGGATTTCATTCAATGATTCCCGCATTCGCAGGATCTCCTTGGCCTGGATGGCCACATCAGAGGCCTGGCCCTGGAAGGAGCCCATAGGCTGGTGGATAAGAATCCTGGCATTGGGCAGTGCATAACGTTTGCCCTCGGCGCCCGCAGCCAACAGCACTGCGCCCATGCTGGCTGCCTGGCCCATGCACAGGGTGCATATGTCTGGCTTAATGTAGCGCATGGTATCATAGACGGCCAGGCCGGCACTGACCATGCCGCCGGGCGAATTGACATAGAAGTTGATATCCTTGTCCGGATCTTCGGATTCCAGGAAGAGCAACTGAGCAATCAAGAGATTGGCCAGCTCGTCGGTCACTGGTGTGCCCAGAAAAACGATCCGGTCCTTCAAGAGCCTGGAGTAAATATCATAGGCTCGTTCCCCCCGACTGGTCTGCTCAATAACCATTGGAATAAGCGGCATGACGAGTCTCCTTATTGAAGCCTCCCCGCGGCAAGCCACGGGGAATCTTCACCGTAAAGAAGTTTTTCATTTTCAGATTCGCTCGCTAACCCCGCCGCAAGCAGCGGGGAATGCGCTCGCTTTCGCGGTTCAAGATGATTCTGGTGCTGTTTGGGTTTTTGAACTTTGCGATTCCGCCTGGTCTAATGTTTCCTTGTCGACTTCCACTCTTTCGATCTGACTATGATCTGCGATCCACTTGATCACTTGCTTTTCCAAGGCCTTTTGTCTGAAAAGTTCATAAGCCTCCTGGTCGCTGTCATGCAACTCCTTGATCGTCTCCACGGGTTGCTTCACCACACTCGAAAGCTCCTCATAGGCCTCATCAAGACGTTCATCCGTCAAATCGATCTCCTCCTGCTGAATCACCTTCTGCAGGAGCAGATACTCTCGCACCCTCCTTTCAGCAAGCGGCCGCAACTTCTTGGAAAGGCCTTCCTCCGTCGGGTCTGTGTCCCCTGGCGGTACGCCTTTGTAAGCCATAACATTCTGGGCATCCCTGACCAAGGCAGCAAGTTCCGCCCGGACCGGCCCTTCAGGAAGCTCAAAATCGGTTTGCTCGATGAGCACGCCCAGGATGTCCTCGCGGAGCTGTCGCTTGGATTGGGCCTTATAGCTTCGCTTCAACTCGTCTCTGATCGCCTCTCTTAATTCGTCCACTGTCTGATAGTCCCCAAGACTCTTGGCAAACTCGTCATCAATCTGTGGCAAGACCTCCTTTTGGATTTCCTTTAGGGTGACCTTGAAAGTCACGTCAATGCCAGCCAAGTCCTTGTTATAATAATCGTCCGGGAACCGTACCTGAAATTCCTTTGTAGTCTTGGGCCGCATTCCCACAAGCTGCTGCTCAAAACCCTCCAACATCCGCCCTGATCCGATCTCCACCTGAAAGTTCTCCGTCTTGCGGGCCGGCTCAAAGGGTTGGCCGTCTCTGAACCCCTCATAATCTACGATGACTACATCTTCTTTCTCAACCGGCCGATCTTCATCAACGGTTTTGAGCTCAGCGCCGCGTTTCTGCACCATTTTGAGCTGCACCTCGACCTCTTCGTCAGTGACGGTGTGCACCTTCTCCTTGAGTTTCAACTCCTTCAAGTTCAAGTCCTCGATAGGCGGGCGCACCTCGATGGTTACCGAATATCGATATGGTTTGCCCCTCTCAAGGTCCGGTCGGTCGATGTCGGGCTCCCCCACGGGCGCCAGCTCGGCTTGGCTCAGGGCCTCCCCATAGGAATTCTGGATCAACTGACCCGACACCTCCTTGCACATTTCCTTGTTAAACCGCCTCTCCAGGATGGAGCGAGGGACCTTCCCGGGCCGAAATCCTTTGATCCTGACATTGCTCTTGAGGGTCCCGTAGGCCTTGTCCACCTCCCGGGCCACCTCTTCTTCAGGAATCTCCACACGGAGGGTTTTTTTCACTGTGCTAATATCTTCCACGTCTACCTTCATGAGACCCCTTCCTCAGTCCACGGAGTTGGTGCGAGAGGCGGGATTTGAACCCGCAAGGCACGAAGCCGCTGGATCCTAAGTCCAGTGCGTTTGCCAGTTTCGCCACTCTCGCCCCAAGAACATTGATTTTTTTTGGGAGAAATACTATCTTGGTGCAGATAAAAAAAGAAAAAAG
>Ga0307425_1001442_pt1 | contig 14175 bp, 15 predicted proteins | sample SalMarWE160330MG_FD_202152 | JGI IMG/M metagenome (GOLD analysis project Ga0307425, IMG submission 202152) | Salt marsh sediment microbial communities from the Plum Island Ecosystem LTER, Massachusetts, United States - WE1603-30 | ecosystem: Environmental > Aquatic > Marine > Intertidal zone >... | reverse complement strand
TGCGGGCAATGCCGAGACCCACCCGATGCAACTCGCTGATGTGCTCCTCAAACCATTGGTCGAAACCTAGATCGCTCAATTTCATAAAGTTAAGTCACCGAATGCCGAGTTGACCGGCAGGTTCTCCGTGATAACGGCCCGAAGGAAACCGGTTATCGCGGAGGTTCTGCAGGTCGAACGTTTGGTTCCAGAGGCGTGAACCGCCGAAGAACCAAACGGGCGACCGGGAACCGGGCAACTCGGCATTCCCGTGGCGCGAAGCGCCGCGGGAACGCTTAGTTGAGCGGCAAACGTGTATAAAAGGGGTCCTATAATCATCAAGGCACCCCAAAAGAGAACAACCTCTCGCAACCAAATTCGTTTCATATAAAACATAAGTCAAGAGCAGACTTGACCCCTTTTACATAATTGCCGGGACGAGCAGGCGAAGGCCACCTTTGGCAAATGTGCCAGTTAATGCGGTGAATGCCTTTGTGTCAAAACGGAGCCCTTGCCTTTTGAAGAACTCGGTATCGATATAGAGAGAGGTCGGAACATGTCGCATTGAGTACCTCCCCTAATCTCTGCCGGTGTTATTGTAGGTTCTTATCATCGAGATATATTCGTCGCCCAACGAGACTGTCGAAAAACCCGTTTTAAGAAATGTTTCTTGTTTAATAACAGATGAATTTCAAAAAAGTTATAATTTCACTGGTAACAGAGATCAACAACTTGGCATAGTGTATAATGTTACAGAACTTATCACATTGGACCTATATACGCCTATCTCCGCTCTGATCTGTTATTATACTGGCACCATGGTATAGCTTTTCCCATAATTGATGATCTTTTCAATATTGTGAACAAGACAGTAAAGCATCCATTGTATGTTTACCTTGGTCTTCCCTCTCAAGGTAAATCTATCCATTCTCTTGCATGTGCGAATATTACCAAACACCGGTTCTACAATGCCCAACCGTTTGCTGTATGTGCGGCGTCCCTCAGGTGTGTCAATCTTCTGCTTCATTTCATCAGTAATACTGCCCGGACGCCGACCATGAAATATCCTTACTTGACGTGTCGTACCTTTGGGCGATCTCAAACACTTAGAACGCAGATGGCAGCCTGTACATGCTCTCTTTGGTGCCCTATAAGATGTGGCAATGTAGCCTTCCTTAGTCTGAAAGTTGTTTCCGTTCCTGTATAAAGCCTGTCCAGCGGGGCAGATCAGCTTTCCCGTTCGATCATCAAACTGAAAATCATCAACCGTGAACCACCTCTTTTTCGATTTATATCGCTGCTTACGTTTATCCACTGAACGTCGGTGTCGGCCAGCATCTGCAAAACGAACATCCCTTTTACGAAACTGCGGATCAGGTACGTATGCATCAACTTCTAATTCTTTACATGCTTCCAAGTTCTTCACACTGTAGTAGCCGCTGTCAGCGCTGATTTTCCTGTCCTTTAAAGGCTCTTCCCAACCAGCGGCTTCCAGCTTCTCTTTTGCGCCCTCAAGCATCGGTTCCATATTGGAGCCGTCTTCACCTTTTCCGAAAGCCTCGGCGTGCATCACTATCTGATGTTTCTCATCAACTATTGCATTTGCATTATAGCCCTGCAATACACCATGCGAACTTGTCAGCTTGGCCGATTCATTATCAGTGACGTTACTCTGTATCTCTTTGCCGCCGGATCCGATCTTCGGTTCGTTCTCTGAAAGAAACTTTTCAATGCGATCCGCTTTCCGTTTCAGCCGCTTGATTCGCTTTTCACGACGTTTCCGATCAGAATCAGCCCTTTTCCCTCCTCGCTTATCTTCAGCACGATGCTCACGAATCGCCTCCTTTACTTTCCGGTTTAAGGCTTCCTGTTTCTTCTTCAGATCTGAAAACGTACCACTCCACTCCTTTGCCGCATTTGAAGATAGCTTCAGTCCGTCGAGGCTGAAATGAGTGCCACCCAGCAACTCTTCTTCCTCACATATCAGAAGCACTTTGGTGAATAACTGATCAATTTCTTTGTCTATCGAAGAAACGAAGGCCGCAATAGTGCTATGATCCGGTCTTTGTCCACACGCCAAAGCCATAAAGGTTATATTTTCTCGACATGCCAATTCCAAAGACCGTGATGAAACCATGCCTCTGGAGTAACCAAAAAGAATAATCTTTATTAGCACCTTTGGATCTATTGCCTTGCGCCCCGTCTCGTCGTTACAATAACGCTTGTCAAAATCGCTTAAATCAAGGCGTTTTTCTAAAACATGATGAATTGCGTACTCCAAGGTGCCTGGTATCAATTGGTCTTCCAATGACACCGGGACCATCATCAGCTGATCATAGTCGTAATGCTTGTATCGCGCCATCTGTATTTCCCACTAACGCAAGTAGTTACTACGACAGCAAGTATACAACAGATCAGCTATGATTCAACTAATTAAACGTCATTCAACTACTTTTTCGACAGGATCAACGCCGCGTGTCAGGGGCACGCGGTCTTTGCGTGTCCCTTGCACACGCATGTTCGGTTACGCTCACATGATCACATGATTGTTCTCTGGATAGAAATGAGCAAGTGAGACGAACTTACGACGACTACTGGCAATCTTTTCGAATAAAGCTGCAATTGCCAAAATTTCCATTCTGTATATTTTTTTATCCTTGTAATAATCGGAAGAAAAGAAAACCCCGCGAAGTTCGTGATTAGGTCCTAACCATACACTGAAAAAATAGCTATGGATGATCTGATTACATAGGTCTTTGAGAGCGATAGTTTCAATTTTAGGTTTATCTAATTCAAATGCTTCAGTCACCTCCGGATAACATATTAGCGACAGCTTTTCTTTGTTACGAGGGAAGGCTGTGACTTTAGATTGAAAATTCATGTTAGGAGGCGGCTGGAATGCTTCAAGCAACTTACGAATTGAATAGAAACCAAGCATTATGCATTTTTCGACCGATGCATCAGATGAGGTGAGCCACCGGCGCTGTTTCATGTGACGCCGTAATCTGAGTGCAAGGCGCCCCAATTCCAATCTCCAGTAGTACGTTTCGAAGATCATTTCTCTTCCCCAGCTTTGCAGACCGAACATAATATTAACCGACACTTTTTGCTGGTATTCTGTGATATTAAAAAGGAAAATACAACAAAAAAACGTCGATAAACCCCTTGAACTCCGTTGTTGGCGTATGTTATTATAGCTGTTTGCTATTGATGATAGGCGACGTGAATATGCGTGACAGACAGCAGCGGAAGCGAGGGCGGGTGGCAGCGTTCAATCCTAATCCCACGTGGCCGGGAGGGTATTTCCAGGTGCTCGAGGAGCTGGGGGTCGAAGAGGCGCGCCGTCCTTTTTATGCGCACTGGGTGAGACAATTCTTCAAAAGGCACCAGGGTGGAAAGCCACGGCGGGAGTTGGGTCGTGGGGAAATCGAGGAATTCCTTCAGGACCTCGGAGCGGATGCCTCCGTGGCGGGCTGGCAGGCGCACCAGGCCAGGGATGCACTGGAGGTCTACTATCAGCAGTTTCGAGGCATCGCGCTCCAACCAGCCGGGACGTCTGCCGGCAAGCCCAAAAGGGGAGCGAGACGCGGGGCCCGCGTGACCGTGGATGGCGGAGAAGAAGCTTCCCACAGGTCGAACACTTCCGGGCGGGCAGATCGAATGCCGGGACCGCGGGTGCTGGAAACACCGTCAACCGTCCCGAGGCCGCCACGGCGGAGATCCATCCCGCAAGTGGATTGGGCGGCGCTCGAGAAAGAGGCCCGGTCGGCCTTCCGCACCGAGCATTATGCCCTGAAAACGGAAAAGGCCTACCTGCACTGGATTCGACGGTTCGTTGACTATCACCACGGCAAGCGACCCTCCCATATGGGTGCCGCCGAAATCAACCAGTTCCTCAGCCACCTCGCCGTCAACGAGCGCGTCGCCGCCAGCACGCAGAACCAGGCGCTCAACGGCATCGTGTTTCTCTACCGGAAGGTGGTCGGGAAGGAGCCCGGCGATTTCAGAGACTTTCCACGCGCCCGCCGGCCCAAGCGGCTCCCCGTTGTAATCAGCCGCCAGGAGGTCCAGGCCCTCTTGTCTCGAATGGACGGCATGGAGGGGCTGATCGCGCGATTGATGTACGGCACCGGCATGCGGGTCTCCGAGGCCCTGCGGCTGCGGGTCCAGGACCTGGCGTTTGACCGGAACGAGATCACGGTTCGCGCCGGAAAAGGAGACAAGGAGCGGAGAGTTCCGTTTCCCGCCTCGCTCAAGAGCGAGCTGCACCAACACCTGGGCGGGCGCCGCCACCAGTACAAGCAAGACCGTAGGAAGGATATGCACGAAGTGGAGCTGCCGGGCGCTCTGGCCCGAAAGTATCCCAAGGCGGCTTACCAGTGGAAATGGCAGTTTGTCTTTGCCGCGAATGATTACTCAGTGGACCCTCGCAGCCGCGCTCGGCGCAGGCATCATCTGCACGAGGTCCGGGTGCAGCGCGCAGTCAAGCGCGCTGCGACCGAGGCGGGATTGACAGCCCGGGTCACGCCGCACACCCTGCGCCACTGCTTCGCCACCCATCTCCTGGAGGCAGGTCAGGACATCCGCACCGTGCAGGAACTTCTCGGACACAGCGACGTGTCCACCACCATGATTTACACGCATGTGCTGAACAAGGGACCGCTTGGCGTCGTCAGTCCGTTGGACACGCTTTGAGGAGAATGGCGCGTTGAGCTGATGCTCAGCCCCCGAACAAATTGCTGGCGATCGATCTCCCTGCTCCCATGAGGAGGTCTCATGCCTACACCAGAACATCCACACTGATAGACACGTAGAGGGACAGGTAAAAAAAGGGGTCACCCATTAAACGACCCCCTGTCCAAAGAAAAAGTTGCCCCTTTGCAACAGCCAATGAATAATCCTCTTGGCGATAACAGTCTCCATCAGGTAGTATACGATCGTCATACCGGAGGATGCCATGACGGTGTTGGGAAAAAAGCTATGAATCTAAACCAGGGAGCAGAATCAACGATATCTTATTTATTTGCGCGTCTGGCATTTGACCAGAGTTGATATGAAAACTGAAAATATTAAAACCCAGTATCACCCCCGATATATTGGTAAAAAGAATGCCCTTGTGGGTTGTGTAATAGTTGCACACCCAGATGATGAGATAATCTGGGCCGGTGGAACCTTGCTAATGCATCCGGAATGGCAATGGACGGTGATCTCACTATGCCGCGCCAGCGACCTTGAAAGAGCAGCGAAGTTTCAACGGGCAGCGGAGAAACTTGGGATTAGTGGTATAATGGCAGATCTGGATGATGGCCCCCAACAAGCACCTCTTTCCGAATACGTGATCCAACAGACGATTCTTTCACTAATACCTTCGACACAATTTGACCTACTTCTGACACACAGCCCGTTTGGAGAATACACACGGCACCGACGTCATGAGGAAGTCGGCTCAGCCGTTGGCAGACTGTGGAGAGAGGGGGATATTCACTCTCACGAAATGTGGATGTTTGCATACCAGGACACCGGAAGAGGTGGTAAGGGGGATTCGCCTTATCCGATAGCTGAAGCTCATCAGAGACTGGTATTACCCGAACACGTTTGGTTGCAGAAATACAAAATTATCACCGATATATATGGCTTTACTCCAGAGAGCTACGAAGCAGAAATCGTTCAGAGCAGGGAAGCCTTCTGGTGTTTTGCCAATCCGGTTGAGTATGAGAGATGGATTAAATCTCGAAGGAGGCATTCATGAAAGTCTTGGCACTCTATGACTACCCCGCCTCTCCCGGCGGACTGGCTACTCAGGGAGATCTCCTCTATAGAGGACTGAAGGAACTCGGAGTTGATGTCTATGCCGTTAACTTCGAGTCCGCGCAAGAGAAGGAATGGTACTATCGCTGGTTCGAACCGGACATTGTTGTAGGGGTGGGGTACTAGGGACATGCCTCTCACCTCGTGCTTCATCCTCAACGATATGGTATTCAACCAGTCCCCTGGCTGGTCGCCGACGGGTATTTAGCCAATTATCAGGAGATTCTGAATGCACTACCACTTATTTTTGTTACTTCCAACTGGGTAAAGGATGTCTATGTTCGGGATGGGCTCAGTGGTGAGAACATCGAAGTATTGCCTGTAGGTGTGGATACTGATGCATTTATACCTCGTGACAAGAGCGATCCGAAAGTCTCCTGTGTTCGTGAAGCCTTAGGCGTTTCATCCGAAGACATCATGATCCTCACAGTGGGTGGAGACGCTGCCTCCAAAGGCGCTCAGGAAGTGATGCAGGGCCTGTCAATCATTGACACCAAAGCTCCGGCCTGGAAGTATGTATGCAAAGTCTGGCCGCAGCCACGGACACTGGAGCAGAACTTACTGGATCTGCAACTGGCTCATTCCTTGGGTATTGAAAAGAACGTGATATACACTACCAATATTATTTCACGAAATTTTGTTCCCTATCTTATTGATGCTTGTGATATATATGCTGCCCCTTCTAGATTGGAAGGATTCGGTATGCCTCAAGTGGAGGCGGGGGCCTGTGGTAAACCAGTCTTGAGCATCAATGCTATGGCTATGGTTGATACTCTCGTGCATGGTGAAACCGCTTTTCTGGCCTCTATTGCCACGGAGGTGGTGATGAGAGAGACGGTGGTCGGAGAGGAGTCCGGTTGGGAGCCGGGACATCGAGTGGTGTTTAAAAATCCCCGCACAATTGACTACAGGGCCAGTGTACATGACATAGCCAATTATCTCATGGATTTGATGGAGCACCCTGACATACGACAGCGCATGGGCGAAGCAGGAAGAAAAAGGGTAGTGGAGAATTACGATTATCGGGTTGTGGCTAAAAAATTTGTGGATATCGTTTCCGAGAAGTTAGGGATATCATAAGATGAACTCTCAAGAGATTACAATAGTTGAAAAGGCGAAAGAAGCGGCTTTTCAGGTTTTACTTCACAACTCGCGTGGCCCATATCGTTCACTACCACGGACAGCAGGATATGGTTATCCGGAACCTTACACCCGTGACCTCATGATTTGTGGACTAGGCATACTAGCCAGTGGAAATGAAAAGCTTATAAAGAGCCTGAGGCGGGTACTCCAAACACTGGCAACAAACCAGAGCCGGTTAGGGCATATCCCTGGCTTGGTTCATGATTCTGATGATCGTGGGGCCAGTGATACAACCCCGCTTTTTATTTTGATGTTGGGTATCTACCGAAAGGCTATCGGTGAGACGGATTTTCTTGAGGAAGCTCTCCGTAAAGCAATGACATGGATGGAGTATCAGAGTCCTTCAGATCAGGTCATTGTGCAGCAAATGCCAACGAGCGATTGGCGGGATGAACAATGGGTCCTGGGGCACGGTCTGTATGTAAACACGATTCTGTATAGCTGTCTCCGGCTCTTTGGTGATCATGAGAGAGCCAATCACCTCGAAAATGAAATGGATAAGTTCACCATTCAGGGTGAGATCCAGCACCGTCACGTGCATGAAGGACTGGTGCTGACTCACAAGCCATATTTTGCCACATGGTCATACAAGGTTCTATGCGATGAACGGTTCGATTTACTGGGAAACAGTCTGGCTATACTCTCGGGCCTGGCATCCCCCTCAAGATCAAAATCCATGATCACCTGGATTGAACGTGAATCCAGTGCTTTACGGGATCAGGGACTGTTGGCGCTCAATCTTCCGCCGAACTATTTCCCATACATACAACCTGAGGACCCTGATTGGCGCCGCCGATACGCTCGATACAATCTTCCGGGGGAATACCACAATGGAGGGATTTGGCCTTTCATCTGCGGCTTCTATGTTGCAGCAATCGTGGCTACCGGAAGATTCAGATTAGCAGAGCAGAAACTTTTAGCTTTGTCGGAACTGGTTCGTGCGACACGTGAAGCAGAAGTCGAGTTTGGTTTCAATGAATGGTTGAAGGCTCAGGATGGAATGCCAATGGGTAGTGATTGGCAATCATGGTCAGCGGCGATGTATCTATATGCAGCTATTTCTGTGGAGGAGAGACGAACCCCCTTCTTTGATGAGATTAGGGCTGCTGGAGAATAGTTTACTCCGATGTAGAAACCCTTGCTCAGAGAGCAAGGGTTTCTACATCGGACTAAAATGAAAATCACCTATGACCGTGAGGTGGATGCCCTTTACATTCGTTTCAAGGAAACCACTGTCACCACAGAGCACCTAGCAGAAGGGATCGCCCCTGATTATGATTCCAGTGGCCTTCAGGGTCCTGGCCAGGGATTTAGGGTGGGCAAATAGCTAAAGATCAAGGTTATCAACTGGCAAACTGAGTTGTTTTACTATTTAAAGTCGTCCCCAAGAGTGCATTCCCGATAGGGAAGCAACCGACACGAGCGCGTATCGCGATCTACCGGGGTAATGAGAACGGCATGTCAGGAGACGTTTGCCCATGCCCACACAGACAGGCCGATCCCCTTAGCTCGGGAGTGGGAGTGGCCCCCTTCATCTTCTAATTATTTTATTGACCACATATTCAGCAATAATTTTATTTGCTAAAGAATTAGGATGCCCATCGTTTTTAATTAGGTACTTAGCTTGTTTCTCAGGATAATCTGTCAAAATATCACTGATATAATGAACTCTAATTCCTTTTTTTTCTAATTTTTTAGATAGTTCGTCTTTCTTATTAGCCCAAAGGATCATATGAAACTCACTCCCTGGATAGCGAGTTTCTATAATCTGGCTGGAAGTATTTACTATCTCAGCAAACAAATTGATATTACCTCTATCAAAATATCTATCCAATATCTTTATCTTTCTAAAAATTAAAGACTTCTTAATTTGAGATCTCAACTTTCTTTTAAAAATTGTAAGATTATCATTATCAATGTTGCCACTGTAAGTAATCTTCCCATTTTTCTTTATGGTATATTTGGGGCCATGTTCATCCCAGGCAGCAAAACCTGCTGCACGATTAATATGGGCATATATAGCTTGATATATTGCGTATTTAGGTTTACATTCTATTATGGTATCCACCATTCCATGTTCAAGTGCTGATAGCATTTGATGTGGGCCATATCCACGAAATCCAAAGTTGTAAATCGGGTATTTCCCATGAGTTTTTATACCGGTCCAATATGGTATTGTTTCTTCATCATTCACAGCTTCTCCAAATGTAAATGATCCTCCAAAAAACAGAACGCTTCCCATGTCATTCTCCCCTTTATAAGGAGGGGAAATTCGCAATCCATTGGAGTCTATTGTATAAACGACACTATAGATAAGCTTATCGTCATAGAATCTAGAAAGAACAGCTTTACTATTTTTGACAGGAGCATACCCTAGAAAATCATGTTGCTTATTAATAGCTCCTTGTATATATTGGATATGTTCCTCGATTTTACCGGGTTCTTTATCAATCCACAAATATGTTTCGTAGATTCCAAGTGTAAGTGGAATAACGGCGATATTGAAGCATATAGCCTTGGTAGATGCTTTGGTGCTTAATATTGCAGCGCACAAAAAAACAATGAACCATGATAAGTCAATCCAAATGTAAGGAGCAGAAAAATATTTTAGAGATATAAGTGAAATTACAGTGCTGGTTATTATTAAAATGGCATACAACATAAGGACTTCCGGGACGTTGTTGAACTTGTTGAATTATTCTTGTCCATTTTTCAGCATTTTCGACACTGCAGAAGCAGAAACACCAACTTGTCGGCCTATCTCTGCGAGGGGAATACCATAATCCTTCACTAATGATCGCGCAATGTGCGATCTTATTTCTGTGACAGCCCGCCGCCGGCTTCCGGCCCGCATTTCATTTATATTAATCCCTTTTTTTTTGCAAGTATTAAGAATATGTTTTTCAACCTTATTTTTCCTTTCATGTAAAAGAGCGGACACGGTAATTAGCTTGGTACCAATCAACACATAGACGAAATTTTTTCTTGGGTAGAAAATCCATGGCTTGAGTGAAAACGGTTTTGCCATGATTCACGTGAGATCTCCTTTCCCTCTTTGATCACTATTGGCAAAAGTAGTATCAATCCAAATCTGAGAAAGAAATGGTAACGTTGCTGCGCCATTCTGGCCACTAAAACAACTAGATGTTTTTGAAGCTCGAGAGCGGTAAGCTTCATGATGCCCGATCTATGTTTCAAATCAATTGAACGGGCAAGCTAAAGAAAACCTCTGATGTGACAGGCTTGAATGAGGTTGTCGGGATAACATGTCCTTAATCTGCCTTGCCTCTCATATTTTCATCTTTAAAAAGATCCTAGCCTTCATAAGGATGATACTGGCCGGACTGGCGATTGGATTTGTAGCCGTGTCTAGCTCACTCTGCTCTCACAAGCTTGAAAATGGCAGGATGTTGAATATGTTTTAGGTTTTTTTGGGGAGAGAGCGATTTTGTAAGAGATGTCCTTTCGGAATCGGAAGAGAAGTTCTCGCGGAAATATCGACTCAAGAGCCGGGGGTACAATTTTGAAAAGGTTGTTGAGAGGAAGGCAAAAGGAGAGGGGTGCGGGCCAGGGATTTAGGGTGAGTTTTGCTGTTCAGAGAGGTGAGCAAATAGCTAAAGATCAGGGTTATAAACTCGAAAACTGAGTTATTTTACTATTTAAGGTCGTCCCCAAAAGTTATGGATAAATCACCACAAAGTAAGGCCTGGATTAGAAGGATATTTACCGAGATCACGCCCCCGAGTTTGAAGGACAACACGGCAGACGTGGACCGACTGGTCAGGGGGATCAAAAAGGCCCTCCAGACAGATAAGGTCTCGGTCAATTTCTCGCTGGTCAAGTCCCTCCCCCATTTATTGAGAGAATATAATTATAGTATCCATACCGTGGTCTTTGAAAATAAATGTGGATGGCAGCTCATAGACATCCTGCCATCTCAGAAAAACCAAAGCATTTATGGAATTGCCATGGATCTAGGCAGTTCTACTGCCGTTGTCCGGCTCCTGGATCTACCGGTCGGGGAGGTCAAAGATGAGATATCCTTTGCCAATCCCCAGATAGAAATAGGCCCGGATATACTCACGCGGATCCATTTTGCAACGCAGGAGGGGGGTCTTGACAAATTACAGGGCCTGATCAGAGACAGGCTAAATCATGAAATTGAAGGGCTTGCGAAAAAACACGGCATAAACACTAATTCCATAGTGGGTATGTCGGTGGCTGGAAACACTACAATGACCCACCTATTTCTGGGCCTAGATCCCTATTGGATATGCCGTGAACCTTATATCCCCGCGATAAATAATCCAGGGCTATTGAGTTCCAGAGAACTCGGTCTTAAAATCAACCCAGAGGCCCCGGTCCTGGTATTTCCTAATGTGGGCAGCTATTTTGGCGGGGACTTGATCGCGGGAATTCTGGCCTCGGGCATGGCACATAAAAAGGAAATATCCTTCCTCGTCGACGTGGGTACCAATGCAGAGGTCGTCATTGGCAATAGTGATTGGCTAATGGCCTGTGCGGGCGCAGCAGGCCCGGCGTTGGAAGGTGGTGTGGCGACTATGGGCATGATTGCCGGCCCTGGGGTGATAGATAAGGTGACCATAGACACCCAGGCATCTGAACTCGTAATAAGGACAATTGGTAACAGGCCTGCCATCGGAATTTGCGGTTCAGGCCTGATTGACCTTGTGGCGCAGCTCTTCATGGCCGGGATGCTTGATATGAGGGGCAAATACGTGTCCGAGAAGTGCAAGGGCCGTCTTAAAGAAATTGATGGAATCAAACACCTTGTCGTTGTCCCCAGGGACGATTCAGGTACTGACCAGCCACTGACCCTGAGCCAGACGGATATCGACGGGCTCATACGCTCAAAGGCCGCAATGTACACCATCCTTACGACTATTACCAATACAGTCAATATCTCTATGAAAGAGATAAGCAGGTTCTACGTCGCGGGTACATTCGGTTCATACATCGATCCCAAATCGGCTATTACTATCGGCATGATCCCGGATCTGCCTTTGGAAACCTATGTCCCCCTGGGAAACACCTCTCTAGAAGGAGCAGGCATGGCTCTCTTATCTTCTGATGCCAGAGCTGAGATATCTCAAATTCGTGATAAGATCACCTATCTGGAACTCAATGTAAACCAGGAGTTCATGAATCTCTTCAGCGCCGCCAAGTTTATCCCGCACACAGACATTAGCCTTTTCCCATCCGTGAAAGTAAGGTAGCCTACTCTTCTCTTCCCAAAAAAAAGAGCCGGTCTCGGGGGGACCAAATCCAAGGACTGGCTAACGCCTACCACTGTCCTTCAACATCAGAATCCTCTGCCAAGGGCAAATTACCTTCCAGATAGGCCTGAACGGCCTCTCTTACGCTTCCGGTCGCATTGTTTGCAACACGGATCTTTGCAGCCTTCAAGGCCTTAAAGGCATTGGGCCCACAATGGCCTGTCAACAAGATCTCTGCGGCGTGCTTACTCAGCATGCTGGCGGCCTGTATCCCCGCTCCTTTCAGCGCGTTCATATTTTCGTGGTTGTCCAGGGCCTCCAGGGCCATGGTCGCACTATCCACAATAAGGATATAGGGTGCCCTTCCGAACCTGGGATCCACTGCGGAATCAAGCCCTGTTCCGGTAGCTGTCACGGCAATCTTCATTATTTGCCTCCTTCTTGTTGGCCCCGTCGCCATTCCCCTCAAACTGCTTAATGGCCTTCTGCAATGTCTTCAAGGCCAATCGGGCACAATGGACCTTTTGCTTGGGGAGCTTCTCCAGTTCCCTGTACAGGGTCTCAAGATCAAGATGCTTTGCCTCTTCCAGGCTCTTTCCTTTGGCAAGATTCACCACTGCGCACCCGGATGCTACCGCACCAGGGCAACCCAGCACCTGGATTTTTGCATCGTCAATCCTATCCCCCTGGATATTCAGGGAGATCTTCATGGAATCACCGCATGGCCCTGTGAGATCCGTTATCTGGTTTGCATTCTTCAGAAAACCGATGTTGTCCTTTTTTTGAAAGTATTCAATGGCCTTGTCCGAATATCCAGATTCAGACAGCATCTCGTAGACCTGATCCTGTCTTTCCTTTTCCATCGGAAAAACTCCTTCCGTCATCTAGTATCCTCCACCGCCGCCGCAGACCTGCTCGTCTCCGATAACCGGCAATGTTCCTGCAATTAGATCTTCAACCACAGGCCTGATCTCTGGCCTCGCCGCATCATAATACACATCAATGCCCACCTGCTTGAATCCCATTAATGGCCGCATACCGATGCCGCCAACTACAAGGGCATCGACCTGCTGTTGAGCCAGCAGATTCACCGGTACCATGCAGCCGCCCTGCACATGCGATTGATTAGGTATGGTTGTTACCGACTTTATCTCTCCCCCTTCGACATCCACCAGGGTAAAGACATCACAATGACCAAAATGTCCGGAACGTTGTCCATCCAAACCCCCCGGTGACATCGAGGGAACGGCTATTCTTCCATCTTCCATGTCCCAAAACCTCCGTTTAAATATTTTTCTCACACTGCCTCCCTCCCCTCAAGGGGAGAGAAGGAAAAGTCCATCCCGTCGCGAACAACGGGCACGAAGCAACTTCAAGCTTTAACTTATTACTTTAACCATCAATAAGGATTTTTCAACCCCAGGTAATTTTTTTGCTCTCGTCAGAAATTATACCTTGTGACGTAGGAGTATAGTCAAAATGGCCTTGTCTGTCAACAAAGACATGCCCAAATCAAGTTGTCGGAACTGGTCATTAGGACGATGGACACCCGATAAAAAAACCTTGAATGACGTTAGAGGGCTTATGCATTCTGGGAGGTATGAATATGACAAAAAACCAAGAAGATGATCCAAGGGAGACAAATGCCCTGATTATTGTATCATGTGGGACCAATAATCCCAACCGGTCTGTGAGGGCCATTCATCTGGCCCAGGTGGCCACCACCCTGGGCAAAAAGGTGTCGGTCTTCCTGCTCGACGAGGCAGTGTATCTAGCTAGGCAGGGGATTGTCCGGTTAGTCTGAGACGATCCCGTATTTCTCACCCCCCATATTTTTTACGTTTCAAATCCACAGAAAATATGTTAATGTTTAACTTTTTACAAGATAAGCGCCTTGTCTTGAAAAGCGCCAGGATTCAGGGATTAGCAGATGTTGCAAAAATCTGATCAATTCCGTTTCCTGCCAACTGACAACTGACAACCGGCAACTATCAATTGAGCGTTTTCG
>Ga0307425_1001440_pt1 | contig 14179 bp, 8 predicted proteins | sample SalMarWE160330MG_FD_202152 | JGI IMG/M metagenome (GOLD analysis project Ga0307425, IMG submission 202152) | Salt marsh sediment microbial communities from the Plum Island Ecosystem LTER, Massachusetts, United States - WE1603-30 | ecosystem: Environmental > Aquatic > Marine > Intertidal zone >... | reverse complement strand
GCGATGTGCGCCTTGAGCTGCTGGTCCGAATCAGCCACCCACTGATCGACCGATGCGGGCGACTTGTCTTTCCCCATAGCCTCAAAATAGCGGAGGATAAAGGCCTTGTTCGCTTCTGTCGACATTTGGCGCTCCCTTCTTGCTGCGGCACTGGCGTTCCAGGGAGGGCCCGCTGCCCTCTCCGGTGCCAGCTGATTTGCCAGTACACTAACAGCTACCAGTATAGCAGACCTCCGTCCCAAGTCCGTTACGAAAAGCGTTACGAAAGTGCGCGTGGCGGATTTTGTTGACAAATTCCCTCAATCTTGTTACAGTGGGTACACCCGCCTGGAACTCGCCAGGAACATCACGACGAACCAGGGTGCAGGATATAGTTGACAGGATCCCTCTACTTTGATACACTGGGGCCGGAGGTGCGAGATGCCGCGCTTGAGCCTGTACCTGTTGGGCCCGCCGCGGATCGAGCGCGATGGGACGCCGATCCAGGTGGACACGCGGAAGGCCACCGCTCTACTGGCCTACGTCGCCATCACTGGCGAACGACACAGGCGTGACGCACTCGTCAACCTCCTCTGGCCCGAGGCCGACCAGGCGCGCGGGCGCGCTGCCCTCCGGCGCACGCTCTCTGTCCTGCGAAAGGCGCTGGCCCACAGCGTGTTCGAGGTGGACCGCGAGAGCATCGGTCTCAGTCCTGATGGGGAACTGTGGCTGGACGTCGACCAGTTTCACGCCCTGCTCTCCGCATGTCGCCAGCACGGACACGCCGCCTCTGAGGTCTGTCCCTCCTGCATTCCCCTCCTCACCGACGCCATCGCCCTCTACCGCGCCGACTTTATGAGCGGCTTTACCCTGCGCGACAGCGTCAACTTTGATGACTGGCAGTTCTTCCAGACCGACGAGCTACAGCACGAGCTAATCGACGCGCTGCAAAAGCTTGTGGCAGCGCACGCTGCACAAGGGTCCTATGACACCGCACTCCGTTATGCCAGGCGTTGGCTGGCCCGCGAACGGCTGAGCGAGGACGCACACGTCCGCCTGATGGAGCTCTATGCCTGGCAAGGCCAGCGATCGGCAGCCTTGCAGCAGTACGAAGAGTGCAGGCGCACGCTGGACAGCCAGCTGGGTGTCGGGCCCGAGCCCGCGACGACTGCGCTCTATCGCGCGATCCTGGAGGGACGCGTGCCCGCACCGCCTGTCCCGCTCCAGCAGCCGCAGGCAGACCTCACCTTTGTGGCCGCGCCTCGCTTTCCCTCCACGCCTGGCCTTCCTACGGCGAGGACGAAGGGCGAGCTACGCATCGTCACCGTGTTCTTGGCCGACTTGAGCGGCGCGCTGCAGCAGCTCGACAGCCGCGCTCCTGAGGACGAGGCCGACCTAATCGCGCGTTTTGTCGAAATTCTGTCCACAGTCCTGCCCAGGTACGGCGGACATCTGCAGCGCCAGCTTGGCCGCAGCATGCTCGTGGCCTTTGAGCCGCGCGAGAGCGCAGCCGAGCTGGCCATCCGTGCCGCACTCGAGACGCGCGAGAGGGCAAACCAGGTGGGTTTGAGCCCTCACTTTGGGATCAGCACCGGCGAAGCGATCCTATCTCATGCATCCACAGAGAGCGGAGGCACGTTCGACCTGGTCGGCTCTGTCGTCGACCAGGCCGTAGGCCTTGCCCGCCAGGCCACAGCAGGCCAGATCGTGGTCGATGGGTCCACCTACCGCTCTGCCCATCGCGCGGTCGCCTTTTTGCCTTCCCCCGCAAGCCTAGATAGCGAGTCCGGACACGCTCCATTCTACCTGGTGGATGGCCTACGCCGCGAGCCTCAGCCTGTGGGCAGGCTGGGCGGCCTCTATGCCGAGCTCATCGGGCGCGATAGAGAGCGGGCACAGCTGCAGGGCGCCCTGGACCAGACAGTGCGGGGACGGGGGCAGATGATCTCGCTGATCGGCGAGGCCGGCGTCGGCAAGTCGCGCCTGATCGCCGAACTGCGGCAGGTTGCCCTCGTCCCCGATGCGAGCGGTGCGGTGCCCCTCTGGCTAGAGGGGCGTTGTCTCGAACTGGACACCGCGCCAAGCTACGCCCCCTTTCTCGATATTCTACGCACCTATCTGGCGTGGGGTGCCCGTGAAACCGAGCGGCGGCGCCGGGAACGTATCGCGTTTGTACTGCAGGATCTGGTCGCGTCTGGCGAGCTCACCGCGGCGCGTGCAGAGGAGATGGGCGCCCTGCTGGCACGCCTCTTTGCGCTTCGCTGGTCTGAAGAATGGACGCAGCGGCTTGAGCGGACAGAAGCCGATCAGGTCCAGCAAGATACCTTCCTCGCCATTCGCGACCTGATTACGGCACTCGCCTGTCGACAGCCGGTGGTGCTGGTCTTGGAGGATCTCCACTGGGCGGACGATCTCTCGCTCGATCTGATCTCGCTGCTGATGGAAGATCTTGCACACAGCCCCTTGCTCCTCGTATGCGCCTACCGGTCCGAGCGAGAGCATAGGTGCTGGCATCTGGGGACGATCGCTGCACAAAAGTGCGGTGAGGCCTATGCCGAGCTGCATGTGCGCGAGCTCACACGTGGGCAAGGAAAGCAGCTGCTGTCCTCGTTGCTGGGCATCGAGACGCTACCCCCAGCCCTGATCTACGCTGTGCAAGAACGCGCTCGGGGCAATCCCTTCTTCATCGAGGAAGTCGTTCGCTCCCTCATCGATGCAGAGATCGTCTATCGCGAAGGGGATGGATGGCGCATACGCGAATCCGTTCTCACCGTCATGCTGCCCGAAAGCGTACAGCACGTACTCCTCAGCCGCCTGGATCGTTTGGCCGGGGACCTGCAGCACGTTCTCCAGGTGGCATCGGTCATCGGCCGAGTGTTCGAGCGACGCGTGTTGGCGCGCGCCATCGACACCGAGGTGGCGCTCGACCGTGCGCTGTGGGAGCTCGAAGACCGCGCGCTGGTCTACCAGGAGCGGACGATCCCGGAGGTCGAGTACTCGTTCAAGCACGTGCTCACCCAAGATACAGTCTATCGCAGCATCGTCCGGCGGCGCCGGGAGGGCATGCATCGGCGCGTGGCCAGCGCGATCGAGGACCTGTACGGCGAAGCCCTGGCGGAACACTATGAAGAGTTGGCCTATCACTATGAACGAGCGGCCGAGATCCCACAGGCCACAGCCTACCTGCTCCAGGCTGGAGAAAAGGCCAAGCGCAACCACGCGAACGAGGCGGCTATCGCCCAGCTGACCAGGGCCTTGGAGCTGATCGAGGCCGCGCCAGAGACACCCCAGCGCGCCAAGCGCGAGCTCGAGCTGCTCGTGGCGCTCGGCGTGCCGCTCGTCCTCGAACGCGGACACGCGCATCCAGAGGTCGCGCGCGTTTACGGGAGGGCCCAGGAGCTGTGCGATAAAGAGTGCACGCTCTCTCAGCGCTTCCAGATCACGCTGGGCCTGCGCAGGTATCATCTGCTCCGGGGAGGGCTCCTGGCAGCGCTCGAGCACGCGCAGCAGTTGCTCGCCCTGACAGAAGGGGGAGGCGATCCGGCATATCTTGCACGCGCATACATGATGCACGCCGAAGCGCTCTACCATCTCGGCCAGTTCGAGGATGCGCGGGCGCAGTATGTGCGGGCATGGGAGCAGGTAGATCGTGCCCGCTATCCTTCGGATGCCTACCTCTTTGGCAACGATACGGGCATCGCCAGCCGCACTTTTGGGGCGCTATGCTTGTGGTACCTCGGCTATCCGGATCGTGCGCTGCAAGAAGCAGAGGATGCGATGGCTGCGGCGGAGGAGCTAGCCCATCCCTTCACAACATGTGTCGCAACCTTTTTCACCGCCTTGATCCGTCTCCTGCGGCGGGACCACGAGGCCGTGGCGGACCTGGCACCCAAGGCGCTGCAGATCGCCACGCAGCGCAGTTTTCCACTCTATGAGGGGTGGGGCACGATACTGATTGGCTGGGGCCTCGCACAGACAGGGCATATCGAGGAGGGGATCGCCCACCTCCGGCAGGGAATCGCATCCTGGCGTGGTATGGGGGCAGCGGTGACCGTGTCCAACGCCCTCGTGGTGTTGGCCGAAACCTACGTGCAGATCGGCTGGACCACAGCCGCGCTGCAGGTCCTCGAGGAGGCACTGGCTGCGGCAGCTGAGCAGCAGCACCGGCTATGCGAGGCAGAACTACACCGGCTGCGAGGAGAGCTATGGCGACGCAAGGGAGCGCTCGGCGACGCGGAGGCCGCCTTCCGGCTCGCCGTAGAAGTTGCCCAGGAACAGCGCGCGCGAGGGTGGGAGCTGCGCGCCACGACCAGCCTGGCCCGCCTGTTGCACGATCAGGGCAGGGACAAGGAAGCCCACGCTGCCTTGAGCCGCATCCTCGGCTGGTTTACAGAGGGATTCGAGACGGCTGACTATCGCGAGGCCAGCGCGCTGCTCGACACCACTTGCAGCACAGGAAAGATGGGTGTATCATAGCAAGGTTGCTCAGGATTCAAGCGTACGTCATCGCAGCAGCCAGACAACCCAAGACCATACTCTATCGCCACCCAACGGTAGTGCCCAGGCCACGACAGCCCGGTTCGCTTGCGTCTGGCACCCGATTGCTTCCACGAGGAACAGCACTGGAGGAGCGCACCACCGATGACGTCCCCGATACTGATCACGGGCGCGCCCGGCTGGCTAGGGACGCGCCTGGTCCAGTCTCTACTGCAGCAAGTACCAGAACTGACGGTCCTCTCCCAAACCGCTCCTGCGAGCCGGATTCGCTGCCTGCTGATGCCCGGCATCGACCCCTCGCCCCTCCCCGTCTCGGAGCAGATCGAGCTCGTAACCGGCGATCTGCGTTCGCACGACCAGGTCGAGGCGTTCTGCAGGAATGCCGCAGGCGGGACACTCTATCACTGCGCAGGCCTCGTCCATCCAGCACGGTACGTGCGGGACCTGTACGACGTGAACGTCAAGGGCACCAGGCACCTGCTGCAGGCGGCCGAACAGGCAGGCGTTCGCCGGGCAATCGTGATCTCGTCCAATTCACCCGTCGGGACGAACCATGGTCGCGACCACCGCTTTGACGAGCATTCGCCCTATGATCCCTACATGTGCTACGGTCACTCCAAGATGCTCATGGAGCGGGTCACCCACGAGGTGCAGGCCCGCGGCAAGCTGGAGACGGTGATCCTGCGGCCGGCGTGGTTCTACGGGCCGGGGCAGCCCGAACGCCAGACGACCTTCTTTCGGATGATCCGGAAGGGCCTCGTCCCCGTCGTGGGAGCAGGCGAGAATCTGCGCTCGATGTCCTACGTTGACAACGTGTGCCAGGCTATGCTCCTGTGTAGCATGAACCCCGCTGCCAACGGCCAAACCTACTGGGTCGCGGACCAGCAGCCGTATTCCATGAACCAGGTCGTAGACACGGTCGAAGAGCTGATGGAAAACGAGTTCGGCCTTCCCGTCGCGCACCGGCGCTTGCGGCTGCCCTCTTTGGCCAGCGAAATGGCACGCCTGCTGGATCAGTGGATCCAGCGACTGGGCTTCTATCATCAGAAGCTGCATGTCCTGTCCGAGATGAACAAGACGATCGCCTGCTCGATCGACAAAGCGAGGCAGGAGCTTGGCTACCGGCCGTCGATTGAGCTGGAGGAGGGCATGCGGCGCTCCCTGGCGTGGTGCATGGCCAATGGCATCGAGCTGTAGATGAACGAGGCAGCAGAGCCGTTAGGCGCCGGGCTGCGTGAGTTGGCCAGGCCGATGCTGCGCAGATGGGCGCCTTGGTTGACCCTGCCCACCTTGGCCGGGCTGATTGGTGCACAGGCATTCGCCTATGCTTCTCGCCTGTCACTCTCGCTAGGCCCACGGGTCATCCTCGAGCCCTGGCTGCTCCGCCAGGGCTACCTGCTCTACGAAGAGATCGCCGACCTGCACAGCCCTCTGCTTCCCCTGCTCCTGTCCGTGCTCATACCACTCTTTCCCGACGGGCTCAGCATGGCCAGGGCCGTGCTCGTGGTGATCATCTCGATCTCGACCCTGCTCACCTTCCTTGTCGGTCGGCGTGCGGGGGGCTGGCTGGGCGGGCTGTGGGCTACAGGGTTCCTGATCGTGTGGTCGCCGGTTTTTGGCTTTGGCAAGCTGTGGCACGAGGCTTTGCTGACGCCGCTCTATACGCTCATCCTGCTCTCTTACGATCCCACTACCACCCGCCGTTCCGTCCGCTCCCTGCTTTGGCTCGGGCTCCTGGGCGGCATAGGCCTGATGATCAAGCAGCACGCGATCGTCGTGCTCGCTGCCCTCGTGGGATGGAATGCTATTGCCGGCTGGAGGAGAGGCCGCCCGCTTGGCGGCATCCTGCGCGACACGCTGCTGATCGGCGCAGCCGTGCTGCTGCCTCTGCTCGGCTTTCTCGCCTACCAACTGCTGCGCGCGGGTACCCTGCACGGCTTTGTTTATTGGACGCTGGATTACAACCTGGCGGGACCCTATCGCGCGATGGCTGCGCTGTGGCCGACCCGAGACCAGCTCGGCGTGCTGGTCTCGGCTGCCCTTCTGCTACCTGCTGCCGCTTTGCTAGGGATCGCACGTGCGCGCCAGGACGAGGATGAATGGCTGCGCGTGGGATGGGGATTCGCGCTGCTTGTGGCCAGCGCCGTCACGGCCTATCCTCGCTTTCACTTTTTTCACCTGCAACCCGCCCTGCCGGTCGTCGCCTGGCTGTCGACCTGGGTCCTGGCATCCACACTGCGAGTCACGAGCCCGGTTCGAACCTTTGCCGCAGGCATAGCTCTGGCACTGCCCCTCTTTTGGACACTCACCGCCGGTGCCAGCTATGGGGCGCTCCTGGATCCGAAGCCACAGTATGTCTACGAGTACTCGGACTTGGTCCCTGTAGCGGAACAGGTCATGCAGCACAAGGCACCGGGGGAACGTGGTTTCATCTTCCCGGACGACGAGGCTACGGCCAACCTCTACTACCTGACCAAGACGCTCCCGCCCACGCCCTGGATCTTTACCTACCCGTGGTACATGATGGATTGGGTGCAGGACCGGATCCTCGATCACCTGCAAACGCAGCCGCCTGACTGGATCGTCTACTTTCCGGAGCGTTGGGATATCGAGCAGCAAGCGCCTCGCATCACGGGCTATATCTCTTCTCACTACCGGCAGGACATCCCGCTCGAGTGGGCGCAGGGACGCGGGTGGCTGCTCAAGCGCGTGGATTGAAGGAGGTACGATGACAGAGGAATATACCATCCCACTGGAGAGCAGCGGTGCCAGGCTGGTCGCGCATAGGCTGGAGGACGATGGCTCCTTCCCCAACAACGAGCGACTCTCCCTGCTCGTCTATGTTGGCGTACTGCATCTGCCTAAAGAGGAGCCGGCAGCAGCTATCGAATCGCTCTTTCATCAGCACGGCTGGGGCGGCTCGTGGCGAGACGGCGTGTACACCTACCACCACTATCATAGCACGGCGCACGAGGTGCTGGGCGTGTACGGCGGCACGGCACAGGTCCAGTTCGGCGGCCCGGATGGGGTGATCCTGGAGGTCGGGCGCGGGGACGTGGTAGTGATCCCGGCTGGCGTTGCGCACAAGAACGTCGGATCCGGCGCCGATTTCCGCGTCGTCGGCGCCTACCCAGGTGGGCGGCGGCCCGACATGAACTATGGGCGAGCCGGAGAGCGTCCCGGCGCAGACGAGCGGATCGCGCGCGTGCCACACCCAGAAGCCGACCCCGTCTATGGCGAGGGCGGGCCGCTGGACGAGCACTGGCCCGCCGCGTAAGGAGAACCGCGTGCTGGACTGGTCAAACGCAGCGAGGGCGGCGTGCGCGCACGTCGCCCTCGCTGCCTCTGTGTCCCGATCGCTCAGGGCGTGCCGACCACGCTCAAGCTGCCCGTATCCCAGAAGACCTGGTTGAACTGGATCCAGTACGCGGCAGGGTGTGCATAGGCCCACACGCTGATCCGCCCATCCGTCTCCAACGGTACCGTCGCCGTGACCACAAAGTGGTGCCAGGCATCGTAGGGATCATAGAGATCTGACCACACAACGTCCGCTGAGGTGTAGGACTCACCGCCCGTCGGGTCGATTCCTACCTTGAAGTTGAGCCCCTCGCGCACGTTGGAATAGTCTTCCGGCCAGGGATCCGTCGACGACCACCCCAGCCCCCACATGGAAAACTCGTACGTTGCCCCTGGTATGGCACCCGTGATCACTTGGTAGACGCCCCCCTCAAAGCCGCCCCAGCCGCTGAGGCCATACTGTTGAGCGGCCTCTCCAGTGTGGATTCGGTGCGGCGCGTCGCGCGGGCGACCATACTCGGGCTGCTTGTTCTCGCCGGTCGCCGGGTTATAGTCATCATTCCAGAACGGTAGCCAGTAAGGAGCGGTGCTGATCGTGTTCTCGTAGCCGGGATAGGGCTGGTATCCTTCCAGCACTCCCCAGTTCAGCTCCAGGTCTGCATTCTGCAGTGTACCCGGCTTTGGCACAAAGATCTGCCGCTGGACCAGTGGCAGGTACGCATAGGTAGGAGTGGCGGAATAAAGCGAGGCCTGGTCCCAGTACACCGAAAAGTGCTCATCCACGGCCCAACGGGGGTGAGCACAGGCATAAAGGGTCACCGTCTCTGAGAGCGCGTGGGTCAAGACCGACAGCTCTTGCCACTGCTCGGATCCAGCCGCGTACGGATCCCAGTATTGGGGATAGAGCTCGAACTGGATATCGCGTGGATCGGTCCCGCCGTAGGGATCGATCCCGACTCGTGTCTGCCAGTCCCATGCTCCCAACGAGCTGACAACCTTTGCAGAGACAGAGAAACGAACAAAGTCACCCACACTCAGGCCATCGATCTGCTGATAGAGACAGGCATCAAAGGTCTTGTAGTAATCGCTACGAACGAGCTGTGCCTTGTCCCCTTCGAGATACGACGAATCCTCATCCTCGGCCCGCGGCAAGGCGATCTGCCCGCTCTCGTCCGGCCAATTGGTCGTGGACCACAGGCTCCAGCCAGGGGCGACCATGCGCTCCGTATCACCCTCCCAGGCCACATAGTCCCCCTCGAATCCCAGGTTCAGCGGCATGCTGGCCTGTGGCGCCGAGCCAGATACTGCCGACCCGCGCCCTCCGTAGAACGTAATCCCAACGACCAAGAGCAGGCCCACCCCCGCCCCAACCAGTGCCTTCACTGCTTTGCTCACGCCCACCTCCTGCTGCCCACGATGGCCCTCTTTCAGTATAACGGCGCTCTCGCGATTCGGTCAAGTACGATTCGCCCGCACAAGTGCGAACTCGAGCCTGCCTGAGGGAACCTTTGGTGCGCGTTCAACGTCTGTAGATCATCGAAGGGGGAAACCACCGCATGGAACAGGAGGGGAAAGCGTCATGTGCAGAAGGTGGACACTGATCGGACTGCTCTTGGTCCTGGGGGCTTGTGTCGCAGGCAGTTACGCCGTTTCCTTTGCGCAGGAGCGCATCTCAAAGGAGGACCTCGCTGCACTGCCCGGTGCATCAATGGCGCGCGATGCGGCGCTGGCCTACGTACGTAATCGGGTCGAGCGGCTGGCACCGCCCGAGGAGACGACGTGGATCGAGGATGATGTGACCCCGGAAGGTCTGGTCGGCAGCTCGATCACCCGTTTCGTTGCCGGTGACTGGACAGTCACTGTCTCCATGGCTATGGTCCAGTCCGGCGAGGTCGTCTATCACGTCACCGTGGCCAGCCAGTCGCTGAACTTTGGGTGGGAAGGGCGAGTCAACGCGGACGGCGATACCGCCCCCAGCGCCTAGCTCAGGCAGCTCGCCTCCCGGGCTGCGCATCGAGAATGCACGCAGCCCGGGAGGGTTCATCTATCCACCCTCGAACCCCGGCACCGCGCCGGGCGCCATGTCGTCGCGGTGTGCCAGCCCTCGGTAGATGGCAAAGGCCGGGATAGCCAGGCGCAAGCGGAAGGTCTTGATCTCGTGCGGGCGAAAGCGGATCGTTGCCCGCTCCTCCTCCCACTGGAAAGCGTCGCTCTCGATCTGCTCCTCGAGGTGGTTCGTCTCTTCCAGCATCATCAGCGGCGCGGCAAATCTGACCTGTGCCTCTGTCTCTTGCCCGGCCGTCTCGTAAAAGCGGACCACCACGGGCGATCCAGGCCCCCAATCCTCCTCTTCCAGTTTGAACGCAGTGAGCACCACGTTTTCCGGCAAGACCTCAAGGAAGCCAAAGGAGGGCGGCATGGCATGGTTCACTCCGGCCGCAATCCAAGGTGCGATCACGCCCGCCCGCCGTAGCCCCTGGCGCCCGATGAGCGGTATGTTGAGCGCCCACCCCCGGCGGACCGTGTCCCCGGCACGCCAGTCGCCAGCGTGGGGATAGTAGACATAGTGCAGGTCGTGCTCGCCCACGTCGGCCTCCGGGTCCAGATCGGGGATGCCGCGCACGATCGTCATGCGCATGCAACCCTCCTGCACGTCGAACCCATAGCGACAGTCGTTGAGCAGGCTGGCACCATAGCGCTCGTTCGAGACATCGATCCAGCGCTGCGCCAGCACCTCCGCGCCATCTGCCGGGCGCTCGATCGCTCCCAGCGGCGCCTCAAAGGTAGCCCGCCCACCTTGCACCGCCGTGCTAAAGGCAGCCTTCAGGCAGCAGTCGCGTTCGTACCAGTCGACGTGGAGGCGCAGGTCGAGGCCGGGCACGCCCTCGGTGAGCGTGACCTCTTGCTCCACGTACGAATCGCGATAGCGATACGCCACACGCACCGTGGCTTGCACGGGCCCATCCGAGACGATCTCGACCGACTCGGGCTGGCGCAGCGTCTCGACCTCGTCGCTCAGGGCGATGATCCAGGCGGTCGACTGGCCCGGCACCTCGGCGATGGCCTGCAGCGTGTACCCGCGGCTCGAAAGCGTCTCGCGGTCGGTGAGCTTGTCAAAGACGCTGACCACGTGCCCGGTATGCCGGTCAATCGTGACCAGCAAATAGCCATTCTGCAGGATGATCACGTCGCGCGCTTCCGTGACCAGCAGAGCGCGTGCCGTTGTCCCGCCCCAGCGCGCCTCTGACCAGGCACGGAAGAGGCGGTACCCCAGGGAGGGTACGTCTCGCGCCATAAAGAGTACACTGGCATACCAAAAGGCTCCCTCCTGGCGCACGGAAAATGTCTGCGTCGGCATCGCCTCGCCCGCCGTATCGCGCACGACGAGCCGCCGCGGCTCTTCGCTGAGGCGGAGCGTGACCCGCACCTGCTCGCTGCGCGCCCAGGCCAGCGGGTTATAGACCACCACCGGCACCCCCTCGCCGCGCGTATCGAGCCGCGCCGCGACTTCGGCCAGGGCATCGTCGAGGATGCCCCGTACCATGGTCTCCACGCGATCATAGTCGGCATCGATGTCGCGGTACACGGGCGCGCGCGAGGTGCCGGGCAGTTCGTCGTGGAACTGGTGGTGCAGCACCGTCCGCCACGCCTCCCCCAGGTAGACGCGCGGGTAGGCCGGCTTGCGCTGCAGGAACATGGCAAAGGTGGCAAAGCGCTCGGCAGCGAGCAGCAGGTGCTCCAACTGGCGGTTGCGCTGCTTGGCCCGGCCTTCCGAAGAGAGCGAACCGGTGAACCCTCCGCCCAGCTCGCCGCGATAGACAGGGAGGTCGGTTTTTTTCAGCAGCACCTCGTTGAAGAAAGCCTGAGGCGTCGTGTGTACGCAGCGCGGCGCACGCGGGTCGGCGCGCTGCGCAGCCAGAGCCTCGATATCGGCCTCCCGCGGGCCACCGCCGTGGTCGCCGCGCCCATAGAGAAAGAGCATCTCGTGATCGCCCGTCATCTCTTCCCACATCCGGGCGATCTCGAGGGCGCGCGGTCCGAGGTCGGCGCTGTATCCGTAGGAAGGGCTGTAGGCCAGCACGCGGGAGCCGTCGGGCCCCTCCCACCAGAAATAGGGCGTATCATCAGGCACCCCGCGCCCATAGAGAAGCCGCTCGATGCCGCACCCCTTGAGGATCGTCGGCAGGGTATGCACGTGCCCGGAAAAGGCGTCGGGCGCCCAGGCCAGCGTGACCTCGCAGCCCAGTTCTTCGCGCGCATAGCGGCTGCCGATCAGGTGCTGGCGGATCATCGACTCTCCGCCGGGCATGGTCTGATCGTACTCGACCCAGCCATCGGCGACGATCCACCGTCCCTCTGCGACGCGCTCGCGGATCTGCCGGTAGATGTCGGGATAGTGCTGCTTCATCGCCTCGTACAGCGCCAACTGGCTCTGCACGAAGGTGAGCTCGGGCACCTCCTCCATCATGCGAAGCACGCCGCGAAAGGTATCGCGCGCGATGCGGTGCACCGTCTCCCCCCACCGCCAGCGGTAGCCCAGGTCGATGTGAGCGTGGCCGACCAGGTAGAGGATGAAATGAGAGAGATCCTCGCTCATGCTCGATCCTTCCTCGGGTTCTTGAGTCCGGTGTCCAGTTTATTTCGCACCTCGCGCCTGGCCCGCGCGGCCAACGCATCGCCCTGCTCGGAAAGAAAGACGCGCACCGCGTCCGGGTCGTGCCCCACGAGCTCGCGCAGCGCCCACGACATGGCCTTGACCACCATATCGTCGCGATCGTCGACCAGCATCCGGCAGACGGCGAGCGTCCGTTCCGCGTCGCCGTAGCCGCCTTTGGAACGGACGTTGAGGGCAACAGTACTGACCAGCGCCGCGCGCCGCCACCAGCGGTCCTCGCTGCGCGCCCACCCATGAACCACGTCGTCCTCGATCTGACCGTGCAGCCACGCTGGCCCGGACAGGGTCCGCGCAAAGCTGTCCACCGACCACCAGCTATCGATGCCACGGCCCAGGTCGAGCAGTTCCTCCTCACCGATGCGCTCGAATGCTCCTTTGTGGTTCTCGATCAGTTCGTACGCCATCCCACGATAGCCATAGTCGTGCACCAGCGTTCGCACCATCTCCAGCACGAACTCGGCCTCAGCACCCTTGAGCTGCCGTGAGTAGCGTCGCCGGACCGCGCGCACGCTCGGCGTGTTGCGCTCGGGCAGCGCACGTACCTCGGCATCGAATTCCGCTGCCAGTTCTTTCGCATCTGCCCCAAGAAACGGTTCGCTCACCCCACACCTCGCTCCCTCGCCGCTCAGTATCCCGTCAAAGCGCGCATATCCTGCGCCCGGCCCCTTGTAGCGAACGTATTCTACGTTCGGTCCCCCGCTCGTAATAGCGGACGTTCTTTTCGCCGCGACCTTCGGTCGCCATCCACCTACCAATCGACCACCGACCCATCATCCGGGTCGTACCGCTCCGGGTTCCGCCAGTCGTGGTCGATCTTGTCCTCCATCGCGTCCTCGTCCAGTTCGATCCCCAGTCCCGGGCCGGTCGGTAGGTTGACGTACCCGTCCTCGACCACGAACGGCTGCACCAGGTAGCCCTCTCCCAGCGACGAGTGTTCCTGCGCCAGGAAATTGGGGATCGTCGCGTCGAGCTGGATGCACGCCGCCAGCGCGATCGGCCCCAGCGGGCAGTGCGGCGCGACGGCAGCATAGTAGGCCTCGGCCATGCCGGCAATGATGTGCGTCTCGTGGATGCCGCCGGCGTGGCTCAGGTCGGGCTGCAGGACCGACACCGCGCGCTTTTCCAGGACCTCGCGAAAGCCCCACTTGGTAAATAGGCGCTCTCCAGCCGCGATCGGCAGGTGTGTACCGCGCGCGATATCGGCCAATACGTCTACGTTCTGGCACTGGACCGGCTCCTCGATGAACATCGGCTGGTAGGGCTCTAGCGCCTTGATCAGCAGCTTGGAGGTCTGCGGGGGAACCGCACCGTGAAAGTCGATGGCAATGTCCACCTCCGGTCCCGCCGCGTCGCGCAGCGCCGCAAAGTGCGCCACCGCGCGATCGATAAAGGCCACGTTCTCCACGATCCGCGCCGGACGCCCGCCGGATACGCCGGTCTTGAAGGCACGGAAGCCCTTCTGCACCCACTCCTGGATCGTATCGGGCCGTGCGCCGCCTTTGTAGATGCGGATCCGGTCGCGTGTCGGGCCGCCAAACAGCGTATACACTGGCACACCCAGCGCCTTGCCTGCCAGGTCCCACAATGCTTGCTCCACCCCGCTCAGGGCGCTGGTCAGGAGCGGGCCGCCGCGGTAAAAGGCGTGGCGGTACATCGCCTGCCAGTGGTGCACCACGCGCCGCGGGTCCTTGCCGATCAGGTAAGGCGCGAGCTCGCCCACCGCCTGCGCGC
>Ga0307425_1001438_pt1 | contig 14200 bp, 10 predicted proteins | sample SalMarWE160330MG_FD_202152 | JGI IMG/M metagenome (GOLD analysis project Ga0307425, IMG submission 202152) | Salt marsh sediment microbial communities from the Plum Island Ecosystem LTER, Massachusetts, United States - WE1603-30 | ecosystem: Environmental > Aquatic > Marine > Intertidal zone >... | reverse complement strand
CCTCCTATAGGAATAGGAATTTTTTTTCCTCATTCAGTTGCGACTGAAGTGTTGGATGGGATTGGATATAAAGCAGGGGCTAATAGCGATTATGCATATCAAAGTCCCTACCTGTTAGCACCTTTTTGTGCCACAACAGCTAATATACATTGTGGCTATTGAAGGCCCTTGTGTACCTTCGCACATAATCAAGTAATTGTTTGAGTAAACAAGAGAATGGTGTGATATCGAATCTATTAAGAAGACCATGGAAGAAGAGGATTATGAGCAGAAGAGATGCACAGGGTAGTGGGGTAAGGAAGTTGAGTGATTGAGTTTGATGTTGTCGTTAAAAAAACTCAGCCTGTCTGTATCCTCTGCTCAAACTAAATGTTACTAAACTGAAATTAGAATGCTAGTAACACTCACTATATATTCAATTCATCAAGACGAGTGAAGAACTCACGGGTCAAGAATGACCTGTAGGCAAATCCCCCCCATCCAGAGGCGACCATTAACTCATCAACATTGCCAAGTAAGTCTTCACGATTCATCACCTTGACATCGAAGATCTCATAGGTATCAATGGGTTTCATGGTCCCACTAATTGGTTCAACAAGAAAAACGAGAGACCGCCAAGGGATGATTTCAGTCGGACATACAACATCAAGGTGCATATCCAGTACGAATCTCAACAATCTAATTTCCAGACCAGTTTCCTCGTACATCTCGCGGTGAGCCGCTACCTCAAGAGATTCACCAGCTTTAGCGCCTCCAGACGGAGCTCGATAGATTCCTGAATTCGCATACTGGTGCTTCTGAATCACTACGTATTCATTAGCTTCTTGACGAATGAAACAGGTAACGTCATGAAGACGTCCTTTTGCCCGAGTCTGCTTGACCAATTGACATTCAAAATCAAGAAAATTAGCCGAGTAACTTCGCGTGATAGGTTTACCAAATCGTTCAATCAAGCTCTGCACTTCTTCATCGTTGATGTCATTCAGTTTACTCGCCATCCTAAAATACAATTCAATATCCAAAAAGGTTGCGGGACGACAACCTTTTACGAAAATGATTACAATATGTATTGCACATTATATACGGAGAGAGCATAATGGAGAGGAAACTGGGTGACATTCTAATTCGCACTTATTTAGGAGATATCACTGACCTTGCTGTCGATGCCATTGCAAATGCAGCGAACTCAGATTTATGGATGGGATCAGGTGTTGCGGGAGCAATCAAGGCAAAAGGAGGAGTTGAAATCGAGGAGGAAGCCATTTCTCTTGGACCCATCAGACCTGGTGAAGCAGTCATGACAGCCGGAGGAGATTTACCAGCTAAATACGTTCTACATTGTGCAGGAATGCCTCCAGGTGGAAGAGCTACTCAATGGAAAGTTATTGCATCAGTACAGAATGCCCTAAATATTGCATCTCAACACAACTTGAAATCCGTGGCATTCCCTGCGATTGGAGCGGGAGTGGGAGGTCTCTCAGAGTATGATTCTGCCAAGGCGATAATAACTGGAATCTGTCAGTACGCCCGTTCGTCTCATTCAGTAAAGAAAATAACGCTTGTTGGTTTCAACAAGTATGTCTGCGAATGTTTTAGCAAAGCATTCGATGAAAGAGAGGAGTAGCTAATTTGGAACATCATTCAGTTGGTGGCATAGGGGTCTCAGTCACTCTAGGACGTTTTGATGATTCAGAATTAGATCTTGTCGTAAAGTCTCAAGACATTCCGTTAAGCACAAATCCAACTGGAATTATTGGTGGTTTCACAATCAAGGAAGCTAGTAGTGCTAACAACGTGATACATTGGCCAACAATTTCCATCCTGAATCCAAATAGAAGAGAAGCAATATACGAGGCGACAAGTAATGCATTAGAATCTGCAGATAAGATACAAGCAGAGCAGATTGGATTTTTTACAATGGGGCTTGAGGTGGCAAGAATTCCCAGTTGGGAAATTGCAGAAGAAATTATCAAAGCAATCAATAATCATTCAAAGAAAGAATCACTTCTGAATAGAATCATATTGGTGGCGAGCTCACCAACACAGGTGAGCTCATTCCAGTATGCTATCAATAACGTCTCTATCATATCTCAAAAATAAACATGATTTGAGAAATTATATCTTCAATCTTTTTCGAGCTGCATCCGCAGATTGAACCAATGGATCCCAAGTATCACAAATAGCTGGGGCATAGCAATTCTCAAAATCGAAAAGATCCTTTGCATCAATATTATGTTGGATTCCTAGGGTTACGACATTGATACGCATTGCGGCATCCTCTAATCCAACTAATTGACCACCAACGAGTTTTCCAGTTTCCTTATTGAAGAATGTTTTAACTTTGAGATCTTTTCCCCCGGTGTAGTAATGAGGCTTCGTACTACCCTTTATCGAACCTTTAACAACAGGTATTTCATAACGTTTGGTGAGATCTTCGGTTAAACCAGTACTCGCAATCTCAAGACCAAAAAGCTTTGTTACCTTGGCACCAACACAACCTAGGAAGCGAGCATCACCACCAGCGGCATTGATACCTGCAACACGAGCCTGACGAACTGCGAGAGTTCCAAGTCCTCCTGCACATTGCCTTCCTGTTATGAATTCTGTACTCTCCGCACAATCACCAACTGCATAGACATTTGGTAGAGTGGTCAGCATTTTATCATTGGTTACAATACCGCGGGTCTTTCCAATCTCAGCACCTATTTTCTCTGCGAGATTCGTGATAGGACGAGCACCTGTTGCAACAACTACAAAATCAGCAGGAATCTCAATTTCCTCATTCGTGCCTCGGTCTTTCACAACAACACCCTTGGCCGAATCAGTGCCAGTTAGTTCCTGTGCAGCTGTGTTATTGAGAATTTTAAGACCATGATTTCGACAGTGTTCTTCGACAATCTCAGCCATATCAGAATCTACCATTGCTAGCAGAATATGGGGGAGGAATTCCACAACTGTGACATCAAGACCGCGTTCATGGAATGCTTCAGCTGTTTCCATACCAATAAGGCCACCACCAATAATTACAACTGTCTTTGCCTTATCAGCTTCTGCAGCAAGATCTTTGGCATCGTCTAGCGTACGCAATCCATAGACTCTCTTCTTATCGAGCCCCTTGATGGGAGGATCTGCATTTTCCGATCCAGTAGCAAAGATGAGTGCATCATATTTTTGAGTCCCCTCACCAGCGGGTCCCTCATATGTAAGCACTCTGGATTTGTGATCAATGTTAGTAACTGTCACACCTAATTTTACATCAATGTTAAGACCACTCCAACTGTCGGCAGGCATTAGTACGAGGTCATCAAATTCCTTTACCTTTCCTGAGATGGTATAAGGTAATCCACATCTAGAGTACTGAGAGTATTTCTCGGTATTGTAAAGAGAGATCTCAACTTTCCGATTAAATTTTCTAGCTTGCATTGCAGCTGTTGCTCCAGCAGCACCGCAACCAATTATAGCAATATGCTCGACCATTATGGGATTCACCAAAATATTCTGAATTTTTGTTAATTCTGCCCATTCAAACCATATCTTGAATGTTTGGTATTGATGAAAATCAATACAGAAGAAATTTTTCAGAACTAATAAAAGGTTAGAAGATGGACGGTTTGATTGCTGTTGATGCATAGGAGTTACTTACGTGGATGCAAAGAATCAGCTATGTATCAATAAGAGGAGAGAGTTAGCTATTGTCACCATCTACACCTACTATTAGAAAGCCAAGTCCATTCAGACCCGAATCATCACCAATGAAAGGTGATGCGAAGGATTTGTTACGTATCATTACGATTTCGATTGCGCTGCTCATCTTACTGATTCCAATTTCCATGAGTGGAGAGCCAACCTATTCAATCGTAAATGAACCAGTGTTGGAAACACATGCCAATCCAGCACAAGGGGGGAATCTTATTCATTTTAGTCTTCCAGAGGATTTCATGAAAATTGCCGCAGGTTCATTGTTGGGTTACAATGGATTTGCATATGTTAGTGACCTTGCTGACAAAGCATACTTTGTCGATCTTATTCAGGATGTCTATCTTGAGAGAGATATACCTTCAGGTGATGCAGTAAACTCGCAGCTTCTAACTGTGGATTACGATAATGATGGTCATGATGAATTTGTCCTACCTAATGACGTAGGTGGAGTCGATTACGTAGTTATTGTTGATTTCAATGATGATGAAACTCTGGTCGTTCAAATACCAGGGGATATACCAATCCCCGCATTCAGAGGTGTTGGCGACTTTAATGGGGATTTCAATAAGGATCTCTTGATTTGTGATAATGGATATCACAGATACTACACAATTGACCTTTACAATAATGCAACAATTGGTAGTTTCAACACGGATTGGGGGGTTTTTGCTGCAATAGGTCGATTTGAAAGTTCTACTCATGATTCTATTGCTGTAATCACCCGGTATTACTATTCGTTCCCGTCGTATTATAATCACAGGAATATCACGATTGTTGATGGAGATGGAACATGGCTAAGAGATACAATGCTTCCATTTTCAGTTTCTGATATTACGGCTTTTGAATATCTAGCTGGAGTTGATGATTTAGCCATAATTGACTCTAGTGGATATGTTTCAGTATATTTAGGAAACACACTCGGTCAACTATACAGACAACCTGTTGTCACCACTACAATATCTGCCATCTATATTGACACGGGACAATTCAACGCAGATGGGCAAGAGGATATTGTCCTTCAGGATAGAAATTCTGAGAAAGCCTTCCTTGTAAATGGAGCAACCGGATCAGTAATTTCTGAAATCGACGAGGTGTTTGTTGGCATTTCTAGAAAACTCGACGTGGGTTATCTAGACCAAGACTCCTACACAGATCTAGCAGTAGCCCACACTTCTGGGGGTCTTGCCTTGATACGTGGAGTTGATGGGGTTATGGCGCACATAGAGAACCTCATTGATTTGAGAGACTATGGAACCACACAAATTCTTACCTTTGATGCGAATTCCAATGGAAGAGATGATACATTTTGCCGAATTGCGAGCGATGTATATCTTCTGATTTCAGATGTAACTCCACCGGGAACCGTAGTGAGACCTATTGCACCCATCCATCCTAGTGTATTGGATGACTATGTAAAGGTAGAAGTTGAATTAAATGAGTCTTCAACAATGGATACTGCAGATATCTTTGTGAGGAAGAATGGGACGACAACTTGGACTCAACCCCAAGATGAAATGTTCTCATCGCACGACGGAGGTTTTTACTATGCATTCATCGGTAATCTGGAGCAAGGTACATATGAATACTATATGGAATTTACAGATGCGTATCTCAATATTGGCTCAGCCGGAACTGACACCAATCCACTCACATTCGATGTAACAGGAGATTATGTATGGTATGAAGACAAGAGCGAGAACACATTTTATCGTCACGGAGGTCACTACGGTGATGTTGGGAATGAATCTGATGGAAGCAAGGTCATTTACACAGTAGAAAATATAGCGACTACAAATAATCTACTCATATCAAAATACTCTGCTGATGGGGTGGTTCTCGATTCATTTGTATTAGTCCTTTCAAAAGTTACAGAGTACGCCCTCTATACAGCAATGCTAGATGGTGATAATGTAACAGACATTATCGTATTTGATTACTACTACTCAGGTGGACCTATTCCCGGATACCATGTATACCACGGATCGGATTTATCGTTAATGGGACAAGGAGTAGCTCCAGCATTTAAGAGCTTCAACTTTATAGGTGTATTCAATGATGATAACGATAATAGAGAAGAACTCTATATTATAGCGGACAGTCAAGATACCGTAATAAAAATGGAGTCAGATTTGACTTGGACATCTCAAGCCTTGGAAGATCCCGGAATTCTAGGTTACAGAGGATTTTCTGTGGTTGATAGTGGTTCAGGAGCGTACATAGCTATTTTGAGAGGAAATACTCGAATAGATTTGCATAGTGCAGACGATCTCTTATTTTCACACTCTCTTGACGTTGAGCTATCTGCTTTCTCGAGTCAAGAAGTTATTGGAATCGAGCCATATTACAATTCAACAAGAGGAGCAGAACAAATGGTTGTTGCGTATAACTACTGGAATGGTACGAATCCCACTGCCCGATTTTACATATTCGATGATACGACCGCAAATGTAAACAATACACCTGAATACACAATACCAGGAAGGGACGTTGTTACCCTCTTCCCGATTGATGCATCAGGAGATGCTACAGACGAACTTTTCGTTTTGCTTTCCAATGGAGAATCGCTAGCGGCATCAATGACATCATCAATAAATCCCATCTGGATTACACCAATCACTGGAGCAACGCCACTAAGTCTATTGACGAGTGATTTTGACGGGGATATGAGGAATGAATTGCTAGTATTCACAGACCAAGATGAACGCCTAACTGTATTATCTATGACAGGCGAAATTGAAAGGACTATTCAAGTTGGTGAAGTTCACTACCCATTCGAAGTTGGCAATATAGATCTTGGTCCGGGCACAGAGATAGGAGCTTTTCCGATTACAACACCAACAACCACAGCTATAGGAATTATTCGAGATTTGGATCGGTACTATGACCTTTCTGTCCTCGCAGAATATGCACTAGCTGACATTGTTCAAGGAGATTCTTTCGATGTGAATGTGACTGTGTTGAATGTCTACGGTGAAACCATATCTGATGCGACAGTTTATATGAGTGCTCATTTCTTGTCACCAGAAGGGCCCGCATCGAATACTTTTGGATTCTATTTTGATTGGCCAGCGAACAAATACAGGGCATCTACTGATGCTACATGGTCAATCGGGATTGCAAATCTTAGTATCTTCATCGAGCATGATTTCTATCATACATTTGCAAAACTCTACATTGATGCGATAACGGTCAGAAGTGATTTGCATATCTCTGTGCAAATCCCAGATTTGGTCAATCAGGGAGATAGCATGATAGTAGAGGTACTTGTTCAAGATAACTTGGGGAGTCCAATCAGAGGCGCTTCAGTATCTGTATCGGTTGAGGGTGCACCTCAGACTGCAACGCAATCTGGGCCGTATTATGTGGTTGTGATTCCAGAAATAGATCTTGAAGCTGGAAATCACAATGTATCAGCAGTAGCAACCCATACTTATGGCACGGGAGTAGGTGTAGATGAAGAAACCTTCACAGCTCAGATAATAACTACAGACTTACTTGTAGATACAGACTTCCCAGCAGTGATCAATCAGGATGATCCTGTATCAGCATGGTTCAATATTACAGACCCCTATGGCAACCCAATTACTGATGCAATGGTATCGCTCCGAAGTGGACCCGAGGGCTTCCCTCTAATAGAGAGCACAATAGTTCCTGGAAGCTATAGATTTAATCACAATGTTACTCTCGGTTTAGGAAATCACACATTTGATTTGCAAGTTAACAAGGATTTTCTATTTGGTCCAGCTGCTGCGCAAGTTCAATTTGATGTCCTTGGAGACCTTAAACCCAACGTTTTCTATGAAACTAGAGTTGAAGGCGGATCTATGTTCAACATCCATGTATTTGTTAGAGACCAGTATGGTCCGATTTTCACAGGCACAAGTGTTTCGATCATTATCAATGGTACAGTCTACATGCAAGCCCACACGGATGGTAATCCAGACTACAATTTCCTAGTCCCAGCAGATTTCCTCATGGGACTCAATAACTTCACTGCGAATGTTTCTGCCACCTATGCAAACCTTTGGTCAGATGAATTCCATATTAGAGCTTACTCGGATGCCGAAAGCTCTGTAACAATATTTCCCGAAAGTGATTGGGTCGTTCTTCAGGGACAACGGACAGAGGTCAAGGTACTCCTTGATGATTGGTTAGGTAGACCAGTATCGGGTGCATCAATTACAATCTATGTAAGAGCTCTCTCGTACAACCTTCATTCAATGGGGCCCGGTGTGTATGCAGCAAATATAACCACTGTAGGTTGGGCACCAGGAGAATATCGATACACAGTATCCGTAAATCATGAAGACATTGAAACTGGAGTTCCAATTCAGGGAAACATCACGATACTGGGTTCTCTGACGCTCAAGATTAGCTACAATCCTACAACTCCAACCCAAGGTGAATCCCTATGGATTTCTATCTTGGCGTTTGATGCTTATGGTAATCCAGTTCCAGATCTTGAGATAGCTGTAAATGGATTAAATATGCCAATGATGATTGCTGAAGCATCAGAACATGTGGGTGAATACATTATCTTCATCGAATACCTACCACTAGAGGAAGAATATGGATTGAAGAATATCAGCATACAAGTCGCTGGTGAGTTCGTTGTACCCAAAGAAATGTCTGATTCCTTCACGTTAGCCGTTGCAGTTCCGAGCTTTGGACAATTAAATGTGGAAACAGTCACCTCGTTTACAGGACTTTCCTTTATCATAAGCTTGTTAGGAATGTTTGTTTACTTCAAGTTGGCGCCCACACTTCGAAGAACAGGTTCAAGCAAGGATGAAATGAAGAAATCCGTGAAGCGAATGGACAGGCTCTATCTCTTGATAGTTTTAGTCAGTGCTGCGGGTTTAGTAGGATCATTCGGATTATATTCAGGAGGTGAATATGGAGGAGCACTGATTCTTACAGTCGTGCTACTCGGTAGCTCAGTTCTACTCTATGGGCTCTGGCTTTATCGTGATGCCATATCTGCAGTGATGGTGACAGGCAAGCTGAACAGAAAGAGGATGATAGCAGGTCTCTGGCATCTGATTTTTGTTCCTCTTGTGATTGTACTAATCCTAACCTATGGGACTGAAATCCAATGGTTCAAGGCATACATGATTGATAATACCTTCGTCATTGGTGACCTCCATATACCAGTTATCATGACTACAATATTCACAGCATACCTTTCGTCAATACTTGTTGTTGTTGTGAATTTGTATCGTGAAGTCAGTAATGGTCTCAAGAAGCTCAAGAAGATGGAAGATGCACACACTCCTGAAAGCGTCATGGAGGATGAGCGAGATACTATGATGAATAGATACAGCTCATCGATCAGAATCAAGTTCCTGATGTTCTTGGTAGTTGTGGGTGCTGCAGCAGTTACTACTATGGACTTTCTTCAGAGTTACGATATTGGAGTGATAGTTCTGATGCCAGTAGCATTCTTGGTTGTGATACCATTCATCTCATCAAAGATTGTTAAGGTCTTCAATCAAGCAACAAGCATCAGAATCAGAAAGAGTGATTCAATTATTGATTCAACATCATATGATGATGCAACTGAAGATCTGGATACTGGGGACGAAATAGAATCGAGTGAGGATTAAAAAAAATGGGGGGCAGAAAGTCAGCTGCCCCTTTTCTAAATTCAAGAGAAACTATTCTTCGGTTTCATTATCTTCGAAAGAGTCATCTTCAGGTTCATCAGACATATCTTCAATTTCTGTTTCATCTGAAATGGTATGATCCTGTGATTCCTCTTCCAATTCCTCCTGAACTTCTGTAGTTCCTTCTTCTACATCATACTCAGGAGTGACCTCCTCAACTATGGGTTCTTCAGCAGATGGTTGAATTGGATCTCCGCTCTTAGCTTCATCTGCTGCTGCTTCAGATGCAGCTTCTTCTTCAGTAGGCATCCATTTCTTCCCGTCATCCATATCAGTCTGGAATTTCTGAACCTGTGTCTTTCGGCTGACATAGAGAGCGATAATCACAGCAAGCGACATTGCGGCACCAACGAGTGTAATTGTTGTTTGCAATGTACTAGCACTGTCTCCGAGTAATTGTTGCCAAGTGACCACAAGGAAGGCAAGACCAGCGATATTCATCACAAAGCTTCGTAATGGTGTTCCCACTTTAACAATTTCAGTCACGCCTGTATCAACCATTGCCGCAGCAATTACTCCTGCATTGTAGTCTGTTGATTTAGTCTTCTTTGCGAGGGTCCGAATATCAGTGGATTTCTTCTTGCCCATGACCTTTAGAGCTGTGGGAACTTTTTCGGATAACAGATCCGCATAATGAGCTCGTGCATCGTCCTGAGTGAAATTGCATTTCTTACACATATCGAGTTTTTTGTTCCAATCTCTTTTACATTTCGGACACTTATCAACTGGCCACGCGTCAGGAGCGACTTCTCGCAATCTCTGACGAACTAAATATTCGCTAACACCACTATCTTCTCTACTTTCGTCATCCTTCTTCTTCTTGCCCATCTTTGTCATTCCAGCAAGCATGGAGAATAGTAATGGCAAAGCACCTATTACTGTAAGATTTGGTAAAGACTTCAGTTCAGAGGCTTTCTTGTGAATACCACGCAACTTGTATGCAGTCTTGAGACCGTCAAAAAGCGCCATGAATCCATTTCCAAGTCCATAAACTGCACCAAAGGTTGCAGCTATAGCAGAAATACCCGTAACTGACGTGAATATATCTGTAGGGGCAGCAGGGATACTAAAGTAAAATGTATTCTTGACCACATGCTCGGTTGCAGTGTCCCCTTCAATGTAATATCTGAAATCTAATGATGCTTCAAAAATTCCTGTGGTGATCTTGATTGGGCCATATGAAAGAATAGTTGAGAGATCAATCATAGCATCAACAGGGGGAATAGTAACATTATGGTCGACCCAAATCCAAGTCGAATTAGTCACAGGATCCACGATTTGAATCGGGAGTAGTGCAATCCCTTGATAGTAAAATGTGATAGTTCCGGTCATATTCAAGTTCTGAGTCAATGTATCATTTACTTCAATCTGAAGGAATAAATCCATCGGACCTTCCATGTTTATTAAAATTGGATTTGTGTCATCAGAGAACTTTACGTTCTGCCCATCTAGACCAGCATAAACAAACAAGGTCTTGTCATTAACAAAATCAGTTGGAAAAACTGGTGTCTGTGCAGTGGTAGTTGTAGAGATTCCTCCAACAAATAATACCATAAACAAAGTCATGAATCCGAAGAATAGCATTTTTGAGGGTGAGTGACGCATTACCTAATCTCAACTCCATTTTGACTGAAGGATGTTTTGTGTGCTAATCTTAACTGTTAAGGGTTTTGGGGATTTAGGTAGAACCAGTTTGTGGTGCAGGTTCTTTAATACCTCGAACCATATTAGCGACCTTTCGAGCAATAGATGCAAATCCTTCACTCTTTTTCAGTACACCCTTAGCGCCAACCTCGACAGCCTGCTGCAGTGAGTCAGCATCGAAATATGCTGTAAGAAGATGGATATTACTTACTCCCAATTCAGTAAGTGCCCGAGTACACTCAAGACCGTTCATCTCAGGCATTTTCATATCCATAAGGACAAAATCGGGAGGATGTCCCTGACCTATGCATATGTTTGCTTTTTCTACAGCTTCATCTCCATTAGTTGCTGTAATGATTTCATAATCATCAAGGAATTTCCTGAGGTAAGAATCCATGACCTCATGAATTGCTGGTTCGTCATCCACAATTAGGATTCGCAGAGTCACTGAATATTCCCCACAATTGACTGGTTAATCAGTATTGGTAGAACCACCTTATCAATCGTGTGATATTCACGAATATATTTATTGCAGTTTCAATCAGTATCAAGAAATGGGTGAATATGATGGTCTTTGAAAGAATGCCCTTAGAAATTTGGTTCGATGAGTATCAATTCGAGGTTGAGTATGATATTGGCGAGAGTGGAATGAAATTTCTTAAAGTGAAAGATCTTGGTATCGATCTTAATGAGATTGAACTACGCTATGGTTATCACCTAGGTCATCCTGACTTGAGGAAAGATATCGCGAAACAATATCAAGGCATGACTATGAACAACGTTGCTGTCACTACAGGTGCAAGTGAGGGTAACTTTGCTGTTATTGGGCATTTAGTTGGTTCCAAAGACCACTTGATAATTGAGCATCCAACATATCCATCACTCTATCAAATTCCGAGGTCTCTTGAGAGGGACCATTCATTATTCAAATTAACTTGGAAAAATCAATTTAGACCAGATATGAACGAGTTACGCAAATTGGTCAAGAAGAATACCAAACTCATTACTCTTACTCACCCCAATAATCCAACAGGATCAGCAATTACACTTGATGAGTTGAAAGAAGCTATTGAGATAGCAGAAGCAGCTGATGCATATCTTATGGTCGATGAAACCTATAGAGATATGATGTTCGACAAACCGCCCCCGCTTGCTGCAACACTTAGTCCGAATGCAATCAGTCTAACAAGTATGTCAAAGACATGGGGACTCCCTGGAATTCGGATTGGTTGGGTCGTGGCAGACACTCCCATTATTGAAGCAGTTCGAGCTGTTCGCGAGCAAGTAACTATTTGCAACTCTTCGCTTGGAGAAGCAATAGCCAAGAGAGTACTTGAGAAGAAGGGCAATCTACTTGATGGATTGCGAAAATCAATGTTCTCAAACTACGCTATTGTGAGGGATTGGATGGAAAGCCAATCGTGGTTAGAGTGGATAGAACCAAAGAGTGGAGTAGTTTGTGCTCCAAGATTAAAGAACGGTGAAAGTACCGATGAACTCTGTCACCTTCTCGTGACGAAATATCGAACTTTCACAGTTCCTGGATCAAGAATGGAGCTAGATGGTCACTTCCGATTGGGCTTTGGTGGAGAAAAAGAAGAACTAACGAAAGGGTTGGACCAACTTACCTTAGCATTGAAAGAAATCTATGGGTGAAATTTGTAGGTATTCTTTAGGATAGAAACGTACTCATCACTGGACATGAGGTTTCTATCTTGATGAAAGAGAATACTTCAGCTACTTCGGATGCTTGGACTCCTATAGCTAAATTCACACGAGAAACAGGTATGGTAAATGTTCGTTTCAATCTCATTAAAAAGGGAGAAATTCGCACCGTAACTCAACGTAGTGTCGGGAGAAGACATCAGATTTCTGATTGTATCGTGGGTGATTCAACAGGAATTGTAAATCTAACTTTATGGAATGGAGACATAGATACTATAGAACAAGGTCACACGTACGAACTACGAAATGGTTTCCTTAATTTGTATGATGAATGTATGATATTGTCAAAGGGAAAGGGAGGTACATTAGTAGAATCGGGTGTTCAGATAACTACTGTAAATGGTCAAATCGATATGAGCAGACCATTTATGGGAAAACCAAAACGACGTAAGAAACAGAGGTCTCCAACAGGCCGGAAACTTAGTGGTGCTGTGGGTCGAGAAACGAAGGGATTTTGCTCACGGAAGTCCTTTTGAGGTTGAAAACTTATGACACAAACCCTAGAGTGTCATGATAATGAGAATTAGAATTCAAGATCAAGAAATTCCATTTCCTCTCACTACCCTAAGAGGTAGACTACTACTATGCGGACTCTCTGATATCGCTTCTGCTCAAATCCTCTCAGATTTGAAAGAAAGGCATCCAATTACAGAGGACAATCTGTTCACATTTGTAAGTGATGTACTGGAAATTGAGCCACCTAAAATTCTTAGAAACTTTGAAACACTCAACACGTATGAAAAGTTACGAGGAACCTCAGAAAAAATACCACCATTGATACTTACCCTTGAAGGTGCATCTGCCACCGGGAAATCCATGCTTGCCATGGACTTTGTACATTACATGACTTCTACTCGTTTCATCAGTACTGACACAATTCGACAGGTACTCAGAAGCATCTACACAAGAGAAGATTACCCCGAATTATTCTGTCATACCTATCAAGCACACACTCGCCAACAAGTTGGTGATTCGAGTTTGGATCCTGTCATACGAGGGTACCTTGCACAATGTGAATTGATAGTTCCATCTGTGATTGAGATCGTCAAACGTGTATATTCGGAGGGAGCCTCTTCAATCGTTGAGGGAGTACATCTTGAACCGGGTTCTATCAATCATATCGGAATAGGGAGTCTTGAAGTACTAATCAACCCAAATGAAGGTATTCACAGATCTATGTTTATGACAAAGCATGCCGCAGGAAAACTAAGAACGGTTTCAAAGGATGTATCAGTGCGAGAAGATGAGTTTCTGTTGACCAGAAAAATACAGGAATATATGATTACTAAGGCAAAGAATGCCAAGGTGCCAATAATCGACCTTCATACCTATGAAACTGCAAGAGCTAAGATTTCCAACTTAGTTTTAAACAAGGTTGAAGAAATCATTGATGAGTACACTTAGAGGAGAGTATCAGGTTGTCTTGGAAAATTGATTCCCTTGAAAGGCTATTCAAACCAAAGTCA
>Ga0307425_1001437_pt1 | contig 14202 bp, 10 predicted proteins | sample SalMarWE160330MG_FD_202152 | JGI IMG/M metagenome (GOLD analysis project Ga0307425, IMG submission 202152) | Salt marsh sediment microbial communities from the Plum Island Ecosystem LTER, Massachusetts, United States - WE1603-30 | ecosystem: Environmental > Aquatic > Marine > Intertidal zone >... | reverse complement strand
GGTGAGGTTCATCTCCAGGTGCGCCCGCTCGTGCAGGGGGATGTCATAGCCGGCATTGACGAACAGCCGCTTGGCGCGGGAGTCCTGGTTCTCGTCCGTCCAGGTCGGGATCACCCCAAACGCGAACGCATCCATGTCGGACCCGAACACATCGAGCGTGAAGCGCCCGGCTTCCAGGTGGGCCGTGGCCGCGACGTTCCCGTCGTCCACGTCACCCTCGCGGTAGACCCCGTTCACGTCCGTGAAGCAATAGGGCCATCCGTCTTGGCCGACGATGTGGATGGTGCCGATGAAGCCGACCTCGCCAAACGTGCCGCCGCTCGTGACGGCCAGGTCGTAGTAGCCGTAGCTGCCGCCCGTGGCGAAGATCGAGACCTCGCCCTGCTCGGGGACCGGCAGGGTCTTGATGTTGATGACGCCGCCAAAGGCGTTCGAGCCGTAGAGGACGGATCCGGGGCCGCGGATCAGCTCGATGCTTTCAACGCTGGCCATCGGGAACGACATGTACATGGGGCTGTTGATCGCCTGGGCGCTCTCGCGCACCGGGCGACCATTGATCAGTAGCAGGGTGTGTGTCTCCGAATGCGCCACCATGTCGCCACGGAACGCGGCCATGCTCTCGCCATAGACGAATGACCGGCGCGGATAGACACTGGGCTGGCGCTGCATGAGCTGATAGAGGGTTCGGTCGCCGTAGAGTTCGATCTCGGCCCGGGGGACGACGACGACGACGCCCGGCGCCTCGAACGTCGTTTCGGGCCGCTTCGAGGCCACCGAGATCTCGATGTCCATTAGTTCCTCGAGGCTCAGTCCAGCCAAATCCGCCCCCTCGGGTTCGGCCGCGAACACACCGAGCGTTGCCAACATGGCAAACGCTGTCACTACGACTACTGTACGCATCACTGACCTCCTAAAAACGCTCCTGTACAAAGCCATGTTTTTTGACATCTGCTAGAAGCGCCAGGTCACCCCGGCGTAGGCGCTCCGCTCGACCTCCGTAGACGCGAGGGGAAGGTAATGTGAGATCATCTCCTCGTGCTGGTCGTGAAGGAGGTTGCGCCCCACGAGGAACAGCTCGAGGTACGCTGTGGGCTTCCAGGCCAGGCGCGAATCGATCTCGACATAGCCGTCAATGTCAATGGCCGGGATCGCGTCGACGTACCGGACGACGACGTCGAACTGCACGCTTGAGCCGAGGTCGGCAGAGGAGTGCACAAACGCCGTGTTCGGTGCAAACAGCTTGTCCAGCTCATGATCAGGTACGATGCCCGCCACCTCGCGATCGACGTCATACTCCATCCGGGCATAGCCGCCGCGCAGACGCCAGTGGTCGGTCGGATTGCAGTTGACGGCCAGCTCGACACCGTAGATCGACACGTCCATCCCGTTCAGAGTAAGCATGGGAAGGATCGTGCGCGGCGATCCGGAATCTGTTTCAACAAACGGCAGGCCAGCGGTCGTGACGATGAGATGGTCGACATCATGGTAGTAGCCAGCTGCGTCGAATGAGACGCGATCGGCCGGCTGGATGCGGTAGCCGAGCTCGAAGGCGAGCAGCTCTTCGGGCTCGGCGTCGCGATTGCCCAGGGAGCGTGTGAACGTGTTCGTCGACGGATCGACCAAGGCGTTGTACGTCAAGCTGTCCGTGCTGCGGTCCGGGACCCTGACCGCGCGCGAGACCGCCGCCCACAACGTGCGCCGCGCCGACGGGGTGTAGGCGATTCGCGCGCTCGGCTGAACCTCGAAGCCCGTGTAGTCGTTGTGCTCGAGCTTCGTGCCAACCGTAAGCGAGAGCCGCTCCGGCGTGAGTGTGATCTCGTCTTGAACAAAGGCGCTGTACAGGTCATCGGTTCGCTCGGCCGGGTCCCAGGACATCCCGTAGCTGCCGTGCGTCTCGTCGGCCGTGCGGCGGTAGCGCAGGCCCCAGACGAGATCGTGGCGCTCGCTCGGCCGGAACCGGTGCTGGAAGTCGACGTCGCCGGTGTCTCGCTTCTCGCCGGCCATGGTTTCGTCGTGCTCAAACCGGTCATAGTAAACCTGGAGCGCCAGGTCCGAGTCCTCGTCGAACACGCGCTGCCAGCGCATGAGGAGGTTGCGATCCGCAAGGGTGACTGTGTCCTCCAGGGGCATCATGAACGGCGCCGTGGGGATCAGGATCATGATTGTCTCGCCGGCGCGGCCGTCGGCGTAGTCGCCTTGGATTGTGAGCGTGTCGCGGTCGGACAGTTCCCAGTCGACGCGAAAGCCGCCGCGCGACACGCTCCAGTCGTCGTTCGCGTCGTTGCCGTCGGCGTCGACGAAGCCGTCGCGGTCGAATGACTTGGCCCAGACGCGGTACCAGGCGCGCTCGCCCGCCTTACCGCCGTAGCGCACCTCGCCGAAGCGCTGTTCCTCGGTGCCGCCGCCGAGCGAGACGAGTCCGCCCTGGGTGTCTTTGGCGCTCTTGGTGATGATGTTGATCACGCCGTCGACGGCGTTCGCGCCCCAGAGCGTTGCGCCGGGGCCGCGGATCACCTCGATGCGAGCGACGTCCTCGAAGATCAGGTCGTGATGCTCCCAGAAGACGCCGGCGAACAGCGGCGTGTAGATGGTACGCCCGTCGATGAGCACGAGCAGCTTATTCGCGAACCGCACCGGCCAATCCCGTGTGGTGACCGCCCACTTGTTTGCGTCGAGCTGGGCCACCTGCATGCCGGGCACAAGCCGAAGCGCGTCGGGGATCGTCGTGGCGCCCGAGCGCCGGATCTCCTCGCCCGTGAGTACGTAGACGGCGGCCGCCGCCTCCGAGAGGCGCTCAGCTTTCTTCGAGACCGACGTGATCTTGATCTGCATCAGCTCCTCGAGGCTCAACTCGGTCAGGTCGCCTTCTGCCTCGCTCGCCGCCGTGGAGCCCAGAGCCCACATAGCCGCCGCTCCAACCACGGCGATTGCCGTGAGCAAGGAAGTCCGGATCATCATCACTCTCCTCAAAGGACTCGTCTGTCAGAAGCAGCGCTCACACACTCTCCTAAAAACGCCAGGTCACCCCGGCGTAGGCGCTCCGCTCGACCTCGCCTCTCTCGGTGGCGAGCACGTTCGCGATCGACTCCGGGTGTTGATCCTCGAGCAGGTTGCGGCCGACGACGAACAGCTCGAGCTGCTCCATCGGCCGCCACGCGAGCCGGGCGTCGAGCCCGACGTAGCTCGGGGCGTCGGCCGCCGGGCGCGCATCCACGTAGCGGGCAACCACGTCGAGCTGAACGGTCGCGCTCAGGTCCGCCGACGACCGGAGAAACGCCGTGTGTGGCGGATACGACTCGTCCGTGGCGACGCCGCCCGGGTCCATGACTCCGGCCGGGAGCGTCGGGTCGTAGTGCATGAACGAGTAGCCGCCGCGCAGGCGCCAGTGGTCGGTTGCGGCGAAGTTGAACGCCAGCTCGATGCCGTAGATGTCGACCTCAATCTGGTTGCCCGGCGTGATGGGGACGACCGTGCGCGCCGGTGGGCCGGGGTCAACCGCCGGCATGCCGAGATCCCAACTGGTGAGCTTGCTGAGATTGTGGTAGTAGGTCGCCACGTCGAGCGAGAAGCGGTCGCTCGGCTGCACGCGGTAGCCGAGCTCGTAGGCGAGCAGCTCCTCGGAATCGAGATCGCCTCCCCCGTAACTGCCGAACGTGCCGGTAGTGGGGTCGAGCAACGAGAAGAAGTTCATGGTGACCGAGCTGCGGTCCGGCGTTCTGAGCGCGCGCGAGACGGCAGCCCATAGCGTGCGCCGCGGCGAGGGCGTATAGGCGATCCGAACGCTCGGCTGATACTCGAAGCCGGTGTAGTCGTTGTGCTCGAATTTCGAGCCGACCGTGAGCGAGAGCCGTTCCGGCGTCAGCGTGATCTCATCCTGGATAAACGCGCTGTAGAGCCGGTCGGTCTGCTCGGCGGGCTCCCACCAGATCACGCTGCTGCCTGCAAGCTCGTCGGCCGTGGTCCGGTAGCGCAGGCCCCAGACGATGTCGTGCCGGTCGCTTGGCCGGAACCGGTGCTGGAAGTCGATGTCGGCCGTATCGCGTTCCTCCGTTCCGGCTGCTTCGGCCCGCTTGGTCCGGTCGTAGTAGACCTGCAGCGCGAGCTCCGAGTCGTCATCGAGCGTGCGCACCCAGCGTGCCAGCACGTCGCCGCCGCTGACGTTGGCCGTGTCCTCGAGGCGCAACACGAACGGCGCCACGTCCACGGGCACCAGCAGGATCTGTTCCATTTGCCCGTCGAAGTACTCACCCTCGACGGTGAAGGCGTCGGCGTCGGACGCGTCCCAGTCGACGCGGAAGCCCGTGTGCGTCACACTCCAGTCATCGGGCAGGTCGGCGCCGGCGGCATCGACTGAGCCGTCGCGGTCGAACGACTTGGCCCACACGCGATACCAGGCATGCTCGCCGGCCTTACCTCCGTATCGCACTTCGCCGAAGAGCTTCTCTTCAGTGCCGCCGCCGAGCGTGACCAGCCCGCCCTGGGTGTCCTTGGCGCTTTTGGTGATGATGTTGATCACACCGTTGACGGCGTTGGCGCCCCAGAGCGTGGCGCCCGGGCCGCGGATCACCTCGATGCGGTCGATGTCCTCGAGCACGAGGTCCTGGTGCTCCCACCAAACACCAGCAAACAGCGGCGTGTAAATCGTGCGGCCGTCCACGAGCACAAGCAGCTTGTTGGCGAAACGCGACGGCCAGTCGCGCGTGTTGAGGCTCCATTTGTTCGAGTCGATGTTGCCAACGACCATGCCCGGCACAAGCCGGAACGCGTCGGGGATGGTCGTCACGCCCGAGCGTCGGATCTCTTCGCCCGTGAGCACGTAGACGGCGGCAGCCGCCTCCGAGAGCTTCTCGGGTTTCTTCGAAACCGACGTGACGTTGACGTTCATCAGGTCTTCAAGGCTCAGCTTGGTCAAGGACGCCGTCTGCTTGGGTGTGCCGCCCGGCTCTGCGGCCCAGGCCGCACAGGTCCCCACCATGACGAGTGCTGCGAGAAGTGTAGCCCTGATCATCGGCGGCCTCCTTACTCAGAGGGTGTTATGCTAAGTGTTATTATCTCCGCTACTTAGAAGCGCCACGTCACCCCGGCGTAGACGCTGCGCTGGACGTCGACCGGCAGGATGCCGATGTACTTGGGGAAATACTCCTGGTGATGGGCCTCGAGCAGGTTGCTGCCCGCGACGAACAGCTCGAGGCGCTCGCTTGGCCGCCAGGCCGCACGGGCGTCAAGTTCCAGGTAGTTGTCAACATCGAAGGCCGGGACCGTGTCGACGTAGCGCACCACGAGATCGAGCTCGATGGCGCCCGGCAGGTCCATCGACGAGTGCACAAAAGCGAGATTCTGCGGCGCTTCGTCTTCGGCCTGGCGCTCGAGCGTGTCGACGCTGTCGGCGTCGAGGTGCAGTTGCAGCTCGTAGAACGTGTATCCGCTTCGGATGAGCCACCACGGGGCCGGGTGCCAGTTCGCGGCCAACTCGAAGCCGTAGGCTTCGCCCTGCATCTTGTTGCCGATCGTCGTCGGGACCACCATGTGCGGCGGGGTCGGCGCGAGCTCGGGGAACGGCACGCCCAGCTCAGCAGTGCGCAGGTTGTCGTAGTCGTGATAGAAGGTCGTCGCGTCCAACGTGACCGTCTCGACCGGTTGGAGTCGGTACCCCAGCTCGAACGCGAGCAGCTCCTCGGACTCGAAGTCGTCGTTGCCGAGAAGCCTCGTGTAGACACCCGGCGCGACTGCCGGCCCGGTGAACGACAGGTCGCGGTCGACGCGCGACGGCGTCCTCACCGCGCGGGAGACGGCCGCCCAGAGCGTTTGGTGGCCCGTCGGCGTGTAGACCAGGCGCGCGCTCGGTTGATACTCGAAGCCCGTGTAGTCGTTGTGCTCGAGCTTCGTGCCGACGGTGAGCGCCAACAGATCGGGCGTGAGCGTGATCTCGTCTTGGACGAACGCGCTGGTGACGTTGACCGTGCGCTTGGCCGTTGTCAGCCCAAACATCTCGGTGCCCGGGGCGTCATCAACGGTGCGCCGGACGCCGGCACCCCAGACGATCTCGTGCCGATCGTGAGGCCGAAAGCGGTGCTGGAAATCGATGTCGGCGATCGTGTCGATGATCTTGCCGTACCACAGCCCCTCGTCCGACGTCACATCGTAGTAGGCTTGGAGCGCGAATTCGGTCTGGTCGTCCACCGACCGCTGCCAGCGCACGAGCACATTGCCGCCCTGCGAAACGCTCTCGTCCTCGAAGACGGTCGGCACCGGCGACGCGTACGAAGAAATGGCTGTCTCGCTCAGGTCCTCACCCTCGTAGTAGTCGCCCTGGAGGGTCACCGTGTCGCGATCCGACACATCCCAGTCGACGCGGAATCCCGTGCGCCGGAAGCCCCAGTCGCCGGCGAGGTCGTCGCCGGCCTGGTCGACGAGGCCGTCGCGCTCGAAGTACTTGGCGTAGATCCGGTACCAGGCGGTCGGCGTCGCCGCGTCGCCGAGCCGACCACCGTAGCGCACCGTGCCGAAGACTTCCTCCTCGGTCCCGGCGCCGAGCTGCAGGGTGCCGCCTTGGGTGTCCTTGGCGCTCTTGGTGATGATGTTGATGATGCCGTTGATCGCGTTGGCACCCCAGAGCGCACCGCCCGGGCCGCGCACGACCTCGATGCGGTCGATGTCCTCGAACGCCGTGTCCTGGCGGTTCCAGTACACGCCCGAGAACAGCGGCAGGTAGACGCTCCGGCCGTCAACCATGACGAGCATCTTGTTGACATAAATCCCGTTGAAGCCGCGTGCCGCAACACCCCAGTCGCTCGGACCAATCCGGGCAACATGGACCCCGGGCACGAGCCGGAGCACGTCGGCGATCGTCGTCGCGCCCGAGCGGCGGATATCGTCGCTCGTGACCACGGTGATCGCTGCAGGCGTGCTCAAGAGCGGCTCGGCTTTTTTCGAGACCAACGTGACCTTGACGTTCATCAGTTCCTCGAGGCTCAGCTCGGTCAGGTCGGCCGCTGGCTCGGCGGCCCAGGCTGCCGCGGTGAGCGCCACCATGACTGCCGTCAAGAAACTCTTTCTGATCATCGTGAACACCTCTGCTCATGTGTGCGGGACCGAAGGCCGCGCGCACGGCGTTGTGAGGCCGAGGCGCTACTCGGCCTTGATGATGTTTTCCCCAGCCTGTTCGATCAGCTCGTCTGGGACGGTAATGCCGAAGTGCTTCGCCTTGCGCAGGTCGATGGCGATGCCACTGTTGGCCGGGTGCTCGGGGACGAGCTCGCGGATGTCCGCCCCCTCGAACAGCTCGACGATCATCTTGCCCGACTGCAGCCCCATGCTCCGGGACGAGGTGAACACCGAGGCGGTCGCGCCCCAGCCCGCCATCACGTCGTCGCGCGACAAGCCAATAAGCGGCTTCGTCGCCGTCTCGTAGACGGCCCTCGGGAAATGCTGCTGGGCACCCATCTGGTCGCTTGGGCTCAAGAACACGTCGACGAGCGGGTTCAGCTCTCGGACGAGCTCCTTGGCTTTCTCGGCCATGACCCAGTTGCCGCCCTCGCCGGTGACGAGTTCGACCTGTCTGAACACGACCGTGAGGTCGCTGAACTCGGGATCGTTCGCCACCAGGTCTTCGACCCATCGGCGGTAGCTGTGCGACTGCGGCATGTCGGCGTAGATCAGGCCGATGGTCCTTGCCTCCGGCATCAATCGCTTCACGAAGCGGAAGCGCTCCTCGACGGGCACTGGGCACGACACCCCGGTGAAGTTCGCCTTCGGCGCGGTGCCGAAGGCGTCGACGACACCCACGCCGACGGGGTCGGTCACGCTGGCGAAGACGAACTTGTAGCGGAAGTCTTCGTAGGCGACGTTCTTGGCCGCGATCGTCGGGACCGTCCCGTTGAGGCAGATCACGTCGTAGCCGTCGCTGAGATGCTCCCTCAGGATCGCCTCACCCAGCGAGACGTCGTTGTCGATCGAGAACGAGTCAACATGCAGGTTTTTTCCCTCGACGTACCAGTGGGTCTCGAGGTACTCGCGCCGGGCTTGAGCGATCACCTGATAGTGGCCCCGGCTCTGCGAGTCGATCACGAGCAGTCGGTACGTCTTGATCCCCGGTCCGTGAGACGTCTCCGCAATTGCTCTGGACTCGGGGCGCTCCTGGGATGAACCGCTCGGCCCAGCGTGCGTGAGCACGAACAGCAGCCCGGCAACAAGGACCGTCAGGGCGGCGCCAATGACCATTCCTGCTTTCATGGCTCAGCAACCTCGAGTCGTGCCCTACAGGGGCGGTCGCGGCGCGTCGTCGGTATCATCTCGGTCCGTTGGCGGGTGGCTCACGGCCAAGCGTTGGGCGTGCTGTGGCTCGAAGGCACTGAGTGAGAAATGGTTACAGCCATCACCACGCAGGCTACACGCGTCCCGCAACTTCGAAACCTCGGGGGACGGGCTAACAACTAGCGTGCCAGGCGGTTCCAAGGATTCAATGGGCTGCCACTTGCCGACGCACCGCCCGGATTACGTGCCGGGCGCGGCCTGGGGCGGCTCGTAGATGCAGAACGGCTCGGCGGCCAGATAATCGCCCGTCAGGGCGTAGGCGCGTGCCCGGCACCCGCCGCACACCGCCCGAAAGCCGCAGACGCCGCACTTGCCACCGAGGCGCGCCGGGTCGCGCAGCGTGGCGAACACGTCCGAGGTCCGCCAGATCTGCTCAAGCGGCGTGGTGCGGATATTCCCGGATGAGACCGGCAGGTAGCCGCACGGATACACCTCGCCCGAGTGCGAGATGAAGCAGACGTGCTGGCCGGCAAGACACCCCTTGGTCATAGCCGACATCCCCTCGCCACGGGGGAGCTTGACGCCCGACTCGCGCGCGTGCTGCCGGATGATACGGAAATAATGGGGTGCGCAGGTGGCCTTGAGCTCGATCGGAGCGCGCGCCGACTCGGCGAACAGCCACTCGAGGACTTGCTCGTACCGCGCGGGCGAGATCATCTGGTCCTCGGCGATCTCGACGCCGCACCCGACGGGCACGAGCAGAAAGAGGTGGAGCGCCCGGACGCCAAGCTCGAGGGCAAGCTCGAGCACGTCGGGCAGCGTGTCGACGTTGTGGCGCACGACGGTTGTGTTGATCTGCGTCTCGACGCCGGCGGCCTGGAGCCGCTCGAGGCCGGCAACCGCCAGGTCGAACGCGCCCGAGCGGGCGCGGAAGGCGTCGTGCACGGCGGCGGTGGCGCCGTCGAGGCTCACGCTCGCGCGCGCGACGCCGGACGCATGCACCTTGGCGGCGACCTCGTCGCTCACGAGCGTGCCGTTCGTCGCGAGCGCCACACGCAGGCCGAGACCGGTCGCCTCGCGAGCGATCTCGAAGAGGTCGTTTCTGAACAGCGGCTCGCCGCCGCTCAACACGAGGATCGGGCCGGCGAACGCGTCTGCTGAGGCAAACGAGGCGAGAGAGCGGACGAACGCGAGCGCTTCGTCGGTCGTGAGTTCCTCGGGCGGCGCCTCGGGCGTCGCCGAGGCGCGGCAGTGGATACAGCCGAGGTTGCAGCGCTTCGTCGTCTCCCAGAAGACGAGCCGAAGGGGGAACTGCTTTCCCACGGGGCAGGCTCCGCGCCGCGCTCAGACGCCCTCGAAGCGCGTGAGCGTGACGTATTCGAGGTAGCGGTTGGCGACGTCCTCGTCGGTCAGCCCCTTGAGCCGTTCGAGGCTGAACTCCTCGACGTTGAACGAGGCCATCACGCAGCCGTAAACGACAGCGCGCCGGAAATGCATGTCGTCGAGCCGCGCCGTCTTGGCCAGGTATCCCATGAACCCGCCGGCGAACGCGTCGCCCGCGCCGGTCGGGTCCTGGATCGTCTCGAGCGGGAAGCCGGGGCAGGCGAAGAACAGCTTCGGGCCGAACAGGAGCGCGCCGTGCTCGCCCTTCTTGATCACGACGTACTTCGCGCCTGTCTCGAGGATCCGTTTGGCCGACGTGATCAGACTCGGGTCGCCGCTGAACAGGCGGGCCTCACCCGCGTTGACGATCACCACGTCGGTCTTGCTGAACAGCTCGGCGACGTGGTCGCGCTTGGTGTTGAGCCACAGGTTCATCGTATCGCACGCGACGAGCTTCGGGGCACGCACCTGCTCGAGCACGCTCAGTTGCAGCTCCGGGTCGATGTTGGCCAGGAACACGTACTCAGCGTCGCGGTATAACTCGGGCAGCACGGGCTGGAAGGTCTCGAACACGTTGAGGTGCGTCGCGAGCGTCTTCGCCTCGTTCATGTCGTATTCGTAGGCGCCGTGCCAGCGAAACGTCTCGCCATCGACGACCTGGAGGCCCTCGGTGTTGATGTCGCGGCTGCGCAGCAGCTCGATGTCCTTGTTGCGGAAATCCTTGCCGACCACGCCCACGACCGACACCGGGTGGAAAAAGCTCGCCGCGTAGCTGAAGTGCGTGCACGAGCCGCCGAGCACGTCCTCCCGCTTGCCGAACGGCGTCTCGATCGTGTCGAGCGCAATCGAGCCAACAACAACGATGCTCATCAATCTCTCCCGGTGTCTCTGCGTTGGCAACGCTATTATAGGGCTCGCCAAGCCAGGATCAACAGCCTTATGCGCGGAACTTCTCGTCAAGAGCCGTCGTCCTCAATTCATGACGCCGCGGCGAACGTATGGAGGTGTTGCTGTGATGATCCGGCCGGTCACCATCGCTTTGCTGCTCGCGCCTATGCTTGCCCCGGCCGCTGCCCGACGTGGACGCGCTTCCGCGCACACTTGAGCGGCACACGCTCAAGCCCGATACGCTGGCCGTCGCGTTCGAGAACGGCACCGTCCTCGTTACGCGCGACGAGGGCCGTACCTGGCGCGATACCGGCCGCGGCCTGCCGAGGGGCGAAGCCAAGCGCCTCGCCTTCGGCCCTACCGACAACCGCCTCTACGCATTCATCGAAGGCGCCGGCCTCTACTGGATCGAGCTCCCGCCGGACGAGAACGAGTAGGCCGGCCGAGGGCGGCGCGCCCTACAGCCAACGCTCATGCTCGTCGTGATCCTGATGTAGGGCGGCGCCTCCTGGCCCCGCCGGCTCATCTCCAGGGCCCGAGGACGTCTCACGTGGCCGGACGCACAAGCCAGAGCACTCGCCGTCGGCCTACGCCCTCGTTCGCGCCCTCGCCATTACGAACCGGGCAAGCCAGAAGACGGCCCCCGCAACGACGATCCCGACGATGACCTCTTTCTCGACGTGCTCGACCTCAGTCACGAACGCCGCGAAGACCGCGCCGAACAGGTACCCGAGCGTGGCAACCGCGCCGGCCCACATCAACGCGCCGAGGGCATTCAAGGGCACGAACTGGGCAAGCGGCACGCCGCTCATCCCGAGGACGAGGGAACTGACTGTTCGCAGCCCGTAGAGGAACCGGCGCCCCACGATGAACAGGGCGTGGTGTCTGTCGAGGAGCGCGGTGGCTTTCCTGAGCTTCCGCTCGAGAGCCGCGTGCTTCTGGACGAACGGCCTCCCTCGCCACCGGCCAAAAGTGAATATGACCTGATCCCCTATAAGCGTGGCCGCGCACGCCAGGCCGATCACCACCGGCAGCGACAGGTAGCCGCGGTGGGCGGCGAATCCGGCCAGCACGAGAATCGTCTCGCCTTCCAGCAGCACGCCGACGAACAGCGCCACGTAGCCGTACGATGTGATGAACTCCTCGAGCGTCATCCTTGTGGGCTCCGTGGCGTCCGCCGAGTCCGCCCGGAGTATACGCCGGGCGCTACGCCTGACTCAACGCGACGCTCGACGCCCATGGGCCGATCCGGCCAGTGCGACCGGTTCCGGCAGCAGTCACCGGGCCGCCCGTCTACACGCCGGACGCGGGGTTGATCGTCTCGACGGAGCCTTCGAGCTCGAGCTCGTCGCGGAGCAGGGCGAGGGCGGCGTTGTAGACGGCGTCCTGAGCGGCGTCGGGCGATTCGGCGAGTGCGGCTTCGTAGGCCTGGCGCGTGGCGGTGCCGATGTTGATCTTGGCGATGCCGTGCTTGAACGCGTCGAGCAGGTACTCCTTGCGGATGCCGCTGCCGCCGTGCAGCACGAGCGGCATGTTCGTCGCCTCGCGGATGGCGTCGAGCCGCTCGATGCTCAGGCGCGCGGCGATTTTCTTCTCGGCCTTCTTGGCGGCGCTGATCGCGCCGTGGATGTTGCCGATCGCGACCGAGAGCCAGTCGGCGGCCGTCTCGGCGACGAAGCGTTGTGCTTCGTCGGGATCGGTGAACCCCTTGCCCGACTCGAACAGCTTGTCGTACGGCGGCAGGGGGCCGGCCTCGTGGCCGAGCACGGCACCGAGCTCGGCCTCGACCGGGATTCGCGCTGCGTGCGCCATGTCGACCACGCGCCTCGTGGCGGCGATGTTCTCGTCGAACGGCAAGCGCGAGCCATCGACCATGACGGAGCCGTAGCCGATGTTCAGCGCCTGCGCGATGATGGCATCGTACTCAACGGTGAACCCATCCTCGTCGACGACGGGCACGTGGTCGAGGTGCAGGCGCGTGAACGACTCGTCCTTGACGCGGTCGTACTCGGCCAGCACGTCGCGCGGGCTGCCGGCCTCGAACTTGACCCATTCGAGCCGCGCCACGGCGATGAGGCCGAAGCAGCGCGCATCGCGCAGCGCGCGCACCGTCGGCTCCATCATCGGGAGGTAGGGGATATTGAACGCGGGGATCACCGTCCCCGCCGTCCACGCGTTGCGCATCAAGTCGGCGGTGCCAAGCATCATGTCTCCTCTGTGTGTTCAGGGCTGTTCGGTTCTGCTCGCGGCTGGAGCCGCGGCGGGTCGTCCTCGTCGCGCCAGTGCTCGAGAATCTCGACCTCGTTCCCTTCGGGATCGGCGAAAAACGCGCAGCGCAGGCCGGGCACGACGTCGGAGGAGTCGTCGATCGGGCCGACTTCGACGCCGTCCTGTTTCAGCGCCTCGATGACGGGCTCGAGCGCGGGCACCTCGAAGCACAGGTGCCTGAACCCGATGGCCGACGACGGCTTCCCCGTTTCAGCGGCGGCTTGCTCACCGGCCTGGAAGAACTCGAGGCAGACGGAGCCGAGCCGCGTCATGACGAACTCGTTCGGTTGGCCCGCGTTGAAGACCCGCGCGCGGCGGAAGCCGAAGTGCTTCATATAGAAGCGCTCCATCGCCACGCGGTCGCGGCAGGTGAACGCGATATGCTGCACGGTTGCCATGGAGACGCTCTCCCCTGGGTGCTCGGTGCGTTCAGTTCGCCGCCCTCATTCGTCGGGCGGGTTCCAGTCGGCATCGGCGCCGGCCATCAGGTCATAATACGGTTTGCCGTCGGGGTCGGTCACGCGGAACGTGAAGCCCCAGTCGCCGGTGGCGTTGCAGATCTTCATCAGGATGCGGTTGTTGCCCTTGCGCAGCGTGACCGGCACGTCGTGCTCGCCGGGCTGCGCGGTGCGGAGCACCTCCGTGCCGTTGAGCCAGACGACGATCTGGTCGCCGCTTCCGACGCGGAAGAGAGTCTCGCGCGCCGGGCTGCTCAGCACGGTCGTGACGTAGACGGCTTTCCAGTCGGCCTCGCCGAAGGCGTCCTGGAAAGACACGCCGTCGTTCTCGTCATAGAGCTCGTCGGGGACGCGTTCCCAGAGCAGCCGGGTGCCGTCGGGCATCACGACGTCGCGCTTGATCTCGACCCGGTCCTCGGGCGAGTACGCCGTCGTGAAGGCCGCGCCGTCGGTGTTGTCGAGGGGGCCGAGCATCCGCCACGGCACGGCGCGCTCGACGTCGAACGCGCCCACGTACGGCTTATCCTGGTGTTCGAGCACACAGACGACCTGGGCGCGCAGACCCTGCCAGTCGAGCCGCACGAGCGCATCGAACGGCACGGCCACCGTGCGGCCAGGCTCAAACTCGCAGTACTCGGACGCCGTCCACGCCCTGATCTCGTCGAGCTGCGGCAGGGAGGACACGGCGAAGTCGGCGCCCAGCCAGCGCATGCCGTAGCTCGTCACGACGAACCGGCCCGCGTACCGCTGCCAGCGGTCGCCTGGCTCGGCCGCGTGCCGCTCGACGACGGTGCGGTGCTCGATCAGGTCGTGCAGTTCGGCCGTGGTGTAGGCGGTCAGCTCGCCGCGATCGGTCTCGAGGCGGAACACCGCCGGCACGAAGCCGCGCCGCGCCTCCCATGGGAAGCCGATCAGCGCCTCGATGCGCTGGGTGAGTCCCGGCCGGAGCGTG
>Ga0307425_1001435_pt1 | contig 14209 bp, 12 predicted proteins | sample SalMarWE160330MG_FD_202152 | JGI IMG/M metagenome (GOLD analysis project Ga0307425, IMG submission 202152) | Salt marsh sediment microbial communities from the Plum Island Ecosystem LTER, Massachusetts, United States - WE1603-30 | ecosystem: Environmental > Aquatic > Marine > Intertidal zone >... | reverse complement strand
TCTCCCGGTCAGCATTTCGTACATTACAACACCCAAAGACCATATATCCGATTGATGATTGGCTTCTTTTCCTTGAGCTTGTTCCGGGGAAATATAGGCGATTGTGCCCTTGGTGCTATCAATTTTTGTTATTTGAGTATATGCACTGCTCTTTGCTAAACCAAAATCGAGGATCTTTACCTCATTACGATCTGTAATAAAAATGTTTGCCGGTTTTATATCTCTATGTATAATTCCTTTTTCATTTGCTGCCGATAACCCCTGCGAAACCTGGATTGATATTTCTACTGCTTCATCAATTTGTAATAAACCGGATTTTATCTTTTTCCTTAATGTTTCGCCTTCATAGCAATCCATGCAGATAAATAATTGTCCATCATCAGTTTCATTTATTTCGTGAATTGTGCAGATATTTTGATGCTGCAGTGATGAAGCTGACTTTGCTTCATGAATGAACCTTTGTTTTGTTTCTTCATCTAAACTAAATGCGGGCGGTAGAAATTTGAGGGCTACAAAACGGTCGAGGTTAAGGTCCTGAGCTTTGTAAACTATGCCCATTCCGCCTCCACCGAGCTTTTCCAAAATTTTGTAATGTGAGATATTTTCTCTGATCATAAAGAGTCCATTTTAAGAGAAATTTTTATTATCAATCCCACAAAGATTTCTGATTAAAAGATAAAAGCACTTTATCATCAACATTTCTGCTTCGGGAGAGTAGTCGGTTCCTGATGCTGAGTAAGTAAAGCTGTAGCCAAATTATACTACTCTTCCGGAGTAGAGTTAAAACTACTAAATATAAATTAAGTTGTAATTTTTATTAATCCAACTGCTGTCGTTTGCGGATTGGCAAACAAACTCCACCATCAACCAATATTTATTTAGGTCTGGTGCGGAATGCTGTTGAGAAATTGGAATAAAAAACCCCCACCTATGTTATTAAGGAGGGGTCCACCATTTATTCATTTTTAATTTTTAGTCATCTAATAATTTTATTTAGATGTTTGCCCACCGTGATCTCCTACCATCAGCCATTTGCCATCTTTCTTCATTAAAATATCTGTCCATCTTCCTTTTTCCCATTCCTTTTTTCCTTCATTGTCTTCTGTGTATTGAGTATAATAATAATGGACAAATGCAAAGTTTCCGTTTACCCATATTTTTGCCGGAGTAATAGTATAATAGAGAGTTTTAGAATTAGCTATCCAATAGTTAATTTCTGTAGTAGCCTCATCCTTTCCACTGGGAGCATCTAATATATACGACCAGCCACAGTAGGAATCATCAAAGTATGAAAGAAATCCCTGAGCATCTCCCTTTGTTCCCAAATCGTTGTAGGCCTTTACAGTTGCCCAGACCTCTTTTTGTGCATCGGTCCACTGCTGTGCCATTAAGTTTACAACACAAAAAGTGGTTAATGTGATGCAAATGAATATCATCCTTCGCATAGCCTGCCTCCTTTATATTTGTTAATAGATATTAATTTTGGTGTTTTTTATCTCATCAACACCCAATTTCCAATCTTCATTCTATTAAAAATAAATTATGATTTACTCTTTGTTTGTGGTGGAAGTAATTTGAATCCAAGTTGATTATAAAAATCCCATACATTCCAATAAGTTTCATCTTCAATTATCTTTCCATCTTTTATTCTTGTAATAGCCATCCCTGTTATCTGAAATTTTTTCCCTGTTGCAGGTATGTGACCCAAAGGACCGGTATTAATGCCGCTCATTGTGTAGCGAGACCAAATCCTATCTCTCTTTATATTTACTTCTTTAATTGAACCCTTGAATTCAGAAAACGTATTAGATGTGCTTATTATAAGTTTTTTACAAGCATCTATTCCTTTAGCAGGTTCAGGTAATAATGGATAACGTAATTCGCAATCAGGATGTAGGATTTCAACAGCCAGAGTAGTATCAGCATTACTCATAGTTTCCATAAGTTTGTTAAGAATAACTCTTGCTTCATCTTCGGTTAACGACTGATCTTCTTTATACTGACAAGAAAGCATTAGAGCAAGAGTAAGAATCAGAAAAAGAAATGTTTTTTTCATAAGACTACCTTTCACTTTTATTTAATATGGCTTTAATTTAAATTTTTTGTAAATAACTATTCACGATTACTCATCCCACCAAGTATCTTCCACTCAGAACCATCTTTTATCCAGGTATGCGTCATACGGCTAGCACTTGTTTGTTTTACCCCTTCATCATTAATCCACGAAAAATTTAGTAAGTAATGAGTAATAGCAATATTATCTAGTATCCTAATACCCTCTCGTTTAATTTCATAGTTTACCTGGGTTGGATTGGGATATTTTTCTACTAAATATTTTGCGGCTCTTTCCTTATCTGCCGGATGTAACTCAGAATCTGGCCAACCAAGAAATCGGGGATGATAGAGAGAAAGAATTGCTTTATGGTTTGCTTCGTTAAAATATGATATATACTCCTCTTCAAGAGACCATATTTTCTCTTCGTCTATTAATTTCATTCTCTCATTTTCTTCTTTATCCTGCGCAGATAAGTGCATAAAAAGAAATAGTGGAAACAGCAAATAAATAATTAATTTCATTTGTTACTCCGACGATAATTTTGGTTTAACTAACACTTTATCCATAGCATCAACAAAAAATACAATTTTAAGGATTATCAATTGAAAATATCTTTTAATCTATATTACAGGGTGAATTTTTATCCACCCTGATAAGAAAATTTAATAAATCTACCTTCTACTTCAATTCTTACTTTTCTTCTTTCTTCATTACTAATTCATAACCCATTTGAGAGTATATCGGTAATTGATTATAATAAACCCATTCTTCAGTAATTTTTCCATTTGCGATTACAGCCATTGATAGACCTGTAAACGAAACTTTTGTACCTGTAGCGGGCATCTTCTCATTTAGCGGACCATTGTTTGTTCCTGTTGCTGACCAAAGAGTTACAATTCTATCCTTGAGTTCAAATCGTTTGTCAAACGATACCTTGAAATCAGGGTAAGCCGTATAAACCCATTTAACAAATTTTTTGACACCTTCGGGACCTTCAGAATCACCCGCGTCTGCATTGTGTCTTACACACCCTTCGGCATACAATGCATCCACAAGATCCACATTTCCACCATTCCATAGTTGCGTATTATTATCCCAGATTGCTTGTATATCAGCTTCAGTATATGTCCTTTTCTCCTGTTGCTGACATCCATTGCAAATAATAATTGAAAAAAGTAATAAAATAAAGAAACTCCAAATAGAAAATTTTCTTATTAACATTTCGTCCTCCTTTGTTTATGATAATTTAATTAATTGCCCCCTAAATCGTTTTCTATCAAAAATCTTATATGCTATATTTTATCTAGGTTTCTGAAGCCACTTTTCTATAGCATTGTGAAGATTTTCCATTGCTATGATTAAAGATTCGTGCTGTGAATCTTCAATCTCATTTAGGATCTCTTCGTGTATTTCTATAAACGCACTATTTAATTTGTTAGTCAGATTCTTTCCCTTTCTAGATAAACTCAATACCATATTTCTTCGATCGGCATTGTTAATCTCCCTAACCATATAACCTTTTTCAATTAACCCATCCATTATTCGGGTTATTCTACTTGGTGAAAGATTCATCTTCTCTGCAATTTCCTTATTGTTCGGATTTTCTTCTGAACTCATAAGACGGAGGCATTTAAATTCAGCTTCCAACAAATTATGCTGTTTAGCTAAACGAGATTCTTTTTCCTGACATCTGGCTAATAGATTAAATGTCAAATTAGCTAATATTTCCGCATTTTTATTTTTATTCATATTCATCACCTGTTAGTATCAAAATTATTTATACTTAAACAGATTTTGGCATTCTAAATACCAATGGTTTTACGAAAGTGGCCGCCTTCAAAGATTTTATTTTCTATGAAAAATATATCCTTTAATTTGAGCGAGATACTTTCTTGTCCCTTCGTTTTACCTTAATAACAATAGTTTTTTGATATATGTCTAAGCGCTTTTAACCACAGGTGGTTTAACTAAAAAGTAGCCAAAACCCAGCGTAAAGAACAAGTAGATGAGAACAATTGACCAGCCCAATGAATTGAGGATTCCTGAAATAACTGTAATTGCTGTCATAACAAATGCTATAAGGTCGTAAACAAATAATGCAAGTATTATTGCTCTTCTTGCATCAGATTCTCCAGCACTTTTTGCAAACCAGCAAAGAAACAAATTGCCGAACAGTGATGCACCATACTCTCTTGCTGTAAACATTCCTCCATCACCTAACGTTGCTCCAAATATAGAAAGCAGTTTATCTGGCACAGCAAGTAATAGAATGCCAAAAGCAAGACAAACTAAGGCTTTAATAATCATCAAGTTTTTAAAGCTCATTTCATTTCTCCTTTATAATGATTTGAATAGAATTTGGCTTTTGATCATTAAAAATTCATATTGAATTTATTCGCTTCCATTAGTATTAAACTCAGCTGAAGGTGGAATCCCATCTTTATCCCAAAAAAGATGATACTTAAAACTGCAGACTTCCAATCTTTCGGGAGTTACTTCAATTAAGATATAATCTTTATCTCTGTCGGGATAAAATCTTTTCCATCCATCTTTCCAGTATTTTGCTTTTAGATCAGGATCGTTTACAAGCTTCGCAGTTCCGGAAATATTCACATAACTGAAACTTTTACTGTCGTAATAAAAAACAACTACATTCGGATTATTTTTAATCTGCTTAACTTTTCTACTTGTTGGAAATGTGCCAAGCCATATTGTCCAATTTTCCTCAGGTGTGAATGGAGACATTGTTCTTGCGTGAGGGTTTCCGGTTTCGTCTACAGTAATCAGAACATGGCTATCTGAAGAGTCCACGATCATCCGTGCATAAGTTAATAAGCTATCACGTGAAACTTCTCTCTGAGGGGGAAATTGTTCATCTTGTGCAATTATTGAAGTGTAAGGTAAGATTAGCAAAACCGACAAATACATTAGCGTTTTGACAAATCTATTTTTCATAGTAGCCTCCTTAATAAGTGAAGTAAAAAAATAATTTCAATCCACTCTACACCTTGAGGGAAGCACTATATTCTGGAAGAAATTTAAGAGTAACGGTATTCTACACGTTTCTCCTAAGGAGTAGAACCACTTATATAAACTTGTTAAAATTATTTGTTAGAAGCAAGTAAACTCAACAATTGGCTATTGTTTGTGATTGGCAAATATAAAATAAAAACCCCCACCAGCCTGCCTTGCCGTCAGAAAGGCTTTCATTGATGAGGGTTTTAATAAAATGTTAATTAATCTTTACTTCATCAACATTTATCTGCCGTCCCGACTTTGTCTGGATTAACGAAGGAGGATCATCTTCTTTGTTTCAACAAAACCTTGTCCCGAACTTGATTCGGGATCTGCGACTTTCAACTGATAGAAATAAACTCCACTTGGGAGTGGTTTCGCGTTCCACGTTATCTCATAAGTGGCTGCTATTTTTTCTTCATTGACAAGAGTTGCAATTTCGTTTCCCAACACATCATAAATTTTTAATTGTACAGACACAGCGTGCTGTGTCCCTACGGATGGAATTGTGAATTTTATTTTTGTAGTTGGGTTGAATGGATTGGGATAATTCTGCATTAGTTCAAATTCTTTGGGAGTTTCGAAATTAGTTTCGTTTACATCTGTAAAAATCTCTATCGGTAAGATAGAACCGGAATTCTGCATATCGTGCTTGTATGAATTCCAGAATTCAAAATTTTTGTTATAAGGGAATTGCGTATTGAAAAAATGGATCTTTCCAGCAATTGAAGTGAACACATATTCTACATCTCCGTTGTTATCAAAATCATCAACAAGCGGAGAAGGTCCATAAGTTCCGGATTGGTTTTCATCATCTATAAAATAAGGAAATCCGCTGACGGTAGTGGTATCGTTATGTATTGCGAATATATAATCATTTGTTTTTGCTACTATTTCGACTGTAGTTGTATCGCCATCAATATCACAAATGACGGGCGATGTGTTAATATTACCTGCAGATCCGGGATGATTCAGTAAAACAGGAAAATTTTGAATGACCGATCCATCTTGATGAAAACCATAAAGTATTTCAGTACTGGTAAAACCTCCGACTAAAATCTCAAGATTTCCATCACCATCAATATCGCCCAATGCTGGTGAAGACAAACGGGCATATCTTACTCCAACCGGGAATCCTGTTCTTAGGTTTCCAGTCGCATCAAAAACATAAAGGCTATCTTCATCAGTATCGTCATAAGAAATTACAACAATTTCTTTGGAACCATCGCCATCCAAATCACCTATTGCGGGCGTTGATTTTATTACACCTGACAATGTAACCGGGAAACCATTAATTATACTACCATTACTTTCCCACGCATACATTTTATACGGATCAGGTCCAACCGGACCCTGAAATGTTCCCGCGACGATTTCAAATTCTCCATCATTATCTATATCGGCAACAGCAGGCGAACCGGGCATTTCAGGTAAAGTCTGCGGCCATCCTGCTAATGGACTGCCATCATATTTAAACACATATAAATTTTTATTGCTGGAGGGATAAATGATTTCAAGATATCCATCTTTATCAAGGTCATATAATGTGGCTGTAACGCTTGTACCAAAATTCTTGGGAAAGCCGGGAATATTATTTCCCTGGTAGTCAAATACAAATAACTGGTTCCAGCTGCCAACCACAATTTCCATGTTGCCATCATGATTAACATCACCAATAGAAACTGTCGCAGGTATAGGCGCCCCAACCATTCTCTTGGGCCAGCCAGTTAAATTGTTTCCATCAGTATCCAAAACATATATTAGCCCTGCACCGTAAGGATTACCGTCGGTTGTGTCAAAAGTTGATACTACTATTTCCTTTATCCCATCTCCATTTACATCCGCCGATTTTAAGCCAGAAAGAATTGGTGCTTTTGTATCGTATATCCAATCGGGAACAATTTGGTTTATATGTTCAGTTGACGATTTTTGCTCGTTAAAAAATAAATAGTTATTTCCATCCTGATTCTTATCTGAGCTTAAATAAGTCTGACTGAAATTTGCATTTGAAAGAATAAGAAGGAAGGTAATCGGTAAAAGAATCTTTTTCATTTTACACCCTGTTTTTGTTTTGATTACAATAAACGTAAAAAACTATCTCCTTAAAGTCAATCAATACAAATAAAAAAGGAAGCTTAATCTGCTGTCCGAATCTAAGTTGCTTTTTATTATGATATTATCTAATCTACACTATCTTTTTAGTTTCCATGAATCACCTGGCTTTCTACTGGTAAAAATATATTCTGTACTACTACTCTTTTTCTGGCATTTAATTCTATTTTTATTTAACTTAGAGAAAATTGATTTCCCTTTCGGCTAACCATTCATAAAAAGGGACATCAGCTTAGCATTTTATAATTGGAACAGAAGAGCAAAATGTCACAGATTTATGAATTAGATAAAATCGCAATAACTGTAAAGTCTCATCGCTTACTCAAAGTACTTCTTAAAGAAAATCCAAAACTTGAAGAAATAATGCGTGGTTCCAAAAATGAAACTGAAGCACTCGTGGGTGTTAAACACTGGATACTTGATCAAATTAAGGATAAACCGGATGCAATTAATTACTATGAAAAAGAAATTGAAAGTGGAATATCATTTAAAACTTTGGATTGGAGTGATATCGCTGCTATAAGAATTCTTGATTACATTGATAATGCCGGACGAGAATTTATTGATTTAAATCTGCGCGGTCAGCTAGCAGTTAGTAACCCAATAAAATTGCTCTGGCTTGGAGTTAACAAAGGCACCGGTGGTGCAAAGCCAGATTTCTTCGAGGATATGATTCATCTTTTCAGACAACTAATGAGTAAAGAAACAAAAAAAGAATATACCAGAGAACAACTTAAAGAATGGATGGACAGGTTTCCTTCCGGTTTAGATCCTAGAATAGTAAAGCTGCATGAAGAGAATAGAGAAAGAATTTTGAATATAATTATTGATAAGATTGACGAAGGTGAAATTAATGACTCAAAATACAAATTTGATCTTGAGCTCGGTAGAACTAAAAAATTAGAAATCGCTCTTGAGTGGTGGAAAGAAAGTACATTTCACTTGAGATTTGCAGTCCGCTCACCTGATTTGTTAAATGAATTCCTTGGTTACTCGCTCGATCCTGATACAATGAAAATTTTATACGAGGCTGAGAAAAAAGGAATCCCTTTCTTTGTTAATCCATATTACCTGTCACTATTGCATGTTCGTGTCCCCTACTTCGCAGTCGGCGCTGATCTTGCAATAAGACATTACGTTGTTTACAGCCGACAACTGATTGACGAATTCGGATTTCTTATCGCATGGGAAAAGGAAGATAAAGTCGAACCAGGAAAACCTAATGCAGCAGGTTGGATTCTTCCTTCACATCACAATGTACATAGAAGATACCCTGAAGTAGCAATCCTAATACCCGATACCGTGGGAAGAGCTTGTGGTGGTTTGTGTTCTTCCTGCCAGCGTATGTATGACTTTCAAAATGGCTATCTGAATTTTAACCTGAATAAACTAAAACCAAATGAAACATGGCCTGAAAGACTTGAAAGATTAATGGAATATTTTGAAAATGATTCCCAGTTAAGAGACATACTTATTACCGGTGGGGATGCTCTAATGAGTTCTGACAAATCTTTGGAACAAATTCTTGATGCGATTTACCGGATGGCAAAAAGGAAAAAGCAGAAGAATACTAATCGACCTGGTGATAAAAAATATGCTGAAATCAAGCGAATAAGGTTAGGTACAAGACTTCCTGTATATCTTCCACAAAGAATTACGGAAAATCTTGTGAGTACTTTAAAGAGTTTCAAAGAAAAAGCAACAGTAATAGGTATTAAGCAATTTGTAATTCAAACTCATTTCGAATCACCGATGGAAATTACTCCTGAAGTAGAAGAAGCGGTAAAGAAATTGATTAATGCAGGATGGATCGTTACGAATCAGCATGTATTCACCACTGCTTCTTCAAGAAGAGGACATAATTTAAAGCTTCGAGAAGTAATGAATGATATAGGAGTTCTTCCCTATTACACATTCACAGTGAAAGGATATATGGAAAATTACTTTAATTTTGCTCCGAATGCACGTTCAATTCAGGAAAGTATTGAAGAAAAAGTAATTGGTAATCTTTCAGAAAGTAGCATTGAACTAACAAAGAACCTCGCTGAAGATGCAGAGAATATTATAGCAAATATTAATTCAATCCGCAAAGCTGAGAATATTCCTTTCCTGGCTTCCGATAGAAACGTGCTTAATCTTCCCGGAGTTGGAAAAAGCCTTACATTCAGAGTAATCGGTATTACCCGTTACGGGAGAAGAGTACTTGAATTCCAGCACGACAGTACCAGATCTCACAGCCCGATAATTGAACAAATGAAGAAGGTTATTATTATTGAATCGAAATCAATAAGTGAATACCTTAATCAGCTAGAAGAAATTGGCGAGAATAAAGAAGAATACACCGATGTTTATGGTTACAGTATCGGTGAGACTGAAAAAAGAATGCCAATATATGAATATCCGGAATCTGATACTTCGATTACTAAAGAGTTCACAAACTTAGAAATACCTGACACTGACTTCGCAACTGTTGAGGATTAATATTATCCACAACAGCACGGAATTATATTCTTCCAATAGTAAAATCATTCTTTCTAGTTTTAACGAAGGAGTACCACCTTCTTAGTGTCGATATAACTCCCAGCTTTTAACTGATAGAAATAAACTCCGCTTGGTAAGTTTTCTGCATTCCATATTATCTTATACGTACCAGTTGGTTTTTCTTCGTTAACAAGTGTAGCAATTTCATTTCCTAAAACATCAAAAACTTTAAGTGCTACAAAACTTAATTCCGGGATTTGATATTTGATTGTTGTAGCAGGGTTAAAAGGATTTGGAAAATTTTGATCTAAAAAATAATTTTTAATAATTTCATTTTCATTGTTGTTAACAGAAGCGGTATTATTGATCCATTCAATTGCAGCCTCAACAACATCATCTTTACCTTCAATAACCCCCTGCTGAGTTAACCAAACTTCCGTATCAATTTCTGCACTGGTATGAGCAAGGTAAATATGTCCATCAAGTAAATAACCACTTCCTGTTGCCTTTGTAAAAAACCAATCCGGGTTTCCCAGATCCGGTAAATCTGACGAAGTAAAAGCTCCGTTTGTTTTTTTACCAAATGTTCTAGTCATCGGATGGAATTTCATTCTTAATGTTTCCCAATCACCATTACTGACTGAACCCGGACCAGCAAGTACTGCAATTGGTTTATCATAATATGATGAAGGATTCCCCGGAATCGTAAAAAGTTCAGCAGTAAAGGTTGGATGAGGTATCATATAAAAATGATTATTGGGGTCACCTCGAATATCAAAAGCAACTTTTTTAACAGATGTATTAAACAATAGTGAATAACCTCCATGTGCAACTATCATCCATCCACCATAATTTAATCGAAAATCAATTATTAATCCTCTAGTTTCGTTATAGTTCATTAAACTATCAACGGCATAATAAAATTGCTGAGAAATATGCAATTGTGGGTCTCGATCCCAGGAAGCAACATATATGTAACCGATTTGAGTGCCTTCGACAATTCCCCAGCTAACATAATCATCTTCAAAGACATTCGGCATAGGAACACCCGGAACAGGTAATTGCTCATTACCCCATATATCTCCAGTTTGCGAAGCAAGAAGTGAAGTTGGTAGATGTAAAGTGTCACCGGTGTTATGCTTTATTATATCAATAGTATCAAATAAATGCCAATTCAAACCTGCACTCTGCAGGAATATGTGTGTCATAGACTCATCGGTACTGCCCCAAACCCAGGTTGGTAAAATCGGTAGTTGTGCATCCAATAATTCTTTGTATAGCACTTTCCATGGAACCCCATCATATCCAAGGACAATATCCCCTTCGACTAATCCTAATGTATGATTAGATAATGCTTTATAAACTAATAATGAACTGTCCGGTAAAGGAGTAAGGTTCGCACCAAAGTAAAAATTATTTATCCAAGTACCTATGACAAAGAGCGGAATACCTGGTTGAGGGTATGTACCCCAATTTACCGGTATATCTATAATCATAGTGTGTGCATCTTTAAGCGCCATCGAAAAGTAGTTCATTATTGCAGCAAATCTTCCCCTACTTACTCCGTTTTGAATTTCTGGTCTATATAAATCTCTCAATGAATCAATATCAATGTCCAAATTCATAAAAGCTCCGTACCACCAGTCAATCTGATTGAATGCTGAATCAAAAATTGCAAGTTTCTCGGATGTTGGTAATCCTGATCCCCATACAGAATCTATCAATGTTTGCCAGTCTTTTTTTGTATAATGTCCTGGAGACTTGGTAATAGAGGGAGTCTTAAACACTTCGGATGGATGTAAATTTCTTTTTAAAAGCGGAACGTATCTCCAATCATCGGGAATGTTGGTTTGAGAGTAGATAATGCCAAAATTGATTGTTGCTAATATAAAAACACAAACTAGTTTCACTGGATTAATCTCCCATATCTGTTTTTCACCTTAATGCAAATTAAAAACTATAACAAAATAAATTATATACAGAGAATATTTGATATTAGGTTGCTACAAGTTTTGGTTTTTAAAATTTATATACTTTTATTTACTTCATCAATACCATCTTTTTTGTTTCAATAAATTTACCAGCCTTCAATTGATAAAAATAAATTCCACTTGCTAATGAATTTGCATTGAACTCAACCTCATAATTCCCAAGTGGTTTTTCACCATTTACGAGTGTAGCAACTTCATTTCCTAGTACATCATATACTTTTATTGTAACAAGACTCCATTCCGGTATTCGGTATTCGATTGTTGTTACAGGGTTAAATGGATTTGGATAGTTTTGTAACAGAGCATATTCATCAGGTAATTTATTTTTATTGGCAGGATTTTCAACCGAAGTTACCTGATTATAGATATAGTTTACTTCACCAGCACTTAGAGGGCGATTGTAAATACGAATTTCGTCGAGCCCGCCATTAAACCAATAACCGGGATATCCATTCCACAAACCTCCGATATATATATCATCTGTATTATATTCGCTGACTGAGGTATATTTGACATCGGATGTATCTGTTTTGATTAAATTTCCATTAAAATATAGATTGACAAACCCTGTATCAAAAGTAACAGCGATAAAATTCCATTCCCCAAGTGTTAAATAATAGTCAATATTAGGTGGGCCAATCGAAAACCAACCTTCAGGATATCCGTACACTTCAAAATTAGCAAAGCCAAAATAATAGGAAACACAAGTCCCATCACAAGAGTCCCGTGAACTAAGCGATAATAGCCAGTCTCCTCTTGTAGGCGAGGAATACCATTTACTCATCACTTTCGCCCCGCCGGGATTTACACTATCGGGCATTATCCAAAGAGAAATTGTCATCGATGAGTCTGTATCGAGAATATCTGAATCCATCACGATGACCTCATCGTCAATACCATCAAAATATATAGCACTGCCTTTCATTCCACTTATAATCATCGGATTTCCATTTAGTGTTCCGTTATTACCATAAAGGCTGCTGTCTACACCAGTAGAATCATCAAACGTCCAGTATCCAACCAATGATGGATCCTGTGCAGATAGTGGGGTGATAAAGAGAAGAGTAATAAATAATAGAAGAAACTTTTCAGCAAATGATTTATTCATAGCATCCTCCAAATTATTTTATATCTAATTCTCCACACCCAAAGGAAGATTATTTATGGTAAGAATATTCCGGAAAATGCTGCAGTCCGCTCCACAATCTCCTCCCTAAGGATTGTAGAGGAATATTTTATAAATAAGTTGTAAATATTCTCATTGACAATCCAGCAACTGTTTGTAGCTGGCAATCAAAAACAGAAAATTATTTTATCCCGGTAATGATACTAGTTAATAGAAACTTTTAAAAAAAATACCCCCACCTGTATTGTTAGGCAGGGGTTTAAATGAATCAAGTGGGACGTTGTTTTTAGTTTACCTTGGTCTTTTACCAGCTCTTATATCTTTGCACGCACCACATAATTTCTTGTTTCCTTTTCCTTTTACCACTCGTCCTCTTTTAATTGATTTACCCGCAGTGCATACACTATAAATATGATATACCTCACCGGTTTTAGAATGAAAAGGTGCAACTTGTTTAGGCATAACTTTACCTCCATGATTTGTTATTATTAGTAATGATGCTACTTCATCAACAGCATCTTTTTAGTTTCTATATAATTACCTGCATTTAATTGATAGAAATATATTCCACTTGAAAGATTTTTTGCATTAAACTCAACTTCATAATTCCCAATTTGTTTTTCTTCGTTAACAAGTGTTGCAATTTCATTTCCTAAAATGTCATAAATTTTGATGGTAACAAAACCTCTTTCGCCAATCTCATATTTTATTTTTGTTGAAGGATTAAATGGATTTGGGTAATTCTGTTCTAATGAAAATTCAGAAGGTGTTTGTACTTCTACTTCAACAATATTTGAATATCTGAATGAACCATCAAAATCGATTTGCTTTAGTCTGTACTGATAAGTTCCAGTACTGCCATTTTCATCAATGAAAGAATAATACATTGGTTCTGTTGTTGTTCCATTACCCTGCACAAAACCTATCTGCATCCAATTCTTTTGACTTTTGACATCTGACTTTTGACTCCGCTCTATTTGAAAACCCCGGTTATTAGTTTCCGTTGCCGTTTGCCATTTTAGAAATACCTTATTTCCGTTCATATCAGCCATGAAAGAAATCAATTCGACAGGAATAAAATTCGGGATAAGCTCTACATTTAATATCGTCGTTTGAAAATTGTTTACAACAACATTATTTATGGTTTGGGAATAGTAACCATCTGCAGAAAATTGAAATGAATAAACACCGGGAGCTAACATACGATGGTAATTACCGTTCAAAGAATCGGTTCTTATTTCAGAATGAAGAGTATCGTGATTTAAAACTTTAATCATTGCATTAAGAGGATTCGCGGCTGTATCTGTAATGATTCCTCTAACTCCATAGAAAATACTTTCAATGTAGTTCAGAAATGATCGTCTATTGTATTCCCAGTGTGCAGGAAGTTGGGACGGTGGGAGAAGCTTCGTATCAGAAATTTCAATT
>Ga0307425_1001434_pt1 | contig 14223 bp, 13 predicted proteins | sample SalMarWE160330MG_FD_202152 | JGI IMG/M metagenome (GOLD analysis project Ga0307425, IMG submission 202152) | Salt marsh sediment microbial communities from the Plum Island Ecosystem LTER, Massachusetts, United States - WE1603-30 | ecosystem: Environmental > Aquatic > Marine > Intertidal zone >... | reverse complement strand
TGGGCCGTACCGAAGGCGTCGTCGACGTAGATATCCGCCATGCCGGCAAGCTCTTTTGCGAAGTCGTCTTTTGCCTGCCGGAGCTGCGCATCTTCCTTAGCCGCCTTGTCCTTTATGGTCTCTTCCTTGTGGAAGCGCAGGTTCTCAAGGAGCATGCAATCGCCCTGCTTAAGGGCTTGGGCCTTTGCGCTGGTCTCCGGGCCGATACATTCATCCGCGAAAATAACCTCCCGGCTCAATAACTCCGACAATCTTTTCGCTACCGGGGCCAGAGACAACTTTTCATCCTTCTTGCCCTTGGGCCGGCCGAGGTGGCTCATAAGAATCAGCGCACCGCCGCCCTCTAATATCTTCTTTATCGTAGGCAGTGCCTTAACGATCCGGTCATCGCTGGTGATGTTGCAGTTATCGTCCAGCGGCACATTAAAGTCGCACCGCATCAGGACTTTCTTGCCTTTAACATCAATATCAGCAACAGTTTTCTTAGCCATTTCCTTCCCAATCATTAGGATTACATAGCGGCCATGTTTTCCATAATATCGACGCTGCGATTCGAATAGCCCCACTCGTTGTCATACCAGCTTACTACCTTAACGGTTTTACCGATAACCATCGTGCAAAGAGAATCGAAGATGCTCGAATGAGAATCGTTGACGACGTCACTGCTGACAATCGGCTCGGTGCAATAGGCGAGAATGCCTTTTAACGGGCCTTCCGAGGCGGCTTTCATCGCCGCATTGACGGCATCGACCGTCACGTCCTTTTTGACGTTAACCACAAGGTCAACAATGCTGCCGACGGGGATAGGAACGCGTATGGCGAAGCCATCGAGCTTGCCGGCAAGTTCGGGAATGACCTTGCCGATGGCCTTAGCCGCACCTGTGCTGGTTGGGATAATGTTCGCCGCAGCGGCACGAGCACGACGCAAATCCGAATGGATCATGTCGGCCACCCGCTGATCGTTCGTATAAGCGTGAATCGTCGTCATAAAGCCCTGCTCGATTCCAAATGCATCATTCAGCGTCTTGGCCAAAGGTGCAAGGCAATTGGTCGTACAGCTTGCGTTTGATACGCAGTTGACGTCCTTGGTCAGCATCTCATCGTTCACACCAAGAACAATTGTAGCATCGATATCGTCCTTGGCCGGAACGCTTAGCATGACCTTGCTGGCGCCGGCTTTGATATGGTCGGCATAACCGCCCTTCGGCGACGAGGCTGTACGGAAGATTCCCGTCGATTCCAGCACTACTTTCACGCCCATATCCTTCCAGGGCAGCTCGGAGGGATTCTTGACGGCCAAAACCTTAACGGTCTTGCCGTTGATAACTAATGCACCGTCCTTTGCCTCGACGGTTCCGGCCCATTTACCCATGACCGTGTCGTATTTGAACAGATGAGCAAGACTTTTCGCATCCGAGAGGTCATTTATAGCCACCAGGTCCAATTCGCCTTTTCTTTGCATAATAATTCTTGCCACGGCCCTGCCGATCCGGCCGAAGCCGTTAATTGCTACCTTTGTTGCCATTTTGTACTTCTCCTTATTTTTAATGTTAAAACGCTGTTTTTCTGTTTTAAACCCCTTGCCAGATATTGCTATGAGGTAAACGGAAGAGTTACTTTATGTGTTCTCCGCCCCGCTGTCAAGAATTTCTTCCAAATTTGAGAATTCCATATTCCCGGGGTATAGGGATACGCTGTTTGCTGACGATATTCTCGTTTCGAGGCTATACAAAGACGGTTCATGCAAATATAATCCTAAATTATGGACGTCATCAATGAAAATACTCTTGATTACACACGGTCCGGGCGTCTGGTCTCACTCGACGCCTATCGCGGCGCGATTATGCTGATGATGGCTTCAAGCGGCTTGGGACTGGCCCAGGTGGCCCGGCTGCATCCCGATAGTGGTTTGTGGCTGTTCATCGCGCACCAGACTGAACATTCACAGTGGGCAGGATTCACGCTATGGGACATTATTCAGCCGGCATTCATGTTCATGGTCGGCGTCGCGTTGCCGTGGTCGGTTGCCAATCGCATTGCACGCGACCAGAGCTTCAGGTCGATGTTCGCTCACGCGATATGGCGCGCCTTAGTACTTGTACTGCTGGCAGTGTTCCTCTCGTCCGCCTGGAGCCGTCAGACGGTCTGGTCTTTCAATAACGTACTCGCCCAAATCGGCCTGGGCTATCCGATTGTTTTTCTTCTGGCCTTCACCAGGCCACGAACACAGTGGCTGACCGCCTTCGGAATTCTCCTGGCATATTGGCTTGCGTTCGCAGTGTATCCATTGCCGGCGGCCGATTTCGACTGGGCAAGCGTCGGTGTGCCTGCGGATTGGTCCTTTCTGAACGGTTTTGCGGCACACTGGGAGAAGAACACTAACCTCGCCGCCGCATTCGACCGCTGGTTTCTGAATCTTTTTCCACGCGAAAAACCCTTCGTCTTCAGCACGGGGGGCTACCAGACGCTGAACTTCATCCCGTCGATTGCGACTATGATCTTCGGATTGTTGGCGGGCCAGTTGCTGCGGGATAGCAGAAAAATCGCAGAGAAAATAAAATATCTCACACTCTTCGGTATAGGGGGAATCATTGCCGGCGGAGTCCTCGCACTGACGGGTTTGTGCCCGATCGTCAAACGGATCTGGACACCCTCCTGGACGATATACAGCACCGGCTGGGTCACCCTGGTTCTGGTTGTTTTCGTCGCGATCGTCGAGTGGCGCGGCTGGAAGCGATGGACGTTTCCGTTCGTCATCGTCGGGCTAAATCCGATCACGCTCTACTGCATGTGGCAGTTGATGGGCGGTTTCATACGTGAGAACGTCCAACGTCATTTCGGCCGGAACATATTCGAGGTCTTCGGAGAGTCGTACTCACCGGTCCTTCAGCATGCTATCGTGCTGCTCATACTCTGGCTGATTGTTCTGTGGATGTATCGTCGCAAAATCTTTCTGAGGATATGACCATGGAAATGATACGAAAAAATTTCCTGAAGGACCTGGGCTTAACCGGAGCCGGAATATGGGCTGGCTTGTTCCAATCCCCAGCACATTTTTGGAAGCCAGACGGGACTTCGTGGACGAGACCAACAACGGTACAGAAGATATCTGGTGTATTAGCGAAGGCCTGGACCATCCGAGACTTTGGCGGGAAGCCGAATAGATTTATGATTTACGATTGTCGATTTACGATTTTTCCTATGTAATCTAAAACTTCCAGCAGTTTTAGTGCTAAAAGGCATTTTGGGGGATTTTTTTGTACAATTTTCTGTAACATAACGGTTCTCCGCGCAATTATAGTGGCGACAATGGTTGCACCGTAAGGCGTTCTGTGGAGTGCTATGGCAAAACTTGTTGAACGAACGGAAGATAACGATTTGGTCCTCAGGGCCAAAACACAGGCCGAAGCGCTTGGCCGGCTTTACGAAATGTACTACGAGCGGATCTTCCGCTTCTGCGTTTACCGGCTCTTTAACAAGGAAATAGCTGAGGATGTAACTTCGGCGGTCTTTCTTAACGTGGCCCGCGGGATAAGCAACTTCAAAGGCCAAAGCGAGCAGGATTTTCGTAACTGGCTGTACGCCATAGCAGCCAACCAGGCGAACGCCTATATCAGAAAATCGTCCCGGCGTAAAAAGCTGCTCGCAGAGGCGGCCGGCTCGATGATACCGGCAGCCGCCGGCAGCGCCGATATGACATTCGAGCCGGACTGGCCGGGGCTTTATGCCGCCATCCTCAGGCTGAAGCCACGGCACCAGACCATTGTCACATTAAGGTTCTTTGAAAACTTCTCATACGAGCAGATAGCACAGATTTTAGAGGTAAAAGAGGCAAACGTCCGCGTGACGCTGCATAGAATACTTAACAAGTTACGAAACCAATTACAAACCGTTTATGACGGAGAAATATAATGTTCAAAGACGAAGCCGATTTTGAAAAAGTCGTTGGTCGGCTGAATATCGACACCGAGCCGAACCCGGAGCACAAACAAAATCTACGCAGGCAGATGCTCTCTGTCTTCAACCAGGCCGAACAGGAATCCTCAACCCGAGTAATCGTCTTTCGAACATTAAGGAGCGTAATCATGAAAAGTCCAGTCACAAAAATAGCCACAGCCGCTGCGATTATTATTGCCGTCAGTATCGGCATACATTACTTAGGCGTCCCGATCGACGGCGCAAGCGTCGCTTGGTCACAGGTCATCGAGCAACTTAGCAACCATACAAAATACAAATGCCGGCAGAGAGTAGTCCGGGAACAAGGTCCCGAATACCCGACAATGCAGGTCTATCACCTGAACCTTCAACAAAGGCGGCAGGAAGTTGAAAACGGCGACATACATATTATCGATATGCGGGGAGAGGACGCAATAACCGTAGAACTTAAACCGGCCCAGATGAAAGCGATAGTTACAACGCTTATCGGATTCGGCCCCAAAAATGACCCGGATATTATTGACATGGTCAAGCGATTCGAGCAGGAATCCACCGAGAGACTCGGCACGAAAACGGTAAACGGCAAAGTGCTCCAGGGCTTCAGACATAAACCGAATGAGTACAATGACTTTACTGTATGGGTCGATCCGAAAACAAAGCTTCCGGTCGAGATAGAACTCAAACACCCCACGGCAAAACAGACTATTTATATGGACCAATTCGCATTCGATTTCGACCTTGATGAGTCCGCTTTCAGCACGGACGTTCCCGATGGATACGAGGTCGAGAACCTTACCCTGGATTACAGACCGGTCGAACCAAAGCAGGGCACCGCCGAAGATATTCGCACCGGGCTCAACCATACTGCATACACAGTTGAAAAACTGCCGTGGATGGAAAAGATCATTATGATAGAGACTATCGATCCACTTGGCACAAGAGCCAAAGTGTATATAACCGGGATACAAAGCAATGATGGAAACACAATCATTACAGTTCAGGGAGATTATTACGACATAAAGCGAATGGTATGGATACCCAACCAGCAGCTTGTCATGGAGACTCCATCCGGCGTAAAGCTTTATACCCATCCGAACGGCTCCGAATATGCCCGGTACTATCTTGAAGCTTTCGGCAAGGCAAGTCCTGAGTCCTTCGATATTGAAAATCTCAGCGAAGAAAGATTCACCCGGATGATTGTCATGCCGGACGAAACGGTTATAGGCTTTTCAGCCAACAAACAAATTAGCGACGAAAAATTGCAGGAGCTTGTAGAGTCCTTAAAAGAAATAAAAGCGGATTGATTTTACATCGTCTAACTGCCAGCAATTCGAATTAACAGGCCGGGTTTCGTTGCCCGGTCTTTTTTATTTACAAATTCCACACAAAATCCGCGAAAAAACCATTTTGTCTATATCAAAAAATGTTCGGCCACCGTCATACATGATAGCGGCAATCGATTGTTCTGATACGAAGCAGGTGAGTTTTATACGCTTTGAAAAGAAGTAAGGCATAATCTCTAACCATTACGTAAGGGAATAATCATGAAAAACACAATAACAAAAATCGCCATAACTGTCTTAGCAGTGATATTAGTCATAGCTATTGGCATAAGTAAAAAAGACAAATCCAAGCTGTCGCCGCTGAAGATAACATTGCCCCATGCAATGTTCGTCGGCACAAAAGAGGCCATCAGAGTAAGTAATCTTAGGAAGCTCGACCCGGGCGACCGCCCGCCTTTTCTTGCTCCGGCTGGAACTACAAATGTAGCCCTGGGCAAGCCGGTAGCATCCACTGATGAAGAGCCTATTGTCGGTGAAATAGAGATGATCACTGACGGCGATAAAGAAGCCGCCGACGGCAGCTTCGTAGAGTTGGGCCCATTGTTACAGCATGTGACCATCGACCTCGAAACGCTGCACGAGATTTTCGCCGTGGTGGTATGGCATTATCATAAGCAACCAAGAGCTTATCTGGATGTCATCGTGCAAACCGCCGACGATAGCGATTTTATCACGAACGTCAGGATACTATTCAACAATGACACCGACAATTCGGCGGGGCTCGGTGTCGGGACTGATATGCACTATATCGAAACAAATAAGGGCGAGCTTATTAATGCCAAGGGTATCGAAGCTCGCTATGTCCGGCTTTACAGTAATGGCAATAGTACCGATGATCTAAACCACTATATTGAAGTGGAAGTTTACGGCAAACCTGTAGAATAGCATTTGCCGGGACATTCAAAATCATACAAAGATCGCTTTTTATATAAAATTTTTCCTCAATTTCAGCTCAAAAACGCCGTTTTTAAAAATTTTCGAGAATTTTTGTAATATTTTCTTGGTTGCTTCGACATATGTAGTAGAATGCTTCTACTTTTGTAGAAGGAGATTAAAATATGAAACTGACACAAGCAGAATGGCAAATCATGAACTCATTATGGGAAAAATACCCGGCGACGGCAAGAGACATAATGAGCCGGCTACCCAGGGACGTCAAGTGGGCATACACAACGTTAAAGACGATGCTTAGCAGGCTGGTAGAAAAAGAGGCCGTCAGCGAACAAAAGCAGTCGAATACAAGCGTGTACGAGCCGCTTGTTTCGCAGCGCAAGGCCCGGCTCAGCGCGTTTCGGTCGCTGCTGGAGCAGTCTTTCGACGGCGCAATGGGACCGCTGGTGCACTTTATGCTGGAAGAACAAAAACTGAACGCAAAACAGAAAAAAGAGCTTATCGAAATTCTTCAAAACGAAAGCGAGAAATCAGGAGAGACAAAATGATCGAACAAATTAATCACATCGCACAGTTGTGGTGGAGCGCGACAATAGCAATGTTCTGGCAGGTCGGCGTTCTTATAATACTGATTGGCTGCGTCGATTTACTTATTCGAAGATGGGCCTGGCCGCAACTCAGATACGCTCTATGGCTGATGGTACTGGTCAAGCTTGTCCTGCCGCCGACGATTTCTCTGTCAACCAGTGTCACATCCGGCCTGCAACCTTTAGCCAAACAAATAGTCGGCCAGGAAAGCCGCCGGGAGAATCTGAACCTGGCAACGGCTACGATACTCGCACATTTTGAAAACTCTTTAGCCGAATCTCCGGTTGAAGCAGTATCTTCTCACGACATTGTCACTAAGCAGCAGCCGGCAGTTGTTTTTACTGGCTTGGAAAATGCACCCGGCGAATCTCTGTACACAAGTTATGTTAAGCCGGTCTGGCAGGTTTACGCAATGGCGGCTTGGCTGGTGGGAATATTCATTCTTGGCGGCTGGCTTGTCCTCAAATTGCTGCATCTACGCAAAGAAGACCACAAGCTCGCAAAGACGGCATCGCTTCCGGAATCCTTTTACGACGCAATAGCTCGATGTTCTAAAAGTCTGGGACTTCGCCGGGCACCGAAGGTGGTGCTGACTCGAAAAGTGGCATGTCCGGCCGTTTTCGGCGTAGTCCGGCCGGTGCTGCTTATGCCGGTCGGTTACCTTAGAAAAATGACACGCAGAGACACCGAGCACATGCTTCTGCACGAGCTGGCTCATATTAAAAGGGGCGATCTGTGGGTGCATGGTTTCTACATGCTGCTACAGGTTATCTATTGGTATAACCCGTTGCTGTGGCTTGTTCGTAGCCAGATGCACCACTTGCGAGAATTGTGCTGTGATGCCACCGTAGCGCGACTATTGAGGGAAAGAATCAGCGAATACCGCCAAACGCTGATTGATGTGGCGAGAAGATATCTAACAAAACCAACAGAGCCGGGCCTCGGCCTGCTCGGACTCTTCGAAGACTCAAACCGTTTGCTCGTTAGATTAAACTGGCTAAAAAAAGAAACCTGGAGGTACCAAAAAATGAAGAAATTAACAATCATCACCACAATCGTTCTTATGCTCACGTTCATCCTTCCAATGGCTCAGGCCCAGGACAAACCATCAACAGAAAACAGCAGTGCCGAACCTGTACAAACCGTAGTACAACCATCACAGACTCAGGAAACCTTAGAGACCGGGCAAGACCAGAACGAACCACAAACACAAGAACAGTTACTACAAGCGAAGCAAGCCCTACAAGCCCAACTCCAGCAGCTCGAAATCCAAAAACAAAAACTCCAACAACAGCTTCAATCACTGACCCAGGCCAGGCAGGCCGAAGTCCAGGCTAAGCAATCCGAAGTCCAGACCAGGCAAGCTGAAATCCAGGCCGCACAGTCCAAAATAAAAGCCAAAGAAGCAAAAGAGAACTCTGAAAAAGTAAAAGACAAAGCGGCAAAGGCAAAAGCTTCCGCTGATGCTCTGAAGGCGCAAGCCGAGGCAAAAGGGTGGGAGCAATGGGCCAATAACGAAGAATTCAAACAATGGCAGAAAGAGATGCAGCAGTGGAGCAAAGAATACGCCAAGACGCATGAGGAGGCCAAATTAAGCGGCCATGCTCCCGAACCTCACCCGATGCCCGTGATGCCCCCAATGCCGGCTATGCCGCCGATGCCGGCAGAAATTGCAACGCCAAACGTAGTAGCTCCCGCTTTACCTGTAGTACCGGTGGCTGTAGAACCTGTCTCACCAGCGGCCCCAACGGTGGTCGTCCCAAAGGTCGAGCCGCACTCCACCGGCGTAGCAGTTGTCGCTCCGCCTGCCGGAATCGCCGCCCCGGCGCCGGTCCTGCCGAACACAACTGGCGCCCAAAACGGATCGACTCCAAATATCAAAATCGAGAAAGACAAGGACGGCAAGTTCGTCGCCACTAAAGAGATGCACTTCGTTGCAAAAGTGAAACCCGGCATCCCTTTCATCGTCAGAAACAACCTCGGCAATATTACCTTAAAGCCCGGCAAAGACGACACATGTGATGTAAAGGCCGTCATCCGGGCAAAAGCTAAAAAGGACGCTGAAGCACAGCAGATGGTCGAACAGGTGGGAATGAATGTTGAATCATCGAATGAAAGATACTACATCAAGCCTGTCAAGTCCGATGGCGATAAGTGGAAAAACATAAACGTAGATTTTTATATAGCAGTTCCAGTCGGTGTCCGGCCGGACGTTAAAACCGATCTGGGAAACATTGATATGTCCAATCTCAAAGGCGACATCAAAGCCGTCACCAACCTGGGCAACGTGAAGGCCGTTAACACGTCAGGAAATGTCGATTTACGCACGGATTTGGGCAATGTCGAATTCATCGCACCGAAGGATATGGCCGGCGGAGAAGTCAATCTGGTCACGAATATGGGAGATATCGAATTTACTGCGCCCAGGGACCTTTCCGCCAAGCTTCAGGCCCAGACCAAAATGGGAGAAATCAAGAGCGAATTGCCACTGGAAGTCAGCAAACCTGACATGTTCAAAAGAACCGCAAAAGGCACCATCGGCGCCGGCCAGGACAACATAAAAATGGCTACCAACATGGGAAAAATAAATCTGAAATGGCAATCCTCATCGAAGGATGAGGTAAAATTATAGACAACTGAACGTCCTCCTTCAAAACGATCAATTTACGCACAAAGCCGGGTTTATTCGTCCCGGCTTTCTGCATTATTACCTTATATCGAATACAATTTTCAATCGAGCCGGATTACTGATGGCGTCCTGTGGCTGTGTTAATTGTCCAAGTCTGATACCATTGAAGCACTGGCTCACCGTCTTTCCAAATCAAGGGTAGAAAAATATTTCGGCCAATCCCGCGACCGTGGTGCTGGCTGTACCTGTCCCCCACGTACACAAAAGTTGTTGCTTCACTGCCAATTACCGGAATGACGAAATCGTGCTGCGTATTAAAGGAATCTTTCGAGACCGGCTCTGTCGCAAGAACCTTCAGATCCGACCACGGGCCGGAAAGGGATGTCGCTGTAGCATATTTCGTCTGAGAAGAATTCCATCCTTCCAATCCCGATGAGAACCAGTAATAAGTCCCTTTTATCTTGATGATGTGAGAGGCTTCCCGCCCGGTGTGATGACGCGGGTACACTGCCGGATTACCATTGACGTTATCGAAGCCCTCGTAAACCTTCTTTTCTATATTTAAGTAATCCGGCGTCAGCTTGAATATTGCCAGACTCTGATTAAGGTACCGTTTTCCATCGATTAACTTGTCAAGAGTGCATACCAAATAACCATCATCGCCTTCCTGATAGACAGACTGATCGCCCGTGGATCGCTGCCCTTCTGGGTACACAAATCGAACGAATTGATAATCTCCGTTAATAGTATCACAGCAGGTAAAACCAACCTTATGTCTTTCCCATTGCCCGGAATCCGCCTCGATGATAACAACATATTTCTTGTCTGCCATGTTATGGAGCAGACCGGGCCGGCCTGCCCAGCCAAGTATAGACAACGGGCCCTCACGTCTGACGATATTATTCTCAAACTTCCAGTCGGCAAGGTTGGTGGAGGAATACAGCTTGATGTTCCTGAATCCCATCCGAGGCTTCGTCTCGTAGCCTACCCAGTAGTAAGTGCCGCCTTCGGTGATCATATGTCCGCCGTTACACCAGATCTCATCGCCATTAGTATCTTTCCAAACAGTATCGTTATGGATAGTTCCCACGTACTTATCCTCTGTCAACTGCTCGGCCATTCCCATTCTCACGGCCACACATAAACATAAAATGAAAGGTGATAGCCAAGGCAACTCATATAAGATCGTTTGATGTTCGTTCATAATTAACCTGCCATTAACATTTGCTTTTTTATCGAATAATAATAGTTAACCATAAGCTTAAATCAATTGATATCAGATATACAATTATAAGCAAAAAAGTCAGAATCTGAACATTTTCTTATTTTTCTGTCGCAAATCCGGCCAAACATGCACTATATAGCGAGAACAGTCCTGTAAAGGACGCCTAACGGTGGAATTCTTTGAGAATTTGAGGTGCTAAGATGTCTGAGAATGACAAATTCTATGTCGAGCGATGTTTGGATGGCCATCCGGACGATTATCGCTACCTTGTGCGACGCTATCAGGGGGTCCTGCTGGCCAACCTGGTCGGCAAGCTGGGCAGCAGAGACCGTGCCGAAGAAGCCGCACAGGAGGCACTCGTAAGAGCCTATTTCAATATGGGCAAACTAAAAAAGCTGGATTCGTTCTTCTCCTGGCTACTCGGCATCGCCGACAACGTGGCGAAAGAGCACGAAAGAAAAGAACAAATCCAACGCCAGCGCGAAATCGTCCGCTCATCACTTCAAGAATCTTCCGGCACCGAACTCTCACAGGACTATGCTCTCGAATCGGCTATCGCCGAACTGCCCGAGGCATTCAGAAAAGTCATACTGCTGAGATATTACGGCGAGCACTCATGCAACCAGATCGCAGAGCAGCTCGATATGCCGCTGGGCACAGTAACGAAAACATTATCACGGGCCTATGCCATGCTGCGCGAATCGCTGCAGCAGCAAAAGCAAGCAGAAGTTTATGAGGTGTCACAATGAAATGCACAGAATCTAAAGAACTAATGGTCGCTTACGTCGAAGGACTCCTGGAAGAATCGGAAAAACAGGCTGTTACGGAACACCTGAAGGACTGCCCGGCTTGTCAAGCCGAACTGCAAGAGCTGACGGGCCTTCACGACCGCCTCGTTACGAACGGCAAAGCTTTGGCCCAACAAAGTAAAATTGAAAATGATGTAATGAACCAGGTAATTCGAGAACAGAACACAAGGCTCAAAGCAGCCACAAGAGCGTCAGATGCTCTGAAAATAAGGAGAACAATCATGAAAAGTCCAATTACAAGAATAGCGGCAGCAGCCGCGATAATCGTCATAGCAGCGCTTGGCGTCAATTATATCATGGCGCCGTCCGTAACCTGGGCGCAGGTCATCGAACCGATTCTCAATGCCAGGACCATAGTCTTCGACCTGATTATAGGCAGTGAAGATTCAGGCATGGTCTCGCATGAGATCGTCGTCGGTTCACGAATCAGAAGGACCATGTCGAACATGCCGAATATGACTCTGATTATCGACATGGACAATGCAAGAATGCTCGCGCTCGACACTGTAGGAAAAACCGCCATCTATACCGACATATCAGGCGACCTCGGGGACAGTACTCGAAGTTATATCAAGTTCGTTCGCCAGATAATCACGCAGTTGGAGGACGGCCAGGTCGAGCGGCTCGGCGAACAGGAAATCGACGGACAAAAAGCAATCCTGTTCGTAGGCAAAGGTCACAACGAAGAAGTTAAAATCTGGGCTGACCCTAAGACCGCATGCCCGATGCGAGTCGAGGCCAAAATCGGTCAGGAGTACTCCTTCGTCATGAAGAACTTCGAGTTCGATGCGGACGTGGACGAATCATTGGTGAGTATGGAAGTGCCGGATGGATACACGCAGAAAAAGAACGAAATCGCTCTGGGCAATGCCACTGAGGAAGATTTCGTCGAGAGCCTGAGAATATGGGCCGAGATAATAGGTGACGGCACATTCCCCGCGGCCATCGGCACGGAAGCTACCATGCAGCAGATGCCGACACTGGTGCAGAAGGTCACTGCAATGCAGGTCTCCGAGGAAAAAGGAACGCAAATCGGCATGAGCTTCGCAAAAGGCATGCTGTTCCATCAGAAGATAAGCACCCAGGGAATCGACTGGAACTACGCCGGAGCGGGCGTCAAGCTCGGCGATGCGAGTAAGGCAATATTCTGGTATCAGCCGCAGGGCTCAGCAACCTACCGTGTCATCTACGGCGACCTGAGCGTCAAGGATGTAGCACCAGAAAATCTGCCGAAATAGAGTTTCAAGCAACAAAGAATTGTCAGAAAAGGCCGGGTCTTGCAGCCCGGCCTTGTTTTTTTAAATCCACAGAAAAAATTGCGATTTTATTTAGAGCAAAACATTGCCCTTAGGCGTTATATTAGCGACGATCGATTGTTCTCCGTAAGGAGTCCCAAGGACTGATATCAGAAAAGGTGAATCCCGGATGCTCGAAGATAGATTACTCCTATGGAAATTCAACCACGGCAGCAGGGATGCGTTCCGTGCGATCTACGAAAAGTACGCCGGGGATATGCTGACGCTGGCGGGCAACCTGTTGGACGACAAAACCGGAGCCGAAGACATTGTTCAGGACGTCTTTATCAAGCTCGTTGAGTCTGTTGGCTCGTTCCGCCTGACGGGAAGTCTGAAAAGCTATTTGGCAACCTGTGTCGCAAATCGCTCGCGTGATTGCATACGCAGAAGAATTCGTCAACGAAGCGCCATGGAAAAGCAGGCCGAGAAAACTACCGCCGGTGTGAAAAGCACGATTCATTTGGCGATATGCAGTGAGGAATTAGAAAAACTAAGCAATGCCATGAGTGAGCTTCCTTACGAGCAGCGTGAGACGATTGCCCTTCACATCCACGGCAACCTGAGATTTAGGCAAATAGCCGAATTACAGAATGTTTCGACCAAAACAGTTCAAAGCCGGTACCGCTACGGACTGGATAAACTGCGGTCAACCCTGAACGGTGAGGTAAAAAAATGAGACCGTCGGAAAATATTGAAAAGTTAATCAAGAAACTGCGTTACAAAACCAGTGCCGAAACTCACAATAGAGTTCTTGACAATGTCCTTTTGGCACTGGACAAAAAACAAAAACAGAAAGCAGGCGTCATTAAGCCTGATCTATGGAGAATTATTATGAAAACCAAGGTAACTAAACTGGCCGCTGCTGCGGTAATAATTGCAGCAGTGTTTGTCGGAATACATCAGTTGGCCGGTAATGGAGCAAACGCAGTCTATGCCAGCGTTGTCGAACAGCTCCACTACGCTCGGACGATGACTTACAGCATCGTGACTCACACTCCTGTCGATAGTATACCGACTCTCCGGCTACAGATGGCATTTAAAGAACCCGGATACATACGAACAACAACCGCGGATGGTTATATAACTGTCATTGACTGGAACCAGAACAAAGGTATTTCACTCTGGCCGCCGAAAAAAGAGTTTATCGACTTCGAGGCGCCTAACTATCAGCATGATCCGGCTCAGAATCCTTTCATGGTCGTTGAAAAATTAAGAACGCTTCCCGACCAGGCTGATGAGGTGCTCGGAGAAAAAGAAATAGACGGCAGAGTGCTTCAGGGCTTCCGTGTCACTCAAGACGATATGATCAATACCGTTTGGGTTGACCCGCAAACGGCACAGCTTGTTCGTGTGGAAATAGAGTACACAAACGCTCCTGGTATGAACACAATTATGACCGATTTTCAGTTTAATGTCGAACTCGATGACTCGCTCTTCAGCCTGGTGCCGCCGGAGGGTTTTACGCGTCTGGAAGTCCAGGCGGATGTTTCCACAGTAACTGAAGAGG
>Ga0307425_1001430_pt1 | contig 14257 bp, 19 predicted proteins | sample SalMarWE160330MG_FD_202152 | JGI IMG/M metagenome (GOLD analysis project Ga0307425, IMG submission 202152) | Salt marsh sediment microbial communities from the Plum Island Ecosystem LTER, Massachusetts, United States - WE1603-30 | ecosystem: Environmental > Aquatic > Marine > Intertidal zone >... | reverse complement strand
CCTGTCTCACGACGGTCTGAACCCAGCTCGCGTACCGCTTTAACCGGCGAACAGCCGGACCCTTGGGACCTGCTTCAGCCCCAGGATGCGATGAGCCGACATCGAGGTGCCAAACCTTGCCGTCGATATGAACTCTTGGGCAAGATAAGCCTGTTATCCCCGGGGTAGCTTTTATCCGTTAAGCCACGGCCCTTCCACTCGGAACCGTGGGATCATTTTGCCCGACTTTCGTCTCTGCTCGACTTGTAAGTCTCACAGTCAAGCCCCCTTATGCCAATACACTCTATGGGTGATTTCCATCCACCCTGAGGGGACCTTTGGGCGCCTCCGTTACTTTTTAGGAGGCGACCGCCCCAGTCAAACTACCCGCCAGACACTGTCCCCCGGCTTGCTCCGGGGTTAGAGGCTAAACTCACCAAGAGTGGTATTTCAACGTTGGCTCCACCCCGGCTAGCGCCGGAGCTTCAAAGCCTCCCACCTATCCTACACATGATAAGCCCAGACCCAGTGCCAAGTTGTAGTAAAGCTCCACGGGGTCTTTTTGTCCTGTCGCGGGTAACCCGCATCTTCACGGGTACTTCAATTTCGCCGAGTCCCTCGTTGAGACAGCGCCCAAGTCGTTACACCATTCGTGCAGGTCGGAACTTACCCGACAAGGGATTTCGCTACCTTAGGACCGTTATAGTTACGGCCGCCGTTCACTGGGGCTTCAGTTCAGTGCCTCGGATTACTCCTAACACCTCCCCTTAACCTTCCAGCACTGGGCAGGTATCAGCCCCTATACTTCAGCTTACGCTTTTGCAGAGACCTATGTTTTTGTTAAACAGTCGCTTGGGCCAATTTTGTGTCACCCTTTATTCAAGGGCACCCCTTCTCCCTAAGTTACGGGGTTAGATTGCCGAGTTCCTTAACGAGGGTTCTCTCGATCACCTTGGGACTCTTATCCCTTCCTACCAGAGTCGGATTGCGGTACGGGCGCTCCTGCTTCAAAGATAGCGAGGCTTTTCTTGACGGCCCAGGATCGGCCAAATCGTATTGGGTCTCCCCTCAACTTTTCCTCACCCTCAGCTAAAATCCGGGGTGGATTTGCCTGCCCCGGCATCACCTACAGTGAGGAACGCACCATGTCCATTAGGCACGCTCAGCTTACCCTACCGTGTCCCCCCTCTACCTCAGCAGGGGCGGTACGGGAATATTGACCCGTTGTCCATCGCCTACGCCTCTCGGCCTCGGCTTAGGCCCGACTAACCCTACGCGGATTAACCTTCCGTAGGAAACCTTAGGTTTTCGGTGGATGTGTTTCTCACACACCTTACGCTACTCATGCCGGCATTCTCACTTCCCTGCGCTCCACCATTACTCACATAACAGCTTCACTGCCCAGGGAACGCTCCCCTACCATTCCAGCAAGCTAGAATCCATAGCTTCGGTGGCGAACTTAAGCCCCGTTGAATTGTCGGCGCAGCACCACTCAACCAGTGAGCTGTTACGCATTCTTTAAAGGGTGGCTGCTTCTAAGCCAACCTCCTGGATGTCTGTGCAATTCTACTTCCTTTACCACTTAGTTCGCTCTTAGGGACCTTAGCTGATGGTCTGGGCTGTTTCCCTCTCGACTACGGAGCTTATCCCCCGCAGTCTCACTCCCAGGCTTGAGGTTAATGGCATTCGTGGTTTGGTTGGAGTTGGTAAGATACTTTCCCCCTAGTCCATCCAGAGCCCTACCTCCATTAACTAAAACCTGAGGCTGCACCTCAATGCATTTCGGGGAGAACCAGCTATCACCGGGTTCGGTTGGCATATCACCCCTACCCACAGCTCATCTGACAGTTTTGCATCACTGACCAGTTCGGGCCTCCACTCCGATTTTATCGAAGCTTCACCCTGGCCATGGGTAGCTCACCCGGCTTCGGGTCTAATCCATGCGACTTTAGTCGCCCTATTAAGACTCGCTTTCGCTACGGCTTCGCAACGCAAGTTGCTTAACCTGCCACATAGATTAACTCACCGGCTCATTCTTCAATAGGCACGCCATCAGGGGATTACTCCCCCTCTGACTGCTTGTTGGCACGCGGTTTCAGATTCTATTTCACTCCCCTCCCGGGGGTCTTTTCACCTTTCCCTCACGGTACTTGTTCACTATCGGTCATCAAGGGTATTTAGCCTTACCCTGTGGTCAGGGCAGATTCCCACAAGATTCCTCGTGTCCCGTGGTACTCAAGAACAGACAAGGAGCCTCCCCCTTTCGCTTACGGGACTCTCACCCTCTATGGTAGCTCTTTCCAGAGACTTTCAACTAGAGTTTGGTTTGTAACTCCTCAGACCTATGTCAAGTTCGGTCACGTCTGCCTTACAACCCCCGATAAACACAGGCCCTGACGCCGTTAGGTTTACCGGGTTTAGGCTTTTCCCCTTTCGTTCGCCACTACTCAGGGAATGACTATATTTTCCTCGGGGTACTGAGATGTTTCACTTCCCCCACTTACCTCCACCCAGCCTATGTGTTCAGCTGGGGGTGCTCAAGGTTCACTTGAGCGGGTTGCCCCATTCGGGAACCCCCGGCTAGGTTTGCTAGACAACTCACCGGGGCTTATCGCAGTCTTGCCACGCCCTTCATCGGCCCTTGATGCCAAGGCATCCACCGCATGCCTCTTCCCGCTTGACCCGCTTCAGATTTGATATTAGTCCACGGATATTCAATTGTTAATGTGCTCAAGACATAATAAGACGGCTTGGCGATTTCCACCAAGCCGTTCTTGGTTTTTATCACCAATCGCTTCTGATTATGTCTCCACTATCCTCATAGGTGATAAGATATTATCATACCGTTTTCACTTTGTCAAGCAGACTTTAGCCTTATTTTCTCCATCGTCAACACACTTATTGACAGCCGCCAATAGCTGTGGTAATATTACACGTTATTGCTAGGTAACCCGGCTTACAGCCTTAGATTGGGCTTAAATTTCAATCTTTGGCTTTAATGGATGAGTTACGACTCATCCATTATAATTGTAGGGCATTGTAGGGCAAGGAGGAAGATTTTGCCAACGGTAAATCAGCTGATCCGCAAAGGACGCAAACGGATGATTAAAAAGACCAAAGCACCGGCTTTGCGCCTCAGCTACAACGCGCTCAAAAACAGGATGGTGCAGGGGAAAGGCTCACCGCAAAAGAGGGGGGTCTGCGTTCAGGTAAAGACCACCACCCCCAAAAAGCCCAACTCGGCACTGCGAAAAATAGCCAGGGTGCGGCTGACCAATCAAATAGAAGTAACCGCTTATATCCCCGGTGAGGGGCATGAGCTTCAGGAGCACTCGGTGGTTTTAATCAGAGGCGGGCGGGTAAAAGACCTGCCCGGCGTTCGCTATCACATCATCCGCGGCGCCCTTGACGCCAGCGGCGTAGCCAACAGGCGCCAGAGCCGCAGTAAATATGGAAGCAAAAAGGTAGCCCAGGCAGTTGCCGAAGCTGCCGAAGTATAGGAGATTTAGATGCCAAGGCGGGCCAGAGCTACCAAAAGAGAGATTTTCCCTGACGCCAAATATCAAAATGAAACCGTAGCCCGGTTAACCAACAAGATAATGGTGTGGGGCAAGAAGAGCACGGCGGAGAAGATAGTCTACGGTGCCATCGATATCATGGGGCAGCAGGGAGCCAAAGAACCGGTTTCCCTTTTAGAGCAAGCGATAAAAAATGCCACTCCCCAGCTTGAAGTTAAGCCACGGCGGGTGGGAGGCGCCACCTACCAGGTACCGATAGAGGTTCGCCCTGACCGAGGGCTATCCCTAGCCTTACGCTGGCTGGTAGCCGCCGCCCGTGCCAGAAGCGGCAAGTCCATGGCGGAAAAGCTGGCTGCCGAGCTCAGCGATGCCGCCCAGGGACAAGGAGCAACCATAAAGAAGCGTGAGGACACCCACAAGATGGCCGAGGCTAACCGAGCCTTTGCCCACTACCGATGGTGAGGAGAGAACTGTGCCCAGGAATTTCCCTTTAGAACGAATACGTAATATTGCCATTATCGCCCATATCGATGCCGGTAAGACCACCGTCACCGAAAGGATACTCTATCACACCGGGCGCACCTACAAGATTGGCGATGTTGACGAAGGCACGACGGTGATGGACTGGATGGACGAAGAGCGGCGGCGGGGTATTACCATCACCGCGGCGGCAACTACCTGTTACTGGCAGGAACACCGCATCAATATTATTGACACGCCGGGGCATGTGGACTTCACCGCCGAAGTAGAACGGAGCCTCAGAGTGCTCGATGGCGGCGTAGTCGTTTTCGATGCCGTGGCCGGGGTCGAAGCCCAGTCAGAAACGGTATGGCGGCAGGCGGATAGATACGGCGTACCCCGGATATGCTTCATTAATAAGATGGACCGGGTGGGGGCTAATTTTAACCGTACCATATCCATGATTGAAGAGCGCCTCCACGCCAAGCCCCTCACCATACAACTCCCCCTGGGCAGTGAAAGCAACTTCCAGGGCATTATTGACCTGATAGAAAACAAGGCCTGGAGCTTTGATGGCGACCCCACAGCACCACCCCTAGAAATAGCCATCCCGGAAGCGGAACAGGACAAATGCACTCAAGCTCGCCATGCGCTGATTGAAAAGCTGGCCGAAGCTGACGACCAGATTCTGGCGGCCTACCTTGAGGGCACCACCATCACCCCGTCAGATTTAAAGCAAGCCTTAAGACGGGTGACGATAGCGGCCAAAGGGGTGCCCATTCTCTGCGGCAGCGCCCTCAAGACCAAAGCCGTCCGCCCCCTGCTTGATGCTATTATTAATTATCTTCCCTCGCCGGCGGACATGCCGCCGATAAGGGCCACCGATATCAGGGTCGGCGGCGAGGTTGCTCGCCCCGCCCGCGACGACGCCCCCTTCTCGGCGCTGGCTTTCAAGGTGGTCTCCGACCCCTTTGTCGGCCGGATGGTCTATTTCAGGGTCTATTCCGGCACGGTAAAGGTAGGAGCCCAGGTATACAACTCCACCCGGGGCAAGAGGGAACGCATCGGGCGCCTTCTAATAATGCACGCCAACCGCCGGGAGGAGGTCGAAGAGGTCGGCGCCGGCGCTATTATAGCCACTTTAGGCCTCAAAAACACCTTCACCGGCGATACCCTGTGCCATTACTCCCAGCCGGTGCTCCTGGAAGCCATCCGCTTCCCCGAACCGGTTCTCTCGGTAGCCATTGAGCCCAAGACCAGGGCCGACCAGGACAAACTGGGCGGAACCCTGACCAAGCTGACCGAGGAGGACCCCACTTTCAAGGTAAAGTACGACCAGGAATCGGGGCAGACGGTTATTTCAGGTATGGGTGAGCTTCACCTGGAGTACCTGGTGAGCAGACTTCTCAGCGAGTTCGGCGTCAATGCCCAGGTAGGTAAACCCAAGGTTGCCTATAAAGAGACCATTACCCTGCCCGTGGAGGCGGAAGGCAAATTTATCCGCCAGAGCGGCGGTCACGGCCAGTACGGCAATATCTCTATACGGCTGGAGCCGATGGAGCGCGGCGGCGGCTTTTTGTTTGTTAACCAGATTAAAGGCGGGGCTATTCCCAAGCAGTACATCCTGGCGGCGGAGACGGGTATTAAAGGAGCCATGGAAAGCGGGGTGGTCAGCGGCTACCCCGTAGTAGATATCAAAGCCACTATCTTTGACGGCAGCTACCACGAGGTTGACTCTTCGGACATCGCCTTCAAGATGGCCGGTTCACTGGCGCTGCGCAACGGCGTCACCCGGGCCAAGCCCATTCTCCTGGAGCCGACTATGAAAATAGAGGTAGTTGCACCGGATGAGTTCCTTGGTGATATAATAGGTGACCTTAATTCCCGGCGGGGACATATTGAGTCTATAGAGACACGGGAAGGGATGGCGGTTATTCACGCCCTGGTCCCCTTATCCGAGACCTTCGGCTATACCACCAGCCTCCGGTCAATGACTCAGGGCAGGGCAGCCCACTCCCTGGAGTTCTATCAATACGAGGAGCTACCGGCGGAACTGGCCGACCAGATAACCGGCAAAACCGCCGTCGGATAAAAGAGGATAATATATGCCAAAACAGAAAATAAGAATCAAGCTAAAGGGTTACGACCATAAGTTGCTCGACCTGTCGGCGGAGCAGATTGTAGCCGCCGTGGAGCGGACCGGGGCCGTGGTAGTGGGGCCGGTGCCTCTGCCCACCCACATCAAACGGTTCACCGTTATCCGTTCCCCCTTTATTGATAAAGACTCGCAGGAGCATTTCGAGATACGGACTCACAAGCGCCTCATCGATATCGTCGAGATGACATCCAAGACCATAGACTCTCTGAGCGGCCTCAATCTACCAGCGGGAGTGGAAATAGATATCAAGCTATAGGTATAAAATTATGCTTCAAGGTATTATTGGCAAAAAGCTAGGAATGGGCCAGATATTCGGCGACGATGGCAAGGCAGAAGCCTTAACCGCCATTGAGGCCGGCCCCTGCGTGGTAACCCAGGTCAAGACCACGGATAAGGAAGGCTATAACGCCGCCCAGCTCGGCTTTGGCCAAAGCAAACGGCTCAACTCCCCCCAGAAGGGGCACCTCAAAAAGCTGGGGCAGTTCCGCCACCTCCAGGAATTCCGGCTGGCCGATACCAAAAAAATCAAAGTGGGCGACAAGATTGATGTCAGCCTGTTTAAAGAAGGCGACCTGGTAAATATTACCGGCGTATCCAAGGGTAAGGGCTTTGCCGGAGTGGTCAAACGCCACCACTTCGCCGGCGGCCCCAAGACCCACGGGCAGTCCGACCGCCACCGCGCCCCCGGCTCTATCGGGGCCGCCACCTCTCCGGGCCGGGTGCTAAAAGGGATGCGCATGGCCGGCCACATGGGCAACAGCCGGGTTACGGTAAGCCACCTGCAGGTATATAAAACCGACCCGGAGCATAACCTGCTACTTATACGGGGAGCCGTTCCCGGGGCTAAGAACGGGCTAGTGCTGATAAAGAAAGCGGGAGGGGAATAGAGTGGAGGTTCCAGTGTATAGCCTCAGCGGTGAGGTAGTAAAAAATATTGAGATAAGCGACGGCGTCTTTGCTGTGCCCTTTAACGAGGCGGTGGTACACCAGGCAGTGGTCAGGCAGCAGGCCAACGCCCGCCAGGGAACGTCCAGCACCAAGACCCGCGCTGAGGTTGCCGGCAGCAGCCGCAAGCTCTTTCGCCAGAAGCACACCGGAATGGCGCGGGCAGGCAACAAGAAATCATCACTGCGCCGGGGAGGCGGCATTACTTTTGGCCCCAAGCCCCGGAGCTACCAGCAGGACATGCCCAAAAAGATGCGCCAGCTGGCGCTAAGGTGCGCTCTATCGGCCAAGACCAGGGACCAGGAGCTGAAAATCCTGGAGGAATTAACGCTCGACCAGCCCAAGACCAAACAGATGGCCGGAATTTTAGTGGCGCTGGGGATAAACTCCACCGCCCTTATCGTGACCGATACGCCGGAAGAGAATATAATCAAGTCGGCCCGCAACCTGGCTGGAATTAAAACCATGCCGGCCAATATACTCAGCGTGGTTGACATCCTGTCCTATAAAATGTTACTTATGACTGAGCCGGCGGTACGCAAGGCAGAGCAATTGTGGGGCCCCCGGAAATCGGGGATTTCCGGGGTAAAGTTGGGGGGAGGAGGCGGCAATGCATCTGTATAAGGTATTAAACCGCCCGCTGGTAACCGAAAAGAACTCGGCGCTTCAGGCCCAGGGTAAATATGCCTTTGAGGTAGCCCTGGAGGCTAATAAAGCGCAGATTAAACAGGCGGTAGAGAAAGCATTCAAGGTCACCGTCACCGGGGTCAACGTGATGACGGTGCCCGGTAAGAAGCGGCGAATGCGGGGCCGAGAGGTAATGAGCCCATCGTGGAAAAAGGCTCTGGTTACCTTAAAGCCCGGCGACAAGATAGAACTATTTGAGGGGGTATAGGTGCCACTAAAGCAATATCGTCCAACTTCACCCGGCCGGCGGAGCATGACCAGCTCCAGCTTTGAGGAAATAACCAAAAGCAAACCGGAGAAATCGCTGCTAGCGCCCCTCAAGAAAAAGGGCGGGCGCAGCAACCAGGGCAAAATTACGGTGCGCCACCGCGGTGGCGGCGCCAAGCGCCGGCTGCGCATAATAGACTTTAAAAGAGATAAGCCCGGCGTACCGGGCCGGGTAGCGGCTATTGAATATGACCCCAACCGCTCCGCCCGTATCGCCCTTATTTTCTATGTCGATGGGGAAAAGCGTTACATCCTGGCCCCCAACGACCTGAATGTTGACGATGTTATAAAATCAGGCGAGGGCGCCGAGTTAAAACCGGGCAACGCCCTGCCTTTAAAGTCAATCCCCACCGGGACGATGATACACAATATCGAGATGCAGCCGGGTAAAGGGGGGCAGCTGGTGCGCAGCGCCGGCGCCGCCGCCCAGCTAATGGCCAAGGAAGGCGAATACGCCCTGATCAGAATGCCCTCCAGCGAGGTACGGCGTATCCGCAGCATTTGTCTGGCCACTATCGGGCAGGTGGGCAACCTTGACCACCGCAGTATCAGCCTGGGTAAAGCCGGGCGCAAACGGTGGATGGGCGTCCGCCCCACGGTGAGAGGCTCGGCGATGAGCCCCCGCGACCACCCCCACGGCGGCGGTGAAGGCAGGTCCCCGATAGGAATGCCCGGCCCCAAGACGCCCTGGGGTAAACCGGCTTTAGGCTACCGGACGCGCAAGCCTAAACCTGGAGATAAAATGATAGTCAGGCGGAGGGGGAAGTAAATTAAATGTCAAGGTCAACTAAAAAAGGCCCAGCCGTTGATGCCAAACTGATGAAAAAGGTCGAGGCACTGATGAATGCTGATGAGAAGACGGTGATAAAGACCTGGGCCCGCTGGTCCACCATCACCCCCAAGATGGTAAGTCTTACCATCGGCGTCCATGACGGACGGAGGCATGTGCCCATTTATATTACGGAAAACATGGTGGGGCACAAACTGGGCGAATTCGCCCCGACCCGGACTTTCAGGGGACACGTAGGCAGGGGCGATAGAACCAAAAAGTAGGCTATAAAAGAAGCAGGCTATAATATGGAAGTAAAGGCAATAGCTAAAGATACCGGTATTTCACCACGCAAGGTACGCCTGCTGGTGGACATGGTGCGGGGCAAAAGGGTAGACGAAGCGCTATCCCTGCTCAAATTTGCCCCCTCACCTACCGCCAGGGTGGTAGCCAAGGTGGTGAAATCGGCGGCGGCCAATGCCGAAAACAACTTCCAGATGGACCCCGCCGATTTAAAGATTGTAGGCATCTTTGCCGATGAGGCCAGAACCATGAAAAGGTTCCGCCCCCGGGCTCGGGGACGGGCCGCCCCTATTCTTAAGCGTTCCAGCCATATAACGGTTATCGTTGCCGAGGAGGAGAGTATTGGGGCATAAAGTACATCCTTTAGGCTTTAGAATCGGCGTCATCCGCGACTGGCAGGCCAAGTGGTATGCCGAAAAGGATTACGTCGAATTCCTGCAGGAAGATATGAAGCTCCGCCGGGCCATCCAGTCCCAGTACAACGATGCCGGCATCTCCCTGGTAGAGATTGAACGCCAGACGAACAAGGTATCAGTAACCATCCACACCGCCCGCCCCGGTGTTGTCATCGGGCGGGGAGGGCAAAGGGTTGACGAGATGAGGCTCATGCTGGAGAACCTCATCGGCAAGCGGATTCAGCTCAACGTCCTGGAGGTGCAACAGCCGGAACTCGATGCCTACCTGGTAGGCAGGGCTATAGCGGAACAGATTGAACACCGTGTTGCCTTCCGCCGGGCTATGAAGCAGGCTTTATTCCGCACCATGCAGGCGGGGGCTAAAGGGATAAGAATCAGCTGTGCCGGCAGACTGGGCGGCGTCGAGATAGCCCGCCGCGAGGTTACCCACCAGGGACAGGTGCCCCTGCACACCCTGCGGGCTGATATTGATTACGGCTTCACCGAAGCCCACACCACCCTGGGCCGTATCGGCATCAAGGTCTGGATTTACCGGGGCGATATTCTCCCCGAACCCAGCCTGCTGGGGGCTGAAGAAGCCCCGGCCGAAGGGGGAGAGGCAGAAGCGGCAGAAGCCAAGACCTCCACCCCTCCAGTAAAGGCAGCAAAACCAAAAGCAGAAAAACCGGCTGAGGCGGTGGCCCCACCAGCCAAGGCCGAGAAAAAGACTAAAGAAAAGGCAGAAGTAGCCGAAGCCAAGGCCGAGGAAAAACCACAGGCAAAGAAAGAGGTGGCCAAGGCCGAGGAAAAACCCAGGGCAAAGAAAGAGGCAACCGAGGAAAAAGCGGAGGCAAAAACCGCCAAGCCAAAGACAAAGAAAACCACCGCCAAGGCAAAACCGGCGGTAACCGAGGATAAAGAGGAGATAGATGCTACAACCCAAGCGGGTGAAGTACCGCAAGAGTCATAAAGGCCACCGCCGGGGCAAGGCCCATGCGGGCAACAGCATTGAATTCGGCGACTACGGCCTGCAGGCGCTGGAATCGGCCTGGCTCACCAGCCGGCAGATCGAAGCGGCACGCCGTGCCATCACACGTTACATCCGCCGCGGCGGCAACGTCTGGATTCGCATCTTCCCCGACAAACCGGTGACCAAAAAAGCGGCGGAAACCCGCCAGGGCGGGGGTAAGGGTGCCCCCGATCACTGGGTAGCAGTGGTCAGGCCGGGCCGAATTTTATTTGAAATGGGAGGCGTTAGTGAGGCGGTAGCCAAAGGGGCAATGCGCCTGGCCTCACACAAACTCCCCATAAACAGCCAATTTATAGTCAGAGAAACAGGCGTTTCCGGCGATGCCGGAGCCAGGGAGGCAGCTTAGGATGAAGGCCGAAGAGGTCAGGGCTTTAAGCGATAAAGAGCTGGATAAGCAACTGGAGGAAGCTCACCAGGAGCTGTTTAACCTGCGCTTCCGCCTGGCGGCCAAGCAACTGGTCAACCACCGCGAGATTCCCAGGGCAAGAAAGAAGATAGCCCAAATCAAGACAATAATGAGAGAAAGAGAGCTCACAAAAGGTTAACGGTATATGGAAAGCAAGCATAAATTCAGGCTCGGCCAGGTAGTCAGCGACAAGATGGATAAAACAGTGGTGGTGGCGGTAGAAACGCCCAAGCGCCACCCGTTATATAAGAAGACCATAAAGAGAGTGGTCAAATATAAAGCTCATGACGAGAAAAATAAGTGCCGGACTGGAGACAAAGTAATAATTGTGGAAACCCGGCCACTTTCCCGGGAGAAACGGTGGCGGGTATCTGAAATAGTCGCCAAGGCCGAGATAGTGGAGATCTCACCTGAGGAAATAACCCGGGAAGATTTAGCCAAGATTACACCGGAGAAAAAGGCCCCGGAAGAAGTGGCCAAGGTCAAAGCTGAAGAAGCAACCGGGGAAGAGGCAAAGGCAGAAGAAGCTGAGGAAAAACCGGCCAAGAAAGCCAAAGAAAAGGTAACCGAGCCCAAGGCCGAGAAGAAAGCTAAGGAAGAGGAAAAGAAAGCCGAACTAAAGGCCGAAGAAAAACCCAAGGAAGAGGCGGAGGACCAGGCAACATGATTCAATCCTACAGCAGACTCAAGGCAGCCGATAACACCGGCGCCAGGGAAATTATGTGCATCAACGTCCTAGGCGGCACCAGGAAAAGATACGCCCGCGTAGGTGATGTTATTGTGGCCTCGGTTAAAAAGGCAATTCCCCGGGGAGCGGTCAAGGAGGGGGATGTGGTCAGAGCGGTTATCATCCGCTGTGCCCAGCCCTACCGGCGCCCGGACGGCTCCTACGTCAGGTTTGACGAAAATGCGGCGGTGATTCTAACCGATAAGAATAACCCCAAAGGAACCAGAATATTCGGGCCGGTAGCCAGGGAGCTAAGGGACAAGAATTTCGCCAAGATAATCTCGCTGGCGCCCGAGGTGGTTTGAGACAAGATGAATATTAGGAAAGACGATACGGTACTGGTCATTGCCGGCAAGGACAAGGGCAAAAAGGGCAAGGTGCGCTTTGCCTACCCCGATAAGGAGCGGATAATGGTGGAGGGAGTCAACTTCATCAAGAAGCACAGCAAAGCCAAAGGGGCGGCCAAGCAGGCGGGCATAATCGAACGGGAAGCGCTCATCCCGGTATCCAATGTTATGCTGCTCTGCAGCAAATGCAATAAACCGGCCCGGGTTGGTTTCCGCTTTCTGGATGACGGCAAAAAGGTGCGGTTCTGCCGTGCCTGCGGTGAGGTAATCGACTAAATGTCAGAACTCAAAGAAAAATATAAAAAAGAGGTCGTTCCCAAGCTCATGGAGCTTGGCGGCTACAAGAATATAATGCAGGTGCCACGCCTGGAAAAGGTGGCTCTTAACATAGGCCTGGGCGAAGCCAACCAGGATGCCAAAGCCATGGAATCAGCCGAAAAAGACTTAGCGGCCATTTCAGGGCAGCACCCGGTTATCACCCGGGCCAAGAAATCCATTGCCGCCTTCAAGTTAAGGGAAGGGATGAACGTCGGCCTGAGGGTAACCTTAAGAGGGGAACGCATGTATGAATTCCTGGAAAAGCTGGTCAATGCCGCCCTGCCCCGGATGCGCGAGTTTCGCGGTGTTCCCCCCAGCTCCTTCGACGGGCGGGGTAACTACACCCTGGGTTTTAAGGAACAGACCCTCTTCCCCGAGATAGACTATGATAAGATAGACAAAGCTCGCGGACTTGAGGTATCGATCGTTACCACGGCTAAAACCGACGAAGAAGGCAAGAACCTGCTGGAATTACTGGGCATGCCCTTTGCCCAAGACTAGAGGTATAATGGCTAAGAAATCAAAGCTAGAAAAATGGAAGCGGCCGCCCAAACACAAGGTGCAGCAGCATAACCGCTGTTTCCTGTGCGGCCGGCCCAGGGCTTACATCCGCCATTTCGGCCTGTGCCGGATTTGCTTTCGCAAGTTAGCCCTGGCGGGACAGGTTCCCGGAGTAAGAAAGGCAAGCTGGTGAGGTAGATATGGCTGTAACTGACCCAATAGCCGATATGTTAACCAGAATACGCAATGCCATTATGGCCAGGCATGATTTTGTCCTGGTGCCTTCCTCAAGGACCAAGATGGCCATTGCCCACATTCTCAAAGAGGAAAGCTTCATCAGTGACTATGAAGTGCTCAGGAGCAAGCCGCACCGCTCAATCAAGATCTACCTCAAATATGATGATAAAAGTAAGCCCATCCTCTCCGGGCTGGAGAGGGTGAGCAAGCCAGGACTGAGGGTATATGTGGGACAGAAGGAGATTCCCCGCGTCCACGGCGGTTTAGGCGTGGCCATCATTTCCACCCCCAAGGGGGTAATAACCGGCAAACAGGCCTGGCGCCAGGGAATCGGTGGTGAAATACTATGCTACGTATGGTAAATAAAACTCAAGGTGATTTTAATGTCTAGGGTAGGTCGTATGCCAATACCGGTACCCGAGGGGGTAAAGGTGGTCATAAAGCAGGACAAGGTCACGGTAACCGGTTCCAAAGGGGAACTGGAGCGCAGCTTCAACCCGGATATGAAAATTGCCCTTAAAGACAATATCCTGACAGTATCCCGCCCCGACGACAGCAAGGAGCACCGTTCCCTGCACGGACTCACCCGCAGCCTGCTGGCCAACATGGTACAGGGGGTAAGCGGCGGCTTTGAGAAGACCCTGGAAATAGTAGGGGTTGGCTACCGGGCGGAAAAGGCCGAGGACAAGCTGATGCTTCGTGTCGGCTTTTCCCACCAGGTGGAGGTAACCCCACTGCCCGGCGTTTCCCTGGAGGTAGAGGGAAACAACCGCATCAAGGTCAGCGGGATTAACAAAGAGGCAGTAGGCGAGATGGCCGCCGAAATCAGGGCCATCCGTCCTCCCGATGCCTATAAGGGCAAAGGCATCAGGTACGCCGGCGAGGTAATCCGCCTTAAAGCCGGCAAAGCCGGTAAGGCTATAGGCCAGAAATCATAATGAGCAAAAACGAAGTTAGAATAGCGCGCCAGAGAAGACACCACCGGGTCAGGGCCAAGGTAGAAGGCACTGCCTCCCGGCCGCGGCTCTGTGTCTTTCGCAGCCTTAACCATATTTACGTCCAGGTTATCAATGATGAGCAGGGTCACACGCTGGTCACGGCCTCAACCCTGGACCCGGAGATAAAAAGCGCGGCCGATAGCAAAGCCAAATCAGCTCAAGCTCAGCTGGTTGGCTCCCTGGTGGCCAAACGAGCTTTAGATAACGGCATCA